>ENA-ORMR01000436-ORMR01000436.1-human-gut-metagenome-genome-assembly--contig:-NODE-436-length-42101-cov-18.111521_pt1 | contig 42101 bp, 65 predicted proteins | sample MGYA00242107_ERZ509003 | MGnify/ENA primary metagenome ERZ509003 (study PRJEB26280, sample SAMEA2338699) | human gut metagenome | biome: human gut; feature: human-associated habitat; material: faeces...
TAAATTAAGTTTTTACTCTTACCCTGCACACGCTTCTAAAGTTTGGCTAATAATAGCGGCTAAATATTCACGTACTTCAGAACGGGTTTTAAACATATTTCTTGTAACGTCCCATGTAACTTCTTTATCCCCAGTTACTTCTTTGTATTTTTGAAATAACTCGGCATCACTTAATTTTTTATATGGCTCCATTTTCTTTTTTTTAGTTTCTTTTGTTTTATCATTTAATTTTGAAATTCTAATTAACTCTTTATCCGAATCATTATCAAGCAATCCCTCAATATCATAAAAATTAACCTTTTTAAAGTTTCTACCTATATGATGATATTCTTCAACACCTAACAGCTCTTCAACATCATATTCATCCACATTATAGCCAGCTTTTTTTAGCGCCCTTGAAATTTCTTTGGCAGTTGCTAAACCTTTTGAACGGGCAATTTGTGCATTTATACTTTCTTTTTATCTAAATCAACGCCCCACGCCCTTTTTATCGCTTGTTTAGGCGTTTCTTGATTATCCCCGTGTCCTTCCAATAATAAATGACGCCCTTTAGCATCTTCCCCATTAGGCTTTACCGTTATCCATTTTTCATTTAAAGTACGTACATCATTTTGTAAGTTAATTAACTTTTTTATTGTTTTCATAGCTATACCCATTTTGCCTTAAGCTTATTTATATCAATTAATGGTTCGGCATAACATCGGCATTGGATAGCCTCGCCTGGGTGGCCATCCTCGGGCGGCTTAGTCCATTCAAACATTTTGCCATTTCTTTCGTAATGATTCCCATGCATTCTATTGCCTTTTGGATAAAGCCCCACAGGATTCCCAACCACTCTATTGTCACCAGCAGTCCGCCATATATATTTTTCAATCCCTAGATTCATTTGCCGCACTGCGTTTAAGTTCCCGTTTAATTTGCTTGTTTGGTCGCGAGCAATCACTCTTGCCCTATTAGCAGATATATTGAACTCTTCTTGTATTTGCTGGCTTAATGTACGTCCTTCAGGCATCATTTCGCCTTTGTAATACTGTAATACCCTCTTTGCAATATTTCCTATTAAATCATGCGGTATAGTACGAATTAAGTCTGTACTTTCTTCTAACATAATCCCTAATGTTGCTTTAACAGCATCTTCCTCTAAGATAGCCGCAACATCAACCCCTAATCTATCCCCTAAGCTTTTTTGCGTTCTTTTTAAATTAATATCATTTACAGATTGCGTCCAATTAGTAGCAATATACGGGGCTTGCCTTCTCGCATAGTCATCAAATGTATATTGGTAGCTTCTTAATTGCTCAGCGGCTTGCTTTGCTGTTACTCTTTGAGTATTAAAATTAACAATAAAGCGATTTGTCCAATCATCCAATTGGGCATATACAGGCATCATAAATTTGTCAATAGCTCGGCGCGCTTCCAATTCAACCGATTTTGGAGCTTTAACGCCTTTACCTTTCACAATTTTATCTTTAAGCCTAGGCTTTTTGTTAAAAATAATAATTGACATAATCTAAATTTATCTACCCTTTATTTTCATTAAATTCTCTACTTGATAACGTATTTAGCAAGTTATCAGTATCAGGTCGGTTATAACCCTCAAAAGACATATCAGGCAAATTATCCCTATCAATCTTAACTTTTAATATTTCACGTTGATTTAGTTCATCAACACTTTGTTCTCTCGACACTAAGCCAGCCTCTTGCAAAAGTAAAGTTGTTTCAGCGCGCGTTCTATCAACAGTCGCTTGTTGCTCTTCGGACAAATTCCACAACGGAGCAAATTTAATATCAACATCATTTTTGATATTTTTCCATATATCCTGTCCAAGCAATGATGGCGCTAATACATCCAAGAACTTTTGAATCTTAGGTAATAATTTCTCAGTTTGATAGCTTTTAACGTGGTTATAGTAGTTTTCGAGGTCAGATGTACCGGTAGCATTTAACCCGCCAGGGGCTTGACCTAAAAAGCGTGTTGCAGGTATATCAGACGCGGCAGATATAATTTGCAAATAGGTCATCAACAACTCAGGTACCGAACCAAAGGCGGCGGATTGATTTGTTACTTCAACGCCCTTACCTTCAATTAACGCCCCACGATAAATTGAGGCTTGCTCAATAATATTTCGTAAATAATTAACCGCCTTTTCCCCGGGCTTTGTAGCTTCCAAGTCAAGCAACTTTTCAACCTTAACCAAAAGGACGGACGCCATATTAACTAATTGATATCCAGCTTGCTGTGTACCAATACAACGAACTAAGGCATCATAAATAGGCACTAAAACTGACTCGCCAAATCCTTGCACATTCACACGGTATGTTTGCATTAATCGTTGCGATTGATAGCTGAATATCGGGTCACCATCCCACACAATAAGCCTAGATACATGCGTTTTAATGCCATTTATATAGTAATGCGAAGGCTTATCATAGTTTGGACTCATAGGGTCAGTTTCCCAATCCGCCTTTGTAATGGAGTTTAATGCAACCACATTTAAAAATTGCAAGTCGCCTTTATCAATCTTATTATAATCAAGGGCTTCTTCGGGCTTATCCTCTTCACCATTGTAAGAACGGACACCCATAACTGCAATACATCCCCCGAGAATTCGCTCTTGGATACATGCTCGCTTTGCCTTTTCCCTAAAAGCAATTTTTTTTAATCCTTTTTCTAAAATATTAACATATTTTTCATCAATGCCAGTAATTTCAAAAGGTATTCTAAACGCATCGTCAACAGGGATTTGAATAATCTTTTTTGCTTCCCACGATGTATAATACCAACGTACATACTCTTGCCATCTAAGGAAAAAATTATTTTGAAAGTACGGATTAAGAGTCATAACAGCGCCCATTTGAGACGCCCCTCTGTCTTGCCATGTATTACCACCAGCCCCTGCTAATAATTGATTTCCAATTTTTGCACTTATTCTTGTGTTCATTTTAAGCCCTTTCCATGTCCGCTTTAATTAAAATCTATATTTTTATAGTTGTCAATGAAATTAATTCCAGGCAAAAACTAATCAATTTTTTTGTCTAATACATTTATAAATTGGTTTATTTTGACGTATACCAAACCATAACCAACCCCAACAAATCCGCCATTTTTAATTTTAGACAAAATTATTTATTCCCGCCATAATAACGCCAAATACTATGAGCCATAGTAAACGTATCGACTTTATCATCATGCGCGTGTGACATGTCCTCAGAAAATAAGGATGCTTCTAATACCAGCTCTTCTGACATAGGGTGCCCATACGGCAAATATACCAGCCCTTTGCATACATCCCATGATGCCTCGCGCGTTCTAGCAACTTTATTGTCAGGATAATCAAACTCTTTTGGTAGCCACGCCAGTGCATTTATACCCTCGTTTGACAAAGTTTGTTCTAAACTTGTACCGCTAGCTTTATCTTCAATGAAAAACCATTGTGCGCGTTTATTAGGCGGATTATTCGGACTCGTCCACTTTTCCCACATCTGCTTGGCATTTTTAAGTAAATCGGGGAAAATCCATTGCCCGCACACCATATCACGCAACCGAATATATCCTCGTCCTATTTCCCACACGCCAATACATGAACTATCATTATTTTTATTATCCTTATAAGCTGTATCGGCAGTAATAATCAGGGCGCCAGTTACAGGATATTTTTCAGTCCCATCTTGATTTAATTCATTAGGATTATAGTAGCGCCACCAATCAGACTGTATAATTTGCCCCTTTTCTGCAATCGGCGTTTGTTGAAATTGTGCAAGCCAAGAGTTTTTATGTATTTGTAATTCTTTAATCCGCTCTTTTGTATATTGGCTAGGGATTAAACATTCACCGTTTTGGTCAATTAGAGGCTTTCTTAATATAGAAAAGTTTTTATACTCCTTAATAATATAACCACTTAAATCATCGACATGTAGCCTTTGTTGCATATTTAAAATAAGCGTATTGCTTTCATTCAAACGGTTAAGCAATGTTGTCGTATAATACTCAAATACTTTTTTGCGCATTAAAGAGCTTCTCGTATCGGCCGGTTTATTGGCATCATCTATAATTAAACCACCAGTAAATCGCTCTTTTATCCCCCTAATACCAGCACCAAATCCAGTGATACTCGCCCCAATAGAGGCAAACAAAATAACACCACCAGCATATGTTGTTATCTTTCCAGCCGTATATTTATTTTTCCCCATCGTCTGCCGCCAATAATCGCCCCAAAATTCATCGATAGGATTAAGCTCTTGTGCTTCACTTTGTACGCCATTATGAGGGTACATGGCTTTATAAACAGGATTTTCCAGTATATCAGCCGATTCTTTAGAAATTTGATTTAAAAGCTCTTGGCTATAAGAGGTATAAATAAAATTACATTTTGGGTTTTTAGTGATACAATACAAGACAAAATATTTAGCAAGGCTTGTCTTACCAGAGCGTGGGGGCATGTTCATAATAACACGCGTATCTTTTAAATCATAAATTTCTTGAAATTTATCAAACAAATCTTTATGAATAGGGTCAAGATGAAATGGGCGTCCCTCAATCATACGAAAAAGGTAACGCGTCCAAGCTTCAAATCCTTTTTCAAGCAATACTTTGCCTACATATTCAGGGTCAAATACTTTACCAGTTGTCATTGTTCTTCTAAAACCGCGTTTATGTGGTCAATGGTATTTTGATGCATTTCTTGTGTAACAAATATCTTTTGCACAAGTGACGCACCATCTTTTCCAGTTTGCTCAGTACGCGTTGAAAATTCATCTTTTCTCTTTCTTTCTAAATACCATCTAGCAGTATTTTCATCCTTATTATTTAAGGCGTTAGCAATAACAGAACGCGCTTTTAAAACAAGCTTTTCTTTAAGTATTTGTTTCCTCTCCAAAAAGTTTGGGTGAGCATTCTGATAGTTATACAAAGCCGACTTACCTATACCCGCATGTAAGCAAGCTTCCAAGTCAGAACAGCCCATTGACCAAGCCTGCTCGAGCTTACTAATCGTTTCAGGAGTCAAGTTAGTTGGCCTTCCTGTATCAAATTTTCCATCAGGTCTACGTTTTAATCCGCCTTTAGCTTTGGTCATTTTAGCCTCTTTCACTTAATTTTATATTTTTCGTTTAATATTTTAGGCACACAATTATCCCATGATATATTGTGATGTATCCGTTTATGCTTATCGCCCATCATGGCTATACTAACACACGATGGAGCAAAAATAACACTATAAAAGGATTTAACATAAGTACCCGAATCAAGATATAAATCACTCATACCACCCTTATTAGATTGTGTTTGCTTTTGATTCAAAGAACAAGGGACATAAGTAAAAAATAAATCCCCTATTTGCCCCAATCTCGTATAAGTATTTACATCTTCGTTGACTCTTCCTAAGAACGTAAACTGCTTCTCTACACTACAAAAAAAGCTATTCATACATTTACGCAAAACTTTTTTATCAATATTCTTATTCTTAAATCCACCTATTAAATCCCCACCTTGGGAAAAGGCAATACTTTTTGCAGGGGTCTTTTCAATAAATTCAACAAACGCATCAAATACATAATCTATATTTTCCAAATTTTTAGAGAATAATTTCCCATCTTTTTTGTATCTATAAAAAAAGTCCGTATAATCGTCATCCAATTCTAAGAAATACTTTAACCCCAAATCCTTAGCAATATCAAAACATGCATTTCTAGCATAAACAATTGCGCGCCTATCATTAGATACGTCAGCCGTATCAAATTCTTTGGATTTTTTTAATTTATCAAATATAATTACTTTTTCGCCATATCTATTTTTATATTCCTCTATTTTTTCATCTTCATTGTCACATATAAAATATACCTTTCCACTATATCCCAATTTCTCTAAGGTCTTATATGTGTATATTCTGTCAGGTCTACCATGCGTTAATATAAAAACAGCAAAATCATCACGCATTTTTAAAAACCTCTTCAATTTTTTGTCAAGATTCGTGAATCCATTGGCAATGGCGTTTTCATAGTCTATAATAACCAACGCACTCTTTTCCATTAGTTCTTGTACTTTTTTATCAGCCTTAGCATAAAATTCGGCAATCTTCCTATAATTAAATATATAATGCCTATATGCCGCAATACGCAAAAATTCTTTAATATCCGCATCAATAGAGGCGGCGTCAATTTCATCTAATAGGGATTTTACTTTATCCTTTTCAACAAGGTCATATATAGCTACATCTTCACCTTCTACCTGATATTGCGGTATATTCACAACATTTGTATATGTTTCATCTTCTAACGCTTCACTAACATCAACATCAATACCCAAATCAGCTAAATCAATATTATCAAAATCGCTAGCTAACAATTCCATATCAAACTCAGAACTATCGCTTGTACTATTGTCCAATACAGCTAACTTTTTGCGCTTTTCATCATCGCTATTTATATCCAATCGCTTTACAACTACTAATTCGTCGCCTTGAGTTTCCACAACACGTGTTTTAATACCTAATGCTTGCGCTTGTTCATATACGCCATTGCCTGCAATAATTTCATTATTATTGTCTATTAAAATAGAACGTCCAGCTCCACACTCCACAAGCGATTTATTAATTAAATTTTTATTCTTCTCGCCATGCTTTCTATAATTTCGTTTATCAAATTTAATTTCCGTCATTATTTCCCCTCTCTATCTTATATTTTAATTAAAAAAACTAAACTTGTCAACTATTTATATCAAAGGCTTTTATTTTTTAACATTTCAAATGCCGCCCTATAAGAGTGTAAAAGGCTTAATAAGTGCTTATATTTTTTGTGCTTTCTTTTGCATTCATTTATTTCATCCATAACCCTTTTTAATTCCAAATAAGCACCATATAAAGGGGGATTAAAAAATTTCCAGTACAATATCTTTATTTTTGTCATAATTAATTATTTACTTCCTATATTTTCTAAAGTTTTTATTATTAAATTCATCTTTATAGAACCAAATATAACCCCCAGTACTATATCCCTCGATTATTTTACAGTCCACTATTTCATCACCTACCTGCAATATCATTATTCGAGTTACATCCCGGATCATTATTCGAGTTACATCCCGGATTGAATACTCGCTAAGAATATTTTCGTTTTTAATATAAAACGTGTCCCCCTCTTTAACACAATATTTTTTCATCTGTTCACCTCTAAAAGTTCAGGATTTTCGTGGATATTTCCAATAACGACACAATTTTTGGCGCATTTTTCGGTTAAATTTCCTATCGCTCCAAATCCGAATCCACAACAATTAAAAGTATTCCACCGAACCTGCAACTTGGTCACTTTTTTGCACCAGCGGTAATTTCTAGACAGGGTGAGCAGTACAATATCCCCCTCAAAAATAAGTTTGCCGTTCTTATCTTTTAATCCCGTGCATTGTTCAGTTATAACATCATCCTGTTTATGCATACCTAACAAATCCCCCTTTTGCCAAATAGGGAAATATTTAGACCGATATATTTGTTCAACGCCCAACACATCAACAAAACAATTATATATCTTACTCCAAACTCTTGATTTAAATCTATCGTACATCACTTACTCCATTTTTAAATTTTTTTAATACTGCATCAATTTCTTCTATGGTTTCACAAGCTATAGTTTTTGTATGATTTAAGGCCGTTTTTACCATTCCTAGAGCGTATTCTAAACGAACAATTTGTGCCTGCATATTTTTTAACATTTCAAATTGATTGTCAGCTCTTTCTCTTTGGAAGTTATAGTTATGTTCAAGGTTATTAATAACCTCAAGTAAATCTTTTTTTGTATAGCCCGAATATTTCATATTTCACTACTCCTCTATAATTTTTACGTTATCTTTAATCCATAGCCCACAACGACCATGCAATACATATCCATGCATTAGGCACCAAATAAAAGCCACATATTTGGATGTATATGATTTTTCAAACTGACCATTTACAAATATTTTATATGTCATTATTATTTCTCTTTTGTTCCAAAGACAACTTCACCACATTTTTTACAAACTCCGCGGAAATAAACTAGCGAAGGCTCATACTCACTTGGCAGGCTGTCTGTTTCAACAATTTCATGATTACATTTTACTTCGAACAATCTTTTAAAAAAGTTTTTACCATAAAGCGTTGATTCCCCTTTATATTTATAATATAATATAAACTTTTCTATTTCGCATACATATACATCTATATTTTTGTTTTTTTTCAACATTCTAAAAATATGAATATAATTTTTATTTCTTATTTCTTCTTGCGATATAACAAATGCAAAACAATTGTCATTTTCCCAAATATCGCCAAGAGTAGGCGTCTTTTTATTATTATTACAAATATTTTTTTCACAGCTCTCTCTAAAATCTTCTTGAGCCTTATTATATTCATATACTATCTTTTCGCCCTTATTCAGTGGAAAATATTTTATAATCCAACCCATCTTTTTTAATTTAGCCACAGAGTAAGCAACATAACTAGAATTAGACAATCCTAATGCTTTGGCAATTTCTGTAGGAGTCTTTAAAGGGTTTTCTTTTACATATTCTAACACTTGTTTATCTCTATCGGTTAATTTATTAATCATTTTTGCCTCCAATAATAGTTTTAAAAATTGTTATCTTATTTTAGTTTTCCTTTTAGTCAAACGTTCTCATCGGCATTATTACAATTTCATACCTAATGCCATCCATTTCGTCATCCCACACAGCGGGCGAAAAAGCATCTTTTTGGAAAGGACGAAGGGGATAGTGGTGTTTTAAAATTACATGTAAAATCCGCAGATATTTATCGTCAAAACATGTGTAGTGCTTTATTTTGGGAGCATCAGTCGGGATAAGGTTTTTATAGTCAGGGTATTCGTCAAAAACAACATCACATGCAATTTTATTTATACCATTATTAATTAATGCAGTATTTCCATCCACCACACTTAAATCTGCGTATTTATTTTTACTTAAACAAACAAACTTTCCCCTGGGCACAATACAAATTGGCTTTTTAAGAGCATCGCCCTTTTCTACTGTCTCGTAAGCATGAACAAGAATATGCCCATTCATGCCCACGTAATGGCGATATCCGTCACGGTCCTCAATATAAACACCACTTAGATTATATTTAAACGACCCTCCCCCTGGTATTGCCATCATACAGTCTTTAATTGCTTTTAAATTAACAACTACTGTTTTATTCATTTAACACTCCTTTTATTTTTTTTAAAACTCCACGATTAACGGACACTTAGTTTTAGTATAATAGCTTGAAATTTCATATTCTTCGGAAGTCAATGAATATAATTCATCATTTTTTAAAATATCCCATGCAAAATTAGACGCATATTTTGTTAAATTATAACCTTTAGGCAATTTACAATATCTAAAAATAGCAAAAAATAATTTTCCATAATTTCGCTCATTCAATTCATCATCAATCAAATTAAATATAATTTCATATTCATCATTAGAAATTTTATTTGCCTCAAAAAGTTTAAAAAGCTGTTTCACTTTTTTGCGTAACTTTTCGCTTGTCATTTTTTGCCAATATCTATAATTGTGTGTATCTTTCATTTTAAACCTCCGTTTTTGTTGTTTACAATTATAATATAACACACGTATATAGTTATGTCAACACATTTTTTAAAAAAATTATTTTTTTTATTCTTTTTTATATCCTATCTTTTTTGTAAGTTCTACAGGGTCAATTTCCCCCCAAATCATAAAAGTATTAAATCCCAATTTATTGTGGGCTTTTTTAGACAGATTATTTTTTTTATCTATTCCAACACAAATTTTGTCTAACTTGCCATAAGGATTTAATTCTTTTTTTTCAATATCATTAACCATCTTACACACACGGCGCAACATTAATTTATAAACCCCTTGCTTGCGGCATCTCGGGTCAACCCAACAATGCCCAATAAGCAATATACCTTGTTTTAACTGCGGCGATAATGAAATAAAGCCAATTACGTTATCATCATCGGTCAAGGCAACTACACAGGGGGATGGGAAAAAAGTATATAATCTTTCGGGTTGCTTAGTTATAGCCGTCAATTCTTTAACAAATTGCTGTTGAGCTACCCATAAGTTTTTATAAATATTATTCATTTTCCCAGCATGTTCATGCGTCTCGTCAAACAATCGTTGAGTATCCTCAATCAACATTACTCTATATTCTGCCATTCTTTTCCCTCTTCATAAATAGGCACTACAATATCATTTTCCTTTAAATATATATATATTTGCCGCCAAACAAGCCCCGCCATTTGTTGCGTATCAGATGCAATTCGACCACACAAATCCCCAGCGGCGGCGCTTATTTCTTCTTGATTACAAATAAAGTTTAAATGATTGCAAGTTTCAATTAAAATATTATACAAATTTGCATAGTTTTCTTGGTCATTCCTAGTAGTCTGTGGTATATTATCGCATACCATTTGCCACACATCCTCTTTTAGCGGAGGCTCTTTTTGAACTCCCATATATAAAATTTCATTTATAGAATCAATGTGTTCTTCATTGTCGCCAATAATTCTATCGGCTAATTCATGCTTGCCATAAAACGCAATCCCTTTCGATTCATAGTGTATATTTTTTGCATATGCTTTAATCATAGACAAAAGAACTAATAATTTAAAATACATATTCATCCTTTCTTTAAATTTCATCTTCCAAAATATTAAAAAATTCACTTTTTAAATTAGCAAATCCATCCTCTTTTGATACAGCGCTAACCAATAGTATCAAATCTGTACCTGGTATAGTCGTACCTTTAACACTAAAATATGCCTCTTTATCAGCTTTTCGCATATCATTAGCTAACGAGTTCATAAAATTCGTAAATAGCTTTTCTTTTACATTTTTACCATTACCCCCAAAACCTTGGATATTATTATAAAATTTTACCAAAGAATAAGCGGGCATACTTTGCACAATATCAGGGTCAATATATTCTTTATAAATAAAATCTGCTTCTTTTCCCCATATTTTTTTTATTTTTTCATTAATCCTAGCAATTGAAATATATTTTTTTAAAAAATTCTTATCTAATTCAATATAAAACCTATCTCGCTCCTCCTGTGGGATAAAGCATAGCTTAGCCGGTCTTTTTGTCTCTTCTTCCAAAAAATCAAGGATTGTTTCAATTTTTTCTTTAATAGAAAAATAATCAATTTTAGGGTCAAGTGTAAATTGAATAGAGCCATACGAATCCCAATTTTCATTTTTTTTATAATTTACAATATCTTTTATAATTTCAATATTCTTAATATTAATTTTATTTTTACAAACTTTTTTTATAATATTTTTAATTTTAAAATTAAGTACATTAATATTAGAAATAATCACCACAACAACGCGATTATTTTCTGTGATGGATACTTTACTTTTAATATACGCCTCAGGGTTATATTTTAAAAATAATGCAGTTATATCTTCAACAAGCTTATTACAAATCATTTGCTTACTGCTTTTACTTTCAAAAAAATATGTATTTAATAATTCGTTATTTTTCATTTTTTCGCCCTTTCATCCCTTGCAGGAAATTATACCAAATACGCGCAGTTCTTAACACGGGTTGAGGGACGGCACAAATTTCATTTTCATAAAAATTTACAGCATTTTTACTACATCCCAAAAATACTTCGGCAAATTGAGGGCGTGACACTTTAAATGCCTCGCGAATAGCACGCAATTCTTTAGCATCTTCACTATTAATAGGCTTTTTTGTTTTCATTTTCTTCTTTCCTTTCTTTTTTATTTAGCAATGTATACTAAAACTTCGTCTTTTGTAAGAGGACGGCAGTATTTAAAAGGGTCCCCCACAGTTGTTATAAAGGGATATGCGGAATTTACACAATATTCACCAAAAAGACCGACCACGTTTCTTTTATAATCAGGGTTATCACTAAAAACGCACAACTTACCAATCCATTTTGAATAATCGGAGGGGCTTTCAGAGGGGCGCTCAACGCTACATTTTTTCCAGTTTTTCCCTTTAAATTCTTCCACAGTAAAAAATTCGCCGAACAAAACATAACGCGAACCCTTTCCAAAAATCCAGCTATCTTTTAGCGGATTTACCCTTATAGTTTCCACATGAGCTATAATATTCCCATTTTTGTCCATAGTAATATACTTATATTCTGCGTCTAATACATCCCATAATTGGGCAAGAGTTACCTCAATTTTCTTTGTCATTTTCTACCTCCTAAAAATTTTAAAATCCGTTGCCAAAGATTTGGGCGCCAGACAATCATTTTTGATTCTAACCGCTTTATTTCCAGCCACGTCTCAAGCTTAGCATTTGTTTTGGGTTTTAATTTCTTGTACGTACCCCGTGCAATATCCCCGACAGTGGAGGTGCCGATGCCAATTTCGTTGGCAATTTCAGCATATATTTTGCCGTTAATTTGGTTTTCAAATCTAATATATAATTGCGCATCTTCAAATTTCATTTTATGTTATCCTCCCCGATTAAAAAACGATATTCATAAACTTTGGGTTTAATTTGATTTGCCAAATCTTTTAATGCCGCGCGTAAATTACCTAACAATTCACAATAATGTTCATCATCACTTTTGGCATTCATTCTGCCATTTTCCTTGCGCCCTTGGAAATAGACACGAATATCATAGAGGCTGGCGTTAGGATTTGCATCAGGTTGTGCATGGTAATATTTCCATAATTCACGACCAGCATCAAAAACTGCTTGCGCCTTTGGCGTAAAAGTAATTTTATTATCACGAATATAATCTGTCATAAAATGGCTGGAAAATTTACCTTTTGCCCCCACTTCATCTTCCGTGAATGGAATCCAATGGTTTATATTTACACTATTCATTTTAGGCACCTTCCCCTTTTAAAAAGCTTTTGTGCAATACAATACCACGGCAATATTTTTCATCTTCTTCAACAATTTCAAATGGTTGATAAGGCATGTTACTGTCTATGAAAAATGAAAAGCCGTCTTTACACCATTTTGCTCTTACATACAACGTCAGACCTGCACAATCTTCTTCATCACTATCTTCAGGTATAAATTTATTCCCACTCCAAAATACAGTTCTTCCTCTATAAGCGCCTATTTCATCAGAATACCACCCTTCAAACTCAAGCAAGTCATCAGATGCACCATAGGCAATAATAATGCCATCCCTGCGCATTTCTTCCATTTCCTCATTGGTAGCTTCTTCGCGATATTCGCGGCCGTTTAATTTATCAGCCCAATATTTCATTTTTTCTCTTGCAGTCATTTTTTCTTCCTTTTCTCAATTAATCCAGTACGTTCAAGATAGCTGTACGCGGCTTCTTTTGGTTGGAATGCGCCGTTTGTTTTTTCAATCCAAAAAGAGTTCATTTTATCCATGTATGTGCAAAAGTCATGAACCGTCATCCGCGTTGTCGTCTTAATGCCAAAAACGATTTTGTTAATATCATGGATAAGCTCAGCAGTGTAGGGCAGGTTAAACTCGCCATATGAACACCCACCATCGTTTAACACGTCGGCAATGTCGGAAACATTGAGCCAATAAAAATTGTTCTGCGCGCTTGTGCGACGATTCCGGTGTTCTTTAACGTCAATATCAATGCCGGTCAAACAGACATTCAGCAATGCTTTGAGTTGAGGCTTTATTGCGCCCAAGATAAAATCAATCGATAAGTTTTTTGAAAAATACATTTAAGACTCCTTAAAACGGGATTTCATCATCAAACGGGTCGGATTGGTTGGATGTTCCCCATCCTTCCTTGGCGGCTTTGTAAGCTGTATCTTGTTTCACTTCGGGTTTATTCGTCGGAGTACCCGCTTGCTTATCACGCATAGAACAAGAAATATATTTTTCCCCGTTCTTTGATGTTTTCGTCCATGCATTAATCCAATACTCCTTACCATCAATACTTACTTGCCCTTGCCAATCGGCGTGAGTCTCAGCTTGTTTGTTTTTGTTTTTAAATAGGGCAAATTGACCGTCTTTATTCATCTATTTTTCCTTTCTTTATTAAATTAAAACGAGTGATATTATTGCGTACTTCGGCTTTCGCTCCATTTAGGACACGAACAATATTTTTGATTTTTTCTTCATCCCGATAAAAGCGTTTAACCCAAATACCGAACTTGCGATGATACATAACAAAATCGCACCACTTCCTATCAGATACATACAAATCAAATTGAATTTGCGTGTCGTATTCAGGCTTGATTTTATCAGTTAAAATAGTTTCTAAATAAACGCTTTGCCGCGGACATTTTGCCTCTACCAAGCCGTCAGACCCAACAAGTCCATCGGGTGAACAACCAGTAAAATCATCAAGTTCAATAAATCCAACGTGGTCAACTTTTACGTTTGATTGAACTTCGTATAAAAATATAGCCTCGTCTTCCTGTTCAACTCCGCGACGGATATCTGCCGAATTAATAAGCTCAATATCAGAATACATAGTCAAATGTTCGGCTGTCTTTTCCAAAATAAGCTTATCGCGCATTTTACCTATACCCATTAAGGCGTGAAAGTTTGAACCCGTAAATTTGCCGAGGCGTATTTTGTACCATTCTTCTGTGCGTTGTTCAAAGGTATGAATAATCATTTTAACTCCTTCAAACGCATAATAATGGTGGCAAGTACTTCATCTTTAAAAGCGCCGTTATAAGTTTTGTAAATTTCTTTTAATTTTTCTGTGTCTTTTTCATTCTCAATGCGTCTAATCGTTTCAACATATTCGATGTCATAGGCTTTTGCTTTTTGGAATTCTCGTTTTAAATCAATATCTTTGTCATACAACGACAAACCAAATCTATCGCCAAAAGATTTTAAAGCACGTTTTTTTGCATCCGTTTCAGCTTCTTTAATAGCCAATTCATAGGCATCAAATTGTTGTTTAGCCGCGCATATCCCGTTTCCCGCTCCTGTACCTTCACGTACGATAAGTTCATCATCAATTTTGACGCTTATGCGGACTTTTGCTTTATAAGCAACTTCAATCATATCGCGCTTAATACCGTTGTTGTCTTCACTGACATATGTTCGTTCAAAAATTTTTTCCATGTAAAGGGTTTCGCAAGACCATTTGAACCCAAACACTTCGTTAGCCGTTGCCTCTGCTTGGAAGCCTGCCAAATATTTTAATTCGGTCTTTGCTTTTTTTCGTGTTTTAACCTCTTCGGGATTTAACGGTTGCGATAATCTTTTAATTAAATCTGTACCCATCCTTATTCCCCTTTCTGTGCCATAACCAGCGTGTAAATTCTGTCGCCTCTTTGCTTTTCTGCGTCTGTAAGGCGTTGATATTTTATAATGTTTTTAATAAAGCGTATTAATTTCATATTTTCCCCTTAATCAGTAATTACATACGTGTTACACCCATCATCATCGGACATAGCTTGATTCATACAAATATTTTCATTTAATACATTTGTACTAGCATTTGAAATTTTGCAGTAAAACACGGCGGCGGCTACGGCAAAGAGCAGAGCAAAAAGTTTAATAAAATTTGTCATTGAAATTCGCCCCTTTCAACCATATCCAAAATTTTGTATTTAAAATCCGAATTGGCTAACAATTCCATAAATTCGTCAAAGTCAAAATCTTGCTTAAAATCTTCAACACATTGTTCTTGCGATTCTTCGGTGATTTCATCCCCCAAGCTTGCAAACGTATCGCCGTAAGGGGCATATTCTTCGGCGTATTCGTGTTCATATTCATCGAAGTACATGTCAAACATGCCTTTCAAGCAGTCACGTACGCAATCTTCGATTCCCGTTTTTTCAAGTGATTTGCTCATGTTGACCTCCTTAAAACAAACGCTTTCTAATTTTACGATATTTATTCAACCGGGGTTCCCTAGCAAATATTGTTCCGTCTTTAAATTCAATTTTATTAGCAGATTTATTAATTATTGGGTTATCGGCGGTTGCCATGTCTAGTATACATCGTTCATCAATCATACAGAAACGAACTGGAAAGCTTTCCCATTGAAAACGCTTGCCACTCCACGATTGCAAAATTGTTTTATTTTTATCTGCCCAAATAGCCGAGCATTCGTCCCCGTTTGGCGCTATTATTTGAAATCTTTTCATTTTAAACCTCCGTTTTTGTTGTTTACATACACAATATAGCACAATTATATGTTCTTGTCAACACTTTTTTTAAAAAAATTATTTTTTTTATTCTTTTTTCTTCACGCGCCCGATTGCAATATAGTCAATAGCCTGTGCTCCATTGTTTTGCTTGTATCTTATAGATTGAAATAAATAAAGGCGCCCCTCCTCAAAAAGACGGCGCGCCAAACAAAACAAAACAATATCACTCCTTTCTCGTTTAGTTCCATTTCTTCCAGTGGTTGTAGAAAAATAACACACTTTTTGCCCTGGTCTTATTCCCAAAAGCTGGCGGCGTTTTTGTTCAAATGTTTCTTTCATAATTAAAATTTCCTTCTTCGATTATTTTCCCCTTTCTTGTATTATTATATTTTTTTTAAATTATTCAATAAAAATCTTTCATTTGATTTTTTATAGTAATCATAGTCTTTTTCCACACAAATAAATTGCCGCTTTAAATTATACGCCGCTATAGCAGTAACACCACTCCCACTAAAAGGGTCAAACACGATATCCCCTTTATTTGTAGTTTTTTCTATCAGAGTCTCAAATAAATCAATCGGTTTTTGCGTTGGGCAAAATTCATTTCGAGTTTTTTTAAAATTTAATACATTAGGTATCCGTTTGCCATTAAGATATTTTCTTTTAGGATTACAAAATATAATCATTTCATATTTTGGGGCATAATCGGCATAAAGGTCGCCACTTCCGAAATTGTTTTTATTCCATATTAAAATATTCTTTACCGGGATTAACTTTTGTATTTCACTTTTAAAAATATCCACATTATGCCATGAACAAAAAACATAGATACAGCCATCATCTTTTAAAATTCTTTTCACTTTATTCATAAAAGAATGGAGCCAATGAAGATTATTGTCATTTTCAATCTTTTTATATTTTTTAATTCGGCGTCCTGATTGCCAACCTATACCATATGGTGGGTCTGTTAAAATCAAATCAATACTTTTATCCGGAATTTTATCCATAAATTCAAAGCAATCGGCATGATGTATTTTATTAAGTAAATTTTCCATAATATTGTCTCTTTATCAGGCTCCTACCCACTGCATAGTTTGATTATTAAAAAGAGTATGAATGGTTTTACATTCGCCGTTACGATTTTTTGCAACAATTATTTCCGCAGTTTCTACTTTAGAACTAGAATCAGCCTTATAATAATCAGGACGAAATAAAAAGAACACGCTGTCGGCATCTTCTTCAATCCTACCAGAATCGCGCAAATCAGACAACCTGGGACGGTTATCAATAACTTTTTCAACTCCACGGTTTACTTGTGCTAAGCAAACAATAGGGATATTCAACTCCTTTGCCAGCGCTTTCAAACTCGAGGTTATCTTCCCAATCAAATATGCAAGATTTTGCTTTTTATCATCCACACGAACTAACCCCAAATGGTCGACAAAAACAATCTTGCAACCGCTCTTAACCATTTGTCGAATTTTACAACATACTTCAGCGCAGTCTAAACCGCCTCTGTCATCAATAATTATATTTTGAAATTTATCCATTTTTTCAACTTCTTTGCAAAATTTATCAAATTGATATTGATTAGCCCGTCCCTTGTCAATTACCCAATACGGAATATCTGACCTAATACACACAATCCGTTGAGCAATTTCCAATTTAGTCATTTCCAGCGAGACAATCCCAACTTTCCCCTCTTTTATCATATGCTCGGCACACGAACACATAAACGCCGATTTTCCCATAGATGAACGCGCACCACAAACATAAAGGCGCCCGGGATTAAAGCCATTAATTGTTTCATCAAAATCACTAATACCAGTTAAAACGCCTTCTAACTTGCCACCATTTTTAATTTTTCTATCCAATGTATTCAATAAATCGTTGGATATATCATTTTGCTTATAATTTCCATCTTCTTGCCAGTTATATATAATATTAGATAGCTCTTGCCTAATATCAACGTCCCTTTCCTGGCTTTCATTCATAATGGATTGCATAGCAACCAATGCGTTGTAATTTAAAGCATTATTTTTTAAATAATCAACACATATTCCAATATCAAAATTATATGTATCATTATAAATCGCTAAAACATACTCTAGAGCAATACTTTTATCTTCTTGGCATATCATACTAGGGGTAAGAGGTTTTTTCGCTTGTACAAGCCTTAAAACCGCTTTAAATATGTTTTTATTTTCCTCAATAAGGAAATATTCCTCTTTGATAGCAAATTCGTATATTTTTTTAGGTTTATTCAATAGAACAGTTAAAACACGTTGTTCAATATCAAGTTTAACATATCTTTCAAACATTATTGCCTCACATTCTAGGATTATAGGGCTTAACCCACTCTATCAACAAACTTGGCGCTGGCGCATATGCGGTTGAGTTGTGTTCTTTGATGATTTTCACAAAGAGCGATTCATAATCATATTGTTCAGGCAACACCAATTTGTAAGCATCCAACCACAAACGCATGTTATCTTTGTTAAAACTACACGGATACATTAAAAATAACTTTTTTAAAAATTCTTCTCGTTTCATTTCATCACTCCATTTTTAAGAAAAATCCAGCTCGTCAAGGTTTAAAGTTTGTTTATTATTTCTACTCTGCAAAGCAAAAAATCCACTCCAATTGTTACTTATCGCTTCATCAATTATTTGCTCAGCAATCAAAGGGTCATTACTCGATAGCTTTTTAAGCTTCTCAAACGCAGTCCTTTCCCCGATTGCTGTGTATTTTTGTCTTTTCTCTGCCTTATACACTAACCACTTCTCAAAAGGTTGTTTTATATCACTATCAGAATAATCGACTCTACCGTATTCAGATTTTTCCGTATACGGTATTTTCCTTTCCTGTTCTTTAATATTACTATCTGTAAGATTATTATTATATTCTACTTTAGTAGTATTATTATCTTTAAACTTTTCTTTAATAGGGGTATTAAACTTTTCTTTAATAGGGTAATAAATAATTGTTAAATACCTATTTAAAATTTCTTTAGTACCTTGTTTATAAATTATTTCGTTATAAATATAACCGTATTTAACTAGCTGACTTATCCATTTGCTAATTGAAATTTTAGATACATTAAAAAGTTTTGCAAAATATTCATTATTCGCAAAACATTTCCCATTCATATTGCAAAGGGATGTTATTTCTGCATATAATAATTTGGAATTAGGAGTTAATCTTTTATCATACCTAACATTTGCAGGTAGAACTGCATAATAATTTGGTTTTTCCATTTTTCGTTGCCTTTCATATAGGTGGGATATAGTCCCTTTCGGGTATTGGCAACGATATATTTACTATATCCCATATTATTTTTTTCGTTGCCTATTATTTTATAAAACTATTTTTTAGCGCTGTAAACAAAAAAATTAAATTTTTTATAAAAAATATAAAATTTAAAATAAAGCGTTTAAATTAGCTTTAAAGGCTATTTTTATTTTTAAGGCAGGTTTTATTATAAAATATATTTATAACGCTGTAGGACGTGTTTAAAGCGTTTTTATGCATATTTTAATTATAGAATATATCTAAAAAAAATTTATACACATATATTCGCATATTTTTTTATTTTTTATCTTGATTTTTATTTCAATATCAACTATTCTATTTTTAGGCGTCCTGATTCGATGTCATGTATTGGCGCCTAGGGGCGCGCCCCGTAGTCTCCTATTACTGCGCCCCTTCCTTTTCAAAGGTTTATAATGCAGAAAATTAAAGAACATCCATTACAAAAGCAAATTATTTTACTCCTTCGGGGGTTAAATATATTTTGCTTCCAAACAGATGTAATGGATGGTCTGAAATTTTGCACCTCACAACAAGCCCGGTTGTCTTTTATTAATCATCATAAGGCTATGGGATATGTCAACGGTCAATCAGACCTGGTTATCATCTTTCAAAATAAAGTTGTTTTTGCAGAAATAAAAACAACCAAAGGCGTGCAAAGCAAAGAACAAAAGAAATTTCAATCAATCGTCGAATCTTTAGGATTCCAATATGTTATTTTTAAATCTTTAGAAGATGTAATTTTTTACATAAAAGAAAATAATTTGCTTGACAAAACTAAATTTAACCCTTATAATAATCTTGTGATTATATAAATCACATACTGTTATGGTATCATTTCATCACTCCGCCCTGGGTATTTACCTCCGTTTTTACTCAGGGTTTTTTCTTGACTTTTTTATAATTTAATAGTATACTTTACCCGTTCGCTGATAGCGGATTATCAGTTGCCCCCGATGTGATTAAGCATCAGGGGTTTTTAATTACTGCTTTATCCGTGTTGTCTTTCTTTCTTTTCTTTCAAGTATTTATTCACAACTTCAGAATCTTTTGCGCGTTTATTCGTTTTTAATGCCACTTTATCACGGCTTTCTAATAAGATAGACAAAAACACCATTTGTTTTATAATTTTTTGCATTGTTTTACTCCGTAAGTAGTTATTTCCATTTTGGAAATAGTTCATTAAATATACTCTATAATAGTGGTTACACCTTTATAATTAAGCCCCTTTTAGTTTTTCTAATAGTCAAGATATTCATATATATTCCTTTTCTGCTATTTGGATGCCAAAAACTCTTTACCAGCTTTTAAAATAACATATCCGGCGGCGGCAACAGATAAAGCAACAGGGCTTGCTTTAATAATAAAGTAAACAGACACGCCCAACAATAAACCCAAAACGCATTTAGTCAATAATTTAAAATATTTATTCATAATTTTTTATCCTTTCATTTCCTATACAATTATTATAAGCCGCTTTATATTTTACAAATTCTTGATAAAGTTCGGCAGTAGTTTGCCAATTGCTTGGCGCAATAGTAGGGCAAGAATTAACAACAACATATTCCGTTTTCGCACAGCTATTTAAAGCAATTACGGATAGGATAATTAAGCAAATTTTTACACTCTTCATTTTTTTCTTTAGCCTTTTCAACTTCTTTTTGTGCCTTTTCAACTTCTTGCATTACATTAAAAAATGATATACGCGATTTTATTAAAGCCTCTTCAACCTCTTGTTGTATTAATTGTCTATGCTTTTCATGACCGTGTATATATCCAAAGAAATATAAAAAACAACCAGTCATTATTATACCAAAGGCAAGAATACCCAAAAAAATATACTCTATCCGTTTCATACGGCCCCCATAATAATAGCGGGCAACACTTTAAAGAATTCAATCGTTGCGTCAGGATTTAAAGTACACAAATACCCAACCAGCAGGAAAAACAAGATAGTCACATAAAACATTTTCTCTCGCGTTAGTGCCCTTCTTTCCCTTCTTCTTCTTTTCATAATATCCCGCCTTCGATAGTATTCCACTTAGTTAAAAACTCTTCAGGGCTTCCTTTCCCAAAGCGCGTATTATAATATTCTTTCCAATAATTAGCCATTTCTTTTTTATCTTTTGGGATTGCGGCTTTAACACGCAAATAATGCACCCGTGCCATCGCAGTAGCGAATTTATCATTTTTTTCTAAATTTTCGCCCAAATCTTTTGAAGTATCCCAAAATTCAATAACCTTTCTTTTTAAATCCATTCTGTACGTTAAATAATTTTGTAAAATATCAAATGCCGTCCTTTTTTCCATTTGATAAATACCCAACGCCGGACCCCCATTAATTTGTTTTCTGTATTTTCCACACAAAGATTCGGCGCACGCAGTCCCAACCAGTAAATCTTCGGCTTCTTGGCTATATAAATCAATGGCTTTTAAAACAGGTTTTATAATATTTTTTCTTAAAGTATAAGGCTTCATACTTTCCTCCTATTCACTAGTAGCTACTTTTTGCAATTGGATGTCACCTAAATATATCTTTTGCTCGCTTTCTTCCCCGACAATATATAGCGTATTAATATTTTTAGCCGGCAACTCTTCCCACTCTTGCTGTGTCAATTGCGACAATAAAATATAATTCGCACTTATCGTGTTAACCGTGCCTTGTATCCCTTGCACCTGGTCGCCCAAATCGTCCAAGTCGTTACGCAATGTTGTTACATTTTGTTGTATTGGGGAAAGAATATTTGAATGTGATTCTGAGCTATCATTATGTACTTGTATTTTAGACGTCACAAGTTCAAAAGTATCAGCAGGATTAACAGCTTCATTTGTCCCAGTCCCGCTTTGTACGTTTGCACTTGTAGCAATTTTAATGATTCCTGCCGTTTCAGTACTAGCTGGAGTATAGGCGCCTGCAATACCTTGTTCGATATTATTCATTGCGGCGGTTGTTATCGTCTCTTTTGTAACCCATGTCTTTGGAGTATAAGCCATTATTTAGTTTTCCTTTTTCTTTTATTTCGTCTTTTTGAGCGAAAGTTTAAATCATAATATACCAACATACGCATAATCATAAACATTAAAGATAAAAAAAGCAATATGGTCGACGCGGTATTATTTAACACCTGTACCCAAATAGGCGCAGTTGTACCAACCGTTATTAATGTCGTATCCATGTTCCCTTTATCCATTATCTGTTATCCTTATAGCACTTTTATCCATATCTTTAAAGCGGTTCATGAAGTATATATACAGTTTTTGTTCCAGTTACTTGTCCACTTTCATTATATTCTTTTATATACCACGACCCGTAAAGTTCACCAGATTGGTTAGATTGAGATAATTCTGCCGAACTTGTAATCTCGGTTATTTCTTTCACATACCAAACTAAATTTACACTATCAGGTAATTTTGTGCTTGTAATTAACATAACCCCTTCAATTGTTGGATATCGAGTTGTTTTATAAGACAACATATTAGTATTACCTTGATTTACTCCAATAATGCTTGTGGTTGTCGGCAATGAGCCCGTATGGCCCACCAATTCATAATTCCCTATTTTATTAGTTGTATCTGAGGGTGCCGCGTCAGGGTTATATTGGTAAGCAGAATATTTTACCCATCTATAATTGTCATCCTTTGGAAGCGCTCCCATAAACTGGAATATATACGGATGTGTTGGAATATCTTCAAATGGCATTTTATAATAATACCAAGTTGTGCCCGCCGTCTTTCCCGGACGTTCCCCCACATAAGAAACACTTGCAGAAAACGTTCCCTTAATAGAGCCAGCATTCGCAGTTGAGTCATCTTCAGGTTCAAAACTTGGAGTAACAGGCTCAGGCTCCGCCACAATATATGTCAAATCATTAGATAAATATATGTCTTGCAAGTAATGCTTAATAGCATAGCTTGGTTCGCTAGCACTAAGAACTGGCATTTGTAGAGTATAATTTATAGGGGTACCATCCCACACTTTAGCATTATTTTGTTTAAAATATGTATTTCCATCTATATATATATTTCCTGGCCAAAATCTAGCGCCAGTTTTTTGTTTCGGGTCGTTCCCAATAAATTGGTCGCCTTCTAAATCAGCCGCTACAGTACTATCCAGGGTAGCCGTCGTATAACTTGTACCATCTGTAGATGTAGACACATAATATTGTGTTCCCGTCCAGCCGACTTTTAACCAAACAGCCGTATCACGTGGTAACGTATTCCAAGTCCCTAAATCTAAATTATCAGCTATATCATAGCTTGTACCATTAGAAGATAAATACAAGCCAAAATTTCCATTAACTTTTGCTTGTAAAAGAACACCATAATAAAAAGCTCGAACACCAAAAAGAGCACGCGGAGCGGCAAAAGAGGATGGAATAGTAAATTTAATCCCATATTCCCATGGCGTTGCTCCACTAATGGATTTGTGTGGCCATAAATAGCAATCATAGGGTTGACCAGTAGGGACAAACGTCGCAATACCATTTTGAACAGTGCATCCACCTTGAGCAGTGTACGAGGGTGCCGAGCCATTCTCTTTAATAAGCCACAATCCCATCGTCGTTGCTCTTTCACCAAGTACTTGTTCATCGTTAAGCCCATCGACACTTGGAGTAGCCCCATTCCATTTTATATACTCACTTCCGCTCTTAGCCCAACCCCAAGATATATCGATACTTCCTTCATTCAATAATAGATTAGCTTGTGCGGTAATCGTTAATTGCCCAATAGAGACACGTTTTGATGTTGAACCATCTGCTACAGAAGTAATAACAAATCGGTAAGACGTATAAAATTCTGTTGCATTAACATCAAAAGTTACATTTGCAGATTCAGTTGTATTTCTATTTTGAAAAGTAGCCAAATCAACCCAACTATCACTATTATACCATTTATTTGTCCCTTGTAAAACAAAATCGCCAAGCATTTCCGTCGCGTATGAACTTCGATTCTTCATAACAATCGTTTGGATTTTTATCGGATTCTTACTCCATATTTCATAATAAATAGGATTAGATGTTGATGGATTTGTTCTACTTGAAGCCCACCCTTCAATGGCGCCATTTGAAAAGGGTGCATAAGCTGGCCAACCGCCAAGTTCATCGGTTGCCTCTACAGCAAAATTACTATCATACATATTGCCATTAGACGACAAAATAGGTTGTTCCCATGTCACACCACTTTGGGGGGCGTGCCCGGGATGTACAGTTACATTTAAACCGTAAACGTCAGGATAAGACGGCGGCGTATTTGGACCCAATACAGTCGCGACAGGGAAAGCGCCCCCAACCATTTCGCCATTAATAAATCCCGTATAGGACGATTTTTGAAATTGTAGCCCGTCCCCTGGAAGAGTTGCAACAAAAGGTTGTTCAATAGGCACATCCAAGTATCTAACATATACATCTGTTGGCGATGTTCTCTTTATCGCAACTTTATCCACAGGATTAATAAAAAATTGAGTAGTCCACGGAGTGTCAAGGAAAGGATAAGCAAACGTTCCTTGTATTTTTGATTCCATTTCGTTATATTTAAAACAGCTTATTCCTTCATTGCCCCACAGATAAACCAATGGATTGGGGTTACTATTATCAACAATTACATTGTTAACTGTCGACAATCCCCCAAGTGAAATTTGTTGCTGTAATAGAAAAGTTAAGCCTTCATCCTTAACAACTGAGCAAAGCCCATCGTTAAAACTATAAGAAAAGCCAAAAACGCCCGACACATTGCCCGAGCTTGTGCCTGTACGGGCTATTACATGGCTATTCCCAATAGGACGCCACATATTAACCCCTTCGCCAATGCTTAAAGTATGTTGCGTTGTTCCTAAAAGTGTCGTCGTACCATCCGTTCCAATACTATATGTTTCAACAGTTTTATTTGATTTAATTACAACAAGCTTATGTACTAAGCCATCCATCAATACCCCGACGGATGTTCTCGTAGCATCAATAGGAGCACTTGTAAATAATGAATAAGAGCCGTCCGTTAGCTTAAATATATATGTATTATTTTTAGTCCCAAACGTTGCATATGTATAGTCACGGCTTTGCGTCCCTGCCATTTCATTTCGGAAACCGCCATATGTACTATAATCAGTAACGGTTGCGCCGTTTAATATGTAACACTTATCTTCACCTGATGTACCAACTAATCCATACGGCAAAACAACGCGCGTAATTGTCCCACTATTAGTATATTGGTTTGTAGGGCTTGTATAATTATATGTCCAATCATAACCCCTTGAAAAATAACCCAAGCGGTTGCCAAGCCCATTATAATTCCCAAAATAAGCAGATTTTCTATCAATATATATTAAACCATAAGGATTATATTCCAATTGTGTCGGCGTATTTGTAACGCTTGCCTCCCCTGGTAACATATCCGCGGAGTAGTTTAAAATTACTTTTTGATTATAAAGCCCTAAACCATTCCCTAATTTTTTAGCTTGTACAGTGGTTCCCACGCCAGTAGGTACATCCACAGTAACTTCGCCCAATCCTGTATACCCTTCATCGTAAGTATATACACCATTTTGCGTAATAGTTTTATCTTGGTTATTAATTTCTGTACCGCCGCCGCCAGTAATTTGGCTAATTTTTTGCGCATACGACCTAAATGTATCATCGTCAGATACAGCAACTCCTTTATCAATAATTGCGTCCTTAATTAGCCCTTTTGTTGTTTCTAAAGCTTGCAATTTATCTGCTGTTGTATTTGCCATTAGTAAACCTCGCCATTGATTCTGTCTAACCAAGCATTGACATTGCCCAATTCTTTATAAATATTATTCACCGTTTCCACAAACGCTTCAGCTTGTTGTGTACTTAATTCAACTCCAGTATATACCACAACAAAAGCACGATATGCAATATTATCGGGCTGTGTCTTTGTTCCTACATTTGTATTTGGAGTAACTAAGACATTATTAACACCGTTATTATTATAATAACTCCAAGGGCTAGAATATTTTGTAAATCCGCGCGCCAAATATGAATTATTCGTATTTGCACCCTCTTTTGACCCATCGGCGGATACTCTAACACCATGTGTATGGCTTCCTACTGATTCGGCAGTGAATAAAGCGGGGTTTTGATTCGAGGCTTTTAAAAATACATCAGAAATAGTTGGAGTTCTAAACCGCTGTGTTGCCGTGTCTATTCCAAAATAGGCACAATTTCCCTTATTATTTTGTAAATCAGCTTCATATTGAGCAAATGTTTTAGTCAAGATTTTACCGTTTGAAAGATATTCGTCATAAAAATCTGTATAAACGCTTCTTTCATAAATTTGACCATCGCAAGGCAATGTTCCACCAGGCGTATCTGTACGCATTGCATAAAATATTGTCCCAATACTTTGCGACAATCCTAAGCTAAATTTACGCCAAATACCTGTACTTGTACTCGGATTTTGGGCAACATTATCAACAATTGCTTGATATAATACACCGTCCAGCCCTAAGCATACACCCCCAGCCTTATAGTTAGTATACGACGACCAAATCATAAATCCGTATTCTTCTTGCTGTTTTTGCAAATAAGTATTTGCATACAAAGCTTGGTTTAAGTTAGCAGAATCAACAATTTCTTTAAACGGCCAACCCTCACCAACTGCGGTTGATGATAAAGTTGTACGGCGATATGATATGCCAGGTACGGGGTCTTGAGGTATATCAACAATTGCATCCTCAGCCCATACACCTGGTATTGTAACTGTTCTTTCAGGTAATAACGACATTAATCATCCTTTCAATCAGTTGTACTAAAATCTGTTTGACCGACATCCGTTAATGCTATCGGGTTTGGTTTTGTTTCAATTTCATCAAACGATGCAGTTGTCGGGTATGCCACATTATATACATAATCACCTATTTCTGTATTTCTATTATAATCCAAGAAGTTTTTATTAGTCAATGAAATTGTCGGATGTACAGTAATAGCACCACTAAACAACGGCTTTGTTTCAATACCAACCCAATCGCCAGTAGCATCATAAATTTGTCGGCGTATTTCTTCAAGGCTAGAGAATTTATTATGATTTTTCAATATCTTATAATGAATTAATTGGCGATACGTAGGATTGTCCATTAAGGCAACAGGTGCTTGCGGGGCATCATATACCCACCATCTACCATTGTCAGGTTGTACCCCGTCCGTATCAGGGGCAAAATAATACGATTGAGTATAGTCAAAATATTCCCGTTCTTGCCCAACAATCTTACCAATAACATTTAATGCCCATGTATCCGCCTTTGCTAAAGTCATGCCTTCAACAAGCCCAACAATTGCGTCTTGTAATTCTTGTATTTCTTCCAAATAACATTTTAAAACTTCGCCATATAGCCAAGAATCAAAATATTGCGATGGTATTCTCGCCAAGCCTTCCTTTACACAATCCCTAAGCATTGGGCTTATATCTACTGTTTGAATGGACATTTTTAACCTTTTATTCGTTTACAACATCAATATTTATGTTATCACTTAAAAATTGCGCTACTTCGTTCCAAGCAATTACAACATCTTGTTCTTGTGCTGTCTCGCCATGTTTTGCAATTTTTAATGTTTTTACTTTAAATCCTGGCACTTCATTAATCGGAGTATACAAACGTGAACGCGCCACACTTTCCCCCGGAGGAAAGCCCAAAGAGGGAGACAAGCCATAATCAGCATAATTAACTATACTTTCTTTAATCAAATCTATCGCATCTTCGGGATAGTAATTCGCGTTAGTAATAACAATTTCCATATCAATATCAATTTGAACATTTGTGGGTCTATAGAACTGATATATCGTTGTAGTACCAAACACATCCGTATCAGTATAGGGATTTGATAAATTTCCTTGGAAGTTAGAAAGCATCGGGGCTTTTAATGCAATAGCTTTGCCAACCTCTTGGTCGTCGCCACCCACAACAACGGCGGCAATTGTTTTTGCGGCAATCCCGCGGCTATCTGTTGTACTCGTTGGGTTTTGATACACACGCGCAAAAATAACACCGTCAACGTTAATAATCCCTGCATACAATGCTTCAACATGCCGATAGGATGTTGCACTTGTCGCCCTTTGTTGTTTAATATGCAAATTTTCATCACTATCGGGATTTGTTCCAACAGTTAAGGGCGCCCCATTAGTAACCCCACTCCATCCAAGCATAGGATTAACAATAGATGTAATTGTATCTGCCTCTACATTAATCTCGCCAGTTATTGTACAAGTCGCCGTCCCTGTTCCATAAACAGACACTTGTTCCTCTTCAGTATGTTTTTCAATCATAATATTATTATCAATTGAAAATGTAATCGTTCTTGTACTATTTGTAATTAAAGAGCCAGCCTGTACAACAATACCTTCATTGCCGTATATAGTCACAGGTATTTTTGTAGGGGCACCATAGGAGGGATTAATCCCATTGATTTGTACTTGCGCTTTTAACGGCACACCAATATTATTTAAGGGGTCATACAGATTAGCGGCCGCATACATTTGTTCCCAGCACACGGCTATTTCTTGCGCTATAATTCCCGTAAATTGCCCCAAAATAGTATTAGAACTTTCGCCGCTTAAGGGGTGTTCCCCTGTTTTAGGGTCGGTTATACCTTGTATTTTGGACAAAAGATTTGTCACAATATCATTTAATCTTTTCGGTCTAAATCCCTTATCTGTCATACCATATGTTAAATTTGTCGACATTATAATTCCTCGTCTAGTTCATAAATTCTATCGGCGATTACCACATTAATTTTATATATTGTCTTTCTTTTTAAATAATCGATACTTCTGTTAAAGCTATAAATACTTTGCACGCCTTCTGTTTCTAAAATACATTGACGGATTAACAAATTAAAAATTCCTGTATCTTTCCGCCCCAAAACTTCATCAAAATACGGTATCCCTGCCTGTGTATTTAAAAACCATTCGCCCCTTATTAGTCTTAACCGAGTACGAATTCGATTTAATACCTCCATGGCGCCGCTTTCCCACACAAGCACACCATTTTGAGCAACAAGGTCGTTTGTTTTGTTATCAATTTTTAAATCTATATATCCAGCCATATTTTACCTATTGCATTGGACCAGTCGGGTCACCTGGTTTTGAGCTTATATGCGTGTGTCCTGTAACCGTAATACTATTATTAGTTAAAACGCCATTAATATCGGTCTGTGCCGTAACATTAAGTTGTGTTCCGTTAATAGCAATACCATTGTCACTTAATTCTATATTACAAGAGCCACAAGCTAATTTCAAGCTATTATCCATCAACGTAATTTTACTTTTTCCGTTAACATTTCTTAGTTCAACGGCTTCCTGATTATACTCCCCAATCACATTATTATTTGTTAAGACGCCCATAAAGCACATAGCATCTGTTAAATCAAAACACCTAATTTCGGTATATTGCCCACTATCAGGGTCAAAGGGATTAGATACGTCACCGACTAATAAAAAATTATCCAAGCTACGTTGTGAAAAAAGCAACGTACATACATCCCCTTCGGCTATAGGATAGGTTAAGCCGCCATATTTAGGCGACCAAGCACATGCCAAAGGGATATTGCTTATAACTGGGTAGTCAATATATTCGACTTTCATATTATCAGGGTTAATATATTTTGCCCGTATTGCAGGTTTTGCGGCAACTCTTTGCGTAGCACTATCAAATTGCTGTACAATAGCAGGTATACAAGTATTAATTTGCAATATATTACGCCAAAAATTAATAGCTTCATTTTGTTCTTGGCTTGAAATAATTCGATTATCGCTCATGTCCTCGCCTCTGCTAATGTCGTGATAAAACTTTCAATCCGCATATTCCATACTTGCCCCTTTGGGTCAAGGTTATAGTTTAACGTATGAATCCCATAAAGTCCATTTAATTGTTTATCAATCACAGACTCAACTTGAATCATATCCCCAGGAGTAAGCCCGCGCGTATACACACCCTCCAGGCTTACCCCTTTTTGTTGCTGAGTGGGACCGGTTAACATAGGGGAAACTTTAACCAGTCGGGTGCGACCACTTAGCACAATCCCTGTTTGACGGTACGTGCCGTCTTTAACCACTTTAAATACACCATTTTGAATTGACCAAGAAAATCCAAACTGTCGTGCAAGCTTGTCTAAGCAATTTTTAGGGCTTCCAATTAATGATATACCTTTATACCCGACAACTAATTCCTGATTCGTAGTATTGTCTATTACATGTATCTGATTCGGTATAATTGTAATGCCTTTAAGTTGGTTTGCAATATATAAAATTACATCACGAACAGGCGTATTTGCATTAAAGCTAGCCCCAATAGTAGAGCGAATTAAAGAGGTTTGACCATCAAGTCCGATTATAGTCGTTATAATACCTTTGTTTGTCCTATCATAAACAGAATTTAAAATCCCCCCTGTAAAGATTAAATCTTTGTTTCCCTGTCCTTCCTGTCCTGCATATACTTCAATCCTTAGTTCGGAGCTGTTTATAGCATTCCGCGTTTCTTCTGATAAATTCCATATCTTAATTTCGCTATGATTAGGAGTTGAAATCGATGTTTTCGTTATATTAACTGTTGCTTTTAAAGTATTATTACTACCATTTGACACGATACGTATACCAGTCAATTTATTTGCCCCTTGAAATTCCTTCAATGGCCCAATCAATATTTCCAATTCGTTCGCGCCTAAATCATACGGCATTTAAAAACCTCGTAACATTATCGTCCAGCATTTTATCAATATATGTCCGTGCTTTCACTTCATCTTTAGAAAAATAAATCAAAAAGCAAGTATTTCCCAAACAATTGGGCAAATCATTTTTCGTATTATCGACAGAATAATATTTTAAGGCTTGCCCTTCAAATTCGATACTTTTATCCTTTACCAGGTTATCGATTCCAGTTTGCAAACAAATACCCACAATTAAGGGCACTCCTTCGTCATTATATATATCAATCAGCCACTTTTTTATAGTCGGCAAATAATAATTTTCGATTATATACGAATTATCACCTAATACGCATCGCGTTCTTGTTGGATTAGAGGTTAACGGTACAATCGAAGGCATTTTATACATTCCTTTTTCTGAAATCTTCAATAAGATTTGTTAAACTTTCAACGCTATTTAATGCTTCATTTACATACTGGTCTTTTGTAATTTCTTCTTTTAATTTTGACAATGTTGCGTATTCATTCTCTGTATTTTCTGTTATTCTATCAGACAAATACGCAAGTCCAGTGCGTCTGTCATCACTAAAAGAAATATTATTCAAATTGGTTGCTTGTTTATCGCCAGTATCTTTTATTTCAGAGGCTGATTTATCAATCCCGTTTGTTTGAACAGCATTTTGAAATTCAAACGTATCTACCTTTTCAAAATTCATTATTTTAAAATCACAAGATATTTGTAACGAATTTTTATACGGTGTACGATGCAAAATAGGCGCGTTCACTAAAATTGCATTTTGATATAAGCGGTGTTCCGTGACAATATCGACAAGTTCCCGATTTTCCCAAATAGAAAATATTTTTTCAAAAGTTAATTGTGGGCTTGCTATTCCATCACTTGTATTTGTTTGCTCAAAAGTTATTGACACTGTAATCGGTTTTTGCACAACCGTTGTTGTTAAAATAGTTCCATCCTCAAGTGCAACTTCGGGGACTTCATTAACCAACGAATGCGATTCGTTTAACACAACATTAGCATATATATAACCGCTAGAGCTACTTGATATTAAAGCTTTATTAGTTTGTCTTTCGAGTTGAAGTCCCATTTATTAACCTCATTGATGTATTCCAGCATATGCACCGGGATTTGCCACTTGAGCACTATACCCTTGAAAGTCTTGTCTCAATTCGGAAATTTGCGATTGCGTAATACCGTTAAAATTAATTGTCTTTGTACTATTGTCAATATTTGTCATATTGCTTGTTTGATTATTTGATGGCATAATAAATTTAGAAAGCTTTGCCGCCGCCCAGCCAGCAGGATTTAAACTTTGAATATTTTCCCATACATTCCCATAATTTTTAGATTTTGTCTGCAACCAATCAAGAGGCGAATCGTAAAAGCTTCCTCCATCGGTTACATTAGCCATATTATCGCTTCCACCTGTAGTATATTGCGCTATTTTAGCACCGACCCCTTTACCAGTATCCCACAAGAACTCGAAAAAATCACTAACCAATTGTATGGCAATTTTTAAGGTTACAGTTGTGTATTTTCCCAATTCTTTCAACGCTTCATACAAAGATACTACAATATCCCTTACAGCCGCTATTGCTTGTTGCAGTCTTGGGCTAGCATCCAACCAAGCATTAAATTTGTCAACAAGTCGCCCAATTAAGCTATCTTTTCCCTCTAAGTAGCCAAAAAAATCTTCCAAAACGGCGGCAACGATAATACCAATAGCCCAAAACTTGGCGAAAGCAAGTATCAATGGGGACAATGCAATAAATAGCCCAATCAAAGCCCCTTTAATAAGAGTTGCGGCGGCTTTAAATTTATCCATATCAGTTAAGCCACCTTTTATATTAGAAAAAAGGTTATTTATCCATTGCCAAGCGCTTTTAAGCATATCAACAAATTCCCCAAGACCTTGAATAATACCTTTTAAGAAAATATCTAAATTACTTGTAATGAATTTTCTATTTTCGGCAATCCAATCTTTTGTACTTTTTATAATATCCCTAAAAGCAGGGGAAAGCCCCAAGAATATTTGTGTGCCAATATTTTTTATAGTATATCTGATAGAATCAAGATTCTTTTTAAACTCTGCGCCGTTTTTTAACACTTCCGAGGGTATAATAGCCCCCATATTCTCGGCTTCCATTAAAAGCTCTTGGACGCCAATTTTCCCTTCACGTAACAGCAATAAAGTATCGTTTGAAATACCAAGCTTATTAGCCCATTGCAACGCTCTTTGTTTATCAATTTTTGAAAGCGTATCAGCTAATTCCAAAAATATTGTATCCGCTGTTTTTACATTGTTACTTGCATCAAGTACATTAATACCAAGCATTAATAATGTTTCATTTAATTCGCCAGGGATTGGGCTGGTCATAGTTTGATATAAACCGGCTATATCTTGCGTTACGGCTTGAATATTAGCTCCTACAGCAGTAGCGGCATATTCAAATCGTTGCAATTCATCAGCGCTTAAGCCAGTTTTCTGTGCTAGTTTTTCATAAGCCAGGGCTTGATTGCCTGCGGCTATTGTTAATCCCGTAATAGCGGCTTGAGCGGCTACTACAGCACCACCCAATTGTTTAATGGTGTTTTTTATCCCATCAATTGACGCAGTAAACCGTTTTAAAGTAGCGGCAGATTGCGCCCCCTCTTTAAAACTCAACAATGTAACAAGTTCATTAACAACGGCCATTAATCAAACACACCTTTAAATAAATCATTATTCTGTCTATATCCGCTTTTACAATCAATAATTTCTTGTTTTTTAGCATCAATATACAATAAATAATCTGCCATTTTTTTTGCTTCAAAAAAAGCTTTAAAAGAAATTTTGCCATCTATTAAATCAACAAAATTTATTAACCCCTTTTCGATTGGGGTTGCGATAAATCCGTTAATTTCATATCCGTTTGGGACTTCAATTGATTCATATTTTTCATCATTTCCCTTATATTTTGAATTAAGGTACTTATTGAATTCGGCAAGTACTCCCCCACGAGAGAAAACATCCCATGCAAAAATAACGGCCATACGTCCCCCTTATTTTCTTCACGCGCGAACCAACGTTCTCTTTCAACTAAATCATTAAGAGAAATATTGCCAGGCGCTGTAATTCTTCCAAAAATAATTGGCATAATTTCCGCAATTTTTTCAGGGTCAATTTGCATAAATAAATCAGAAATATAATTTTCAGGCAAATCTTCCTTTTTTATACTATCATCAAACAAAAATCTAGCTTTGGCAAATAAAGCCCCAAAAGCCGCAACAACGCGCAGTTGCAACTTTAAGGCTTCAAACATATCCAATTTTTGAATAATATATTTTTTGTCATTAATTACGACTTCTTCGGTCGGTATCATAGTGTTTCCCTTTCTATGTTAAAATAAATTAAATCAAATTATAATCAGTACCGACAAACGGATATCTAATACCACCCATTTTCTTGTCGCCTGAGCTTAAATTTTCAGGTTTTCCAACAAAAGCATTATTAATTGTTAAAATAGCCCCTGCGCCTGATTGCAATACAAATGTCCCACTAACAGGCTCAATTTGTTGCATTCTTCTTGCCGCATTAAGGGCTGTAATAACTTCCGAAGTTTCACGCAAAGTCACATAGCAACGGCAACCTTGTAAAGTTGCAATATTCATACTACCACCATCTGTTCCTTCCGTAATATCAACTTCGCCGCCAACTTCTTCAATTTCATAAGACGCACCGTCCATTAATCCTTTTAATTCAATACCATTCCAAATTGCCTTGGCTTTATTTTGCGAATATACTGTTCTTCTTGCCATAACTATTTATCCTTTCTACTGCTCATATATATTGATTGCAATCGTATTCATTGCATTCGTTGGATTTAAATAAATTGTAATCGGCGTACCTTCTCGTGCCGTTCTTTGAGCGGCTGTAACATTCTCAAGCGCTTGAATATCAAGCGTATATGCGGGCGACAGTCCAAGTCCGTTTTGCGTTGTTTTATCAGCAATAATTCTGTCAGCGTATGCATTATTAGTGACATATTTTTCACAAATTTCAGAAATAGCAGATAAAAATTTATTTTGCCCTTCAGATGTATATGTAATCTTATTATTTCTCAAGAATACATTTAATGCCGCAATTTCAACTTCTGCAATAAAGTTGCAAACGTCCATCCACATATCAGTATACCAAAATGCGTGTGAGTTACAACCAGGGCGGAAAATATTAATATTTTGTCCGATATAACCTGTAATAGTATTAATTTTTTTATTTTCTAATACTGCCAAATCCGTTGTAATATTAGGGAAATTAACAGCAGGCGTATCAGCAGTTTGATATTTCATATTAATAGTAGAATCAGCGGCATTATAATCTACAGCTTGTGCCTTTGCTAAATATTCAATATCAGGGAAAGACTGCGGATTGTCATCATAAAAACAAGCCACGTTCAACATATTTGCCGCAAGACATTTTGCGCCTAAATCGCTTGTACTCGTTGCACTATAAGACGCGACACTATTAGATACCAAAGCGGCTTGAGCTCTATAAGAGCGCGCCTTAATCCATTCGGCAAACTCAAATTGTTCAGGAGTATCACGGAAATCAGCGTCCATCGTCCAGCCAAAACAAAAAGCGTTGCCACTTTGCAAAGCATCCGCAATATGTTGTGCTTCTTCGGCAATACTACCGTGTACATAACCTTGGAAGATTTGACCCCCAGTTGCTTCCGTTAATCCTAACATAGCAGATACATCAGTTTGTTCATCCTCTTCACCAGCAGTAGACTCGGCAAATCCAATTGTTGAGGTACTTCCGGTTGTTTTTGATTGAACAAGCAATGTAGCATTAACTGCCGATACGGTTGCATACGCGGTCATAGCAGTATTTAAAACATTTGCAACTTCGGCTAAAGTTGAAGAGCCAGCAAAGTTCAAAGCACTTAAAACTCTTTCTTCATCATCAACCGAAATTTTAAAAGCCCCATCAGATACAGATTGCAAGCTTGCTAAATCAACATTCCCACCAGCTAAATATGCGGCTTGGTCTGCTTCAAAAACACGCGCAACGACAATTTCAGAAGGGCGCGGGTTAGTACCAAAAAAGGTATTCAAAGCGTAGTAAAGCGAAGAGCCAGCATTCGTAATATTTAAAATATCATCAGAGGAGGATACAATTCGATATCTATTACCACTTAAAAAATCAACATTTTTAGTCACAAAGCATTGCCTTGTCATATCGGTATTGATAGCAGTAGTTAATGCTGTCAATGAAATCGATACATCAATGCTTATCGGTGTTTTATTTTGCATTGGCATTTTTATTTTTTCCTTTCTTTTTAAATTGGGGTTTATTTACTTCAATCTTAATTATATCTTCGTTTAAATCCACATTAATGTCAAGCCATTTAAAAGTAGGCACTGTTTCACTATAATCCGTATTTAAGTTGGCATAAAAGAATACATTAAAATAAGCGCCTTCCCATATTTTGCCTAATTCTTCGACAGTTATAATTTGTATATCTTCAATGCCCGATAATCCGAAATATTCCCACAAAGGCGCATCTTTAAAACGTTCAGGGATAGGCAGGCTTTTATTCCCCCCAATCCATCTATTAGGATGGCGCATACAAGCCCTAACCTTTAATAAATTATTATACGCATTTTTACCACGAGCCATTATACGAAAATGTAGCCTACTTTCACCTTTTTGCATTTGGCTTAACGTATCATTTTCTTCATCGTCAACCCAATCATCAACTTCATGTTGTAAACTTTCCACACTCATCAAGCGGACAGCCATATATTGATTAGCCGGCGTTGGTCCTTGTACTGGCTCTATAACAGTCGTTAAATTTGTCGCTTTTTCACACAAGCAACGTACTAATTGTTTAGCGTCCTCTTCGGTTATTTGATTGTAATTAATCATTTGTATTACTCCTAAACCGAACTGCATTATACGAACTAAAATTCGTATTTGAACTTGTTACAGGATTTTTTACAACTCTATATTCAAATCCATCTATAAGCCAATAAGTTTGTTTCCCTTGAATTTGTTGATTTTGGCTATATGGGATTGAATAAAAGTCTTGATTTTTTTCAAACATAGCACAATAACCGCTTTCCACAATACTGCCTAAATCATCAAGCTTTAAAGTTGTTGGGTCAATTTCTAATAATATACCTTGAACTTCTCTTTTTGACTCTTCAACAATTTCTTCTTGCCAATAACCGTTTATATACGCCCCCTCTTTCTCGTATACTTCCCAAGATTGCGGGCACGTAAAGGCGGTTAAAGTAGCAGTAAAATCCATCGGCAAATATGACATTATTTAACCTCACGTACAGCATATGTTACAGATTGCAACATATGCCCTGTATCAATCAACGTTTTATTCGATTTTTTCTTTTCAATTGTTTTTGGGCTATTAGGCGGCGGCAAATTAGAATTAATCGCAGTTTGGATGGCAGATTGCCCCATTTGTCCTGCAACGCTTAACACCTTCTTGGCGGATACTTTTCCATCAATTATATCTTGAATTGTTTCATTACTTATTTTTTTAAATTCTTCGTCGATTCTAGGTTTAGCCGCATCCATAAAATTACGCTCAGGTACACCAAATCCAAAATTATTACGAATAGCCACATCAATCGTGCTTAGCTTTTCCCCTTTAGCACCTTCGTAATACGGTGTTCCTAATCCAGCCTTATTGGCAGGAAAACCACAAGCAACTTCAAGCTTATTTGCTTCTTCTATATTTCGTTGCATTCTAAGCATTTGCGCTTTAAAGTTTTTGTTTTTCTCAATAGTGGTTACGGTAAACATATCCAATTCCAGGGGATTTAATAACTTGTCCATATTCCATTACTTGAGCAAGCAGGCTTAAATATCCTAAGCCAAAAGTAGTACGACCAAAATCTGCCCAAATAGGATTGTCAGATTGTACAAATGCATTTAACGCATTTGTTTGTGACAATGATGCATTTGATGCTGACATACTTGTAGCCATTCCGCTATTTATACCATTTTTGCCTTGATTCTTAAGAGCCAGCCCAATATTAAAACGTACGCCAAGATAATGCGCCGCACGCAAAAATAAAGCGTCGTTGCGATATTCCCCCCATGAATAATCTGATAATATTCTATCAGCCAAAGAAAGTTCATATTCGATAGCTTCTTTTGGCAATTCCGAAAATTCAGGATAAATTTTCAAAAATAAATCAATATCATAGGACATCGCAACGACCCTCGTTATTAAAGCGTAATAGTACCTGCGGATTGTTGTTGTGTCACATTAGCAGTGATTCGCATCCCACTATCAGACTTTACAACATCCCCTTTTAAGTCGGCCGGGGCTTCTTGAACTGATGCACTTAAATTTTGACCATCAGTAAAAACACGCCCTTCAACAAGACAACCAGTATCAAGCCATCTTTGCATTAAATTTGTCTTTTTCAATTTATTAAAAATTTCAAAAGGCACTGCCTTTGTTCTTCCCCGTTCAACCACACATTTTGCACCATCAATTTGTAAAATAATATCGTGTGGCGTTGTGTTGGTTAGTTCCAAAGTTTTCCCTGATAACGCAATCTTTTTATCAGCTCCGAACATATAAACAGGCGGGCGGGTAAACAATTTAGGTTTTTCAACTTCAGATTTTTCCATTGGTTTATCTTCTGTCATTTCCATCATTGTATCCACTACGTCCGTTGACGGGGCGTTTTTATCCCCGTCATCGGCAATATTTAAATTAATTTTTTGTTTCTTTACCATGTGTTTCCCCTTTCATGTATTATACAAAAATTAAATTCCATCAACATAGCGTGTAGCTAATGTTTGACGCATAAAGTATGAACCGTGTTTTTGTTCAGCATAGAAAGCCGCACCCAACGGTTCAGGCACGGGCGCCTGTACAGAGTACGGCAACGGGAACGGCAACCCTTGATTGCGTCTATCACGTTGTTGCAATACCATACGGGCAGAACCACCCACACCAGCATTTGACAAATAACGAATCGGAATAATTTCCAATTCTCGACCTATCAAATTAGTATAGATATTATTCGTCTTTAAGTATTGCAAAGCAGAGCCAAAAGAGGCTTGTGAGCCGCCAGTGCCCAATGTAAACGGCGTATTAGCCAGCATTGCAAATTGAGCCATCGGCAAATAAACGACATTAAACAAGAACACACCACGTGTTTCATCCCAAGCAGACGCAATGTTTGTTTGTACGTCTTTAATCATTTCTTGAGCCGTTTTGCTTGCCCATTCTGTTTCGCCACTAGCACCAGGCAAAGCATTGACAATCGTAACGCCTTCATAGTTTACAAAACCACGGAATCCGACAGATACATCGCCAAAGAATACAGTCGATTCAATCAAGTTATCGCAAGCAACACGCATTGCTTCGCCTAAATCTTGCGCTAATTCAGCATTAAAGCCAAAATTCCATTGACGAGCATCTTCATTCGTAATACGAGCACCAACAGCAGAGTTTTGTAACGGCACAGTAATCATACCAGCAGTTTGCGATACCATCGGAATATTATTAGCGCTAATATTACCAGTAAATGCCGCGGCACCTGCACGGTTACGAGTAAAAGCACCGTACGTTGTAGCACCAGGGTTAATTGAGTCAAGAATCATATCTTCGGTTAACACATCACGCCATTGATGTGTAGGATATTGTGTATCCCAAAATTCGCGGTCGACATCTGTATAAATAGAGATAGCCAATTCCATAGCGCTAGCGTTTGGATTGTTCCCATATGTCGGTTGTTTATAGTATGACATTTTTAGTTCCTTTCTTTATATTAAACGTTCAATTCAACTAAAGCCAAATCGCCAGCTTTGCCCGAGTTTCTAAAGATACAATTCGTTAATTGAACCGTATCCGTAGTTTGTTCTTGCGAGCCATTAACACCGCCACTTAAAGTTTCGGCAGAGGCAGTAGCGGCTGTAGACGTCAAAGCAACATCATTACCAGCAGTACCAGCATTTTTAGCAGTAACAGTTACAACCAACCCATCGGCGGATGCAATAGCGGCCGCATTCGGAGTCGTTGTGCCTGTGAAATAATCTTCGCCTTCAACACCACGGCCATTAACCACATTTACCAAAGTCGCAATCGAAGTTACAACAGAGGCACCGATTTTAATATCATTGGCGGCGGCTAATTCATCTTTAAACGTATAAGTAGTATCGCCAATTTTCACATTTTGACCATCTGTCGGATTTTCTTCAAATGTTAACGTACCCGTTGCATAAGTTGCAGGGATAGAGGCAATACCTGAAATTTCAGAGCCCGAAATACGACCCACAATTGTGTTATCAGTTTTAACATCACCTTTAATACGCCAGTACGGGCGTGTTCCTTCCGTAAATGCATTTTCCATACGCAACCAAATGCGACCACCAACACGTTCAACACGCAAAATTGTTCCCATATGTTTAGGACGAACAAGATTTACGCCATCGGCAGTTGTGCCAGCGGCGGCAGAGCGAACAATAAAGCCTTTAAAGTCAGCGGCTTTTGAGCTAGCAGATGGCAATAATGCTTCATGTGAGTTAATACCTGAGCGATGTGAGGGGATAGTACCAACAACCACACCAGCGCCCAATGGGACGCCCTCAGCTTGACCAATCGAAATATGGTCACAAAGATTATAATCACTAGCATTTGCAAGTTGGGCGTCATTCGCCGTGTCCATTTGGTCGTAGACACGCGTTTGAATAACACCGAACGGAGTTCCCATATATGTAGACATTTTAAATTCCTTTCCTTAATCTATTTTTTACCGAACATTCTTTTAATAGCATCACGGTTTGATACACGAGCGCTTGCATTAAAAGCCTTTGCACCAACCACAACACCATTATTACGTGAATTTGCAACTTTAGCTTTGGCGGCGGCGGCTAATGCTACAAAAGAGCCATGTAATGCATCTTCTGACATCCCTTCTGTGGCCACGCCTTTTTTGTTCAAGACTTTACGAGCCAAGAAAGCCGCACGGGCTGAGCGATTCATAGCTTTACAAGCATTACGCACTTCTTCTCTTTCTTCTTCTTCAAATTCTTTTTCAACGATATCCTCTTCGGCTTCACGTTGTTCAAGAATTTCGTCAGCCAACGCTTCTTGCGCTTCAGGGCTTAAAGCTTCTTCAATTTGTTGTTTAATAGCTTCAATTTCTGCGCGCGCTTCTTCAAGTTCGGCATTTTTTGTTTCAACTTCTTTTTTAATTTCTTCGAATTTTTCCAATGCATTTTTTACATCGACATCTTTCGATTCCCGAATTTCTTCGGCCATTTCTTCAGCTTTGCGGGCGTCATCTTCGTTTGAGAACTCTTTTGTTCTGTCAGAGTTGCCCACGCGGTAGCGAATTTTCATAGACATTTTGTTATCTTTCCTTTCGTCATCTGTTTTTTTATTTAAAACCCTAACATCAGAGCCACATCTTCCCTCGCCACTAGGCAAAAGCAAAATATGGTTAAATCTAATGTTTTCTTGCCGGTATTCATACGGGTTTTCGTTATATACGCCCGGCTTTTTGATGAAATCGGCACTATACCCTGCCGATACTTCAACCAAATTCTTATTTTTTATTTTATCAATTGTTTCAGCATCTTTAACTAAAATATTACAATATATTTTATTACCCTTTACCTCTAACACACCAGCAATATCGCCAACGTGCATTTTATTATCAAGGGCATTTTCTACAGTTTGCCAATCGTGATTATCAACAATAACTTGTTTACCTTCCCCACTTTCCAATGCTTCGGGGGTAAATTCAGACGCTGGGATAAAGACGGGGATTATTTTATTACTTCCACTTTCGGGCAAAAATTCTTTTTCAAGATAATCGAATACACCCTGTTTAAGTATAACAGCTTTTATTTTTAAAAATCCGTCCTCGTCAATTTTCCAGTTTCCAATTTTAGCACGAATACTTTTATTATATTGCATTTAAAAACCTTTATCTTGCTATATTTTATATGTTAAACTTAATATTATAAAAAAGTCAACAATTAAAAAATCATCCATTAAATTAAGTTTTTACTCTTTCCCTGC
>ENA-ORMR01000443-ORMR01000443.1-human-gut-metagenome-genome-assembly--contig:-NODE-443-length-41630-cov-5.098954_pt1 | contig 41630 bp, 38 predicted proteins | sample MGYA00242107_ERZ509003 | MGnify/ENA primary metagenome ERZ509003 (study PRJEB26280, sample SAMEA2338699) | human gut metagenome | biome: human gut; feature: human-associated habitat; material: faeces...
GACGGTTGTTGAACACGTGGTCGATGGTCACCAGCGGCAGCCCGCTGTCCACCAGCTCCTGCACCTGCGGGTGGTTAAAATCCACACAGGCGATGACCACGCCGTCCAGACCGCGGTACCGGCAGTGCTGCAAATACGTGGTGGGCTTTCCACCCACGTTGTGGTTGAGGAAGGTGATGTCGTAGCCGTGGGCCTCCGCCTCAGCCTTGAAGCTTTCCAGCACAGCGGAGAAGTACTCATGTGCCAGACCGCTGTGCCTCTCGTCCACAAACAGTACGCCTAAATTATAGGTGCGGTTGGTCTTCAGCGCACGGGCGGCGGAGTTTGTCATATAGCCCATCTTCTCCGCGGCGATACAGATCCGTCGGCGAGTATCCTCTCCGATATCCTGCTGACCGTTCAGTGCCTTGCTGACCGTGGCCACGGATACGCCGCAACGCTGTGCGATGTCCTTCATGGATACCACAGGTGTCCTCCTTCCGTTTGCATAACTTAATCGTTTTCGCTTCTTACAATACCCCATTCGGGCAGAAAAAGCAATATATGTTTGTTTAGAATGCTCAACTTTGTATATTCGCACGACTACAACTACGAAAATTTGTATAATTTCCCAGCGAAAATAAACGTAACAACGTTGCCGCCTATATAATTTTCATTTTTTATGAAATTGGCTGAAAAATAGCTTGCTTTTTACGCAAAAATGCGCTACTCTCTCTATTGAACGCATATCCATATATGCCTTAATCGTTTTCGTAATATCGGCTCCGGCACCACGCCGCGAGCGAAAGGAGACGTTTTTATGCGCTTTGGCCACTTCGACGACGCAAAACGCGAATATGTGATCGAGACACCCCGCACACCGCTGCCGTGGATCAATTACCTGGGCAGCGAGGACTTTTTTGCGCTGGTGTCCAACACAGCCGGCGGTTACGCCTTCTACCGGGATGCCCGTCTCCGCCGTCTGACCCGCTACCGCTATAACAACTGCCCGCTGGACAGCGACGGCTTTCATGTATACGTCAAGGACGGCGACACCGTCTGGAACCCCGGCTGGCAGCCCACCAAGACCGAGCTGGACGCTTACAGCTGCCGCCACGGTCTGGGCTACACCATCCTGACCGGCGAGAAAAACGGCATCCGCGCCCAGCAGGAGCTGTTCGTCCCGCGCGGCGACGCCTGCGAGATCGACCGCCTGACGCTGGAAAACAAGACCGATGCCCCCCGCACGCTGGATGTGTTCAGCTACGTGGAGTTCTGCCTGTGGGACGCCATGGACGACAGCTCCAATTTTCAGCGCAATTTCTCCATTGGCGAGGTGGAGCTGGAGCCCAACGCCATCTATCACAAGACCGAGTACCGCGAGCGCCGGGATCACTACGCCGTGCTGTGGGCAGACCGCCCTTACGAGGGCTTTGACACCAGCCGCGACGCCTTTATAGGCGTGTATGGCGCGCCGTCCATGCCCCAGGCGGTGAAAAACGGTGCCTGCACCGGCAGCGTGGCTCACGGCTGGGCGCCGGTAGGCGCCATGCAGTTCACGCTGTCGCTGGCCCCCGGCGCATCCCAAACCCTGCTGCTGGGCCTGGGCTACATTGAAAATCCGGAGGACGCCAAATGGAGCGCTCCCGGCGTCATCAACAAGGAAAAGGCCCACGCCATGATGGAGCGCTACAGCTCCGACGCAGCCTTTGACCGGGCGCTTGCCGCCCTGTGGGACCATTGGAGCCGGCTGCTGGACGGCTATCAGGTGTCCTCCGGTGACGAGAAGCTGGACCGCATGGTAAACATCTGGAACCAGTACCAGTGCATGGTCACCTTCAACATGAGCCGTTCCGCCAGCTACTTCGAAAGCGGTATGGGCCGGGGCATGGGCTTCCGTGACTCCTGTCAGGACCTGCTGGGCTTCGTCCACATGATCCCCCAGTGGGCAAGGGAACGCATCCTGGACATTGCCGCCACCCAGTTCCCCGACGGCAGCGCCTATCACCAGTACCAGCCCCTGACCAAGAAGGGCAACCTGGCTGTGGGCAGCGGCTTTAACGACGACCCGCTGTGGCTCATTCTCTCCGTTTCCGCATACATAAAGGAGACTGGCGACTGGAGCATTCTCGATGAGATGGTGCCCTACGACAACGATATGTCCGTTGCACAGCCCATGCTCGAGCACCTGAAGGTTTCCTTCTACCACATCGTAAACAACCTCGGTCCGCACGGTCTGCCCCTCGCAATGCGTGCAGACTGGAACGACTGCATCAACCTCTCCTGCTACTCCGATACTCCCGGCGAGTCCTTCCAGACCTACACCAACCCGAAGTTCAAGGCGGAGGGCGGCTACTCCAAGGTCGCTGAATCCGCATTCGTGGGCGCACTGTTCACCTACGCAGGCCCGAACTACGTTCAGATACTCAACCACCTCGGCAAGACCGACGAGGCTGCAAAGGCCCAGGCTGAGATCGACAAGATGAAGAAGGTTATGATGGATTCCGCTTGGGACGGCGACTGGTTCCTCAGAGCGTACGACGCGGAGGGCAAGAAGATGGGCTCCAAGGAGTGCGAGGAAGGTCAGATCTTCATCGAGCCGCAGGGCTTTGCTATCATGTCCGACATCGACGCTGAGGCTTCCAAGAAGACCCTCAAGGCTATCGACGAGCGACTCAACACCCAGTACGGTCTGGTGCTCAACAACCCGGCATTCACAAAGTACTATATCCAGTACGGCGAGATCTCCACATATCCGGGCGGATACAAGGAGAACGCAGGTATCTTCACACACAACAACGCATGGATAATCTGTGCCGCTGCATACGCTGGCGAGGGCGACCAGGCGTTCAAGTACTACTCCGAGATCGCTCCGGCGTTCACTGAGGATACTTCCGACATTCACAAGACCGAGCCTTACGTTTACGGTCAGATGATCGGCGGTAAGGACGCCGGCGCTGATATCGGCAAGCAGGGCGACAACTTCGGTCAGGGCAAGAACAGCTGGCTGACAGGTACAGCGGCATGGAACATGGTCGCTATCTCCCAGTACATTCTTGGTATCGCAGCAGACTTCGACGGTCTGAAGATCGACCCGTCAATTCCTCACGAGTGGGAAGGCATGAAGGCTACACGTCAGTTCCGCGGCGCTACATACGACATCACCGTTAAGAACCCGAACCACGTTTGCAAGGGCGTTAAGAGCATGACTGTTGACGGCAAGGCTGTTGACGGCAATGTTATCCCTGTAATGGACGGCGGAAAGCACACCGTTGAGGTCGTTCTCGGCTGATGACCCGATGACCAGAACATAAATACAAGAGCGCCGGGGCTTATGCTCCGGCGCTTTATTTGAAATTGGAGGTGCGGAATGTTCAGAGGAACGATACTGCTTATAGACCGGTTTTCCAGAATGAACACGCTGATAAACAGCTATCTGTCCGCTTCGGGCTTCGTGGTGGAGTGCATGCGCTCCGTTGACGATCTTCGAACGGTCAGGCTGAACATGATACATCTTGCGCTGCTTGATATCGACACCGCCGGCGGAAGGCTCAAGGAAATCCTCGAGCAGATGAAATCAGCGGGAGTTCCCGTGATAGTGCTGACCTCCGAGAGCGACCACGCCGGGAGGCTCTCCGCGTTGGAGCTGGGCGCGGCGGACGTAATGAGCCGCCCTCTGGACATTGCGGAGCTTGTCGCAAGAATACGAGCGGCGCAGGCGCGTACGCAGGTGTCTGTCACTGGATTTGACCGACCGCCTGTGAGTTTCGGAGGGCTTACCGTGGATATTTCGAAGTACCGCGCCGAGCTTGACGGCGAGCCGCTGAATATCTCCCCGAAGGAGACCGCCCTGCTGTACCTGCTGATAAGCAGTCCGGATACGGTATTCAGCCGCGAGGAGCTTTCGCGCCAGCTCAGGAGCTCCGGGCATGCCTCGGAGCGCACGGTGAATGTATTCATAAGCCGTCTGAAAAAGGCGATAGGCCGTTACAACGCGAATATAGTTTCAGTGCGCGGCGTCGGGTACAAATTCGACGGCAGTGTTGAATAATAAAAGGGGCTGTCCGAAAACAGCCCCTTTTGTATTTGTTTATTCCTCGCTGGTGTTGAACTGGCTCTGGTGCTTGGTGAAGAAATCCACCCTGGGCTCCAGAAACTTCAGCTTGTGATCCTTTCCGCCGGTGAAATCGGAAATGGTGTCGAAGATCTTATCCCAGCTCCAGAAGCTCTTGTCGAGCTGGAGGTACTCGAGTATCATCTCGGTTCCCTGCGGAGCCATCGGGTGCAGCAGCACAGCCGCAGTACGTATCATGTGGAACACCTGAATGAGCGCACGGCGTCTTGCCTCGTTGTCGTCTGCCTTGTCGGCGTCGCCGAGGTTCTTTGCCATGTACTTGCTTGCCTTTCTGATGTAGCTGTCAAGTACATAGGTCGCCTGGTGGAACTCAAAGCGGTACATGAAGCGCTCGTAATCCAGGATCGCCTTCTTGGCGTCGGCGAGCACCTGCTCGTCTACCTCGCCGACCGGCATTACTCCGTCAAAGTACTTCTGAACGGAATAGATGCAGGTGCGGATAATGCGGTTGAATACGTTGGAGAGCAGGAATCCGTCCTTTACTACGGGATCCGGATCTTCCGGCTTTGCGTTGGGATTGTAGGGCTTCGGCATGAAGCTTACGCTGCGCTGACCAAGACCTAAGCCGAGGAAGTGCATTCGGAGCTGCTCGGGGGTGTAGAAGTCCAGAAGATCAGCCGCCATCGGAGGCTTTATCGCGCCGGAGCTGGAAGCCTTCTTATCGAGGAACAGAATGTGGTTGTTCGCGCACAGTATCGGGAGCTGCATTTCTCCTTCGGGCGGGTCAATGGTGTTTTCGCCTTCCTTGAGGCCCATGAACATCGCCATCTCAGCTACGCCGTAGAAGTAGATGTTGTCGGCGCCGATGAACTGATATACGTTAGCGTCCTTGCTGCACCAGAAATCCTTCCACTCGTCGGGATTCCTGCCCTGCTGCTCGAGCGCCGCCTGAGTGAAGGAGATAGGCGCCCAGAGGGACTCCGGCCATACCCAGATGGTCAGCGGATCCTCGCCCTCAAGCACCGGAGCGGGAACGCCCCACTCGATGTTGCCTGTAAGTCTGAACGGAACAAGGGTTTTACCGGTGCGGTAGCGTATTCCGTTCGCGGAGAGTATCTCGGTAGCCTTGTTCATCTCGTCGAGTTCCTTGAACTTGATGGTGAAGCTGGGCTTTTTCTTTTCCTCTATGAACTCGTGCTCCGGAAGCTGATCCTTGACTGCGTTGTAGCTGTCCAGAAGCTCGTTCTTGATGTGCACCACTGGGTCAGCGAGGAACTCTGAGATAGTGCTGGAAACGAGCTGACGCACGTTCTTCTGCCTGGATATCTTCGCAACGTATTCCTTGAGCAGCTTGTTGTACGCCGGAAGGTCGAAGTACCAGTTCTCGACGTCCTTCATTATGGGCGTGTCGCCGGTGAGGGTGCTCTTGGGGTTGATGAGGTTTTCCGGCATGTACTGATGACCGAGGTCGCACTCGTCGGCGTATGCCTTTTCGCTCTGGCAGCCGTCCACCGGGCACTTTCCTATTACCTGTCTGCCGTTGAGAAAGCAGCCCGCCTTCTCATCGTAGAACTGCTTTGTGCTGATACGGTGCAGATGTCCGTTTTTATATAATGTGCGGATAAACCAGTCGGATACCTTGTTGTGTATCTCGGCTGTTCTTCCAAGTCCGGAAGCGCCGAATATATTCAGGCTTATCATGTAGTCGTCGAGGGTCTTTTTCTGAGCTTTGTGGTTTTCCTCAACAAAGTCGTGGATAGTTCCCTTGAAGCCCTGCTCGGCGACCAGCTTGCGGTAGCTCTCCGCGATAGGGGAGCCGTAGCAGTCCGTGCCGGATACGAAAATTACATTTTCGTCGCCCAGCCTGTCGCGCAGGAATCTTGCGTATACGTCGGCAAATACGAACACGCCGCCGATGTGCCCGAAGTGCAGCTTCTTATTTCCGTAGGGCATTCCTCCGGTGATTATAGCGCGCTTGGGGAACTCCGGACGGGGTGCCTCGTGCTTTACAAATTCCTTTTTCTCTTCGCTCATTGTGTCAGTTTCCTTTCTTGTGAAGGTTATCCGTTTCCTTTCCATAGGCCGCCCTCAAAAGCCTTGTGTGAGCGTAGGCGTGCGCTTTGCATATCACATCGGTTTTCAGGGGTTTTCCGTATTTTATCCGGATTTATTTGTAATCTATATGATACCACATAATTGCAAAAAAATCAAGACCAGTGCAATAAAAATGCGTTTTGCCTATTGACAAAGCTGCTATTGTATGGTATAATAACTGTACCAATACATATAATACAGTTAATACATAGCAGTACACGCCGAAAGGAGGAGTGAAAATGCTCAACATAAGGCTGGAGGGGAAGCTGCCCATCTATGAGCAGCTATATAATGGCATATCCCGGCTGATTTTCTCCGGGGAGCTGGAGCCGGACGAGCGGCTTCCGGCGGTGCGGGAGGTCGCGAAGCAGTTCGGGATAAACCCGAATACGGTTCAGAAATCGTACTCGCAGCTTGAACAGGCGGGGCTGATATACTCGATACCTGCAAAGGGAAGCTATGTTTCCGGCGGCGGGGACGCAGCCGAGGCAGTCAGAAAAGAAGCCGTGCGGAAGGCCGGGCGTGAGCTTCGCAGCGCATACGATGCAGGGGTCAGCCTTGCGGAGATAGAATCCCTGGCACGGCAGATATGGTCAGGGGAGGCTGGAGAGGCTGGAGAAGTTGGAGAAATCGGGGAAACTGGTGAAAGGACGGGTGGTAATCAATGATCGAGGTAAAGAATGCGGTAATGCGTTTCGACGATAAAAACGCGCTTGACGGCGTGTCCCTCACTATTCCGGAGGGCTGCGCATACGGTCTGCTGGGTTCTAACGGCGCCGGAAAATCAACGCTGCTCCGGGCGCTTTCCGGGATTTACAGGCTCAGCAGCGGAGAGCTTTTCATAGACGGCGAGCCGGTGTACGACAACGCGAAGGTGAAGGAGCGCGTATTCTTCATCAACGATGAAACGGTGCAGTTCAACAGCATGACCCTTACTGAAATGAAGCAGTACTACAAGAGCTTTTACGGCACGTTTTCCGAGGAGCTCTGGCAGAAGCTCTACAGCGCGCTGAATCTTCCGCTGAAAAAGCGGCTGAACACCTTCTCAAAGGGTATGAAGCGGCAGGCGGCGGTGATATGCGGGATCGCGTGCAGAACTCCGTATCTGTTCCTTGACGAGGCTTTCGACGGGCTTGACCCCACTATGCGCATAATCGTCAAGCAAATGCTCATCGACGCTATGGTAGATTCCAAGCTGACTGTAATTTTCAGCTCCCACAATCTCGGGGAAATAGACGAATTCTGCGACCGCGTGGGACTTCTCCACGGCGGGAAGGTAGTGTTCGACCGCGAACTTGACAGCGTGAAGGGAAGCGTGTTCAAGATCCAGACGTCGTTCCCGGAGCCGGTCACGAAGGAGCAGCTTTCCGCGGACGGCGTGGATATCCTCCATATCGAGGAAAACGGCAGCGTAATGCACATCATCGCCAGGGGCGACCGCGAAAAGGTCAGAGCGGCGGTGGAAAAGCACTCCCCGAAGCTGTACGATGAAATCCCGCTTTCGCTGGAGGAGATATTTATTTACGAAATGGAGGTGCTCGGCTATGACAGCTCAAAACTCGGCAAATAAGAGCGTTTTCTACAAATTTCTGCCGTACTATCTGAACAAGGTGAAGTACCTCAGACCGCAGCTTATCATGAGCATTATCTTCAGCGTGCTGAGTTATCCGGCGTTCATGCTCATCATCAATATTTTATGCCCGGTGGAGCGAGATCTCCTTGAGCTTAGCCAGTATATCAGCGACCCGACTCCGGAGCAGTACGAAATGAATATGGCGCTCTTGGATAAGAGGAGCCTGCTGTATTCACTGCTGATTGCTGAGATCATAATCGGAGTCCTCAGCCTTGTGGGGCTGTTCATTTTTACGTTCGTGACTACTCTGCGCAGCTTCCGCTGCCTTCACAACAAATCGGTGGTGGATATGGATATGTCCCTGCCGATAAACCACAACACGCGGTTCTTCGGCGACCTCGCGGCGGTGTTCACAGTGAACATTCTGCCGCACTTCATCGCGATACTTCTGGCGCAGATACTTCTGCAGTTCGCCGACCTGTCGGCGTTCGATACCCAGGGCGAGACCCAGGCGATAGTTGACGCAATAATGGGTCCGATGGCGTTCACGGGGCTTTTCATGTGCATTATGGAAGTAGCGCTGACACTGCTGATGATTTCCTTCTGCGGAAGGCTTGCGGAGGCGTGTATTTATCCGATACTCATGAATTTTGCTATTCCGGTCATTCATTCCATGAGTGTGAACCTTGTCGAGAGCGGAGTTTACGGCGCTGTGCTGTATCCCTCGTCGTTCACTGCCGTTATGGGCTCGGCGTATCCGATAACCGCTTCCTCGCCGCTTGGCATGCTTATAATGACGCTTTATTCCATGATTTCCACTGATTGCAAGTGGAGCGTCAGCGACTGCGGGCCTATATTCCGCCCGGAGTACGGGATACCCGCCCTGCTGGTGACGCTCGCGTGCTTCGCCGGGGCGTACTTCCTGATAAAATACCGCCGCGCTGAGCGCGTTGGAATGCCCTACGTCTATAAGGGAATGGGGCTTGTTATCCCTGGCATCGTGATCTTCGCGATAACCGTACCGGTATCCTATTTCATTTCCATCAACGTGCGCGGGCAGGAAGACACGATGGATTACTACAGCTTCACGCAGAACAACATTCCCGGTATGATAATCGGCACGATAATCAGCACGTTCATTCTGTATATCATCATGGAGCTTATCAGCGGGCGGAATTTCCGGAAGTTCGGGCTTTCCGTGGCAAAATGGGCGGGGACTCTCGCGGCGTGCGCGCTGATATGCTTCGGTTTGAATATGTCGAACGGATTCGGCGCGGCGTATTACGTCCCGAACCCGGACAGAGTGGCTTCGGCTTCCATGTCATACTATGACTCAAATTCATTCGGCGAGGAGTACCGCACGTCAAGCCTTACCAAGAATCAGTTCACGATCAAGGGAGTGAGCGGAGATGATATTCTTCAGACTGTCAGGGAAGTGCACGACGAGATACCCAAGAACAACGGCGACGTGGCGAGCGATGGGAAATATGTGAGCTTCTACTATGTGATGAAGGACGGCACTCAGCTTGAGCGGCGCTATTCCGTCAGCAGTGAGCTTTTCGGGGAGATACGCCGGAAGATGGTGACCCCGGAGGGATGGTATTCCTCATTATTCTCGCTGGACGAGAACATACTGTTGAACAAGGGCTACAGCGTCAACCGTATCTGGATGAACGATATTGCCAAGTACGGAAACAACAAGCTTTTTGACGCAATCAGGCAGGACTGCCAGAAGATAAACGTTGATTTCATCGAGAATGAACCAGCCTGGAAATATACCGACCTGTATTACGATATCGGAAGCGGGGATCAACTGACGTCATCAAGTTATAATCTGAGGGTCTACGACTGGATGGATAACACCATCGCTTACCTTGAAAGCCTCGATATAAACGTCGGCGCTCAGTTTACGGGAGAGGACTTCTACACTGCGTTTATCCTGAAAAATGTGAACAGCCTTGACGACTGCGAACTGTTCGGTCAGTCCGAGGGGTATTCCTACTCTGAGATGAACCGCATTATGAGCCGCGAGATATATGGTCAGAACGATTACGACCTGAAATTCAGCTATGGCAGAACGACCGCGTCAGATCCGGAGCTGAACAGGCTGATGAAGGTCTGCGGAACTGCTGATTATTACTATTACAGTTCTGATGAGGACATCTATACTATCCTGCTGTACAAGGCGTACGACCTCAGCGATTACGCAATGAATTACCGTAATGATTATCCTATCCATCTTGTTGTTCCCAAGGAATACAACGACCAGGCGGAAGCGCTTATGCAGAGCTGTCTGGTTCAGGAGTATATCCCGGAGGATACGGCTACGGCTGAGATCGAAAGCACATACAGCGTGGCGTGAATAACACGATAACCGATCTTCCCCCAATATAAATCAAATCCCCGGCTTTTTGATGGAGCCGGGGATTTGATTATTTATACAATTTTTTACATACAAATTTTTGTAGAAAATATAACGTTTGATTTGTAACCTATGCACAAAAAAGAACCAAAAAATGACAAAATAAACAGAATGTTATCATTTTTAGTCGGCTAATTTAAATAATTAGTATACCGATTCTACATTGTGTAAAAAAATATCATGAAAAAATTGTTGCAATATATTGTGAAATGGTGTATAATTATAATACGAATAGCTATAGGGTATGGTATGCCATTTTGTGGAATTCACCCATGACAGAGAGGAAAATATATGGCACTTTTCGATACGAATGCATTCAGGATATCTGAGCAGGGGCTGTCCGTCCTCTGGCAGAAGCAGCAGATAATCGCAGAAAACATCGCTAACGCGGATACGCCGGACTACAACTGCAAATACCTTGACTTTGCAGGAATTTTCAGGGACAAGCTCCGCAGCAACGGCACCGTCGATACCGAGATAGACCTCGTTCAGCGGCTGTTCATCGACCGCGTGACCGACGACCAGGCGGACGGCAACAACGTTGACAACGACGTACAGCAGGGCGAGCTTGCAAAGGCTCAGATACAGTACGACGCGATAATGAACTCGATGAACGGCAATTTTGCCAGAGTCAGATCCGCTATGACAACGAAGTAACAGGGGGTACATATGGCATTCTTAAGTTCGCTCAATATCCCGCTTTCCGGCATGACCGCCGAGCGGTTCAGGCTTGATATCATCGCTCAGAACATCAACAACGCCGACAATGTGGCTTCCACTCCCGAAGAGGCTTACAAGCGCCAGATGGTGGTTTTCGGCGAGGACAAGACCTTCAAGAAGCTGCTGTTCGCTAAGCTGAACTCCGGCGAGATCGCGTCCTACAATTACGTGAAGTACCGCGGCGTTGAGGCCAAGGCGGTCGTTGACGACCCCACCCCGGCAGAGCCGGTCTACGACCCCACCCACCCGCTCGCAGACGAGCGCGGCTACATCTACGAATCCAACGTTGACGTGGCTACCGAGCAGCTCGACGCGACGGAAGCGGAGAACATGTATTCCGCGAATATGGCGGTGTTCGAAGTGGTAAAGTCCATGGCTTCGAAGGCGCTGACCCTCGGCAAGGGCTGATTTTCGAAAGGAAGATTTAAATGGTTGACTTTACGACAATGAACGCGCTCACCCGCATGAAGCCGATGGAGTCCATGACCCCCATGGGCGAGGATCCCAAGAAAAAGACCTACGCGGTGGACGCAAACGAGGCTTCCTTCCTCGATATATTCAAGGGAATGGTTGATAATGTAGTCGAGACCAACGAGCAGGTAGACCGCGACGCGATTGACCTCATGCTCGGCAATATCGACGACCTTGCGCAGGTGCAGTCGAACATCACTAAGGCAGGCATTGCAGTAGACCTGCTTGTTACAGTGAAGAACGAGGCGCTCAGCGCTTACAATACGATCATCAACATGCAGGTTTGATGACCTCAAAGCTGCCGGCGCGGCAGCATAAAACTTCGGAGGACGTTCTTATAAATGAATGAAAAGCTGAAAACTGTTGTAACGACAGTTAAAACGAAATGGACGGACGCTTCAAAAATGGCGAAGATCCTGATAATCTCCATTCCGGTGGTCGTTATTGCAATAATCATTGTGCTTTGCGTTATGCTCAATTCCAATAAGAGTACGGCAGTGCTGTTTTCCGGGCTTTCTGCTTCAGAATCCGGCGAGATAGCTTCCGCGATCCAGGAGCTGGGCGTTACTGACGTCACGGTGAACACCAACGGTGATATCATCGTGCCGGCGGAAAAGGCTGACTCGCTCAGAATGCAGATGTGGGCGCAGGGCTACCCCAAGACCACGATCAACTACGATATCTGGAACAACGGCGTTGACCTGTGGAGCACCGACACAGACAAACGCGAGGTAAAGCGCCAGCAGCTCGAATCACGGCTGGGCGCAACCATCGCTTCGATGGACAAGATACAGTCCGCGACCGCTAACATCACCCTGCCGGAGGTGTCCAACTACGCGCTTTCCGACAACAAGGGCGAGAGCCAGTGCGCGGTATTCATTCAGCTCAAGGCGGACGCAGAGCCGCTTACCAACGAGGAGGTGCGCGCGATATACCGCGGCGTTACCACCAGCGTTGAGGGGCTTACCAAAGAGAACGTCTCCATCATGGACAGCAAGCTCAACTCCTACGAATGGGTAGATCCGGAGCTTGACCAGCCCGAAGAGGACGAGGACACCGATAAGTCCGGCGTTGACATCGCAAGAAAGCGTCTTGAGTTCGAGCAGGAGTTCGTACAGGTGCTCAAGGACGGTCTCGGCGACATGTTCACCAAGATGTACGGCGAGGACGGATTCGCGTTTAACGTTTCCGCAAGGCTGAACTATGATTCCAGGAACACCGAGTCCACTCAGTATACCCCGGCAGAGGGAACCGACCACGGCGTAAAGGACCACGAGGACAAGGCAGCGTGGGGCGGCGCCCTTGATGAGGACGGCGGTATCGTCGGAGTAACACCGAACGCAGACCTTTCTCCGGATTATCCTACATACACCGGTCTTGAGGACGGTCAGAACTATTATTATAATAAGGAAGAAATACAGTACAGCGTTTCCAATGTCAAGGAGACCGTAACTAAGGACGGTTACTCCATCGACTCCCTCAGCGTTGGACTGGTCGTAAATCAGACCAACATGACCCAGGGCGAGCGCGACGCATTACAGGCGATAGTCGCTAATGCGGCGGGTACTACGGTCGATCTCGTTTCCGTTTACAACATTCCGTTCGCACTCAGCGCTACGAACAACGGCACAAACGGCGATGGAAACCTCCAGATCATCACTCCGCCTGTGGATACGTTCCGCAATACGCTCCTTTACGTTGTAGTCGGTCTTGGCATCGTGCTGATACTGCTTCTGGTGATGACGCTTATGATGAGCCATTCGAGAAAGAAGAAGATCAGACGCCGCCAGGAGGCTGCGTTTGCAGCAGCCGCACAGTCAGGTCAGACCCAGACTGCCGCCGGCGCGACCGCGCAGGAGCAGGAGTCTCCGGAGGAAGTGGACTTCAACATCGCGAGCCTTACAGAAGAGGCTGCGAAGGAGTCCCGCGAGACTATACTCAAGCGCGAGATAAGCGATTTCTCCAAGACGAACCCGGAGATCGTCGCACAGATCATCAAGAACATGATGAAGGCAGAATAAGCCTCACTAAGGGGGGACAGATATGGCAGAAGGTAAGAAGGCAGAAGAACTCAGCGCCAACCAGAAGATCGCTCTGGTTCTCGCGGCAATGGGTGCGGATAATGCGTCCGCAGTATACAAGCACCTGTCTGACGATGAGATCGAGGCGCTTTCCACCGAGGTCGCAAAGTTGGAATATCAGCCTATCGACGTGGTCGAGGGCGTTCTCAATGAGTTCTACGAGCTTTGCCTGACTCAGAAGGTAGTTACCGAGGGCGGCGTTGACTACGCCCGTGAGATACTTGAGAAGGCTTTCGGCACTGAAGCGGCTAACAACCTGCTTCAGAGGATAACAAAGCAGCTCAAGACCAAATCATTCGACTTCGTGAGAAAGGCCGACTATAAGAACCTGCTCGCGATAGTTCAGAACGAGCACCCGCAGACAATCGCGCTCATACTTTCATATGCAAGAATAGATCAGGCGGCGGCTATCCTCGCGGAGCTTCCCAAGGAGAAGCGCGTCGAGGTAGTCGAGAGAATAGCGCGAATGGACAGAGCTTCTCCTGACGTTATCAAGGCGCTTGAAGCTACGCTGGAGAAGAAGTTCGCAAACCTTGTCAACACCGACAGCATGGAGGTCGGCGGTATCTCTTACGTTGCGGAGGTCATGAACAACGTAGACCGCGCGACCGAAAAGTACATATTCGACGAGCTGTCCGCAAGAGATCAGAAACTCGCGGATCAGATCAAGCAGAAGATGTTCGTATTCGAGGATATCGTCAACCTGGATTCCATGGCTATCCAGGAGTTCACAAAGCAGGTCGACCCGAAGGATCTCGCTATCGCTATCAAGGGTTCCACCCAGGAAGTTGCGGAGTGCATATTCTCCAACATTTCCACGCGTGCAAGAGAGAGCCTTCAGGCAGATATCGAGTACCTGCACAACGTGCGTATGCGTGACGTTGAGGCTGCACAGCAGAACATCGTTGCGACTATCCGCCGCCTCGAGCAGGAACAGATCATCACCATCTCCCACGGCGGAGGCGGAGACGAGGTCATTGCGTAATGCGGCGTGACCCTTGGTTCAGAGTATTTCAGCGTAACGGAGGGATATTGTGTCAGTTTTAAAGAGGAACTCCGTTTATTTCGGCGGCGGCGTCGATATTTCGAACACCATCGACCTGAAAAGGTTTCAGCCCGCTCCCGAGCCGGCGCAGCCCGCAAAGCAGGAGCCCCAGCCGGAGGAACCGAAAAAGCCCGACCCCGAGCAGGAACTGCTCGAGGCAAAGCGCAGGCTGGACGATAAGCTCCAGCAGGTGGCATTCCGGGAGAAACAGCTCGAACAGCAGAAGAAGGAGCTTGAGGAGCTCAAAGAGCGCTGCGTTCAGCAGGGCAAGGACATAATCCTTGAAGCGAAGAACCGCGCGGAGTCGATAATCCGAACCGCGAACGACAACGCTTCACAGATAGTCTCCGACGCCGAGGCGAACCGCGACAGCGTGTATATAAAGGCAAAGGCAGAGGGCTTCGAACAGGGTACCCGCGACGGCAGGGAAGCATGTTTTGCCGCCGGGAGGGATATCCTCGATGAGGCAAAATCCTATGCCGAGAGGATAAATTCCGAGAAGGAGCAGCTTTTCGCGGACTACGAAAAAGAGATATACGACACTGTAATGCAGATAGCGAAGAAAGTCACGCTGGACAGCATTACTTCAAAGGACAGCGCGGCAGTCAAGCGCCTAATAAAGAAGGCGGCGAAGGAATTCCGCAACTGCGAGCGCGTCAAGATAACCCTTAACGACAACGGCGCAAACGAGGAGCTGACAGGTGACTACGAGTACCTGAAGGAGCTTTGCGGAGGCATTCCGAACGTTGAGGTGGAACTTCTGCCGGAGGCCGACCCGGGAACGGTGATAGTTGATAACGGCAGCGAGATAGTGGACGCGGGAATAATGACGCAGCTCCGCATGATTCAGGAGCTTGGCGACGGAAAGTTCCGCGAACCTAAACCCACAAGGAAAAAGAAGAAACCCGCCCCGGAGCCTGCCGAAGAAGCAGACGCCGAGGAATGACCCGACAGCGGAGGAAGTCATGGCACTTGAATTCGGAGCATTTCGCGATGAAATAACTAAATATGACACCTTCCGCTATATGGGAAAGATAGAGAAGATAGTCGGAATGACCATCGAGGCAAGCGGCCCCGCCTGCAATATCGGCGATGTATGCCGCATTTACTCGAAGGACATGACGAGCTTCATACGCGCGGAGGTCGTGGGGTTCAACAAGAGCAACATTCTGCTCATGCCCTACACTGAGATCGAGGGTATCGGGCCGGGAAGCATTGTAGATTCCACCGGGGACAAGCTCACCGTTAAGGCGGGACCTGGTCTCATCGGGCGGATAGTCGACGCGGCAGGAATGCCGCTTGACGGCGGCGCCGACCCCGGATGCACCGATTCTGTTTCGATAACCGGCGCTCCGTCAAATCCGTTCGACCGACCTCCGATAAAGTCGCAGATAGAGCTTGGCGTTAAGGCTATAGACGGCCTGCTGACTATGGGCAAGGGTCAGAGAATGGGTATATTCGCAGGCTCAGGCGTTGGTAAGTCCACGCTTATGGGCATGATCGCCCGGAAGGTCAAGGCAGATATCAACGTTATTGCGCTGGTCGGTGAGCGTGGCCGTGAGGTACGCGAGTTCATCGAGCGCGACCTCGGTCCGGAGGGCATGGCGCGCTCCGTGCTGGTCGTGGCTACGTCGGATCAGCCCGCCATGATGAGAAGCAAGTGTCCGCTGACTGCCACAGCTATCGCGGAGTACTTCATGAAACAGGGCAAGGACGTCCTGCTGATGATGGACAGCCTCACGCGCTACGCGATGGCGCTGCGCGAGGTCGGACTTTCCACCGGCGAACCGCCGATAGCAAGAGGCTACACGCCGTCAATTTACAGCAGCATGCCGAAGCTGCTCGAGCGCGCCGGGAACTTCCCGGAAGGCTCGATAACCGGTATCTACACCGTGCTCGTTGAGGGCGACGACACCAAGGAGCCGATAGCGGATACAGTCCGCGGTATCATCGACGGACACATCATTCTTTCGCGTAAGATCGCGGCGCAGAATCACTACCCCGCGATAGACATACTCCCGAGCGTCAGCCGACTGATGTCGGAGATAGACACTCCCGAGCACAAGCAGGCGGCTGGCAAGCTCAGAAACCTGCTGTCGCTGTACAACAACAACGCCGACCTCATTTCGATAGGCGCGTACAAGCACGGAACAAATCCGGCGCTGGACGAGGCTATCCGGAAGATCGACAAAATAAACGAGTTTCTCATGCAGCGGGTGGAGGAATCCTACACGCTGGAGGAAACAGTGCAGCTCCTGATAGCTGCCGTTGGCGATGAACAATAAGAGGTGACAGGCTTTGAAGAAATTTCAGTTCACTCTGCAAAAGCTGATGGATTTCCGTCAGCAGGAGCTTGACCGACAGAAGAACACGCTGAGCGCGCTCCAGGCCGATCTACAGAGGATCTACGCAGAGAAGGAACAGCTCATAAAGCAGGTGGAGGAGTTCAGCACTGAGCTTGAGACCGTCTGCCGCCAGGGAGCGCAGGCTTTTGAGATCTCCGTGCGCAAGCGCTACATCGTAACTCTCCAGCAGGAGATACACGCGAAAGACGCCAGCGCCGCCCGCAAGCAGGAGGAGATCAACAAGCAGCTCGGAGTCGTAGTCGAGGCAACGAAGGACGTCCGCACGCTGGAAAAGCTCGAGGAAAAGCAGCTTGAGGATTACAAGGCGGCGGCAAACAAGGAAAACGAGCAGTTCATTGAGGAGTTCGTTTCCGGGCAGTCGATACGCGCGGCTCAGACCCAGAGCGTCTGATAAGTTTGCATATCCGGGCGCAGACCCTGATATAGATACATTATTAAAAGGAGGTGAGTAAATGGCAGTAGCATTCAGCACAGGCGGTTCCGGGTATACCCGCAGCGACTTCATGATATCCGACGCGGCTATTCCGGCAAGGGTAGAGGAAGCGGCAAAGGCAGACCAGAAGGAACAGTTCTCCAAGGTGCTGAGCGGTATCGGAAGTTTCAGGAACGCTTCGAATGCCTCAAATGCCTCGAATACTTCGGGCGCAGGCAGCGCGAACAATGCGATCAGCGGTTCTGACGCAGCTTCCGAAAAGATGGCGCAGAACAACGCGGTATCTGAGAAGGAAACCCCTGCAAGTTATGAGAAGTTCGAAATGCTTCGCAGCGAACTGACGAAGTCTGATGGAAGTCTTGACCTTCGCAAGGTCGTTGCGGCGATCGCGGACGGAAAGCTCACTTTTGCGGATATTCCGCAGGAGTACATAACCAAGGCATTGCTGGCGGAGCTTATCAACACTGTTGAGAATGTGGACAACGCCAAGTCCGACAAGGACGGCGACTCGGAGCAGAACAATGATCCGGCAGTACAGCAGGTCATGACCGAACTTGCGGCAATGATGAATCAGACGGCGATCCCCGATGATATCAGCGACCTCAGCGACGAGATATCCGCGCTGACGACCAGGATAACCGGAGCCAACGAGGTTCAGACAGAGCAGCCGGCAGTTCAGCAGAACGTTCCGGAGCAGGCGGTTCAGACCGTTCAGAATCAGGCGGCGGAGCAGGCAGAGGCTACAGGCGAAGCTGTGGAGTTCACGGTCAAGCCCGAAACAGAGCAGAAGCCCCAGGCGGAAGCAAAGCCCGTTCAGGAAATCCAGCCCGAAGCGAAGCAGGCGGCAGTCCAGACCGCTGAAAACACCGGCGCACAGAGCGAGGCTCAGACGGACGCAGGTCAGTCAGGTCAGCAGGACGGCGCGGCTCAGGTTCAGACAGCTCAGGCGGGTCAGACCGGGCAGGCACCGCAGGAGGACGTTAAGTTCCGCAGCGATGTTCGCAGCGTTGAGGTCAGAACGGCTGAGAAGCCGCAGGAAGCTCCGCAGCAGGAGCAGACGCAGGTCTTTGCAGACCACACGGCGCAGCGCAGCAGGGTAGTTTTCAAATCAGACGAGCTTGAGGCGATAAAGTCCGGCGGCGAAAAGACCGGCGACGCGGCTCAGGCGCAGCCCCAGGGGATCCCCGCTGAAAGCCCCGTGGTATTCACACGGCAGGACGGCGCGGAGATCACAGTAAAGCCTTCCGAGGTCGCGCAGCAGGTGTCAGGGAAGATCACAGAGCGCGCGGCAGACCTTAAAGAGGGCGATGTTGAGTACAGCATAACGCTCGACCCTGAGGATCTCGGCAGGATCACGGTCAGAATGACCAAGACGGCGGACGGCGCAGTTTCAGTGTCCATCGCGGCGGAGAACTCCAAGACCATGAAGATCATCGAGGACAACGGTTCTGCTATCCAGGACACGCTCAGACAGAACGGCGTTCAGCTTGAGAACTGGCAGACCGTCAGCGAATCCCGTCAGGAGCCGCAGGCTCAGGACTACCAGGGCAGCAGCAAGAACCCCTACCGCGAGAACGAAAATCACCGTCAGGACGACGACCGCGACGGCGAGAGCTTCGCAGAGATAATCGCTTCCATGTAAGCGGGAAAGGAGAGAAAATGGCAGGAACTTCAGGCATTCTTTCATCGTCAGAGCAGATACAGGCGAATTACGAGAAGTACAAGAGCAAGTTTAAGGACGCCACCGAGAAAATGGTGAACTCCGACACCTTCCTCAGTCTGCTGGTTGCCGAAATGACGAACCAGGATCCGATGGAGCCTACCTCCAACACCGAGTTCGTTACACAGATGGCACAGTTCACGTCGCTTCAGTATTCCAAGGACGCTGCGACCTATTCCCAGTCGAACTACGCTTCAAGCCTGGTCGGCAAGACTGTTACTGCTTCAAAGATGGACGGCAGCAAACAGGTCACAAAGACGGGCGTTGTGCAGTCGGTTATGAAGAACGGCGACAGCTACACCATCAAGATAGACGGCGTCAGCTTCGAGCTTTCGAACATCACTTCCATCGCACAGACCGATTCTTCGGGCAGCAATGACCCGGGAACCAAAACTTCCCTTGGCGAGCTTATCGCGAAGGCTTCCATGATGATCGGCATGAGCGCAACTGTTAATCCTAGTGTAGAGGGCGGTTCGGTGCTCGATTCGGGACTGATAAAATCTATCCAGGTCAAGGACGGTCAGGTAAGAGTAATCATCAACGACAAGGGCTATGCGCTCGATGATATCGTTGAGGTCGCTTATCCCACCATCTCAGGCGGAGGTGGTTCCGACAGCACCGGCGGCACAGACAAGACGCCTTCCACGGACGATAAGACCGAAACTCCTTCGGCTGACAAGACGGCTGACAGCACGGAGACCCACACGATTTCCGACGAGGAACTAGACAGAATAATCGAGAGCCATCGTCAGGAAAAAGAGAACGAAGTATCCGCTGATGTCGTAAGCGACATGATGGCGGCAGTCGACAGAATGAACGAACAGGCAAGAGAAGATACCGAGCGCCTTTACAGCGAGGATCTGCACGAGGTCACGGGCGAGATAACCCCCGACAGCTATGCAGGCGAGGATATCCAGGATCTTGAGGACTTCGTTTGAACCTAAGTTGAATAAAGCATGGAGGCTTTAAAATGCTGATAAGCGAATACCTGGCGCTTCGCAATCAGATCAGCGTTACCACGGGAAATACGGTGGTTCAGCCCGCGAACGGCACGGCAAAGGACGCGGTGCAGGGCGGTTCCTTCGCAGAGGCTTTACAGGAAAAGCTAAACGAAAAACACGGCGTGGATTTCTCAAAGCACGCATTGCAGCGGCTTGAGGAACGCAGCATAGACCTTTCCGAAAACGAGACCCTCGAACGACTCAACAAGGGCGTGGAGTTAGCGGCAGGAAAGGGCAGCAGTGAAACGCTGGTCCTTGTGGGAAGAAACGCTTTCGTTGTGAGCGTTAAAAACAACAAGGTGATCACGACCCTCTCAGACAACGAACTGAACGGGAACGTATTCACGAATATTGATTCGACCGTTATCGTATGAACGGACCTGAATGGAATTCATGCCCCGGCTGCGACTGAGACGGGGCGGCGGTCAAGTCAATGACAATTTATTCTGGAGGTCAATAAAATGGTTAAATCCCTTTACACCGGCGTATCCGGTATGAAAACCCACCAGCAGAAGATGGACGTAATCGGCAACAACATCGCCAACGTAAACACCACTGGCTACAAGACGAACGTTGTTACCTTTGCCGACGTATACTATCAGACCAAGAAGTCGCCTTCCGGCGCTTCCACCACCCTGGGCGGCGTTAATCCGACTCAGGTAGGCTACGGCGTTAAGATGAACACCACCACGCCGAACATGACGCAGTCCGGATTTACCTTCTCCGACAGCATCTACGATATGGCTATCGACGGCAAGGGCTTCTTCCAGGTAATGGACGGCGCTGGAAATATCCTCTATACAAGAGCGGGTATCTTCAAAGTCGACGAGGAAGGCAACCTCGTTAACGCTTCCGGTTACAAGGTGCTGGGCGTTTCCGGCGATTTCGACGGTCAGCCCGCAGGAAGCCAGCCCATCAAGATAACTATTCCGGCTACCGACGCGAAGTGCTCCAGCGCTACCAAGACTATCAGCGGCTGCGATGTCACTATCGCCGTTTCCGACCCTTCGGACAACACTGATATGTCCGTTACATTCAACCAGGCGGAGTTCCCGTTTGCTACATACTCCTCCGGCGTGCTGAATCTCTACTTCGACAAGGAGAAGCAGTTTGAGTCCGCGCAGGCTTTCGAGGACGAGATCCAGAAATGCCTCGAGGCAGGCGGCGTTACACTCCCGGACGATGTTTCCATCAAGTTCTCCTTTGAGAACCTCCCGGCAAGCACCTCTTCAGTTGTTGCCAAGGCTACCGTTTCCGCAGGCGTGTGGGATAAGGCGCTCGACCAGGCAAGCGCTGACAAGCGTTTCGTTTGCCCCGCTGGCGCCACCACATATGCTAAGATCGGCTTCGCTACCAACGACGCTACCGATACAGAGTACAACAAGGCAAAGATCGTATTTGCTGACGCTGGTACTGCCGGCACTTCCGCTTCCTATGCTCCCGCAGCGGACGGCGGCACATGGACTATCAATATCGACGCTTCTACTACCATGGCTGATATCAATCAGGCTATCAAGAAGGCTATCGCAGACGACGCTGCGCTTGCTGCTCCTACATATCCCACCGGCATCAACCTTTCCTGCACATCTTACACTATCCCGGCCGCAGCTACTGTTGCTGATGTTACCGGCGGCGTAGGCGCCGATTTCGCGCTCGTAAGATCCAACGCCAAGGTCGGCTCGGTTTCCGCGACGGCAGGCCAGGCGGGCGAGTTCGCTAACGACTACAAGGTCGTTTTCAAGTATGTTTCCAACTACGACACTCCCAGCGCTCAGTGGGACGACAACACGCTCACCATATCGGTTACTAACAAGGAGTACACCGACGACGCTGATTTCGTTGCTGATGTCAACGCTGCCATCACAGCGGCTGCGGGAGGCAATTCCAAGAAGCTGTTCACGTTCGATGCCGGCAGCTTCGAGGGCATAAAGGATCTCACCAATGGTCAGAGAAAGCAGCTTTTCGGCGGCAATCCCTCACTTTCTTTCGGCGGCGGCGAGGACAGCTTCTACACCACGGTAGCTAAGAACCTTTCCACCTTCAACCTTACTGATGGACGCAAGGGCGGCGAGCAGACCTACAAGGACCTTGAGAACGTGACCGTTCAGCAGGACGGCACCATCATCGGCAAGCATGCGGTACACGGCTACCTGAACCTTGGCCGTATCGACATTGCTACATTCGATAACCCGAACGGTCTTTCCGCTGTCGGCGGCACTTTGTTCGAACAGACCGTAGCTTCCGGTGAGCCGAAGGTTGCTATCGCAGGTCAGGAAGGCGCGGGCGAGGTCGTATCCGGCGCGCTTGAGATGTCCAACGTTGACCTTGCTCAGGAATTCACCGACATGATCACCACCCAGAGAGGCTATCAGGCGAACTCCAGAGTTATCACAACTTCCGATACAATGCTTGAGGAGCTTCTCTCCCTCAAGAGATAATGACTGAATGACAACAGCTCCCCCGCCTCAGGCGGGGCGGGGGAATATCTGTTTCTGAGGTAATTTATGATTTTTCTTACCAAACTTGACGGCAAGGAGATACTGCTCAACGAGCTGTTTATAGAGACCGTCACAGAAACGCCTGACACGGTTATAACCATGTCGAACGGGCATACCTACATCGTGCGTGAAAGCATGAAGGAACTCCAAAATAAAATTCTCGAATACAACAGGCGGCGCAGACGCTTCGGCAGACAGTCCGCAGCAAAGAGCGGCGAGCCTTTGACATAACGTATACCAACCGGAGCAGGAAGCTCCGATAAAATTTGAAAAGTGAGGGATCATTTTGAATATCACGATTATAATTGGCTGGGTCATCGCATTCGGCATGGTCGTTTTCGGTATCTTCCAGGGCGGTCAGATTGACTGGTTCATCGACCCGCCGTCGCTTGCAATCACCATCGGCGGCACGATAGGCTGCCTTATCGCTTCCTATCCGCTGAGCTACCTCGCGGGTCTGGGCAAGCGCTTCAAGCTGGTGTTCATGCCGAAGAAGTTCAACCCTGAAAAGTACATAGATGATATCGTTGAGTATGCCAAGATTGCAAGAGGCCGCGGTCTCCTGGCTCTTGAGGAAAGCGCCAACCAGTGCACGGATCAGTTCATGAAGTCCGCGCTCATGCTCATCGTCGACGCTAACGACACCGCAAAGGTACGCGGAATGCTGGACGACGCCATCAGCTTCATGTGCGAGCGCCACGACAACGGCCGCGCGTTCTTCGAAAAGGGCGTAGCAGTATTCCCGGCTTTCGGTATGCTGGGTACCGTTGTTGGTCTGGTTAACATGCTCAATACCATGGACTCCAACCCGGAGGGGCTGGCAGACGGTATGGCTACGGCGCTTATTACTACGTTCTACGGCTCACTTTTTGCGAACGTTTTGTTCAACCCTATGGCGAGCGCGCTTCAAAATGCCCACAACGACGAGCTGCTGTGCATGCAGATCATCGAGGAGGGCGTCCTTGCCATTGCGGACGGCTCAAACCCGCGTTATATCCAGGAAAAACTTGAGTTCATGCTTCCTGCAAGCAAGAAGCGTTCAGACAAGGCTGGCGGTTAATTTACCGCTTTATCAGAAAAATTACAATTTTTGCAGAAAAAAAGTAAAAAAGTATTTGCATTTTGAGCGGATTTATGCTACAATAATATAATGGCAGGGGTGTGATGTCCTGCAGTATGATTTTTGCATTTGATGCTCATGTGAGTTATATCTGAATGTAAGGGAGGGACAGCAGTGGCAAAGATCGAGAAAAAGGCAAAGGAAGACCATAGTAACGACTGGCTGTCGACTTACGGCGACATGGTAACGCTGCTGCTGACGTTCTTCGTTCTGCTTTATGCTTCATCATCACAGGATGAACAGAAGTTCCAGTACATATATCAGGCGTTTACGTCCCACGGCAAATACCTGAATGAGTATGTGGATTCTCCGAACCCCGTTCCGGAGGACGGCGAGGGCACCGTCAGCGAGAAGCCGGACAGCAACGGCGGTCAGGGAAATCTTCCGCAGACCTTTGATCAGTTATACCAGTACATTTCGCAGTATGTTTCCGACAATAATCTTGAGCAGTCCATTTCAGTTGAGAACGGAGCGGCTCACCTTAATATAAGGTTCGACAACAACGTGTTCTTCGAACCAAACAGCGCAGTGCTGACGCAGCAGGGAAAGGATCTGCTTGACGGAATAAGCCCCGGCATCAAGGCAATGAAGGCCGCGATAAAGACCTGCACCATCAACGGACACACCGCAAAGGCAATATCCGAGGTGAACGACTGGGATCTGTCGGCGGGTCGTGCCGTAAGTGTTATTAAATACATGGATTTCCGCAAGGTGCTTGATACGGAGCAGTTCCGTGCGAAGGGCAGCGGCTACGCGGAGCCTATTGCCGATAACGATACCGCAGAGGGTATGGCGAAGAACCGACGCGTTGAAATGGTGCTTTTAAAGGCAGACATAGATACAACGGATCCCGAGGTTATAAAGGATATCCTGCTGTATGACTATGGCATCAAGCTCGACGACTTCGACCCGGACGGCGACAACAGCGGCGATACCGCCAAGGTGCCGAACGATTACGCTCAGTCGATCATTGATTCCCTCGACCAGAAGTATCCGGATCACAGCAGCACTTCGACAGCGGTAGGACCGGTGATCCCCGGTGACTACGATACGTTCATGATAACCACCGAGGCTGACAGCAATAGCTGATCCAATGGGAAACCAGACGCAGTGGGCGCTGGTAAAGTAATGGGGGGATACAGATGGCTGACGTCCTGACGCAGGCGCAGATAGATGAAATGCTTAAAAACGTCGCTGCCGGCGCAGTTCCGGAGGTGACGCAGAAAGAGGAAGAAAAGGTCAAGGAGTACGACTTCCGCGCTCCTAAGAAGTTCACAAAGGAACAGATCAAGGTTCTCGACGGTATATTCGAGAACTATGCGAGACTTCTCTCGTCGTACCTCACAGGTCTGCTCAGACTGTACTGCCGCGTTTCGCTGGTGAACATCGAGGAGCAGAGGTACAGCGAGTTCAACAACGCGCTTCCGGATTACGTCCTGATGGGCATGGTGGACATGGGTATCAAGAACGAGGAGGTCAGCGAGACCAACGTTATCATTCAGATATCCAACACGATAACCTTTACGATGATAGACAGACTGCTCGGCGGCAGAGGTGAATACCGCGATGTCAACCGCGATTTCACTGAAATAGAGATCACCATTATGAATGACGTCATGAATTCGATGGCGAATCTCCTCTACGAGCCGTGGGCCAGCCATATCGACCTTGAGCCGAAGCTAATCGGCATCGAAACGAATTCCAGGGTTGTGCAGACCATAGGCCATGAGGATACGGTAATAATCGTAGCCCTCGAGGTGGAGATAAACGGCTCCAAGTCGATAATCTCGGTGTGCATTCCTGCGATAAATCTGGACGAGATAATGAACAAGTTCATTTCCCGCTACAATGTTTCCAGAAGAAAGCTCGACGCTAACCGCGAGGCAGAGCGCCGCGACACTATCATGACCGGTATCAGCGATACCGACCTCAAGATCACCGCAGTCCTCGGCGAGATCAACCTTGACCTCTACGAGGTGCTTACGCTCCAGGTGAACGACGTTATCCCGCTTGGAAAGAGCATCACAAGCGATGTTGACGTGAAGGTCGGAAGCAAGCACTGGTGCACCGGAAAGCTCGGAACCTACAATAACAAAAAGGCAATAATGATAGATAATTTTATAGAGAATTGAGGTAAAATGTCCAATGGCTAATGAAAAGGATGCAAACGTTGAATTCAGCTCATATGAAATAGACGCCGTCGGCGAAATACTCAACATAAGCATGGGTTCCGCTGCGACCGCTGTTTCTGAGCTTCTCAACGCAAAAGTCTGGATCACCACACCGCAGGTGAGCGTGGTCAAGGCAGCCGACCTGAATTACGACCGTCTGGAGCCTGCTATCTGCGTTAAGATCGTCTATGTTTCCGGTATTTCCGGTCAGAACATGATGGTCCTCAAGCAGGACGATGTTCAGCTTATTCTTAATCAGCTCATGGGCAACCCGCTGGTAGTTTCTCCTGATTTTGAGTTCGATGAGATGAACATAAGCGCAGTTTCCGAGGTCATGAACCAGATGATGGGAGCATCTGCAACAGCGCTTTCCGATCTGCTCGGAATTTCGGTCGACATCTCCACGCCGACCCCGTACCTTATCGAGCAGACCAACTTCTGCCAGCTTGCAGAGCTTGATCCCGATGAGACCATAGTTGCAGTTACGTTCAACCTGTCAGTTGACGGCGTTATGAACAGTGAGTTCATGTCGGTTATGTCCGTTGATCTTGCTAAATCTCTGTCCGACAAGATGATAGAGAAGTTCCACGGCGACGAGGCAGAGGCGCAGCCCGCCAAGCAGCCTGCGCCCGCTCCGGCGGATCAGCCTGCTCCAGCAGCTCCGCAGTCTGCGCCCGCTCCGGCACCCCAGCCGGCGGCTCCCGCGCCTCAGCCTGATCCCGCCCAGGGTATGGCTCAGCCGCAGCAGCCCGCTCCAGGCGCTTACCCTTACCCGCCGCAGGGTCAGCCTGCTTACCCCGGATACGGATATCAGAATCAGTATGCGGCTTACGGAGCTTATCCGCCGCCTGTTCCGCCGGTCAATATCCAGAATGCGCAGCTCCACCAGTTTGACGCAATGGATTTCGGTCTGCCTACGGATCAGCAGGATAACCTAAAGCTGCTGATGGGCGTTCCGCTTGAGATCTCAGTTGAGATCGGCACCGCGAAGCGCAAGGTAAAGGATATCCTGGAGTTCACTCAGGGTACGATAATCGAGCTGGAACGCCAGGCTGGCGCGCCGGTCGATGTGGTCGTAAACGGCAACTTGATCGCAAGGGGCGACGTCGTTGTTATCGACGACAACTTCGCAGTGAGAATTACTGAGATCGTCAAGTCCAAGTTCATGGACAGCCTGGGCAAGGAATAAAATACATAATATAACATATATCAAGGAGATTTATTAGTAATGGACAAGAAGATTTTACTGGTTGACGACGCTGCTTTCATGAGAATGCTGATCAAGGACGCTCTCACTAAGAATGGATACACAAATATCCTTGAGGCGGCAGACGGCGCAATCGCATGCGATGTTTACGCTGCTGAGAAGCCTGACCTGGTTATCATGGATATCACCATGCCCAACAAGACCGGTATCGAGGCTCTCAAGGACATTAAGGGAATGGACCCGATGGCTAAGGTCGTTATGTGCTCTGCAATGGGTCAGGAAGCTATGGTTGTCGAGGCTATAAAGCTCGGCGCACTCGACTTCATCGTTAAGCCCTTCAAGCCTGACAGAATACTCCAGACCGTCAAGAAGGTACTCGGCTGATCGCTGTGCGTCTGCCCTGAGGGGCGTCCCGCGGAATGCGGGAAGAAGTGCGGCGCAGCGTAAGTTCCCGGTTTTTCCGGGGAACTGTCACGCAACATTTTTTCGCCGCACTGTTCAGACGAACGGGTCTGAATAGTGCGGTTTTTGATTCCGGGAGGTTCGGCAGTGGAATATTTTCAGATGATAATGGCGCTGCTGGGCGTTCTGGCGTTGGTTTTCCTGCTTTTCTGGGCGATGAAGAAGCTAAACAGGCGCGTGACACTGAGCGACAGCAAAAATATGAAGATCCTGGAGCGTATAAATCTGGGACCTGACAAAATGCTGCTGCTTGTCAGCGTATGCGGGAAATGCATGGTTCTCGGAGTTACCAACGGCAGGGTGGAGAAAGTCCACGAACTGGAGGAAACCGAGGAAGAACTCATGAAAAAAGACGAAAACGGCGGGAATCCCACCTTTAAGGAGAGTTTCAAGATCGTTTTCAAGGACATGTTGAACAAGAAGTGATCGGAGGGACGGCAGGTGTTCAGGCAGCTTGAGCTTACAAAAGAGAATAAGCGGCTTCTGATAAAGTTTGCGGTGTCGCTGCTGGTCACGGTGCTGCTGACTGTCATGCTGTGCACCCTTTCCGCGTTTGCGGAGCAGGGGACGGCTGATTCCGGCGCGGTGCAGGCGGTCTCCACGGCTGAGGCTCAGCAGAGCGCGACCGGGGAGGCTCAGCACAATCCGGGAGATTATCTCGACACCGACCCTACTTACGTCAATAAAGACGCGGGTTCGTCGGTGATACAGGAGCTGATAGGCGTTGACGCTTCCCAGCCGCTGGAGATAATCATTCTGCTGACGCTTATCGCGCTGGCTCCGTCGATGCTGATCATGATGACCTGCTTCACGCGTATCGTCATTGTTCTCGGCTTCCTCAGGACTGCCATGCAGACGCAGAGCACTCCGCCGAACATGGTCATCACCGGAATGGCGCTGTTCCTGACGTTCTTCATAATGGCGCCGGTATTCTCGGAGATAAACGAGGTGGCTTATCAGCCATACGTCAGCGAGGAACTGACCACGGAGGAAGCCCTGGACGCGGCTTCCGTGCCGCTCAAGAAGTTCATGCTCAAGCAGACTTCCCAGGACGACCTGCAGTTCTTCCTCGACCTCTCGAAAACAGAGGAGCCGGAGGGCGGCTATACTGACGAGTACCTCCAGAACGACCTCAGCCTGACGGTCATCGTGCCGTCGTTCATGATAAGCGAGCTGAAGCGCGCATTCCAGATGGGATTTCTGATATTCCTGCCGTTCCTTGTCATTGACCTGGTAGTCGGCAGTACGCTGATGTCCATGGGTATGATGATGCTGCCGCCCGCGATGATATCCATGCCGTTCAAGATACTGGTGTTCGTGCTGGCGGACGGGTGGAATCTGCTGATAGGCTCGGTAGTTGCAAGCTATAATTTGTAGACAGGTCAGGTAGTAAAGGCGGTGAGATAAATGACGCAGGACGAAATGATGGAGATTTTCCAGGCGGCTATAATGCTGGCGTTCAAGCTGGCTGTGCCGATACTCCTCGTTGCCATGATAGTTGGACTGGTGATCGCGATATTACAGGCGGCGACGCAGGTTCACGAGCAGACGCTCTCCTTCGCTCCTAAGGCTGTCGCGGTGGGTCTGGCGCTGTTTATCCTTGCGCCGTGGATGACCTCGGAGTGCATTGATTTCGTCAATTTCATCTTCGAGAAGGTATCCGCGGTCCCAATAACGTAAGGCGGGGCTATGTCTGAGATCTGGGAAGCTATCCAAACCAACTTCGTCATTATACTGATGGTAACGGCTAGGGTAAGCGGGATATTTACGTTCAACCCGATTTTCTCACGAAACGGCGTTCCGAATATGGTCAAGGCGGGGGCTTCGCTTATGCTGGCTCTGGTCATGGCTGCGGCAGGGGATTTCAGCTATACGATACCGCAGGGAGTGCTTCCGTTTGCGCTGGATATCGGCAAGGAGCTGCTCGTCGGCTTCACGCTGGGGTTCTTCGTTAACCTCATGTTACAGCTTTTCAGCCTTGCCGGAGAGCTGTCCGACTACCAGATAGGCCTTTCAATGGCGAGGAGCTACGACCCTACGTTCGGTACGACTAGCCTTGTAACGCAGTACTATAGCTGGTGGTTCATGATCTACTTCTTTATGGTGGGAGGGCATCTCTCATACATAAAGCTGTTTTTCATTTCATACGAGAGCATTCCGATGGGATTCAGCAGCTTCAATTTCAATGTTGGACTGCTGATCGTGAAATACTTCGAGACTGTCCTCACGCTGGGTCTAAAGCTGGCTATGCCGGTGATCGCAGCCGGGCTTGTCACGGAGTTCTGTATCGGCGTGCTGATGAAGGCGGTCCCTTCAATACATGTATTCGTGCTCAACGTGCAGATAAAAATGCTGGTGGGATTCGTCGTACTGGCGGGGTGCAGCAGCATGGTGTCTGAATTCATGGAGAAGATAATGGATCTGCTGTTCAGCAACCTGAATACTCTGCTCGGCGAGATGGCGGTCTGACTTTGAAAGGGTGGGAAGATGGCAGGAGAAGAAAAAACCGAAAAAGCCACCCCGAAAAAGCGTAAGGATCAGCGAAAGGAAGGCAACGTCCTCCAGAGCAAGGAGATAGGCATTGCGGCTTCCGTTCTTGGCATATTCGCGGCGATGAGGCTGCTTCTCGGCTTCATTTCCGAAAATATATTTTCCTATACCGGCTCCGTTTTTGAGGAGCTTGGCTCGACCTATGTCACCACTGACAATATAATGACGATATGGGTCGACGTTATAACAGTATTTGGAATTACCGTCGGACCTGTCTGCCTGATAGCGATTTTCCTCGGAATTATCCCGACCATCGCGCAGACAAGGGGTCTGTTTACTATGAAGGCGCTCAAGCCGAAGTTTTCCCGGCTGAATCCGCTTTCCGGCATTAAGAAGCTGTTTTCGCTTCAGTCGATAGTCGGCATTTTAAAGGGGCTTATCGAGGTAATTATCATCAGCGTGGTGATTTACAACGAGATACGGGACAGGCTTCCGAAGTTCGTCATGCTGATAGATACGGGCGTCGCTGCGGGCGTGACCTACGCTCTGGTGACGATCTTCGACCTGGTATTGCTGATATGCATAATGCTGGTGTTCGTGGCGGCTGCGGATTTTCTCTTCCAGTGGTGGCAGTTTGAGAAAAAGCTCAAGATGTCCAAGCAGGAGGTCAAAGAGGAATTCAAGCAGATGGAAGGCGACCCCCAGATAAAGAGCAAGATCAAGCAGCGCCAGCAGCAGATGGCTACGCAGCGAATGATGCATGACGTCCCCAAGGCGGACGTCGTTGTCAGAAACCCGACGCACTTCGCTGTTGCGCTGAAATACGACCAGGACAAGAACAACGCGCCGCAGGTCCTCGCAAAGGGCAAGGATCTCATCGCGCTGAGGATAGTCCAGATCGCAGAGGAAAACGACGTCATGACGATAGAAAACCCGCCGCTTGCCAGGTCGCTTTACAACATGGTCGACGTCGGGCGGGAGATTCCCGCGGAGCTTTACAACGCTGTCGCGGAGGTGCTGACAGTCGTTTACCGGGAGAAGCACAAGACGCTTCATGCGTAATTCGCATAATTCGTGAAAACTCGATACTATTCGTATATTAATATAAAAATTCTACAGAGAGGAGATGGGTGATATAGTACGCAAGCTGCTGAGCAACTCGTTTGTTCTGTTTGTAATATTCATCGTAATCGCGATCATTATTCCGCTGCCTAGCTGGCTGCTGGACTTCATGATACTGCTAAACATCTCCCTGAGCCTTATCATTCTGGTAATGACAATGTTCATCAAGGAGGCGCTGGAGTTCTCCGTATTCCCGACGGTCCTGCTGTTAACGACGGTTCTGCGGCTGTCGCTGAACGTTTCCACGACCCGTGGCATTCTTTCCAGCGGCTACGCCGGAGAGGTAATTTCCGCGTTCGGTAACTTCGTTATGGGCGGCGACGCCATCGTCGGCTTCCTGATATTCATAATCATCGTATTAGTCAACTTCATCGTAATTACCAAGGGTTCCGAGCGAGTATCCGAGGTTGCAGCCCGCTTCACGCTGGACGCTATGCCCGGTAAGCAGATGGCGATAGACGCCGACCTCAACGCCGGAATAATCAACGAGGAACAGGCGAAGAAGCGCAGAAGCAATATCCAGCGCGAGGCTGACTTCTACGGCTCCATGGACGGTGCTACGAAGTTCGTAAAGGGCGACGCCATCATGTCCATCGTCACCACCCTCGTTAACCTCATCGGCGGCGTTATCATCGGTATGGTGCGCGGCGGCGGTGATTTCAACACTATTCTCAACACCTACTCGCTGGCTACCGTCGGCGACGGCCTCTGCTCGCAGATCCCTGCGCTGCTCATCTCCGTTGCTACTGGTATGATCGTTACCCGCGCGGCAAGCGAGGACAGCCTCATCAACGACCTCAAGAGCCAGTTCACCGCGCAGCCATTCGTTCTGATGATCGCCGGTATCGTCATGGTAGTCATGATGGTCATTCCGGGATTCCCGACGGTGGTCTGCCTGATTCTCGGCGTGCTGCTGATACTCGCGGCATTCCTGCTCAACCGCAACAAGAAGAAAATGGCGGAGCTGGAGCTTGCACAGCGCAAGAAAGCCGAGGAAAAGGAGATGGAAAAGCTCCCGGCGGACAACGACTACTACCGCGATATCGACAACGTGTTCAAGCTGCTTAATGTCGAGCCTATCGAGATGGAATTCGGCTACAGCCTGCTGAGGCTTGTCGATGAGAAATCCGGCGGCAACTTCATCGAGCGAGTCGTTATCTTCCGAAAACAGTTCGCGCTTGACATGGGCATGGTAATCCCGTCCGTTCGTATGACGGATAACCCCGAGATTAACCCGAACATGTACATAATCAAGATAAAAGGCGAGGAGGTAGCCCGCGGCGAGATACTCGTCGACCACTACCTTGCGCTCGACAGCGGCGACGTCACCCAGCAGATAGAGGGTATCGACACGGTGGAGCCTGCGTTCGGGCTTCCGGCAAAGTGGATATCCGAGGACAAGAAGATAATGGCGGACGTTGCAGGCTACACGCTGATAGACCCGGTTTCCGTCATGATAACCCACTGGTCGGAGATAATGAAGCGCTATGCGCATGAGCTGCTCTCCCGTCAGGACGTAAGCACCATGCTGGACAACGTTAAAAAAACCAACCCTATCGTGGTGGACGATATTATACCGAAAGTTATATCTGTCGGATATTTGCAGAAAATACTGGCGAATCTGCTCAAGGAAGGTATCCCGATACGCGATCTGGAAACTATCCTGGAAACTATCGGCGATCACTCCAACGTGCTGAAGGACACCGACATCATCACGGAGTACGTAAGGCAGTCGCTCAAGCGCACGATAACCCACCGCTTCGCGGAGGCAAACTCCCTGCGCGTGATAACCCTCGATACCCAGATAGAGGATCTTATCGTAAGTTCCGTAAAGAAGTCGGATCAGGGAAGCTACCTCGCTATGCCGCCGGATATGATACAGCGTATAGTCACCGCCTCCAACCGGGAGATAGACAAGATAAAGGACGTTATACCGACGGTCATCGTCCTGACGTCTCCGGTGGTTCGTATTTACTACAAGAAGCTCACCGAACAGTTCATTCCGAACATCACGGTACTTTCCTACAGCGAGATAGATTCCACCGCCCAGATACAGGCGATAGGAAACATCTCACTGAACACCGCAGCAGCTCCTGCTGTTTAAATCAACAAAAGGAGGGAAAAGCATGGAAGGCAGCGTAACAGCGGCTCTTTTAGAGGAATACAGCATGAGCCGCAGCGAAGCAGTCCGCAATGAGATAGTTCTGAAGAATCTCGGACTGGTGCGTTCCTGTGCGCTTTCCCTGCGGAACACCTACATAAAGTACGGCGAGGTCGGCGACGTGGTGAACGAGGGCGTTATCGCACTGATGGACGCGATCGAGACCTACGACCCTTCAAGGGGTGCAAAGTTCGAGACCTACGCTTCGCTGAAGATACGCGGTGCGATTATAGATTATGTCCGGAAACAGGATTGGGTTCCAAGACCTGTAAGAAAATTTGCCCGCGACCTTGACAACGCGAACACAATATTGTATAATCAATATGATAGGGCTCCGACGACCGCCGAGCTTGCAGAGTACCTCCAGATAAGCGAGGAAAAGCTGCTGCGCGGCATGGCGGACGCTTCAAATACCGTTACGCTCTCATTTGAGGAGCTGCTGTACGAGGATAATTTCGACGACGGCAGCGTTACCGCTTCTGAATCCACCGATTCCCGGCTCATGCGCGAGGAACTCCGCACGGTCATTGCCGGAGCAATCGAGGGTCTCAAGGAGAAGGAGCGGCAGGTTATAACACTGTATTACTACAAGAGCATGAAGTATTCCGATATCGCTAAGGTAATAGGCGTGTCGGAATCCAGAGTGTGCCAGATAAACACTAAGGCTATGCTTTCACTAAAGGCAGCGCTGGAGCCGTACATAAACGGCGGCGCAGTCCCGGGGAAGCAGGGAGCCGGTCAGGAGGTACGTTCTTGAACAGAGGTTTCTACTACGCCTGCAACGGCATGATAATGAACCAGCGCAAGCTGGACTGCATAGGCAACAATCTCACGAATATGTACACGCCGGGCTACAAGCGCGACACTATAATCACCAACCGCTTCCAGGAGCAGATGATACTCGTGAAGCACCGCGAGGAGCTTTCCGGAACATTCGCGCAGACCTATGTCGACACTTCGTACACCGACCTCGGGCAGGGTACTTTCGAGTACACCGGGACTCCGTTCGATGTTGCGATAAACGGCGACGTTTACTTCAACATCGCGGGTTACAACGGCGAGAACATGCTCACCCGCAACGGTCAGTGGGAGCTTGACGCGGAGGGTTATCTGTGCCTTTCCAACTCCGGCAGGATACTCGGCGAGAACGGCGAGATATACCTCGGAAACAAGGATTTCGTCATCGACAACGACGGCGCGATTTATCAGGACGGTCAGCTTGTGGACAGGCTGAGGCTTTCATACATCGACCCCGAGGGAAACGTCGACAAGTTCGGCGCGAATATGTTCACCTCCGTGCAGGCCGGGGAAGTTCCTGAGGGCACGCGCTACGAGATAATCCAGGGCGCTTATGAGCGCTCCAACATAGACGTCAACTACGAAATGACCATGATGATGAACGCCAACCGTATCTACGAGGCTTCCAGCACGCTCGCAAAGCTGTATGACTCGATGAATCAGAAGGCAACGTCACTCTGCAAGATTTAAGGAGTAAGTCATGAATATAGCGTTCCATACCGGAAAAACCGCCATGATCGCTCAGGCGCAGGCTCTGAACGTCTACGGCAACAACATCGCGAACATCAACACCTACGGCTACCAGACCGTGCGCCCGTCCTTCGCGGACTGCCTGTATTCCACGCAGCGCGCCACCGAGGCTGACTGGCAGACAGGTCACGGCGCTTATATACAGCGCACCGGGGTTATGTTCGATGAAAGCTCGTTCTACTATACAGAGAGACCGCTGGATTTCGCGCTTCCCAACGAGGGCTTCTTCGCGGTGGAGGATCGCTACGGCGACATCAACTACACCCGCGACGGCGCATTTGCAATGACCCAGGCGGACACCGGCGAGTGGTATCTTGTTTCCGGCAGCGGCGAATATGTGCTTGACTACGACAACAACCGGATAGTAGTTCCGTTCAGCGAGGACGGCACGGCTCCGGATTACGATACGCTCCGCGACATGGTGGGAGTGTTCAGGTTCGACAACGTTTACGGTATCGACGCTGCGGCGGACAACCGTTACGCGGCTACCGAAAGAAGCGGTCCGGCTACGGCTGAGCGTACCTTTGACAAGCTCCAGGGCGCCCTTGTTACTTCAAACGTCAGCCTTGCAGACCAGATGGTGAAGCTCATCGAAACGCAGCGCGCTTATCAGATAAGCTCCCGCGTGGTGACTACCTCGGACGAATTCACCAGACTTGCGAATAATCTCAGATAATAGCCTGCGGGACACGGTGCGAGCTGTTCCCGCATATTTTTTGATCAGGAGAAAAATATGCTCAAAAATTATGACGACCTGTCACCGGTGGCTATCGACTGCCTCCGCGAGATAGGAAATATCGGTTCCGGAAGCGCGGCTTCCTCGCTCTCAGAAATGCTCGGCAAAACCATCGAGATGAAGGTGCCGAATGTCTGCGTGCTTGAATATCAGCAGATAATCGACGCGATGGGAGGTCCCGAGAAGGTAATTACAGGTATCCTTGTGCGCCTTGAGGGCGACATTAAGGGTATGATGATGTTCCTGCTGGAGGACAGCTTCGCTCAGGTGGTGCTGTCCACATTCATGAATGCGGAAAACGTCCAGGTCACAAAGCTCGGCGATATGGAGCTTTCAGTTATCACCGAGATGGGCAACATCATGGCGGGCAGCTACCTCCGCGCGCTCAGTACGCTGACCGGGCTTACCATTGATATGAGCATTCCTTCCATGACCGTGGATATGCTCGGCGCTATAATGAGCGTCCCGATAACCGAATTTGCACAGGTCGGCGACAAGGTGCTGTTCATCGACGACGGCTTCAAGATCGACGGCGTTGCGATCAAGTCTAATATTATCCTTATCCCCGAGATGGAGTCTCTCGAAACTCTCATGAAGAAACTTGGTGTTATGTGATGGCTAATCTGACGATAGGTATTTCCGACCTGAAGGTGTGCAGGCCGCCGGACGTCCTTGTCACCTATGCGCTAGGCTCCTGCGTCGGGATCTGCCTGCTGGACAGCGTTGCGGGCGTCGGAGGTCTTTCGCATATCATGCTTCCGGACAGCACCCAGGCTACCAACGGAGCCGCTACTCCGATGAGATTCGCGGATACCGCTATTCCGATGCTCATCAGGGAGATGGTGAAGCTCGGAGCAAGCAGAAACCGCATTAAGGCGAAGATCGCCGGAGGCGCCGTAATGTTCGCGACGGCAAGCGAGCGCTTCAACATCGGCGAGCGGAATATTCAGGCGGTAAAGGCGGCTCTCCGCAGGGAGGGTATCCCGATAGTCGCCGAGGACACGGGTCTGAACTACGGCCGCACCGTGTTCTTCTACCCCGAAACGGGCATAATGGAGATACGCGCAGCTTCCATGGGAAACAAACAACTATAAACTACCGCCGAAAGGCGGTTTTTTTCTGTGTTTGGTTAGCGCCGTCTAAGCTTTAATGGTTAATTCCAGCATGATGATTATGTGAAAATTGCATAAAAAAACTAAAACAAAACCTTTTCCTATTTACAAATTGAAGAATTTGTGATAAAATAAAAATAAGCTTAATGGATACCCTGACTGCCTGGCGCGGACAGGGTATTAGTCGCAGGCGGGACGTTCGTCAGCCTGTATAATTAAAGGAGGAAAATCCAATGGCAAAAAGAGAAATGCAAACAATGGATGGCAACAACGCAGCGGCTCACGTGTCCTATGCGTTTACTGATTTAGCTGCTATCTACCCCATCACCCCGTCGTCAGTTATGGCAGAGGTGACCGACTCCTGGTCTACCGCAGGAGTTAAGAACATCTTCGGCGAGCAGGTTAAGGTAGTTGAGATGCAGTCCGAGGCGGGCGCTGCCGGTGCAGTTCACGGCTCCCTTTCCGCAGGTGCGCTGACCACCACCTACACCGCTTCTCAGGGTCTTCTCCTGATGATTCCGAATATGTACAAGATCGCAGGCGAGCTGCTTCCGTCGGTTATCCACGTTTCCGCACGTGCCGTAGCTTCTCATGCGCTTTCTATCTTCGGCGACCACAGCGATATCTACGCATGTCGCCAGACCGGTTATGCAATGCTCTGCTCCACTAACCCTCAGGAGGTTATGGACCTCGGCGCAGTTGCTCACCTTTCCGCTATCAAGGGCAGAGTTCCGTTCCTGCACTTCTTCGACGGCTTCCGTACCTCCCACGAGATCCAGAAGATCGAGAAGTGGGACTACGAGACCCTCAAGGGCATGGTAGATATGGACGCTGTTCAGGCGTTCCGCGACAGAGCCCTCAACCCTGAGAAGCCCGTACTCCACGGCACAGCTCAGAACCCGGATATCTTCTTCCAGGCTCGTGAGGCTTGCAACACCTACTACAACAACGTACCGAACATAGTTACCGAGTACATGAACAAGGTAAATGCAGAGATCGGTACAGATTACAAGCTGTTCAACTACTATGGCGCTCCGGACGCCGAGGAAGTCATCGTAGCAATGGGCTCCGTATGCGACACCATCGAGGAGACCATCGACTACCTGCTCAAGCAGGGCAGAAAGGTCGGCCTTGTAAAGGTAAGACTGTACAGACCGTTCGTTTCCTCCGCATTCACTGCCGCTATCCCTGCAACAGTTAAGAAGATCTCCGTACTCGACAGAACAAAGGAGCCTGGTTCCCTCGGCGAGCCGCTGTACCTCGATGTAGTTGCAGCCCTCAAGAAGGAGAACAAGTTCCAGGACGCTCAGGTATTCACCGGACGTTACGGTCTTGGTTCCAAGGACTGCAACCCGGCTCAGATCATCGCTGTTTACAACAACACCACAAAGCCGGTATTCACACTGGGTATCAACGACGATGTAACTCATCTGTCCCTCGATATCACCGAGAACCCGAACACCACTCCGGAAGGCACAACATGCTGCAAGTTCTGGGGTCTTGGCTCTGATGGCACCGTTGGCGCTAACAAGAACTCCATCAAGATCATCGGCGACCACACCGACATGTACGCGCAGGCTTACTTCGCTTACGACTCCAAGAAGTCCGGCGGCGTTACAATTTCTCACCTGCGTTTCGGTAAGACTCCGATCAAGTCCACATACTTCATCAACAAGGCAAACTTCGTTGCCTGTCATAACCCGTCCTATATCGACAAGTACGATATGGTAGAGGACGTTGTTCCGGGCGGCTCCTTCCTGCTGAACTGCCACTGGACAGTTGACGAGCTGGACGAGAAGCTCCCGGCTCCGGTTAAGGCTTACATCGCTAAGAACAACATCAACTTCTACATAATCAACGCTAACAAGGTGGCAAGAGAGATCGGTCTGGGCAACAAGACCAACACCGTGCTCCAGTCCGCGTTCTTCTCCATCGCTAACATCATTCCGCCCGAGGACGCTATCACCTACATGAAGAAGATGGCGTACAAGTCCTTTGCTAAGAAGGGCGACGATATCGTCAACATGAACTACGCCGCTATCGAGAAGGGTGCCGGCGAGGTTATCAAGGTAGACGTTCCCGCTTCCTGGGCTGACTGCGAGGGCAAGCTCCCCGAGCACAAGGCTGAGGGCGACAACAAGTTCCTGGTCGACTTCGTTAACAATGTACAGATCCCCGTTAACGCACAGCGCGGCGACAAGATCCCTGTTTCCACATTCGTTGATATTGCCGACGGTACGTTCCCGCAGGGCTCCGCTGCTTATGAGAAGCGCGGTATCGCAGTTGACGTTCCCGAGTGGATCCCCGAGAACTGTATCGAGTGTAACCAGTGTGCATTCGTCTGCCCGCACGCTGTTATCCGTCCGGTTATCATGAACGCTGAAGAGGCTGCTGCGGCTCCCGCTTCCGTTAAGACCAAGGACGCAATGCAGCTCCCCGGCATGAAGTACACAATGGTCGTTTCTACTCTGGACTGCACAGGCTGCGGCGTATGCGCAAACATCTGCCCGGCAGGCGCAAAGGACAAGAGCAAGAGCGCTCTCGTTATGAAGCCCATCGAGACACAGATGGATCAGCAGCCGGTATTCGACTACGCTGTTTCCAAGGTTTCCGACAAGCCCGAGGTTCACGAGAAGTTCAAGGAGAACACAGTCAAGGGTTCACAGTTCAAGCAGCCGCTGCTTGAATTCTCCGGCGCATGCGCAGGCTGCGGCGAGACTCCGTACGCTAAGATCGTTACTCAGCTGTTCGGCGACAGAATGTACATCGCAAACGCTACGGGCTGCTCCTCTATCTGGGCAGGTTCTGAGCCGTCCACTCCGTACACCACCAACAAGGAAGGCAAGGGTCCGGCTTGGGCTAACTCCCTGTTCGAGGATAACGCAGAGTTCGGTTACGGTATGTTCCTGGCTCAGGACACTCTGAGAAAGAGAGTTCAGAAGAAGCTGAAGGAAGCACGCGAGGTCGCTCATGATGACGCTAAGGCACTCATCGATGAGTATTTCGCTACCGAGAACGACGGCAAGGCAAACGCAGCTGCTACAAAGAAGCTGGTAAGCGCTCTTGAGCAGTGCCCTGCAAAGGACGGCATCGTTGGCGAGATCCTCGCAGCTAAGAACTACCTCTCCAAGAAGAGCCAGTGGATCTTCGGCGGCGACGGCTGGGCTTACGATATCGGTTACGGCGGACTTGACCACGTTATTGCTTCCGGCAAGAACGTAAATATCCTCGTATTCGATACCGAGGTTTACTCCAACACCGGCGGACAGGCTTCCAAGGCTACCAACGTGGGCGCAGTCGCTCAGTTCGCAGCCGGCGGTAAGGACGTCAAGAAGAAGGATCTGGCAGGCATCGCAATGAGCTACGGCTACGTTTACGTTGCACAGATCTCCATGGGCGCTGACAAGAACCAGTGCTTAAAGGCTATCGCTGAGGCTGAGGCTTATGACGGTCCGTCCCTCATCATCGCTTACGCACCGTGCATCAACCACGGTATCAAGGGCGGTCTGACCATCGCTCAGCAGGTAGAGAAGGAAGCTGTAGAGGCTGGTTACTGGCATCTGTTCCGCTTCAACCCGGCTCTGGCAGACGAGGGCAAGAACCCGTTCTCCCTCGACAGCAAGGCTCCGACCGGAGATTACAAGGCATTCATGATGAGAGAGGTTCGCTACAACTCCCTCATGCGTGCTAACCCCGAGAGAGCTACCGTTCTGTTCGACAAGGCAGTTAAGAACGCGGCCGCTAAGTATAAGCACCTCGTTGAACTCCAGAACATGTACGGCGACGAGTTCAAGCAGGACTAATCATTTAAATTAATGCGCATTTGCGTGTTTAAGCCCCAGCGGAGTCCGCTGGGGCTTTTCCTTGTATCTGCACTTTTCTCACCGTTAAAAATTTCTCCCCACCGGCGATGGTGGGGAGATTCTGTGTTATTTGTGGTGATTTTTGTCGTTGAGTTCTTCAATGTGGTATTCGATCTTGCCTTTGTTGCGTTCGGAAAGTGAGTGCCATTTCTTCAAGAGGGAGGCTTCATCGTCGGTGAGCGGCTGTCCGAGTTTGTTGTTGCTTCTTCCGGCGAGATAGTCAAGTGTGACATTATAGTATTCAGCAAGCCGAATTGCGCGGTCGAAAGGGAGTTCGCGTTCGCCTTTTTCATATTTGCCATAGTATTGAGCAGTGGTTCCAAGGTAGCGTGCGACATCGCTCTGTGTCTTGTCAGCGTCCTCACGGAGGTCTTTCAGTCGTGTGTAAATTGCCATAGCCATCTCTCCTTTCAGATATATTTTATCATATATGGCTGAAAAGTCTTGACAAAGCAACTATAAAAGGTTATAATATACATGGGCAAGGTGTCACATTGGGTTAATAACATTTGAAAGGTTTCAAAAGTTATTAACGCTTGAAAGGTTTTAAAAATCAATTAACATGGAGGATTCAAAAATGAATGACAAATGGACAACAGTTAGCAAGGTCGTGGTGAAGGTGAGCTTAGGGTTATGTGCGCTGGGCGTGGTGTTTATGTTTATCAACGGACTGGTCACAGGAAATGGCGGAGTGTGGATAACAGCACTTATTTCGATTATTCCGGTTCTTATTTCTCATATTGCATGGGCGATGTACATCGAGATGTCTGAAAACATTATACATATAGCTTCTAGAAACACCCGCGAAACAGACCGTACTCTTTCCGACATATCGCAGACGTTAGGCAAGATACTTGCGAATATGTCAAACGGGGGAGCTGTCAGACCGGATACTCCCTGGAAATGCTCATGCGGAAAGGTCAACGCTCCTGACGCCAACTTCTGCCAGAACTGCGGCGCTCCCAGAGCAAACGATATTCCCGATATCAGTATACCCGGTATCCGGTAAAAAAACAGGACTGCTTTTGCAGTCCCTGAAAAAAATAAATGGCGCTGTAAAAAAACAAAAGAAAAGGCTGCATCCAGAAAAAGAAAGGAAGCAGCCTTTTTGTGGTATAATGTAATTGTGCAAAAACAAAACCCACAAGAACATTATACAG
>ENA-ORMR01000450-ORMR01000450.1-human-gut-metagenome-genome-assembly--contig:-NODE-450-length-41246-cov-5.225122_pt1 | contig 41246 bp, 55 predicted proteins | sample MGYA00242107_ERZ509003 | MGnify/ENA primary metagenome ERZ509003 (study PRJEB26280, sample SAMEA2338699) | human gut metagenome | biome: human gut; feature: human-associated habitat; material: faeces...
TTCATTTTTACTAGCTTTTCCATTTATTTCTTTTTTAATTTCAGCATCATCGTAATTTTTTAAATTATTTAATTTATTTCTTTCATCAGTTGTTATAGTCTGTTTCGCAATATCTTTATATTGCGTACTAACATTACTTATACCTTCTTCCATTCTGTTTAACTCTGCTGTTGTAATTTTCTCTTTTGATATCCATGTTTTCTTATTATATGTTCCATCACTATTTGTAGCACTAATTGGCTCGGCGTATGTTACAACTGCCATATCTGTAAAAGCTTGATCTACTATATTTGTATCTTCACCTGCCTTTTCAAACAGAGGCCTTTGGATATGTATACAATTTTCTACTGGAGGTAATGTTATTACAGATGTTTTGTTTTCATCAAATAATCGTATTTGAATACTATAGTCGCCTAATTCTGTATCCTCATCTATTAATTCTTTCTTTATTAGCAAAACTACAGCTCCATCTTTTGTTTCTTGCTCTTCAAAATCAATTTCAATATCGCCTTTTTTGAATTTCACCTGAGCATAACTTGCTTTGTTATTTGCAATTATGTTATCAATTGCTGTGTTTTTAGTATATCTGTATTTATTATTCACTATCGTAAATAATATCTGTATATTCATGTCGTTTTTGTACAGATATACATCTTCATCTACGCTAGCATTTCCTTTGTCTATAGTAATAGTACAATCTTTACTTATCATTTTATCGCCTCTCTTTTCTCTTTTATTGTATAGTTGCAGTCAAAGTACAGTTACCATCAAATACGGCGTAATGACTAGAATCATAAGCACCTTGAACTCCAAATCCTTTACAAGTACCATTGCTTATGGCATTAAGAACTGTTGCATCTGTTATTTCTATAGTTTTAGTTGTATTTATAGGTGTTGTTATCGATGTGCTCCAACCAGATGTATATGTTGGCATACCACTAGGTTTAGTTGAGTATCCATGCATTTTTAATGTAGCAGTAACATTACCATATATACCACCTTGTATACGATTTACTGTAACTGTTAATTTAGTAATAGTTTTACCTTTAAGCTGTGTGAACTTAGAACCAAATAGCCACAAACCGTTACAATCACCCCAACCATAGTTGCCTTGACGCGCTGTGTTGTCTTGTTTGTAATTATTATACATTGTACTTCTATATGTATCTGCACCTGTACTAGTTATAGTTACTGTAGTTGTAGCAGTTGTAGTATTGGTATTTGTTCCAACATTACTTGTTGTATCTTGGACTGCTCCAGATTCAGAATATATAACTTGAGAAGAACTATCTTTAGATGTTGTCCCATTTATAGTTGTACCATCATTTATATAAATCATTCCACTCAATTCAGCCTTTTGTGCGATTTTATTTACTTTACCGTTAACATTTGATTCAAATATTCTACCACCTCTACTAGCTAACATTCCGTTTTCGCTTCCACAAATTTTACTATTTTCTATATCTACATAGGATCCTCTTATTCCACCTACTGCATAATTTGACGCATTGCCAGTTTTGCCATACACTTCTAAATCAAATAAAGCTACATAAGGACAATTACGAAATACTGCAGCATAGTTTTTACCATCTTGTGTTAGTAATTCACTTGGTTGTATAGCAGTTGACGAACCAGATGTTTCATATACTTCTTCTTTTACCATATAACTTGTATTTGTACTCATCCATCCACTTTTTCCGTTATATGTAGTGTATCCCCAACCATTTGAGTTAAAGTTTGTAAGCAATAATGTTGCTCCAGTTGGAACTGTTTGAACTATATTGTAAGAAACATCTCCGCCCGTACGCATGTTGACATTTCCTGTTGTTTTATAGTTACTTACTAATATCTGTGAAGTTGTTCCAGTTCCCTGCAATAGCAATTCTGCTCCACAATTATGTCCAAATATATAACCACAATTATTCTTATTAAATTTAATATATAAAGTGCCCCCATTAAATCCCTTTATAGTTATATTTTCATATAATATTGAATTAACTTCGATAGATACCGTATATCCATTTAAATTTTTAGGAATACTCTCTATTGCTCTTTGTAAAGAGCTAAATTTGCCGTTATTCTCAAAGACATTTGATGTATCGATTGTTGAATCTACTACAAGAGCTACATCAGACGCTACACCATTCAAATCACCGCAATTAAGTTGTCTAACATTAAGTGAATCGGCTGTTAATGTTCCTGATACGTTCAATCCTTCGACTTCTAAGTCCGAAGAAATTTTACCAGATGTAGCATTTATCTCCCCTGTTATATTAGCATTAGTAGCCTCTATAGACCCATCCGCTAATATTTTAAAGTTTCCATTAGCAGTAACTAATCCTTCTAAAAGGATATTTTTTGACCTTAAAATAATATCGCTATTTGATAATAACTCTATAAACTCTGGTGCTATAGTTATGCTACTTTCATCATCCCCATCAAGTCCTTTAGCAATTAGGCTAAGTTTTTGTACTAATAAAGTAAGCTTCGGGATGCTCTGCATATCAATAAGTATTCTTCCTTCTTCATCTGTATAAATAGAGTTATACATTCCATTTTTAGTTAGTACATTTAAAATATTTTCTACATTTGCATCTAACTTCTTATATTCTAGTTCTTTTATCTTTTTATTTTCTTCTTCCCACTTTTGCCCATGCAAGACAGATATAGCATTTGTATAATCTGTATTATAATCTACATATGCTTCTTCTAATAATGCTTGAGAGCCTTCTGTAACTTCTTTACTATCTAATATGTCTGTTAATACTTTGATTATATTATTATAGCTTTCATTGTAATTGTCATAGCTTTCTTTTATACTCATTTAATCACCTACTTTTTCTTCACTCTAGCTATAAATAAAATAGTTTCTGCCATATCTGCTATTGGTGTTATTTTAACTCCATTTTCACATTTAGTTGATTCTAGAACTGATAAGACTCCATCTTCTTCACCTATAAAAATGCTAACATGGGATACATTCATATATCTGTTGTTATCTGTATCATTATCCTTTGAGAATATTAGATCTCCAGCTTCTAAATTACTAAAATTAGTTAAATCTGCTCCATATAATGCCCATCCATTGGATACACAATATTTAGCTTGATTAGCAGCTAATCTTGGTAATTTAAATGCCCAACTAAATAAACTATTCTTATTTATAGAAGTCATATCATGGTTATTATAAGGAGTATTTTTATAAGCAAGTCCCATATATACAAATTGTACTAATGTACTCCCATCTATTTGATTTTTATTTCGTGTACTATCATACCATTTACTTAAATTAGCTTTAGGGTTAGTAAAATTAGCAGGTGTTACTATAGCTGTAGTAGAATATTGTCCAGCATATTCTAAATCTGTATGACTTAAATAAGTTTTACCTAATTCTACTACCTTTTGCCCTCCTATAAAGTCTGTAAAGTCTTCATATTCTTTAGCTTGTAAAACTGTAACTAATCCATAATAACTAGAGTTTATAGTATCTATTGTATTTTTCATAATAATAATCTTATAAGTATTATTAGGTTTTGGAACCAACTGTCCATTAATGCAATCCGTTCCTTCTAAATAGCAATTATCAGATTGAATATAATTAAAATCTGTAGAAGCTGTGAATTTAAGTCTACAATAAAAACTATCTATAACATTACTTGGAAGTTCAAATATTAAGCTATCTAATATATCATAGTAATAATTTTCCATAGATTGCAAAGTCTCATTTACTTTTTGCTTTACATTATCGTCATCATCTCCAGTATCTTCACTATCTGAATCTACTATGTCACTTTCAGTATTTCCAGTATTTCCAGTAATTGTTTTAATCTTATTTTTAATATTATTAAATAGTACTTTATAATTATCTTTTGTCTTAAGATGTATCCCGTCTGCTGTTATGTCTGATTTTAATAGCCCATTTTCTTCAAGACTTTCACTAATATCTATTTGATATACATTTTCATGATTATTACAATAATCGAGAATTTGTGTGTTAAATGTATCTATAGCTTTGTTATAATCTACATAATTAGATACTTTTGAGCCAACATGTATTTCTTTCGCTACAAAAATAGGTCTTTTAGGGTATTTGGCTCTTAACAGAGATAATAAATTTTTTAATGCGCTATAACCACTCTGATAAGGGTCGTTTACTCCTAAATGTACAAATACATAAGGAACATCAGAAGGATATTCTGTAGTATCAGAATAAGAGCCAACTTGAACTATTTTCTTTAGCTGGTTTCCAGAATAAAAATGATAGGCACTAGCACCTATCACACATTTACTTATTATATTATTTCCTTCATCTGTTGTTGTATCTTCTACTATAGATTCGTTATTATCTGTTTCTTGCAAATCTTTTGGACGTATAAAAAAAGCATACTTAAGAGTCCCATATGAGCTTACATTACTTATTTTTATAGCATTAGGGACTTGTGCCCATTGACTTGCGTGGGCCATTTGGTCATCTCCAATATATACACCTATATGGTGAGTAGCTAATAGTTTTCTATTATCCATATCTGCTTGTGTTGGAATATGGTTTGTGCAAAACATTATACAATCTCCTGGTTTTGCTTTCTTACGACCTTCTGCATTAGCTAACCACATCATACCACCATTATTTACAATTTCACTCATTATAGTTCCGCCAGAACAGTTTCCGTTATACATAGATTTTAGCCCTGCATTCATATAGCAGCATGAAGCAAAAGAAGAACAGTCATATCCTATTACACCTTTGCCATCATTTACAGATGTAGAAATTCCAAAATAAGTACTTCCAGCATATCCCCATGAATTAGAACCCATTTTTACATATGTTCCTTTAGCTATATATTTACGTTTGGTATCATCTATAGTTCTTGGATATTGAGAATAAGAAGCAAGGCCATCTTGATGTAATTTAACTATTTCTTTTGCTTTATCTACAATTTTAGTTCTAGTTTGTGTAAGACTTGTATTAGTTACATATGTTACGACGTTGTTATTAGTTGCAGAATATGTAGTTGTTATTTTGCCTGATACACCATAACCTAATTTATTTCCAGCACTGTCTAATACATAAGGTAATTGCCCATTTTCTATTTTATACCACTTTAAGTAGCCTTCTACATTTTTAACAGTTCCACCGCCACCATTATTCTTATAGATTTGTCTCCAGTCTGCAAACTCAAATCCCCCATTTTCTAACACTTCGTATATTTTCTTTTGTGCCTCTGGTGTTTGTGCTTTAATAGAATTTCTGTTCACAAATGTATATCCATATGTATCACAAACGTATCTTGATACTATCCAATACATAGCCCCTACACCCATGTTATAACTTATTAATCCAGCAAATATATTATTATGTGCATATTCCATAGCTGTTTTTATTTCATTACAGCCTAACATCACTTGATTACTTATATTTTTATCTACTGTTATACCATTAATAACTGTATTTCCACTACTTCCTGGTTGCATTGTAGAATACGAAGGTGTAAAACTTTGTTTTGTCCCATCAATAAATTTAATAGTTTGAGTCTGATTGAAAAATACACTTCTTTCGCATCCCATAAGTCCATACCCACTACCGGAGCTAGAACCATGAGCAGTAGGTATTCCAGAAGATTCTGCCATTATCATTGCGAATACCAAGTTAGGATCTAGTCCGAATTTTGGGGCCCAATACTTAACTATAGTAGAAATTTTATATTGATTAGAACTAGATACTAATTTTTCATATGCACTTGTACCTGTCTGACTTCCTGTTCCTATAGATTGATATAATTCTAATGCCTTTTTATAATCATCTGTTGTAATTGTTCCTGGTTCTGTGCTTGTATCACTATCAGCTAATTTGAACAAATTATATTTCTTCATGGCTACCATCCTTGAATCACCTAGCCATAAGCCACCTTCTATAGTTTTAACCAAGGTATCTTTATTCCCGCCAGTTCCAGGTTTAGTATCAGGATTATTTAATATATCTGAAAATAATTTATCTATAGTTTCTTTATCTATTCCTAATTGTCTCATATATTGTTTAATTATTTCTATTTCTGCTAATGTTAATTTGCCTATATTAAGTCCTAATATGTAATTCTTTAGCTGCTCGAATGTATCGTTTTTTGTTATCATATTAGAATACGCTTTATTGTAATTAGCAAAGCTGCAAGTGTTTTTACTTTCGTCAGAAAAACTTATCTCTAATTTATTTACTCTAGCAATTAACTGTAAGGGTTCCGGATAAGTTCTATCTACTATTGTTATGGCATCTCCTAAGTTAATGTCTCCATCTAAATATGCTACTTTACATTCATAATCAACTTTTGGCTGTTTGCGTTCTTGTAAAGCTTCATATGATTTTTCAAGTAATGTATAAGCATCTTCACAGCTATCATCTTCGTATATGCCGTAGATGTATTTACCTGGGAAACCGAACATAGCATTAGCTATATCGTCCGCTATAAAATTCGCACCTCTAGGTTTATCTGCGGGCTTTCCAGCTTCTATGTTCCATTCAGCCTCACGAAAATCCAGGTCATCTTTTCCTATTCCTATTATTGCAGTACATAAATCAGAAATATCTTCTTTTCTATTTACACTTTCAAGATTAGTATTGTAATCAAACCTAGCTCCATTATCAGAACCAAGCTTGCTATATAAATCTATATACATGTCAGTAACTTTATTTCCTTCTACTTCAATACGAATATCCATTTCTGCTTTATATGTTTCTAGTTTACTTGTTAACAATTCATATACAGAAGTTGATTTATCTATTTCAATAAGCGCAGCATTTCTATTTACTGCTACATCTATATATCCAGCTAAAAAGTCTGTATCTTGTAGAATAGTAGTTAGAAATGTAGTAGCATTACAGTTATTTAATGTGTTTTTTTGTATAACGCTATTGTACAAGATAAGTGATATAGATTCACAATATACCTGTGCTTCTGCATAACCATTAGAGTCATCAGTTTCTACAGTAACTATAGTAAACAGGAAATTTTTGCTACGATATCTAAATAATATGTAATTACCTGTTTTAATAGATTCTTTTGTTCTTTGATTCAATTCTAATGAGAATTCGAAAATGGATGCAACATTTATTTCTTGCGTAAATGTATCATCCCAAAATGCATTTTCTTCTGTTCCTGCATTGGATACTACATCTATTATTCTTTTGTTCTTATCTAATATAAATAATGTTATATCTGTCATTGCATCACCTACTTTAATTGAATTTCTCTACAAAACTAATTGCTGCTGACACTTGGCTTGTGCATGAAGTTGACACCGATATATCATTTTTGCCTGGACTTAGCGGGAAAAAAGTGCTCCCTATATCTAAATGTTGCATGAAGTTTTCCCCATTTTTTATAACTGTATTGTTTTCGCAGTCTATGTTTACAATGTCGCCAGGCTCAAAGATTATTTCGTTGTATTCCTCAGGCGTTTCTGGAGTATGATTTGTTACATATAACATATTCATCGCCATATTCTGTATAGGATAACTTCCGTATCCTGCCATATAAATCACTATGTAAGCTAAGTCTCCTGTTGGATATTTGCTATTCGCTAAATTATCTAGCATTAATGTTTTTGTTATATTATTTTGTGCATCTCTTTTGTTAACTTTAACTCTCCATGTTCCATCGACTCTCTTGATGTTAAAGTTTCCATAAAAATGATTCCATGCTGATCCAGATTCACCAGAATCTATTTTTATTTTGTTTCCATCCTCGTCTGTTTTTGTCTTTGGAGCAGGGCAACTTGTAGCATCTGTTAATACTTTAGTTGACCCAATATACATGCTTGGCGTAGTATGTTTATAATAGTAGTTATTATCTAATAATTGACATTTGAATAGTTTATTATTATTTGAATCAAATCCATATAGCTCTAATAGACCCATCTTAGCAGAATCTGCTGTATTTTCTTCTGCTTTATCACTCGTGTCTTTTCCTATTATTGTTATAGCAGAAGATGTAGCTAATTTTGTAACATAACTCATATATACATAACCTGTTTTCCCACCATAAGTAGTTTTCCCCCAGCTTCCACTTATATCTGTTATATTAAGAGATGTACCTTTCGGTATTGTTATTAGTATTTTATACTTTGTACTTCTTCCAGACCTCATGTTAAGATTTGCTGTAGTTCTGTAATTGTAATTACTAATACTTACTTTTTGCGTATAAGTCATGTAGATATAACCAGTTACTCCATTATACGTTACTTTTCCCCAGCCACCGCTTATATCTGTAACAGTTACTGTTTTTCCGTATGGTATAGAACCAAGCTTTTTATAACTTGTACCTCTTCCAGAACGTATATTTAATGTCGGATTAGCAACTATTTTGTATTGATTAGAACCAGGTGTAGAACTTCCACCACCACCATTAATATCCCAATAGTCTGAATAAAATAAGAAAAAGCCAGTAACTTCAAAGTTCTTAGTGTTTTCTGGTAAATTTCTTCTATAGCATGCTCCATGCCATCCATCACTTGTAGATGTTATATTAGGAGAAAACATACGTCCTGCTTCATTTATTACAAGCGTATCTCCTGTAGCACCTTCATCTACAACATTACCTGTAGAAGTCCATGCTGATAAACTTTCGCACTTTTCATTAACTATTGTTTTTTCTGATGTAGTATTTTCTAATCCTACCCTTGGATAGTTGCCTAATAAGATAGAACCATTGTCAGAATCAACTTGTAAGAATGTAGATTCCTCTGAAAACTCAATTGCTATTTTGGGAAATGTTTCTACATCTCCTTCATTATCTAATTCTTCATCGGATAACTCATCGTATATTTTAAGGTCGCCACCATAAAAATAAGGATCTGGGCAGTAAAAAACAATTTCTCCTTCTCCGTAGCAATTATTTTCAGATATGTATTTATCTCCAAAGTTATAACTCTTTACTACTGCATTTATATATTTATCTTCTGATTCTAAAAATAATTTAGCTTCATCTTTACTTTTAAAACAATTCTTTAAGTCAGTTGTTGTTTGCGTATAGTTATCTTGATTATCTGTTAATACATTTATTTTTACAGTAATTTCTCTATCTTTATCTTTAGCAGAATGAAAGATGCTACCATTTCTACCTTGTATAGTTTTACTAGATATTTCATGTTCCGGAATAGTAGGCATATCTACATCTACTACCCCAAAACCCTCAAATTCAGATATAATTACCTTATTATATTCAAAATAATATACTGGCATTATTTAGCACCTCTCTTTCTACTATCCCTTTTATCAATAACACTAAGCTCACCATCTACATATTTTGCGGTTTTTTTTGCGATAATCTTAGAATCCAACTCTAGCGATATATCCAAATAAATAGGTTCAGGGCTTACCTTATTACTGTATAAGTTACCATTATTACTATACCCACCAAAAGTACTTCTAGCAGAAACTGGTGTTACGCTAGCTGTAGCTAATGCATTTGTTGCAGCTAAACTTCTATTTGCTATAGCACTAAAATTCTGTAAGTTTGCTACAACTGGAATGCTAGATGAAACTGCATTAACTGTAGATACTGTTTTAGTTACATTAACTTTTGTTGTAAGCGTTCTGTTAGTCGCACTAGCTATTTTATTCATGTATGTGCTTACAGAAGAATAAGCATTAGCCATTTGCGTTCTAATTACTTTTGCTAGACTTATAAAACTAGATGTTGCTGCATTTCTAGCATTCCAAGACTGTGTTCTCACAACATTAGCAATGGATATCATTTTAGATGTAACAGTTTGTCTAGCTTCTGATACTTGAGTACTTATTACTTTCTTTAAGCTTATAAAACTAGATGTAGCACTATTTCTAGCGTTTTGTGATTGATTTTTTATTATATTAGCTAAGTTAACAAATTGATTTCTGCCTATGTTAACACTTCCAACTAAATTTTCCCTAATAGAACTTCTTATCTTACCAAAATTAGTGCCTATTCCATTAGCTACATTTTGAGTTGTAGTTTGTAAAGATTTTAATTCTTTTTCAAGCTCTTTTAATTGGCTAGTATTCATAGTTTCTAACTTAGTCATTATATTTTTAGAAATTCCATCTCCTATTTCAGATGCAGTTTGAGAAGTAGTTGTTTTACTTTGTTCTAATCCCTGTTGTGCTCCACTTCCATATTCTTTCCCGGTTCTAAGTCCAGCTGTCATACTAAAATTTTGGCTTATAGTCCCATTACTTCCAAATAATCCATCAAAGAATCCGCTTATACTTGCTAATTTTTCTGAAACAAACCCCTTAACAAATCCGCCTATAAATTTATCTGCTACTGAACCACCAAGCAATCCCATATTTTCAGCATTTGCAGCAGTCCATTCATTTATTGCATCATAAATAACCCCACAGGCAGTATTAATTTGGTCTCTATTATTTCTTATACCATCTCCTATGGCATTTAATATAACACTTCCTGCTTCTTTTATAGTAGGGCCATTTGTTTCTATCCAGTTGCAAATCTTTCCTATTAAATCAGATATAGCCGTTGTTATACCTTCTTTATTATTTATAATTCCTTGCGATATATTTTGCACTATATTGCTACCCATACTTAATAAACTATCTAGTGCTCCTCCTGATATTAATCGATTTGCTCCACTTATTGCATTTGTTATAAGATTAGGTATTTGTTTAGCAGCATTTTGCACCTTTGCTTTTAAATTTTCTAAACCGGTTTCTAAGCCTTCAAAAGTATAAGTGTTTTTATCTCCATTTCTCCAGCTTGAGAAAAAGTCCGTAAGAGCTTGCGAACCACTTACAAGTGCTGGTTTCATTTTTTCAAAAGCACCTATTAAGCTATCTTCAATAGCACTTGATAGTGCCAAAAAAGTAGATTTTGTAGTTTCATCAATGCTATCAGCTAATCTAGTTGATAATCCTTCAATTTCTTTAAGGTTCTTTTTATATCTTTTGTATTTTTCATCTGACATATCAACTATTTCGTTAACTTCATCAAAACTATCTCCAAGTCCCAAAGTTTCAAGTTGTGCTTTTATTTGCTCATCTGACATTCCTTTTAGTGAAGATCTAAGATAATCCATCTTTTGCGATGTTGTCATGGTTGATAAAGATACTTGTTTAGCGGTTAAACCATACTTACTTAATACTTTATTAGCTTCTTTAACTGTCATATTTTCTTTTAACTGTTGTTTAACCTGCTTCTTCTGTTGAGAAGTTAATCCAACTATAGAGTTATCTATTTCTGATAATGTAGAGTTATAATCTATGTATTTATTTATATCTAAGTTTTTAGCATTTCCTAAATTTCTCCAAAGACTGTCTATTTTCCCACTAGCATTATCCATGCTTTCAATTACATCTAGTAAATCTTCTACATTACTAGTTGTAACTTTGCTATCATCACCTAGTAATGAAATTGCATAACCTAAATCTTTACTGCTTAAACCTAATGCTGTTGCTGATAATTCTGTCTCACTAAATACTTTTTTCATACTCTCTATAGTAGTTTTTGCATCGTTTCCTTTTTTGCCCATTATAGACATATTTTCATTAAACATGCTAACTGTAGACGTAGAATTATCTATAGCCTCTGATAAACTATTATAATCTTCTGTAGATGCATTAAGTAAACTCATTACCCCTGGTAAAGCATTTTTACCAGCAATAGTTGCAATTAAAGATGCTTTCTGACTTCTAGTCATATTGTCAGTGCCTGCTTTTAAGGCTTTTACTGTCGCTTCTAAGTCTACACATCCGTCTGATGTTGTCTTTAAATACGAACCAGTTTTATCTGCGGTCATACCTAATTTTTTTAATGCTACTTCCATAGCATCAGTTGGGTTAGCTAAATTCGATAATAAATTTTTTAAAGACATACCTGCCTTCGAACCTTTTATACCCGCATTAGCCATTAGTCCTATACTAGTAGATACATCTGTCATTGTTGCGCCTAAAGAACCAGCTATAGCACCACATTGTTTCATAGATTCGCCAAACAGTTCAACATTTGTATTGCTTCTAGTAATAGTTGCAGCTAATTTATCTGCAAAGTCGCCAGCTTGATTTGCTTGCATTCCGAGTGCTGTTAAATCATCAGTCAAAATGTCACTTGCTGTTCCTAAATCTGTAGCCCCTATTTTTGCTAGATTTAATGTAGATTGTACACCATCAAGCATCTCTTGAGTTGACCAACCAGCCATCTAAACTTCATTGTCTAGGCTCTTTATCCTAGAACTTAGGTTTCCCTAAGAGTTGGACTATCTCTTTACCTTCAACTTTACTTGTTAAGGTAGTGGATTTCGTGGATATTTCAACTGTTCTAGTTTACTTTATCTAGTCTCTAAACCTTCTATATATCCCTATATAGATTGGTAATTGATTAGCATATTTACAAAATAAAAAAGCCTATTCTTTTAGGCTTTTAAAATAACTTTCTATTTTCTCTAATCTTTCTTTTGAAAACTGTTCGCTTTTTAGATACCATTCATAAAAATCAGTATTATGTTTTGAAGAATTACAAGTTCTACATACAGGTAGTATATTTTCTTTTGTATATGCTCCACCTTTAGAAAGTGGTATAAAGTGGTCTTGAGTTAAACTTGATAGTTTTTTACCACAATATGCACATGAATTATTAAAATATTCTTTGCAAGCTTTCCACTCTTTTCTAGCAAAATCACTTTTTACTTCTTTAGCTTGTATTCTTCTTCTTTGTTCTGTTATCACTTTATTTTGTCTAATTATATCAGGATTATTTTTAGCATATTGGCGATTTTTTTCGTTTTCACATTTTCTGCATTTTCCATAATAACCGCCATTAGCTCTTTTTCTAAATTCAGAAATGTCTTTTTCTTTTCCACATTCAGAGCAAATTTTTCTTTTAGGAGCATTATTGTCTCTTTCTTTTTTTCTTTTTTTAGTATCGTTATACCATTCTTTTTTCTTTCTTAATATTTCTTCTCTATTTTTAGCTCTATACTCTTTAGTTTCTATTTTTCGACATTCTTTACATACATTTCTTAATCCATCTTTATTTCTAGAATGTTTATGAAATTCACTTTCGTCTTTTAACTTTTTACATTTTGAACATATTTTCATTATGTACCACCCCGCCATATATTGTATATAAACATAGTAGCACATACTTATCATTTTGTAAACTTAGCTTTCCAATTTTAACCCACTATTTTTTACTATAAATTTCTTTATAGCCGACCATGTATGTTTAGCCATGTATTGCATTGCTTCGCCAACTTCACTAGCGCTAAATGTAGTAGCAGCTCCTAATTCTCTAGCTTTTGCAACTAACTGGTCAAATTCAGTCCCTACACTTCCAGCTATTGTAGCAACTGTTTTCATTTGAGATTCAAAATTTACTCCAGTAGTAATAAGACTTGAAAAATTAAAATCAAATCCTGTTATCTCACTAAATGCATCTTTAACTGCATTTAGTGAGGTGAGCATCCCATTAAAAACTGGTGATACCGTATCCTTTATATTATCTAAACCTTCGAAAAATCTCTTTTTACCTGCATCATATAGCTTTTTAGCTGCAACAGTTAAAGCAGTTACAACTACAAGTGCTTTCGCTGGAGTAGGCAAATTTTTAAAAACTTTTCCAAGATTAACAGCCTTAGTTGTAATATCTTTTATTTTTTCACCAAATCCCGATGCCCCTAAAGCATCACTCAGTTTGCTGTTCCCAGATGCTTTTTTAATGCTTTCCGACATATCTTGGAGTGATTTTTTAGCATCTTGCATCTTAGTTTTAAAACTTGCTATATCTGCATTTATTTTTACATTTAAAGTTTTAGTTGCTATTTCCACCACCTCCAAATTTTTCAAATAAACTATTTATATATGCTAAATTTTCTTCTTTTTCTTTCTTACTTACCTTATGAACCCTTTTTTTGCTCTTAGCACTCTCAAACGGATTTACAGGTTTAAATTTACTTCCACCAAAGGCCATTCCTAAAGCATTTTGCAAGCAACAAAGGTTTAAATTGTATTGTTCTTGCTGTTCTTTTTTATAACCATCTAGTATTAAATTAGCTTCATGTATAGTTAAATTCCAAAAAGAAGAGGGTGACATCTTCATGCCACCCACTAACTTTTTATAGAGGTTTTCTATTAATTTATTAAGTTCTACTTTCCCTCTTCACTTTCTTGTGTATCATTTTCTTCATTATTTTCTAATGCATCATCACCACCCATTCCTATACTAGAAAGTATAGCTTTCCCTATTAAAGGAGCTAAATCTTCTAATACTGAATTCCCTTCTGCTACATAAGCATCCATCAAATTTTCAGTCATAGCTTCTGTCATTTTATTATTTTCTGCTAAAAGTCCATAATGAAATGCTTTTATTACATTAGGTATAGTTCTCGCAATTTCGTCTATATCTCTAACTGGATCTAATCCGCTTAGAGATAATTTTTTAAGTGTTCTGAATGTATATTTTAATTCATAGTCTTTTCCATTTATATTTAATATCATATATTCCTATTCCTCCTAAACAGCACTAGCTTTTTCTAATTTGCCATTTCCATCAAAACTTAAATCATATGTAAGAGCATCATCATAAGGTGCATCTAAATCCAAGCCTACTATATAAGCTTTACCTTTAAATCCTACTGTATTTGTTTTATTAGCTAGCACTACATCAACCGCAGTAGAACCTAATACCGCTTCAACTGCAGCATCGTACCCTTCATCTCCAGTATAATAAAATCCGTCGCAAGTAGCTGACCATTCTTTAGCTCCAGATATTTTTCTTTTCCAATCTCCTGATGTTTTTGTAGATGTATCTATGGAATCAGCTTTAATAGATAATTTGCAGTTCTTTTGTCCGCCTATAGCTTTACCGCCTATAGATACAATTATATCTAGTCCTCTTATAACTTCTCCGCTATCGCCACTTTCAGCTAACAATTGTAAGTTATCTAGCTTCATGCAATCACTCCTTTTCTTTTGTTAAAATTTTATATACTAAAATTCCATGTTGATATTTACCCTCTGCATCTTGTTGTTCTAATATTTTAAAGTTATCTAAATAAATAAAAGCCAACAAATCATTGGATCTCATTTCTGTATTCTGCAGATTTCTATTTACATCTTGCATAATGTTTATAATTTCTTTTTTGCCTTTGTAATTAGAAAATACATCTATATATTGATATATTTTTGAGCCTGCATTTATCTTTGAAGAATCATCATTTCCGTAAAATGTGCCAATTCTAATATATGGTAGCGGTGCATTTTTAGGCACATGGTCATATACATCATAATTTAAAGCTGATAAGATATTGTAAAGTTCAGACTGTAAATCTAAAGTAAACATTATTTTATCAACTCCTCTATTATTTTATCTAATTTTTCATTGAACTTTTCTTCATTCTTTTCGACTGCTGAATCAAAATATGGTTGTGCTTGTTGATATCTTGTCCCACTATTTACATAATCTGCATATTCCACATTAGTTCCAGTTTCTCCTGAATAAGTAGAAATTATATTAGTTGTAATAGAACCTCTAAGCCTTCCAGTATCAACTGGACAACTTTTTTTTGCGTCTCTTTCAATATTATGCAAAGTATTTTTTATAAGCTTACTAACATCTTTTTCAACTGTTTCAATAAAATTGAATTCTCTTAGTATTTTTTCAGCATCTGAGGATATTTTAATTTCCATTAGTCATCACGCTCCATAATTACCATGTAACACTTACCATAATCGGCAGTAGATACTTTTTTATATCGTTTGCCACCGTATAAAACAGAAAAATCACTATCTAGATCATCTAATATTTTTTCTTTTGTAAATAATTTATTTAAAGAGTATGATATTTCTCTTCCTTTACTATCTATAGATTTAACCGTATAAGGAGCTACTTTGCATTTTATTGTTTTCAATTCTATTTCAGTTTCTTTATAGCCACCCATATTATCAGATATTTTTTCTGTAACAAGTATAGTTGCTTTTTCTCTGTAATCCATACTTATAACATCCTTAACCTTTTTATTCTCGTGTTATTAGCTCTATATTGTTTCATTAATGGCTTGTACTCATAGAAATCGTCCGACTTATAAGTAGTTGAAAGGACATCTATTTTTTCTGTAGATATTCCTTCTGCACCAATTCTTCTATATCTTTTAATAGTAACTTCTTCGGCTATAAATTCGAGTTCCCATGGTATAGTTGGTGTTTCTAGATATACTTGCATATAATTAGTAGCATCTAACAATAAAATAGCCAATAATTCATCTTGTGAATCATCGGCTAATCCTAATTTTATTTTTATTTTAGAAATATCCATTCATATCACCTAAGTTGTTTTTTTTACGCATATTTGTATTGCATCAGCTCTTTTATTTAGGATAAATACATCTTCGAAAGATTCTTCGAAGTATACATATTTACCTTGAGACAATGCACTTGGTGGTTGGAGTTGCGCAAACGAATAAGAAACTATAGGTAATATAGCACTTGGATGTAGTAATATCATAGCCATATCTTTAGCTCCGGCTTTTGCTGTAAATCCACCATCAGTTTGATTAAGTGTTTTCCCGTCATTGAATGTATATTCTGTTTTAAATAATGATGTTGGCACAGAAACTATGTCAACCTCTTCTAATCTAGATACATTTCTAGCTAACTTTTTATCTCCATTATTTCTTACTATAGTTATAGCATTGTCGATTAAAGTTTTTGTATATGTATCACAATATAGAACTCTACCACTAACAGGTACTAATGCTTCATCCATAGCATCCATCATTGCATCGAATTTAGTCAATACTGTAGCTGATGTTAATTCAGCAGTTTCGGCAGTTATTGCTTTTTGTGTATTTCTTAATGAATATATAGTAGAGAACATCATTGCATCTAACTCAGGAAACTTTTTAGTTTCATTCATTACTTTTGTAATATTGCTTATAGATGCTACCATATTAGTTTGATTTACATCTTGCGGATGCACTAATGTTTGCCAAATTCTATGATTAGTAAGTGTTTTAGTCTCCCATTCATTTGAGAAGTTTTGAGAGAAGTCTCCAATTTTAGTTCTATCTCCGTTAACTCTGCCTCCAGTAGATAAAAGTGGTATTTTTATAGTCTTTGCATCTACTACTTTATATTTTTTTGTATTTTCGTTACTCCATAATGCTCCTGAGTATAAAACATATGGATAAGCATTTGCTAGCTCCCTGCTATAAACTTCTGCGTAATTTACTGTCATTTACATCATCCTTTCTATTATTTTCTAGGTCTTACACCTGTGAAGTTAAACCCAAATACATCGCTATTAGTTTGTTCAGCTGGTTTTACTGGTTTACTTCCTTTTAATCTATCATCAACTGCCTTTTTAACAGCATTTTGGAAAGCTTTTTCAACTGCTTCAATAGAAGCATTACAAGCTTCTGCATCTGAAAAGTTAAGAGTATCAATTAACTCTTTTGGTAAATTCTTTTCTGCTAATGTTTCATAAGCTTGAGCTTTCAGTTCTCTAGTTGTTATGTCTTTTTCTCTTTTGTCTAATTCTTTTATTCTTTTATCTTGCTCATATTTAGCTTTTTCATCTGACTTCATTTTCGCAAGTTTTTCAGCTTCTGTCACAGCTTCTGTTATAGCAGTTTGTTTATTTGCTTCCCATTTAGCTTGTGCAGTTTGTAAAGCCTTGCTTACTCTTCTGTCAAATTCAGCTTGATAGTCTTTATTGCCACCTAAAATATCATCAAATGATGGTGTTTGATTTTCTGCTCCTTCTACATTAGCCCCAGTTCCAGCATCAGTATTATTTGTTCCACCATCTGTTTGACTTGGTGAACCACCTCCAGCTCCTGTATCAGCCATTAACTGTAAATTCATTTTTATACCTTTTTTCATTCTTTACCTCCTTGCCCAATATGTCCAATGTCCATATCGTTCAATTTATATTAATATTCTTAGGTTTATTAACTTTAATTCTATTTAATAACTTTGTAGTTTTCCCATTTCTTGTAAGCATCTATGTACATTTCTTTTTTATCTCCGTTGTATGTACATTCATAATACATTCCGTCAAATAAAGTTGTACTTAACAATGCTTTGTTATTTTGTAAAACTTTAGTACACCAAACCATAAACACATCATCTTTCGTTATTTGCTTGCTATCTGATTTATCTAAGTGATTATTCGTATATTTTACAACTTCATTCTTACACCAATCTAAAAACTCTTGTTCGTTCATTAATATTCTCCTTCCTTATAATCTACAACTGGAATAACCGTACATCTACAAAAACAATGCTTTTACCGATGAAATGGAGGGATATTACTTCCGTAACTCACTTCATTTATCGGTATCACCTCCCTATCCATACTTTCACAGTCTGCACAAGTACGTTCATCAAATGAAACGCATATCTCTAGAGCTTTTACACCGTTAGCTTTATATCCGTCTATATGTCCTTTAGTTGTAAAGAAATTTGTTTCTGTTCTAATAAGTCTTTCAGCTTGATACTTACTAACACCTTCTAATTTTCTTAGCTCCTGTCCCATTTTCTGTACTGATTTTCCTTGTATTAATCCTTTCGTTAGTGTTTCCCTTATGTTGTTCATTGTAGCTGTCTTATTGCTCCATATACGGCTTGAAAACTGTCTACCACTCCAAGGATAACTTATTGCATCTTTTATAGCTCTTTTAGGTAATACTTTGTTTGTTACTCCAGCATCAGCTAAAGCTTCTTTATAGGACCTTTTATACATTCCTGTTAGATGCTCTGTCATATTCATTTGTACGTTATGACTATTTTTTATAATCTCTATATCTATCCCATCAAGTAAACTTTGTAACCTTGTTACTTTGCCTCTAGCACTCATTATTTTCCATTGTGCTAATACTTCTTCGCTTTTAGTAGCTTGATATAGTTGTTTTAATTCTTGGACTTTACGACCATACTCTCGCATTTCTACTGGAGTTAATAGCTTAGTTGCTTCTGCGTAAGTTAAATTATTTTCTATTGCGTATTTATTATAGAAACTATCTAACTCCTTTGATATTTTCATATAAGAATCGTGATATGCATCAGCCAATTTCTTTACTACCTTATCCTCAGATAGCTTACTTTTCTTATCTCTGTCTAGCATTCTTTGATGCCAGTAATCACGATTTTTCATTCCTAAGTAATACTTTGCTTTCCTACCCATATATAAACCTCAAAATGAAGTATATAGTAAAGGCAAAATAAACAACATCTACAAAACCTTTAACTCTATCTTTAGTTGTATTGCCAACAAATATAAAAAGAAATTCTACTACTAATCCTATCAAGCTATATGCTAACATTATCCATGCCATTATCGTTATTAGCATTTTTATCATCCTCCTTTGGATCACTAACTACATCACTATCAGCATACATATCAAACTTTTTCATTTGTTCCTCTTGTTCTTTATCTATCAATTTTATTTCTTGCTTAGGATTTTCTATAAAATCTAACTGAGCTAATAATGTTTCTCTTGAAACTATTCCAGATAACTGAGAAACCATTTGAGCCTGTTCTAATGTATTAGTTGGTAATGCTCTAGTAAATGTTATCTTGATAGTTCTGTAATCAATGCTTGTTCCTTTTATATTTAAAACAGTGCATATAAGCTCCAGCATTGATTGAATTGACTTTTTCCATTTACTCTCTTTCTTGGCCATATCTTTTTCAAGTGCGAATAACTTAAATTTAAGTGATACACCAGATACATTTCCAGCGAACTTTTCATCTGTTAGGTTAGGTGTTTTAGTGACTTTGTGATAGTCATTAACTAATCTATTAAGCAAGTTTTGAGTATAATCATCATTTACTGTTTTTGTAATAAATTCAGCATCGCCATCATCTTCAACTAGCATAACTCGATTTTCTTTCATCTTATCGATATCTTCTTTTTCTGTTCCAGCTAAATTTTTTAACAGTAAGTAAGCATTATCAAAATACTCTATCTCATTAACACTTGAAGATATAACAGATTCTATTGCATCTACTATACTTATTGCATCTTCATAACAGCCTTTTCGGTTTTCATTCTCCATAAATTCAACAACAGGAATGTCTTTAAAATAATTTTCTTCTATATCAACTAGCTCTGGAGCTCCTACTTTGCCGTTATAATATTCAATCATATCTTTGTTATAGACTGTCATATAAACCTTTTGCTCATTGTCGGATGCATCTGTATAATAGTAATACCTTACAGCTCCTACAATATTTTTTTCTAAGCTATTGTCATAAACAATAACCATGTTATCAGGAGTTTCTGTTGTAAGTCTTATATTTGCATCTTTATCTATGTATAAAATTAAAAAAGCATGGCCGTATATACTAGTTAATCGGTCAAGCTCTGTGTTTATATCTTGAAAATCATTATAATCAAGTATATTATTTATTTTTTCTGTTATATTGTCATCTTCACTAGAAAAAGTAAGAGGTTCTCCGCTAAAATAACCAGTTCTTATATCTGTTGTGAAGCTAGGAAGGTTTACAACTATTTTATTATTAGGTTTTTTAGGGTCATCCATTGTCCTATTTAATATTTCGTGATAACCTTCATAATATTTTAAATTCCTATAATATTTTTCAGATTTAAACCACTGATGTTCATTTAATATATTCTGTACATTATCAAGCTCCAGTCTTTCTTTATCTGTAATAAATATAGGTCTTTTTACTTCTTCGAATCCTGGTATTAATATCAATTTCTCACCTCCTATATTCCTAAATCAAGTTTTTCTGATTTAATTCTATTTTTCATCTTTGTACTTTCCATAGCATACCTTAGTGCATCCATTAAGTGATTATAGTCATCTATTGGTTTATTTAATACAACTCCATCTTTATTATCCCAAACATAATTGCTTAATTCTATTAAAGTATTTTCACATCTAGGATGTACATATATCTTATAATCTTGTATATTCGCTATACCATTTAAAATAGAATCTTTTCCCTTTAATGCTGCTTTTATCCTTCTTATACCTTTTTTCTTTATATCATCAATACTCTTAGGCTCTGCACTATCAGCTATAATAGTTTCCTTTGCATATCCTTTATATTTAATCATAGAAGCTATATCTGAATTGCTCATAGCCTTTTGGTAATGTTCGTCAAATATATATAATAAGTTCTGTTCTTGGTTAACTAGGATACATATAAAAGCTGTTGGGTCGTTTGTATAACCAAAGTCAAGTCCAAAATATGCATTAACACCTTCTTGCTTGCTTATTTCTTTATAATCAAACTCTAATTCTTCAAAGTTTTCATATACAAGTCCTTCGGCTATTCCCCAGTCTCCTAGGCCTTCTATTCCATATCGTCTAGGATTATTCTTTTTCATTTTTGCAAATATTCTTCTGTCATCTTCACCTAGAAACTCATTACATTTATAATTTGTTGTTAAAGCTAATATATCATCATCTTTTACATCAAAGAATCTTTTCTTCAACCAGTGCTTTTCACTCCACGGGTTAAAGGTTAAAGTTATTTGTTTAAAATATCCTGAAGGTAATTCCCCTCTTATAGACATATCAACTTTATTAAAAGAATCCTCGTCCATTATCTGAAATGCTTCCTCAAACCAACACCAACATAAATAACCTATTTCCACTGTTATAGATGTTATAGACATTGGATCATCTAATCCTCTAAATAAAATTTTCTGTCCTGTAGGTAAATAAGTAGCTTCTAATGGTGATTTACTAAAGTGCCAAAGGTGCGCAACATTTAAATTATTAGTTGCCCACTTTAATTGGGTCCAAGTTGAATCCTTATGAGTATTAAATACTCTTCTTATTACCAAAGTGTTAGCTAATGGATATTGCATCATTTTGTATATTATCCATTGTGCATTTGTAGTAGATTTTTTACTAGCTCTACCACCTTTTACAACTCTGTATCTACCTTTAAAATTCCAAAATGTTTTATATCCTTTACCTATTTTCTTAGAAATATCAATCTTCAAGGTTATCCTCTCCAACAAATATAACTTGATTAACATCAGCTTCTATCTTTTCAGTGTATAAGCCGTATCTTTTGCCTAGAAGCTCAGCACATTTATTAGACTCTTTTATAGATATCTTTTTCTTAATTATTTGAGGTTCACTTATAAAGTCACCTTTATTTACCATAACTACTACTTCTTCTTCTAGTTCTTGTCTCATGCCTTTTGTAAGATATTCAAGTACTTCCGTTGCATCAGCAATTCTGTTTGATTGTATTTGTTGCAATTGTTCATCTATGTATTTTTTTATTGAAGGTTTTTGAAGGTTTTTAGCTCCATTAGTCCTTGCTGTTGTTTCATTAGTGCAATTATAAGCTTTTTTATAACTTTCAGTAGCATTAAGTGATTCTATATAATAGTCACAAAATGCTTTCTGCTTTTCAGTTAGTTTCACTTAATACCACTCCTTTCTATATTTTTACACAACAAAAAGAACCCCGAAGGGTTCTCTCTACAATAACTTAAGGGAAGATTTTAAATATGAAAATTTATAAATTAGTTATGCGGTTGCATAATTAATATCTTTTTTAAGAGGGAATTATTAGCAGGCTTCCCTCATGCCCGGAGGAATGTACTTTTCGTTGTTACTAGTTTCAAACCAATTCAAAATCTAGAAGTTTACCAGGCTTCTAGGGAAATACTTTAAAGAAATAAAGGAATTGCGTTTTTACAATTTCTCTATAATAACATTATATCTTTGATAACTCCCTATTAAAACCCCATTAAATCCCTATTAAATCCCTAGTGCATCAACTCCCCATAATAAGATATTTAATTTATTCAAGACTTCTTTTACCCATCTAGCAGGTGTATTTTTACCAGCATTAAGTTTCTCTGCTATTTCTTCGTATGTAAGTTTTTCTATATAATACATATGAAAGGCATCATAGATATAATATGTTCCATTTTCTTCGTATTCATCTGCTAATATTTCTAATGATATATCTATACAAGAAACCATTTGCGCTGTTCTTGCTTTTGTTCTAAGGACGCTATTAAGAAATACATCATTTTCTTCTAGTGCTTCCTGTAGATCTTCCCCAAAATAGCCCATAAACCCGTCACTATTAATTTTTTCAATATGATTTTTAAGCTTATCGTAATTTTTCATTAATAATTTTGTATTATGTAATCGTCTATCTTTTTGTTGATTTTTTATTTCAAATATTACTTCTTTCGCTAGTTCTTTTACTTGTTTCTCCATTTCAGTCCCCCTATATTATATTATTTGCAATCCTTACCTTCTGGGCAATATCCAAGTTTCTTACATTGTGACACTAAATAAGGTTTGTAACGTGGTTCTACTTCTACAACTTGTCTTACCATTTCTTTTACTATTGTTCTTATCGGAAGTTCTGCTCTAGTGCATAAACGCACATTAGCTAAATGTATTAAACATTCTATGTTTACTGCTATGTTACATTCTGTAGCTATTCCTATCGGTAATACTGTTCTTGCTATTTCGTTAGCCTGTTCATTAGTACAGCCTTCAGCTTTCATATTATTTTGAAAATAATCATAATTAGCTTGTACTTGTGATTCGTAATTACGCAACGAATTTGATAAATATATATCTTTTGCTATTTCCGGTGCTGCATATAAACTTACTTTTCCGTCTTTGTTACAATATCTAAGAGATTGAACATTTGTAACAAATCCTATATTATGTCTAACTGCTTGGTCAACTGCTGAACGTGGTACACATTTTAGTTCAAACACAAAGAATAAATGTCTTGACCCACTAAAATGTCCACTTTGTAAGCAATGTTTTCCAACTACTTCTGCTTTTTCTTTTGGAGTATTATAGCAAACTGTTGCAAATTCTCCATGTCTTTTTACAAAGTTTTTTACTTCTTCACCATTTATTAACTTTACTTTAAAATCATTTATTGTAAACATATTATCCCCCTTATACAAATAATCTACTTGCTATCCAAATTACTATTACTAACAGAAATATTACATCTGATATTATTGCTTCCATATCTCCCTCCTAAGCTATTTTCTTAAGTATATTTGAGTGCAATCTATGTATTTGTCTCCAGCTGTAATTAAGTTCTACGCATATTTCTTCCCATTTCTTACATTGCAAATATCTAGATCTCAATATTAATCTTTCTGTACTATCTTCTAATCCGTCTATTGTATGTTCTATACTTTCCATTATATCTACTAATTTACTTTGCTTTTGTATCAATTCAATCTGACTATCTTCGATTTTTGTTATTAATGTCAATATATCTGTCCCTTCTCCTCCACCTACAGGCATATCTGTTATAACTTGGCTTTTTATACTTGTTTTCTTTTCTTCTAGGTATTCTATTCTTTCTTTTATTTGTTTTACTTCTAATTCTATACTCCCATATTGCATTAATTCTTCTTTAGTCATATTCAATCTCCTTAATAAATTATTTATACTTCCCATGTTTCTGGTACTGAGTTAACTGCTATACATTCTCCTAATACTTTGTATATAAAGCAATTACTTTCGCATTGTACTGAACTGCATCTTTTACATTCTTCTTTTAAAGTTTTAAGTGCTTGTTTTATTTCTTCCATTATTCTTCCTCCAATAAGTTTTTATTCTCGTACACATTTCCTATAACACGATTAACATCTGTTTCACTCCATAGATTTTTAGCTACCTTCTTTTTATCATTAACAACACACCAGCAACCCTCTATCATTTCTACAACACCTATAAGTTTTGAATCGTCAAGCCATGGTTCCATAAAGTCTTTTTCCACTATATCTCCCTCATATATTTCTTTGCCGTTAGCATCTTTACAACCTGTATATTGTCCAGCACTTTCCTTATCTACAATAAATACTTCTCTAATACCAGCTGTTACGTATGCATTAGATGAACCATCTATAAAAATTGATTGATGTAATCCATAACCATAAACCCATCTTTTATCGAATTTGTCATATCCTCTGAATTTAATTTCTCTCATAATCTCCCTCCAATTCCTTTTCAGCTAATTTAATTGCTTCCAATGTGCTATATCCCTTTTCTATGTATTTCTTAGCCAGTTCGACTAATTCTTTGTATCTTGCTAATATCAATTAATCACCTCCTAATACTTAACTCCTATATAATCCAATATTTCACCTAACTTTAAGATGGTTTGTCAAACTATTGGACTAAGTAATCCTCAAATCTCATAACCTTGTTTACAAGGATTTGTAAATATTGAATTTTATTTATTTTCATAGACTTTCACCTTCAATCATTTTCTTATTCTGCTCTTTATAAAAATGATTTCTTTTAACATAAGCGCTATCAAGTTTACGCCAATAATGTTCTTGTAAATTAACACTATTTCTACCCTTTTCTATATTTTTACAGGCTATTTTGTAATGTTTTTCACATAATTTTTTACCTTCTAATACTTTTTGCCCACATATATAGCACAATCCCACTTCTACTCTTAAGCTTCTTGGAACTGTCTTTTGTATCGTTCTGTTTCTATTTCTCTTAATCTCTTTAACGTGGCATTCCAAGCATTTATTTCCTATCTTCGCTTCCCTTTTCAAACATTCTCTACATATACCAAATGCTATACATAAATCTCTTTTTCTTTTTATATATTTTCTTCTTTGTTCTTTTGATTTTTCACTTCTAGTTTTTTCACAACGTTCTTTATGTTTATCTAAGCATTCAGCACACATTGTTCTCCCTTTTAATGCTTTTTCTTTAAGGCAATTCACACATAATCCTTTTTCTTTTGCCCATTCTCTATATTCATTCATAGGTTTTTACCCCCTAGAAGAAACTAAGTTGTGTATATTCTATCGACTTAATTTCTTCTTGTTTAAATTCTTCTACCGGATCCTTCCAACTAATTCTGCCACATGTATAACCACATTTATTAAGATTGTCGCAGTCTTTACAACATTGATTCCTACAAATATTTTTTAAGTCCAGTTCTACATTGTTTTCTATTTGTTCCAGTAGCATTAGTTCTTTTACTGCATCCATTCTTGGGCATCCTAGAGTTGTTAGGTTTTCACATTCAAATTCCATATCTATATTCCCAAATATCTCTTAATGATCTGAATAGCCTCTTCTGCGCTATAACAAACCTTTACCTCGTAATTTTGATTGATTAGCTCTCTAATCCATTTCTTTTGATTGTCGGTACATTTGTTTCTACCGACCTTCATTTCGATGAATAATCCTGATTTGTTATTTCTCGGAACAGCCAGGAACAAATCTGGCACTCCTGATTTTGTCCCTGTAGCTTTTAGTTTTCTTGCTTCTCCTTTGTTTCTATATCCACCATTAGGAATAGCGAATATTAATTTTAACTCCGAATATTTACAAGATTGTAAATTGCACCATTGAATTAGAGTTGCTTGTTCTAAATCTTCACCTTTCATTTTTAGTCCTCCCGTTGCTTTAGTTTCTAAATCTCTATCTGCATTTCTTATAGCTTTATATGCTGTGTCATCTGCGTAGCCTTCTGAATTTCTATCTAGTGTATATCTGTCCATATTGCCCCCTATTTTGCCGTTCTATATGGTGCTAGCATTGTTACTAGCTTATGTATTAGTTCCTTTTCCTTTGCTCCTTGTATTTTTTTTACAGGATGATAGTCTTCTCTACAAACATTGCTGCAAAATACTTGTTGGTCTCTTCTTGTTTTAAATTTCTTGCCACAATGTTTACAAGTTCTAGTTATCTTCCCATCTCCTATGTAGTTGACTTCCCATATTCCTTTGTAAGCTGTTTTTTGTTTTAACATTGCTACTACGTTTGAATTTCTTATTTTATCTCCATATATCCCTTTAAAGTAGTCTGTTGCCTCCTTTTGTGTTGCAAATTCTACCACTTCTCCAGTTTTTACGTTTGTTGCTTTAATTAGATTCATATTATTCTCCCCTTCTTTTTACTTCTTTTGTTTCTAATTCTTCTAGGTATTTCTGTAATTCCTGAGCTGATAATTTATATTCTTTTAATGTATTATTTTTGTAATTGCCCTTTAGCTCTATTTCTCCAAACGGTAGAGAATACACACCACCTTTGTTTTTTCTTGGCTTAACTCTTTTCGTTGTTTTCCCCTTTTTTCTGTTTTGTAGGTACTCTTTCTTTATGCACCCACAAGATTTTGTTATCCCATGCTTTAAGTTGCCTTCACTTACCGTTACTATGCTTCCGCATTCACACTGGCATTTCCAGTATCTTCTTCTACTTTTCACATAATCCAATTCCAATACTGTCAATCTTGCGAATTTTTCCCCTACTAAGCTTGGTCTTGGTGGTTTTACAAGTTTCATTTCTTGTACATATTTTTTTACAGCGCCATCACTTCTGCCTATTTCGTTTGCTATTCGTAGGATACTATAACCTTTTTCGTACAATTCTTTTATCTTACATTTTTCATCTTCTGTTATTGGTTTATTTGCCATGATTATCCCCCTTTCTAGAGGCTTGTTTAAGCCCCTGTAGTTACTTCATAGTTTTTATATGCTCCAATAAACGTCCTTGAACTTCTGCAATGGTTTTTATTTCCTCATCAGTGCTATTTTTCTTGCATTTTTCTAGTTCTGAAACAATTAGTAATTCTATTTCCTTTGGTGTTTTGCCATAAAATCCTAACTCTTTTATAAGTTTTATGGTTTTTTCGTTGTAATTTTTATACAGTTCCATCTCCGTGCCCCCTATTTATTTCCTATAGGATAATACATTAATTCCTTTCCGCAGAACAGATAATATCTAGACCCTTTATCTCCATCTCGATTCTTATCCAGAATTACTTCAACTAATGTATAACCTTTTTCTTTTTTATCCCTCATGCTTTCGATAAATTCTTCTAGTCTAGTGCCTTCATTAAAACCTGTTCTTTTCCATGCTTGTTCTAATTCCTTCTCTTCTGTAACTTCATGTATGTAAACCACTTGATTGCTATCTTGGTATATTGCCCTTGATTCTCTACAATAAGTTTCACCATGTGGTCTATAATTTCCAGTACCTTTATCCGCTAGTTGTGTTAGCTGTATCACTATCATGTTGTAATCTAATGTTATATTCTTTAATTCCCTCGACAATTCTGCTACTTGTCGTTCTCTAGGGACCTTTGTATCTGTTGGAGTTAATAGTTGTACATAATCTACTATAAGTACGTCCGGCTTATATGTCCTTAGCGCCTTTTTAATCTGCGCTATCGTGCTTATCGAGTCATCTATCCTTAAATTATCTGTGTTAAGGTTCTCCATAGCCTCTATCACTCTCTTGGTCTTGCTTGATGATAACTCTCCACTACGATATTCTTGTCTTGTTATCCCTGCATAACTCAGTAAGATTCTTTCAGCTACTTGCTCTTTGCTCATCTCTCTGCTAACTATTAGGACTTTTTTGTCCTGTTTAAGCATGTTGATAGCCATTCTTAAGCTCATAGCGCTTTTCCCAACTCCACTTTTAGCTCCTATAGTAAGTAATTCTTTTTTAGCTAATCCGCCTTCTGTTAGCTTGTCCACTATTTTTATTCCAGTTAATACACGTTCTATCTTTTCCCCTAACTTGTCAAACATATTTGCTATTATAGAACTCAATGCATTATCTTCATCTACTTCTTTATTTGCCTTTGTTCCAGTTTCAAAAGTGTTAATGCAAGTATTTATATTTCTACCTGTTTGAATCCCTTCTATAAGGCTTTTAGCAAGTTCTACTGTATCTCTTTTTTGTTTCATTTCTTTTAGTTCACCAATATAAAACTCTATATTACTTGCTGTTGCAGCATATTGGTTTAAATTCGTTATATACATCATTTCAACTGTATTATCTATTTGTTCTATCTTATTTACTAAACTTATTAGATCAATCGGTGATTTTTCTTTATCCAGTAGCTTCATTGCTTTATAAATAACTTTATTATATTCGAAATAAAAAGTTTCTTCTGATAAATCCTGTATTACTTCAAATAAGTTAGGTTCTAACAATACCCTCCCGAGAACTATTCTTTCATATTCTAAATTGTATAAATAATTGTTCATAAATCCTCCTATTCCCCAGGTCCATTTATCAAGTCTAGCAAGTCTAATGATGATTCGATTTTTGTAGTTGGTTGAACTGATTCACTTGGTTGGTAGTTTTCATCTAAATAATCTATATAAGCTCCATTAAAGAATGTGCTTCCATGTTTTATATATTGCTTGTCTGTATTTTCTTTTTCTTTAGCATATCTTTTTACTGCTCTTTCTAATTCTTCTACACTTATCTTTTCTTTTGTAAGTATTCTTTTAATGTACTTATAGGCTTTAGCTTTATCTTTCTTATTAGGATATAATTTCCATATATTGTCTATATCATCTAAAGAAATAACAGCATTATTATTTGTATTATTAATATATGTATTATTATCCTTAACCTTTTCTTCCATAGGGGTATGGAACTTTTCTTCCATAGGGTACAGAACTTTTGGTGAAGGGGTATGGAACTTTTCTTCCATAGGGGTACTTATATACAACCTTCTTTCTTCTATACTTTTGCTTCCTTCTTTATATATGATTTGTGATTTTATATATCCCTTTTGTATTAGTTGGTTTATCCATTTTGAAATAGATTTCTTAGATACCTTATATAACTCTGCAAAGTAATTATTACTAGCCCAGCAATAACCTTTTTCATTACATAAAGCAGTTATTTCTCCATATAGTAGCTTTGCATTAGGAGTTAAATCATTATCATATCTTACATTAGCTGGAATTATCGCATAATAAGATTTTTGTAATTCATTCATTATCTGCTCGCCCCCTTTAGTCAAATTTCGTATCTTTATAGTTATATTATACTATTTTTGTCTTACATTGTAAATACTTGTCTTGCAAAATAATATAATAATATTGCTTTATCTTACTTGAATATGTTAAAATGTAAATAAAAAGCAAAGGTGGTGTATTGTATGTCGACTAAACAATTTACATTTAGAATGCCAAATGATTTAAGAGAAAAACTAGAGCAAATAGCAATTAAAGAAGATAGATCTTTATCGAATCTAATAATTAAAATTTTAAAAGATTATGTTAAAGTTAACTCGGAGAAAGGGGAATAAACTCCTTTCTTTTTTATTACTCCCCTCCCTAGTTTCTCTATGCTGTTTTTTCTGCTGCCTTTTCGTACCCATTGCAAACTATATCGTACTCTTGTTTAGTTAGTTCTTTTACTTCTTTGTTGAACTTTTTCATAACCTGTTGTTTAACTAGATCTTTATCTGCTCCAGCTCTATTAGCTATTGCATATAATCTAGATAACTGCTTGTCCGATAACTTTCTAGTGCTTGTTGTATCTATTTGACTATGTGATTTGTTGCTATCTTCTTTGCTATGAATTGCATCGGCATCCTTTACATCATCAAGCAGCAACATTGCTCCTAAAGCATACTTCCTAGCATAACTACTGCAACTTCCAGTAATTTGACTAGCTGACATTCCCTTCTGTTGTTCGTCCTCTCTAGCTAATGCACTATTTTCTATAAATTGTCCACTTACTACATCTATAAATTTAACTTTCGCTTCTACATAATATCTGTCACCTATAAGTTTAATTTCATCTGTGATTATTATTGTTGCTTGATATTTTACAAGTAGATTTTTTACTGCTTCTAAAATATCTTCACAACTTCTATAGCTATATTTCCCGAAGGAATTGTATTGAGACTTATTACATTTCAATTCTCCTTGTATAGCTAATAACTTTTGATATAGGTTATCTGCCATTAAAACTCAACCTCCTTATTTCTCTCTAATTCTTCTATATTAAGTCGTAAAGCATATAATAAACTGCTTTCATAACTGTCATGTTTTACTTGTCCTATTTTTTCATATGTTTTTATGTAATGTCTTTTAAAATCTCCTATTGTCATGTTTTTTCTGTTATTTAAAGCAAATTCTGCTCCTTCTATGAAACCTAATCGACCTTCTGGGTCGCTTTCATTTCTGTATAATCTAACTAGGAATAATCTTTGTTCTAGTGTTTTTATGTCGGATTGTTTTACTCCCTCAGATTGCAATTTTAACTTCATATTATCCCCCTTTTATGTTATAATTTAAGTATCTTATATTACATATAGTATTTGTTAGCTATCTAGATTCGGTACTCTAGATAGCTTGTTTTTTTATGAGATAAAATCTAGGTATGCATGATCTAAGATGTCATATAATTCTGCTGATTGTTGTTCATATTTTGAGTATGCTTGATTGATTATGTTTTCTTTTTCTTCTGTTGGTATGTCATGTCTTCCTGAGTTGTCTAAAAATACTTTGTAGTATGCTAAGTAATTTTCTTTATCTTGAGCTTCAACAAGCTCTTTTACATCATTGTAAATTTGTTCTTTACTCTTCATTTGTTATCCCCCTTATCTCCAGTTGCATTTTGATTTCATTAACTCTATAAGTTGTTTTACTGTCATACTTGGATATTTGTTTGCTAGGTAGTTTAGGACCTCTGGTGTACATTTCATATAATCACCTCCTTTTTAAGCGCCAGCACTTTCTTCTCGTGCTTGTAGATAATTGTATTTTGCTATTTCGTAAAACGCTTTCTTTATATCTTTTAATATTATTGTTCTTTCCTCTTCTGTAAGCCCTACTGGAGACATCATAATTACTTTTGCTCTGTCGTTTTCATATTGTCCTGTTACTTTATACTCCATCTAAGCACCCCCTTTTATAAAAAATATGCTGTCTAAAATTTGTCCTATTCGTGGATACTTCTCCACCATGCCCCTAAAAAAATCCGATGCTAAATATAAAACTTACTGCTATGTATTTTGCCATTGTTACCTCCTATCTACTATAATCAACTACTGTATGGTTGCCTTGCTTTCTTAATAATGCGAATTTGTTTTGTAGTTTATGAAACATTTTTATTTCTTGTTGAAAAGGAGTTATAATACTCCATTCTTCCTTAAATCCTTTATGTCTTAATACGTCGGCTACTTCTTCTGGATTGCGTCTGTAAAAATGTTCTGTTCCTGTGTATATCGCCATATTTAGTTACCCCCTAAAAGCCCTCTTTCGTTAACTTCGTTTAATAACTGTTCATCTGTATATTGAGATAAAATTTGTTTTACCTTTTGATTCTCTTTTTCTAACTTTTTATAGTAATTTTGAACCCTTTCCTCCATTGCTTTATTTGTTATAAACTCTACATGTTGCACACAATAATTAAGAACTATTGTCATAAATTCATCATCATTTATTTTTGGATCTATCCCTGATATGTCGTCTATGTATTCGAATCCTTCGTCAGAGCTATCTCCTATATAAACCTTTATGTAGTAAGGATATCTTTCGTCTAGTGCAAATTTAAGACTTCCAGCCCCTATTTCTATCACTCTAACATTTGCTCTCTCTATTCTTATGTCTCCCAAATAAGTAAATCCAATTTTTTTATTATCCTCCATATTTAATCCTCCTAATTATAAAAATCTGATTTTGTAACTTCGTTAACTGGTAATCCTAACTCTAATTGCTTGTTATGATCTTTTATTAATCCATCTTTTATAAGAAGTAATCTAAAGGTTTCTTTACCTCTAGGAGTTATAAGTGTTTGTGTGTCGCTATGTCCCCAAGCAGTTGTAAATTCTTTTAATTCAAAGTACTTCATCTTATTTGCATAAGGTTTAATTTTTCTTTTTTTATCTCTGTAGCATAAATTCTTTTGAATTAACCACTCTGTAAAAGTTCTTTCTTTTATTCCTAATTCTTTAGCAGTATCTCTTATATTTGTAAGTAAGTTGTTATCTACTAAAGCATCAAAATACTCTGCCTTTGGAGCCATTTCTCCTATAACTTCGGACTGTTTTTCTATAACTTTTGTTTGTTGTTGATTTTCTATTACTAATTTTTCTTTTTCTTGATATTCAAGTATCCAACGTTTTGCTCTTTCTACTGGATTTTCTATCATATAAGAAGGTGTATTTTGTTCTTTTAATGTTTTTTCCATTTCTTCGAATCTATCCATATATCTAGCGGTAAATAAGTTACCTTTTGTTCCAGTACTTTTATGTGCTAGAAATTCACAACCTAATTTTGTAATTTGAAACTCTCTGTATGTTTTGTTGTTACCTGGAACTTTATAAGTTCCTTCTATCCAATATTTTTGAGAACGGATTTTTCCGTTTTCAAAATCTTTATTTATTTTTTCTATCTTTTCTAATAAGTCACTATGTCTAACCTCCATCATTTCAGCTACTTCTCTAGATGATACGGTTTGTACTATTCTTTCTACAGTTTTGTTCATTTCATCTATATAGTTCATGTTTCAATCTCCTCTCTGCAAGTACATCAAACTTGTTTGCACATTATTTAGGTGAATTTAATTTGTATTCATTATTAAAAAAAATTTCTTCTATAGAACAGTCAAATATATCTGCAATCATCTTGGCTTTATCTAATGATGGTTTAGCTATCCCTAATTCATAACAAGAAAATGCTTGTCTTGTTACCCCTATTTTTTTAGCTAAATCTATCTGTCTATACTTTTTCTCTACCCTAAGTTCTCTTAATTTATTCATTTGTTTATCACCTCCTCTAGGTTGAATTATTTTTGTTTTTTTAATTTTAGTTAAGTTTTATTTGCTTTTATACTTTTATTATAGGCAAGTATAACTTGCTTGTCAATAATTTTGGCAAAAATTTTTTATTTTTATTATAAAAAAGATAAGGAATATTTGCATAAATGGAGAATATATAAGTATAATTTACTTATATTAAATTAGTAACTACTTGTAACATATTACTAGATATAAATCAATGTGATAAAAAGAAGGGAAAATAAAATGTTAGCTAAGAGATTAAGAGAACTAAGGGAAGAAAACGAATATACTCAAAAAGATATTGCTGATAAAATAGGTTTAACAAAAAGTGCATATGGCTATTATGAAAGAGGAAAGAGTGTTCCAGATGCACAAACGCTCGTACAATTATCAAAAATATTTGATGTAACTACCGACTACTTACTTGGTTTATCAGAAGATAAAAAACCTATAGAAGATATAACAGAAAGGCAAAAGAAAGCAATAAGATTAACTGATCAGTTAACAGATGAACAATTTGAATCTATTTTAGAAATGGTATTAAGTTTTAAAAAGGACTAGGAAAAACTCCTAGTCCTTTTTTATATCGATTTACTTTTCTTCATTATTTGCTTTTTTTATTTCTTTTTCGGCAAGTTGTATGTATAACTCTAAATGGTTTTGACCTAATAATTTTATTATTTCATCTCTTTCTAATATATTTTGCATGTTGCCCCCCTAATTCATTTTTATAGAACGTTTGTTCTATATATTCTTTATCTATATTATATACGATTTTTTATAATATAGCATTTAAAATGTTCCGAAATACTTATAATATATATTATACTACCAACTAATAAATAAAAAGAGGTATTTTGGCATTTTTTAGTATAAAACTCTGTATAATATGCTACAATTTAAGAAAAATAAAAAAGAGGGAGTTTTGTGATAATGAAGAAAATATTAAATATTGTGTTATGTTTTTTGTTATGTTTAAATATTACCGCTTGTAGTAATAGTACTAATACCACTTCTGTTGAATCTTCTTCACAACCGGAAGATACAGAAGGTTCAACAGAAAATCAACAAGAAGATAAAATTAGTTTCAAACTAAGTGATGGTACGTTTAAAGTTGGAAAAGATTTAGATCCAGGAATTTATGTTTTAGTTAAACATGATGGTGAATTTATGGGAAGTTTTGATATAACTACTGATACTACTGGAGACTTAGATTCTAAGGTTGATTCAAATGCTTTTGAAAATTTCTCTTATATAGAAGTAAAAGATGGCCAATATTTACAATTAAACAAATGTGATTTATATAAAGTTGATGAGATAAAGGATGAAGCATTAGATTTTTCTAATCTTGATGAACTTACAAATGGTATGTATATAGTAGGCAAAGATATAACTCCTGGAGAACATAAATTAGAAGCTATAAATGATGGCTCTGAGGGTTGGTTTTGTCTATACAATAATTTAGCTGGTGGATATAATAATAGTCCTGATTTACAAACAGCAGATTATTTTTCTGGAAGTAAGTTAATAACATTAAAAGATGGTCAATATTTGAAACTAGATAGTAATACTAAAGTTATTAAATAATAAGATTAACATATAGAATATAAAGGAATAGAAACTAAAAAAATAGAAATAAATAATATAGATACGTACAGGGCAGTTAGCAGCTGCTCTTTTTTTAGGAGGAAATCATATGAAAACATGTATATATTTAAGAAAAAGTCGTGCCGATGAAGAACTGGAGAAAAAAGAAGACGTTGACACACTAGCCAGACATAGAAGCACACTATTAGAAGTTGCTAAAAACCAGGATCTTAACGTTATCGAAATAAAGGAAGAAATAAAAACAGGTGACAGCATTGCTAAGAGACCAAAAATGATAAAGTTATTAGAAGAAATAGAAAAAAATATGTATGATGCTGTGTTATGCATGGATATAGACCGTTTAGGACGTGGAGATATGCAGGACCAAGGGAGAATAATTAACACTTTTAAAAAAACTAATACACTTATTATTACTCCAGATAAAACGTATAACCTAAATAACGACCTAGACGAAGAAATGACCGAATTTAAAACGTTTTTTGCACGTAGGGAATTAAAAGTAATAACAAAAAGAATGCAAAGAGGGCGTGTAAAAAGTATAGAAGAAGGTAATTTTATAGGCTCAACAGCGCCACTTGGTTATAAGTTTCGATATGATGAATACGGGAAAAGGCATATGATTATAGATGAAGAAACAGCGCCAGCAATAAAACTTATATTTGATATGTATCTAAATGGTGAAGGTTCTTTTAGAATAATGAAAAGGTTGAACACTTTAGGCTACAAAACAACTGCTGGTAAAGATTTTACAGAATGTGCAGTTAGAAGAATTATAAGAAATCAAACGTATTGTGGGTATGTAACTTGGTTTGAGTATCGTAGAAAAGGGACTAAGACAAAGAAAAATAAAGAAAGCGATGTGCTAATATACAAAGGCAAACATAAACCTATTATAAGTGAAGAGGACTGGAATAAAGCACAAGAAATAAGAAAAGGCAATCAAATACCATCTAAGAAAAACGATAGAAAATTAGTTAATCCACTAGCAGGTATAGTGAAATGTTCTTATTGTAAACATACAATGGTAGCATCTTATAATACTGTTAAAGAAGGACCAGTACTTTATTTGCGTTGTAAAAATTGCTATGAGGTAGGTTCTTCTAGGTTAGATCTAGTAGAAGAAGAAATATTAAACACACTAAAAGTTAAATTAAAAGAAATTAAAGACGAGTTAAACAATACGGAGATAGAGGATAAAGAAAATAAGCAATTAGAGATGTTACAAAATACTTTAATTAGTTTAGATAGAGAAAAAACAGAATTAGATAAGCAGAAAAATAAGCTACATGACTTGCTAGAAAGAGGCATCTATGATGTAGATACTTTTTTAGAAAGGCAACAAACTTTAGCAGCTAAGAAAGAGGAAATAGAAACTGCTATAAAAGGTACTAAAAAGCTACTGGAAGCAGAAGTTAGTAAGGATATTGATTATAAAGAATTAGCAAAAAATATAGAGTGCGCTATAGGAGACTATGAGAATACAGATAACATAGAGCTGAAAAACAAGGCTTTAAAAACTGTTATAAAGGAAATTTTATATTATAAAGAAAAAAAGAGATTTGCACAGTTTACTTTAGAGGTTAAATTTAAAATATAAACTTTTTACATGTATCAACATACGGATTATTGTTTGTCTGTCCCATGATACATGTAGAATTGCCCCATAAAAACATCTTTATTACATTATACAATAAAAGGCTAAGGAAAATAACTTCCCTAGCCTTATTTTATTAGCAACAATGGTATTATAGCTGTTGCAAATAATACTCCTAATACAAAGTATCCTAGTCTTAATAATATATCTATTTTCATACGCCTACCTCCTATTAGAAGCATCGACTATATATGTACTATTTATACCTATTTTTCAAATACTTCTACATATTTTGGAGATGCTGTTATATAAACTCCTGATTTAAGTTTATACATATCTGTTCCTGTTCTTTCTATTTTTTCAACAACAGTATATACTCCTCCTTTTTTAACTACGCCGATTACACTTGCATCAGTAAAATCAGCTGCACTGCGTATATTTACGTCTTGTAATATTCTTACAAGTTGTGTTTTATTTTGTGTCGCATCAGGAATTACTGTAACCTTACCTTTTCCATTAGTACAATTTACAACTTTATCTAAGCTGACTTTACCTGCTTTTACGTTATAACAGTCTAATCTGAATTGTTCATATTTATCTGGGTTATTTACCATATATATAGGGCATAGTTTGTATGCTCTCCCTACAACATCTGTATGACGTATTATATCTTGCTTTGGATTAAGTCCTTTATTAGCACATAACCACGCACATAATTCGACCATACTTTTATATGTAGCGTCTGTATAATGGTTGTCGCTTCCTGTTGTAGCTACTTCTACTCCTACAGCGTAGCTATTAGCACTATTAGTCGCATAACAGATTTCATTTAACGGAATTAGTTGGTATATAGTTCCATCTAGATCAATAACGAAGTGAGCGGATGCATAGATATATTTTCCATTAACTTTGTATCCATTCGCCACAACATTGTTGAAATAAGATACTGTGTTTATGCCTTTTACATCCGCCTTTCCTGTATAATGTATAGCTACTTTCGTATAATTTAATTTTGTTCCAGGTCTGCCATATTTATTTCTTTTTTGCCATTTTTCTACTATCACTGGCTTATTCATAAAATATCAAATCCTTTCTAAAATAATAAAGTGCTTAAAAAAACGACCTTGCAGTTAGCTTTCTAAGCACTTTTCAAAATATTCACCTTATGTTTATACCTATTCTTATTCTCCGATTCCTGGAGTGCTATTATTTGTAAGTATGCCCATAGCAACTAAAATTGTTAAAACTGAGTTTACATAATCTTGAAAATTAGCTGGTATAAAGTCCAAGTTAAATTGCTGAGCAGTTAAAACAATTAAACTAACTACTGATACCCAAAAGTATTTATTTTTTACTTGTTGTTTTAAATTAAATTTCATCTCATTACCTCCTATTAAAAAAGATGATTTTGTATTACATAAAAGAAAAAACTAACCAATGCTGTTATAATTGCATAAGTTAGTTTGTTTAAATTTATTGATAATTTATCTATGGTGCTACATAAATTATCTAATTTTACTGTCATTTCTGCTTGTCTATTTTCTAATTTGTCTAATCTGTCAGAATGTGCGTTTATCCTTTGTTCATGCGTTTTTACTTTGTCTTCTAGTAGTTCTTCATTCATACTCCTACTACTCCTTTATATATATATTTATTTTCTTCTACAAATTTAACTATATCTCTTTTATTTTTTATTTCTTTTGCTATATATCCTGTTACCTTTGCTGTTGCCATAGATGTACCTGTCATTGTCTCGTAAGAATCATTAAGGTATGTACTGGTTACATTTTCTCCTGGTGCATATATAACACAATCCTTAGAGCAAAATTCAGATATATTCCCGCTAGTAGGATCTAAGGACCCTGCACTAATCCCATACTGTGCTGGATATTCTATTACATTGTTATTTCCTGCTGCACATATTACTGGTATATTTTTATCCTTTGCAAGTTGTATAGCTTCCTCCATTTCTTTATCTTCATCTTCGAAAGAAATAGAAATATTAATTATATCTACATTCTTTTCTATAGCATAATATATACCTTCTGTCACGTCTTCTATATTGCCTTTGCCATATCTGTCTAATACTTTGACTATTAATAGCTGTGCCTCTGGTATAATATCGTGAATGATTCCTGCTACATGGGTACCATGCCCGTTATTGTCTTCTACATTTTGGCTATTACCTTCTGATGTAAAGTTTTTACCATAGATTATTTTTTCTCTTAAGTCAATATGAGGGAAAATGCCTGAATCTAATATTGCAACTCTCATATAGCTCTTCCTTTCTGTAAATAAAAAGAGCAGCTAAATTATAGCCACTCTTATGATTTTGCTTATTTATTCTTTATATTCTTTCACAATACAAAGAAACTGTATTCATTCCACTATATTTGTCGTTCGAAAAATCAAAGACAAATTCATTGATTTTAAATTTAATTCCATTATAAGTTACACTATCTGATTTAAGTAAGAATTTTTCCTCCCCTTCTTCTAAAAATAATTCTAATGGAGTACTCCCTTCTCCTTCGTATAATAATATTACCATTCTTTTTGCCATACCTTCACCCCTCTTCTACCATAAATAGTATAGCAGGAGGGTTATTTTGGCAATCTTACCCAACAAATAAAATATTACTAATTGTTGAGGCAATCCTGTTAATTTTTGTGTTGTTTTAAGAAGAGCTCATCCATTTTTTCCTCATAATCATAGTCATAGTCATTTATAGTTAAATTCCATTGGCATTTTTCACATACTTTAGTTCCGTCTGTATATTCTTCCACTCTTACACGACCGCATTTAGGGCAAGATTCTCCAGTATAACCTATTAATTCTCTAGGCTTAAATTTCATATATAGCACCTCCGATTTTATACTTATATGTATTATATCTTACTTTGTAACTCCTGGGCATAGTAAAAGGACCTATATAAAGGCTCTATATTGTTGAATTTTTGGTTCGCAATCTTTTTAAATTGCGAATCAATTTCTTCAAATTTAGTAGTAGCAGATTTTCCGTTTTCATCTATGACTAAATCTGGTGAAGTATAAGGATAATTAAATCCATCCTTACCTTTTCTTGTCTTTATATTTTTTGACATTTATTTACCTCTTTTATTTTTTATTATGCAATTGATTCATATTATTTCCATTGTTTTACTCTTTTATAATCACGTTATCTAATGTTGAATTAGTGCAATTTATGAATACATTATTTGTGTTTTTATAAGTAGTTGGTTTTACGGATGATATAACTGTTGTGCTAAAGTTTTCGAATATATTTGAAGACAATACCAAGCAAGTGGTAATTTTATCTTCACTGGTAGAACATAATATACCACAAACCTTATCTGCACTATGAGCATTAAATATATTATTTGAAATAATATAACTACCTGTTTTTAGTAGAATCGCCCTTCTATCTTCATTATATGTTACAGCTTTTTTTCCAAATTCATAAAATCCGTTATTTGATATAATGACTCTCTCGGCATTTGCAACTATACATTCCTTGCTACAGCCCCAAAAGTTACATCCAATTATGTTAATAGATTGACCACTAGCAATATTTATTGCACTATTTTCCTTATCAGATATATTGTCCCAATTATGGAAAGCAGTAAATTCGCAATTCACGATATTAACATATTTCATGTTCTCAGTATAAAGACAAGTTCTGCAAGCATCAAATCCACTATTAATTATTTTTATTCCATGAGTAGGACTTTTAGATGATACTTGTCTTATAGAAACACCAATTATATATGACCAACAAAATATATCATCAAAAACAGACCAATCACTTCTACCAATGTCAAAGGCTGTTCCATTATCTCTTGTCCACTTTGCAAACTCATCAGCATTTTTCACTAAATTATATGCGCGAATAGTATTGTAATTAAAATGTACTGTCTTAAATCTATCTATATCAGAACCGTTATCTATTATCAATCCTTTATAAAGTGCATATCCTTGTATATTTGTTCCTACTATATATTCATGTTCAACAGAAAAGTCCATAGCAATATATGGATTAATAAAAAGTAAATTATCTAATTTTATACGTTGTGTTCCAGGATTAGCTTTTATTGTTGCTGGATAATTAATGGCTGGTTTTAATATATCAGAATTCCAACTTTGATTTGGATAATAAAACGCTATATTTTGTATTAAATTTCCACCATTTATAGTTATAGCTGGATTATTTTCATCTGTACAATTCAAAATAGTTCCTTTTAATGTCTCAGTATCAAAAGCATATGTTCCGATTAAGCTACATCCCCTTTTTAAGTCTAAACTCTTTATAAGATACTTTTTAGATGAAAAGATTACAGTATTATATCCACTATTAATCGCGTCTTGTATGGCTTTAGTATCGTCTGTTATTCCATCACCTTTTGCTCCAAATTCTTCAGGAGTTGCGAATGTTTTATATCCCTTTTCTTTAAGTTGCGAACGTGCATCTTTATCCTTATAGTATACAATTTCACCTGTTT
>ENA-ORMR01000451-ORMR01000451.1-human-gut-metagenome-genome-assembly--contig:-NODE-451-length-41239-cov-46.020202_pt1 | contig 41239 bp, 29 predicted proteins | sample MGYA00242107_ERZ509003 | MGnify/ENA primary metagenome ERZ509003 (study PRJEB26280, sample SAMEA2338699) | human gut metagenome | biome: human gut; feature: human-associated habitat; material: faeces...
TCCATCTCCGACTTTTTGGCCTGGAGTTTAACAGATATTATGAAACACCCTCTAAATCTTCACCGAAATCCACAAATCCGGCCTTATCGCGCTCCCGGCCGTATTTATCGGGCGCGATGGCGAAATATGAGCCGTCGGAATCTTCGCCGAAGCGGAAATTAGGCAAGTCTGCCCCTTCCTTGTATTCTGTGAGAAAGCGTATATGAGGTATGGTGACACTCGCGTTACGAGGACCGGCCATGAAGATGCTCACGTCCTTATCCGAGTCGAGAAAGAATACAGGCTGACGTAGATGCTTGAAGTTACTGCTTCGGTCGCGGTCATCCATAAGCGCACCTCCGGCTCCCTTACCAGCCGGCGCAGTGGCGAGCACGCCGGTGAAGGGCGTGAGTATGTAGGCCGGATAATCTTTCATCTTGCCGTAGCAATCCATGAAATGAGCCTTGTAATCATGTTTGAGTTTATACCCCTCCTTCACGAAGAAAGTTCCGGCATACAGATCCCTTTCAGTGGGCGATATCAGGATATTGCCGTTCATGTCATAAACCGTATTTTTGCCGTCGCCTATGGCTATCCACGCTATTTTTTCGCCTGTGCGCTCCCTGTAGTACCGCTCGGAATAGCGCGTAGGGATATAAAGTATAGGCAGAACATGGTTATATGCCGTCGGGATTATTTCGCGGGGTCTGCCGTCGATGGTCACAACACCGCGCTTCCCATCGCGACACACCTCGTAATATACGCCCCCGCAATCGCCCGTTGGCCTTTGGCCTCGGTCGTCGAACATATAATACACATCATCATAAGCATTCAGACCGTCGAAATTACAGTCGACCACTTCGCCGAATTGGATTTTCACCAAATGTATTGGATGTTTCGCCGCAGGATCGGCGTCTTTGGCCCATGTGAAGTTAGCTACCGTGATGTAGTCATCCCAGATGAAGCCGTTTTTAAACGGCCCGGGATATTTATACTTGGGGTCAAAGCCTGTCCCTACTATTTTTTCCCGTTATCGTCATAGTAGACTATAACAGCCTCGTTGCCTTTCTTCTCCCATTTCATTTTTCTGGCATCGGCATTTCCGCACACAGCTATTGCAAGCAGGGGTATCAGCAGTTTCAGCACAGTATTGCGGAATTTGCTTTTCATGGTGTTCATCTTATGCATCATCTATATTCATATATCTTTTCGCAAAGATATGTATTATTGCTCAGTCCGACAAACGTTTATGTAGTGAAAAGTGTTTTGCGGGCAGGCAGATGGTTTGTGTTAATGTATTTTAAGGATTGTGGGCATAAGTGTGGCTTCGGGGGAGTGGTAGTTTTGCGGTGTGAACCTTAAAACTGATTGAGACTATGGGAATTCTGTTTGTGCTGATGATTGTGCCTTTTGCGCTCTACGAGTCGATTGTGGAGGCGCAGGCCGATTCGAAAGAAGAATAATTGCAAAAAAGTGACAGTGCGCAGGTTTTTTGTTTAATTTTGCGGTGCGGCATCGTTTTTTTGCCGCACCGGATTATGAAAAAAATACTTTTGTTAGTACTTCTGCTGTCGGCCGCTATGTGCTCTGAGGCCCAGCGCCGTTCTGTCGCCATTCTCGGCGACTCGTATTCTACATTCAAGGGCTTCGTACAGCCCGAAAAGAACCGTATATGGTATAAGGCCGATGCGGATACGGCCAAGACCGATGTCTCGTCGGTGCGCCAGACCTGGTGGCACCGCTTCGTGACCGAGAACGGTCTCAAGCTCGAGCGGAACAATTCGTTTTCGGGTGCGACCGTATGCAATACCGGCTATAACGGCAAGGACTACTCCGACCGCTCGTTCGTGGCCAGAATGAAAGATCTCGGGTCGCCCGACATGATACTGATACTTGGAGGTACTAACGATTCGTGGGCGCATTCGCCGATCGGGGAGTACAAGTGGGCCGACTGGACGGCTGAAGACCTCTTCGCTTTTCGTCCGGCTATGGCCTACATGCTTGAAACGATGAAGGATTACTATCCCGGTACCGAGATATATTTTGTGCTCAATTGCCGCCTGAGCGATGATATCGACGAATCGGTGCACACGGTGTGCGAACGCTATGGCATACCGGTTGTAGACCTCGTCGATATCGACTGCAAGGCCGGGCATCCCACGCAGAAAGGCATGGGACAGATAGCGGAGCAGGTTAAAAACGCGGTACTGAAGTGAGGACGGCCTTGCGCATATGTGGCGCCGCTGTGCTCGCAGCCATGGCTCTTCTGTCGACATCGTGCGGCAGCAAGAAGAAAGCCGTGCGCGAATATGAAGCCGACGGGCTGTACCCTGTGGAACGGACCGGGAAGCCCGCGAAGAAGCAGTCGAAGAAAGGTTCTGAGGGTATGCGCGGACGTATTGTCGAGGCTGCCCGCGGATGGGTCGGAGTGCCTTACCGCTACGGCGGCGAGTCGCGCGACGGTGTGGACTGCTCGGGAATGGTGATGTGCGTGTACCGCGATGTGGCCGGCATAAAGTTGCCGCGCAATTCGGCCAAGCAGGGCGAGTACTGCACTTCGATAAAAAGGTCGGAGCTGCAGCCCGGCGACCTGGTGTTTTTTGCTCCGCGCAAGGGTAAAAGCATCAATCATGTAGGCATATATGTAGGAAACGGCTGTTTCGTGCACGCCTCGACTTCGCGCGGAGTGATAGTGAGCGATCTCGATCAGGAATATTACGCGCGCACCTACCATTCGTCGGGCCGTGTTGACGGTATGGGTGAAATGCCGGAGGAGCAGGAGGTTAAAGGTCGGGAGCCACACTATGAGGTAGTAGACCGTCTGCCGGGCTCCGGACAAAAATAGCCCGGCTGCAGGGTAGCGGCCGGGCTGAGAACAGGGTGGGGAAGTATATTATTCTATTACGGGCTGTGATGTTGTGTCGATGACGTGAGCGACGATTTTCTGGTCGTCGGGGTTGAAATCGACAATAATTTCATCGCCTTCGCCGACCTTACCCGAGAGAAGAAGCTCTGCGAGCTCGTCTTCGAGGTATTTCTGAATGGCTCTTTTGAGAGGACGGGCTCCGAACTGCACGTCGCAGCCTTTCGAGGCTATGAAGTTCTTGGCTTCGTCGCTGATGGTGATGGAATATCCCATTGCGCCGAGGCGTTTGAAGAATCCGGCAAGTTCGATGTCGATGATCTTGAAGATGGCATCGCGGTCGAGGGTGTCGAATATTATAACATCGTCGATACGGTTGAGGAACTCGGGCGCGAATGCCTTGTTGAGGGCTTTCGAGAGCACGCTGTGCGAGTATTCGCGGTCGACTTCGCGGGTGTTGAAGCCGACACCGCTGCCGAAGTCCTTGAGCTGGCGTGTGCCGATGTTCGACGTCATGATGAGAATGGTGTTTTTGAAGTCGATGCGGCGGCCGAGGCTGTCGGTGAGGCGTCCTTCGTCCATGACCTGAAGAAGGAGATTGAACACGTCGGGGTGCGCTTTCTCGATTTCGTCGAGAAGCACGATGGAGTAGGGGTGGCGGCGTACGCGCTCGGTGAGCTGTCCGCCTTCCTCATAGCCCACGTATCCCGGAGGCGCACCGATGAGGCGCGAGACGCTGAATTTCTCCATATATTCGCTCATGTCGATGCGGATGAGGGTATCGGCGGAGTCGAAGAGATATTCTGCGAGTTTCTTGGCCAGAAGGGTCTTGCCGACACCGGTCGGGCCGAGGAACATGAATGTGCCTATGGGCTTGTTGGGGTCTTTGAGCCCGAGACGGTTGCGCTGGATGGCCTTGACAATTTTGGCGATGGCGTTGTCCTGACCGATTACAGAGCCCTGCAGTGAGGGTCCCATCTCGAGCAGGCGTTTGCCTTCGGCCTGGGCTATGCGCTGCACCGGCACGCCTGTCATCATGGCCACGACTTCGGCCACGCGGTCGGCATCGACAGTCTCGCGGTTTGCCTCCATGTCTTTTTCCCAACGGGCGCGGGCTTCGTCGAGTTCGCGGCTTATGCGGGCTGCTTCGTCGCGCAGGCGTGTGGCCTGGGCGAAGTCGTGGCGCTGAGCGGCTGCGACCTTGTCGGCGGTGGTGGTCTGTAGCTTAGCCTCGAGTTCCTCTATTTCGGTGGGTACCTCTATGTGGCTGATGCGTGTGCGCGAGCCGGCCTCGTCGAGCGCGTCGATAGCCTTGTCGGGGAAGTTGCGGTCGGAAATATAGCGGTCGGTGAGCTTCACGCAGGCTTCGAGCGCCTTGGGGGTGTATGTGACGCCGTGGTGGGCTTCGTATTTCGGCTTGATATTGTTGAGGATAACGAGAGTCTCTTCGGGCGAGGTGGGTTCTACCATCACTTTCTGGAAGCGGCGTTCGAGCGCGCCGTCCTTTTCGATGTTTACGCGGTACTCGTCGAGGGTGGTGGCGCCGATGCACTGTATCTCGCCGCGCGCCAGTGCGGGCTTGAGCAGATTGGCGGCATCCATGGAGCCTTGGGCGTTGCCGGCGCCGACGATAGTGTGGATTTCGTCGATGAAGAGGATTACGTCGCGGTTTTTGGTGAGTTCGTTGAGGATGGCTTTGATGCGCTCCTCGAATTCACCGCGATACTTTGTGCCCGCCACGAGCGAGGCCATGTCGAGCGAAATGACTCGTTTGTCGAAAAGGATGCGCGATACCTTGCGCTGCACTATGCGCAGAGCGAGCCCTTCGACAATGGCGCTTTTGCCGACGCCGGGCTCGCCGATAAGAACAGGGTTGTTCTTTTTGCGGCGGCTGAGAATCTGGGCGAGGCGCTCGATCTCGGTTTCGCGGCCTACGACGGGGTCGAGCCGGCCGTCCTCGGCGGCGCGGGTCATGTCGTTGCCGAATTTATCGAGCATCGGCGTGTCGCCGCGTGAGCTGCGGTGGCCTTTCGCACCCGCGGCGGCGCGGGGGGCGTCGGCGTCGGGCTGCGGACGCTCGGGGCGCTCGCCTTCGGGGGCTGTGTCACCGCTGTCGTCGCCGGCAGCCGCGAGATCGGCAACCTCTTCGGGACGCGCGTCGGCAAGGGCCTGACGACGGAGGGAGTCGTAGTCGATGCCGGCGTTGAAATAGGGGGCTATCACGCTCATTGAGCGCACATCCTTGTTGTGGAACAGCGACAGGAGCAGGTGCTCGACGTCGACCAGAGGCGCTTTGAGATATCGGGCCTCGATGATGGCGAGCTTTACGATGAGGGTGATAATGCGGTTGTAGTAGTCGGCGCCTTTGCCGTCGTCGGCACCGGGCTCATAGAGCGCGAGGTCGAGAGCGGAGCGGAGGTCGCCGAGCTTGTCGGCGCCCACAAGGCGTTCCATCAGTTCGGCCGACCGGGTGCCCGGAGCGCTGAGCTCGAGCAGCAGATGTGCCGGCATGATGGTGGCATTGTTGTGGTTGGTACACTGTTGGTGCAGGCGGTCGATGAGCGCCAGAGCGTTTTCGGTGTATTTCTGGTTATTTTCCATAATCTGATAATCTGGAGAGATAGGGGCAATAATCGTGCCAAATATTATACAAAGATACAGAAAAATGCGGAAACGGGCAAATTTTTTGCCTGTCAGGGCGCCGGGTTGCCGGTTTGGCAGAAAATGAGTAATTTCGCAGCATAAAATAAACGAAAATACAGCCTCAAAATACAAAATATGGCAGATTTATCTTTGCTAGAGCGTCTCGACGGCATCGAAAGCCGTTTCGAGGAAGTATCGACACTTATCACCGATCCGGCAGTGATTGCCGATATGAAGCGCTATGTGCGTCTCTCCAAGGAATATAAGGACCTGGAAAAACTGACGGCCGTCACCCGCCGCTACCGCGGCCTTATAGACGATATCGAAGAGGCTAAGGCCATCCTTGCCGCCGAAAGCGACGCCGACATGCGCCAGATGGCCAAGGAACAGCTCGACGAGGCTGCCGAAGCGCTGCCTGCGCTTGAGGAGGAGATAAAATTACTTCTGATACCCGCCGACCCCGAGGACTCCAAAAACGCCATTCTCGAAATACGGGGCGGAACCGGCGGAGACGAAGCCGCGATATTCGCCGGCGACCTCTGCAAGATGTATATCAAATACTGCGAAAGCCGCGGCTGGAATGTGGCCATCACCTCGGCAAGCGAAGGTGCAGCCGGAGGCTATAAGGAAGTGGTGCTGTCGGTGACCGGCGACGGGGTATACGGCATTCTTAAATACGAGAGCGGCGTGCACCGTGTGCAGCGTGTGCCCGCTACGGAGACTCAGGGCCGTGTGCACACTTCGGCCGCCACTGTGGCCGTGCTGCCCGAGGCAGAGCCTTTCGATGTGGAAATCAACGAAGGCGAGATAAAATGGGATACCTTCCGATCCGGCGGTGCCGGCGGCCAGAATGTGAACAAGGTAGAATCGGGCGTGCGACTGCGGTATATGTGGAAGAACCCCAATACGGGCGTGAGCGAGGAAATACTGATAGAATGTACCGAGACACGCGACCAGCCCAAGAACAAGGAGCGCGCGCTGAGCCGCCTGCGTACTTTCATATATGATAAGGAGCACCAGAAATACGTGGACGATATAGCGTCGCGACGCAAAACCATGGTGAGCACCGGCGACCGCTCGGCCAAGATACGCACCTACAACTATCCGCAGGGACGCATTACCGACCACCGCATCAACTACACGGTGTACAATCTGCAGGCATTTGTCGACGGCGACATTCAGGATCTTATCGACCATCTGATAATAGCTGAAAACGCCGAGAAGCTAAAAGCAGCCGAGCTCTAATAAATATTCAACTTTCGCAAGCTCAAGTTGAAGTTAATAAAGTGACTTTCACAGTGAGCAAGTTGAAAACTTGAGAAACTTAAAAATATATACTATGGCAACTCTCCGAAATCTTTTCTCTCCCGATGCCGCAAGACGTCGTCTTGTGACGGTGGTACGCCGATTCCCGTTCCCGCTGGCATATATCAGCCTCTTCGCGGTGTGGATGATGGCCGATGCGAACAATTGCTTCGACGGCGCTCATGTGCTGCGCAACTCGATGTCGTGGGCGCTCTTCGAGGGTTTTCTGCTTTCTCTGGTGGTGAACCTGTGGTGTGAGTTCTCGGGCAAGATTCGGGCTGTGCGTCCGCTGCAGCTGTGCGTTCTTGCTCTTGTAGCAGTGGATTTCGCGGCAATGTGTTTCAGGGGAAGCATGCCGGTCAACGCCGAAGTCCTCGGCCGCACGGCTTTGGTTTCGGCTCTTGTGGCCGGAATTCTTTTCCTGCCTATTGTGAAGCGATACTGCCGACGCGAACTGTGGATATACACCATATCACAGCTGTTTGCGCTCGCTATGGCAGTGGTCGTGGGAGTGGTGATACTGATAGCGCTCTGCATAATAATGGCAACACTCAACGCGCTTTTCCACCTCTCCTGTATCGACTTTATGGAGACGATGATGTGGCTGCTCGCATTCTGGCTGCCGTGTGTATACTATATGTCGAGCATACCGCGCCGCAGGAATCTGGATGTGGGGCTGACAAAGACTGTCGTCGGCGCCTTCTGCAAGAATGTGCTGCTGCCTATTGTGGTGGTCTACGGGCTGATACTGTATGTATATGCGCTCAAGATACTGGTGACCTGGACTCTGCCCGACGCTTCGGTGACTATGATGGTGACCGGGCTGATGATTGCGACGCTTGTGGCTCTTTACGGGCTTGAGCGCTATTCTTTCGGCGGCGACAATCCGGTAGTGGCTGTCCGAATCGGTAGTCTTGCACGCAGAATATTGCCTATGGCTCTGCTTCCGCTTGTGGTGCTGATGAGCGTGGGGCTTGTGTACAGAATAGGGGAGTATGGCATCACGACCTCGCGTCTCTATGTGGCGGCTTTCAATATATGGGCTTATGCGACATTGCTGTATCTGATATTCCGAAAGCGTGCCAATCTCAATCTTATAGCGGTGTCGTTTACGGTGGTTTTCGCAATGGTCTCGATAATACCCGGACTGAATTTCACTGTGATAGCCCAGCGCGTGGTGCGCGGTGAGGTCCGCAAGGCTCTTGTGACACAGGGAGTGAAGGCCTTCCCTATCGGCGAAGACAATCTCAAAGAGATATTGGCCGATATGGATTATAAGGATGCAGAAAATCTGGTCTCCAAGATAGAATACCTCGACGACTGGGAAGATCATTCGCAGATTTCCGACATGATAAAGAGCGACAGCCATCTTTTTAGTTACGATCTATTGCCCGATACCGCTCTGGAAGTGACTTGTCCTGTCAGGCTGACTGCGAAGACCCCCGTAGCCATACCTGAAGGCTACACAAAAGTAGATAAGATCTATGGCGTTGTCGAAGATTCTTGGCAAAATGACAATGGCTCCATAAGCTGCGACTTTGAGAACTACACTCTCAACATCAACCCAGACTCCCTGAAGTCTGCCAGGGTACATCGCACGCCGCTCGCTGTGAAAGGCATTGATGCCGACGGTCAGGAAGCTGCTATAGTTATCACTGAATTGTCGATGGATGAGCGGCCGCGGATTAATATATCCTTTATAGAATGTTATATATTCACACGATAACAAACAAGCGATACACGATATGAAAAGAACAGAACTGGTAGAGAAAATATTTGAAAAGGGTACATTCCTGTGTGTGGGTCTTGACCCCGACGTGAAGAAGCTTCCGGAATGCATAGAGGGCACTCCGGCCGAACGCGTGCTCGCGTTCAACAAGGCTATAATCGACGCTACGGCAGCCTACTGCGTGGCCTATAAGCCGAATCTTGCATTCTACGAGTGTCTCGGAGCCGAGGGCATGCGGGTGCTGGAGGAAACCGTGAAATATATCCGGGCCAACTATCCCGACCAGTTTATAATAGCCGACGCCAAGCGCGGCGACATCGGCAATACCGCCGCGATGTATGCCCGCACATTCTTCGAGGCTATGGATTTCGACGCCGTTACTCTCGCGCCTTATATGGGCGAGGACTCGGTGCGTCCCTTCCTGCAGTACAAGGACCGCTGGTCGATAATCCTGGCGCTGACCTCGAATGCGTCTGCGAGCGACTTCGAGACCGTCCGCGATGCCAAGGGGGTGCCTATGTATGAGCGTGTGATACGCCGTTCGCGCCATTGGGGCAGCCCCGTCGACACCATGTATGTGGTCGGCGCGACACAGGCACAGAGCCTCGAGGCTATCCGCGAGGTCGCTCCCCGCCACTTCCTGCTTGTGCCGGGCGTCGGTGCACAGGGCGGCAGCCTTGAAGAGGTGGTGCGCTACGGCATGATCGACGAGTGCGGTCTGCTTGTCAACAGTAGCCGCGGCATCATCTATGCTTCGTCGGGTGAGGACTATGCTTCGGCTGCCGGCAATGCCGCCGCCGCTCTTGCGGCCGAAATGGGTCGCCTGATGAAAGAAAAACTCGGCTGAAAGCTAACAGACACTTAAAAAATATGACGCGCCCAAAGCCTCCCAGAGAGGCCTGAGGGCGCGTTTTTGCCTAAAATCGAGGCAGGAAGCAAGCAGAAGCTATTGTTTTTTTGAGAATTAATCGCTACCTTTGCGCCTCCGAAATCATAACTATCCGATATGGACAATTGTCGACAAGAAATTGATTTTCTATTCGAAACGAGCTGGGAGGTCTGCAATAAGGTCGGCGGTATCTATACCGTGCTTTCAAGTAAAGCCAAGACATACAAGGCAAGCTTCGGTGACAATCTTATATTTATAGGTCCGGATGTATGGAGTGAAGAAAATCCATCGCCGTACTTCACCGAATCGCCCCGTCTTCTCCGCCGCTGGGCTGAGAACGCTCTTCTGCCCGAAGGTGTGGATGTGCGTGTAGGCCGTTGGGAAATTCCGGGCCGTCCTGTGGCAATCCTCGTGAAATTCGATGGCATGTATGCCAATAAAGATGCTGCCTATGGCCGCATGTGGGATCTCTATGGAGTCGATTCGCTTCATGCCTACGGCGACTACGACGAAGGCTGTGCCTTTGCCCGCGCCGCCGCCGTGGTGATAGAAAGCATCGTGGAGTTTACCGGCACTGATCCGCGCAAGGTCGTAGCTCATTTCGATGAATGGACTACCGCCATGGGGCTTCTTACCCTCAAGGCCGACATGCCCGGCATAGCTACCGTATTTACCACCCATGCAACGAGCATAGGCCGCAGCATATGCGGCAACGGTAAGCCTCTCTACGATCAGCTTGCCAATTATAACGGCGATCAGATGGCGGCCGAACTCAACATGCAGTCGAAGCACTCGCTGGAGAAAGCCGCTGCATGGAACGCCGACTGTTTCACCACCGTGAGCGATGTAACAGCCCGCGAGGCCGCTCAGCTTCTTGAAAAGAAGCCCGATGTGGTGACTCCCAACGGTTTCGAACTGAACTTCGTACCTGCCAAGACAAAATATAAGGCCGCCCGGACAGCCGCCCGCAAGCAGATGCTCCGCGTGGCATCGGCTCTCACAGGCCTCGACTACGGCGACGATACTTTCATAGTGGCCACTTCGGGCCGCTGCGAATACCGCAACAAGGGTATCGACATGTATCTCGATGCCATCAGCGCTCTGGCCGCAGCAGGCCTAAAGCGTCGTGTGCTCGCGTTTGTGATGGTGCCCGCATGGTGTGCCGGCCCGCGCTCCGACCTCGCCCACAGTCTTGCCATGGACGAACGTTCGCGTCTTGCCGATCCGCTGCTGACACACAATCTCCACAACTACAACGACGACCCGGTGAACCGCCGCATGCATGAACTCGGCTTTGCCAACGATGCCGCATCGGGTGTGTCGGTGATATATGTGCCGTGCTATCTCGACGGACAGGACGGTATTTTCAACCTCACGTACTACGAGCTTCTGCCGGGCCTGGATGCGACGGTGTTCCCGTCGTACTACGAGCCCTGGGGCTATACCCCCCTCGAGAGTGTATCGTTCGGCGTGCCGACAGTGACTACCGATCTTGCCGGCTTCGGCATGTGGGTAGAGGAATACTGCAAACCCGGATTCGCCACCTCCGGTGTGGAGGTGATTCACCGCGACGACTCCAACTACAGCGAGGCCTGTGCGGCCATAGTGGCAGATCTTCGCACGCTTGTGTGCGCATCGGATTCCGACATGGCTCTCTACCGTAAAGAGGCCTCCGCCACAGCCCATAAGGCACAGTGGACCGATTTTATGAAATACTACGACGCCTCATATTGCATTGCCCTCGAGCACCGCGATGAGCGTACATTAAAATAATCTCCTTAAAAATTTCCTATATAAGAGGATAAAACAAATAACATATGAAATTACCCGTAAGCAACACGAACGCACCTCAGTGGCGCGACATTACAGTCAAGGCCGAGCTTCCCGCGCAGCTCAAACCCCTTGACGAGCTTGCAAAGAACCTCTGGTGGGTATGGAACAGCGAGGCCAAAAACCTCTTCCGCTCCCTCAACCCCGACTTGTGGCGCAATACCGGCGAGAATCCGGTGATGCTCCTCCAGCAGCTCTCCTCCGACCGTATCGCAGAAATTATTGCAGACGAAGTCCTCATGGGCCAGATCAACCATGTATATGCCGATTTCAAGGAATACATGAGCAAGCCCATGCGCAAGGATGTGCCGTCGGTATCGTATTTCTCGATGGAATATGGTATCTGCAACTGCCTCAAGATATATTCCGGCGGTCTTGGCGTACTTGCCGGCGACTACATCAAGGAAGCATCGGACAGCTGCGTCGACATGACCGCCGTCGGTTTCCTCTATCGCTATGGCTACTTCACCCAGACACTGTCGGTCGACGGCCAGCAGGTGGCCAACTATGAGCCTCAGAACTTCAACCAGCTGCCTATCGAGCAGGTGATGGAGAAAGACGGCCGCCCCATGATTCTGGAAGTGCCCTATCCCGGCCGTATCATCTACTCGCACATCTGGCGTGTGAATGTAGGCCGCATGAAGCTCTACCTGATGGATACCGACTTCGACATGAACAGCGAATTCGACCGCCCCATCACTCACAAGCTTTACGGCGGTGACTGGGAGAACCGCATCAAGCAGGAATATCTGCTCGGTATCGGCGGTGTGCTCATGCTGCAGAAACTCGGCGTGAACAGCCAGCTTTACCATGCCAACGAAGGCCATGCCGCCCTGTTGAACCTCCAGCGTCTTGTCGACTATGTGCAGAAAGACGGTCTGAGCTTCAATGTGGCTCTCGAACTGGTGCGTGCGTCGTCGCTCTATACCGTACATACTCCCGTCCCCGCCGGACACGACTACTTCGACGAAGGTCTCTTCGGCAAGTACATGGGTGAATATCCCGCCAAGCTCGGCATCAGCTGGAACGATCTCATGAACATGGGCCGCGAGAATCCCGACACCAACGAACGTTTCTCGATGAGTGTGTTCGCTCTCAACACATGCCAGGAAGCCAACGGCGTGAGCTGGCTGCACGGTGAAGTGTCGAAGAAGATGTTCGCCGGCATATGGAAAGGCTACTCGTGGGAGGAAAGCCATGTCGGCTATGTGACCAACGGCGTGCACATGCCCACCTGGGCCGCTTCGGAATGGAAGGAATTCTACTGGAACGAACTCGGTCCTCAGGTGTTCGAGCATCAGAGCGATCCCGAGGCATGGAAGGGTATCTTCGATGTTCCCGATGAGAAAATCTGGAATATGCGCGTCACCCTCAAGAACAAATTCATCAACTTCGTACGCCGCGACTTCAAGGAGAAGTGGCTCGCCAACCAGGGCGATCCTTCGGCTGTGATGAATATCGTAGACAAAATCAATCCCAATGCCCTCATCATAGGCTTCGCCCGACGCTTCGCCACCTACAAGCGCGCACACCTTCTCTTCACCGACCTCGACCGTCTTGCACGTATCGTGAACAACGAGAAGTTCCCCGTGCAGTTCGTATTCGCAGGCAAGGCTCACCCCGCCGACGGTGCCGGCCAGGGCCTTATCAAGCGCATTGTAGAAATTTCGCGCATGCCCCAGTTCCTCGGCAAGATCATCTTCCTCGAGGACTACAACATGATCGTAGCCAAGCGCCTTGTGACCGGTGTGGATATCTGGCTCAACACTCCGACACGTCCTCTCGAAGCTTCCGGTACATCGGGCGAAAAGGCCGAAATGAACGGTGTGCTCAACTTCTCGGTTCTCGACGGCTGGTGGTACGAAGGCTATCGCTTCAATGAGCATGCCGGCTGGGCGCTTACAGACAAGCGTACCTACACAGATCAGGGTCAGCAGGACAAACTCGATGCCGCAACTATCTATTCGATGCTCGAGAACGAGATCATACCTCTCTACTTCGAGAAGAATTCGGCCGGATATTCGCCCAAATGGATACAGTATATCAAGGGTTCGATCGGCGATATCGCTCCCCACTTCACCATGAAGCGTATGATCGACGACTATATCGCACGATTCTACGACAAGGAAGCCGCCCGCAGCAAGCGCCTGACCGCCGATAACTTTGCACTCGCCAAGAGCATAGCATCATGGAAAGAACGCGTGGCCTCGGAATGGGACGGCGTGAAGGTTCTCGACGTGCGCCATAGCGGCGAACTCAACAATTCCATCGCCGGAGAGCCTATCCATATCGAAGTGACTGTGGACACCAACGGCATCGGCCGTGACCTCGGTCTCGAAATGGTCGTTTACCGTCAGCAGGACGGTCAGGAGTCGCTTTCACGCATCGAGCCTTTCAAGGTTGTGAAGGAAGATGGCAATGTCCTTACCTACGAACTCAAGACCAAGCTCCGCGATGCCGGCGTATTCCGCTACGGTTTCCGTCTGTATCCCAAGAATGCCGAACTCCCGCACCGTCAGGACTTCGCGTTCACCCGCTGGATCTGATAAGATATAAGTAAAAGCAACAATCCCACGCTGTGCTTCCTGATGGAATGGCAGCGTGGGATTGCTGTATATATGGGGCTGTCGGTTCAGGCGAGGTCGCGGGCACGTTCCTCGGTGCGGACCATGCGACGGAGTGTGCGCCGGATGGTCTTCCATTTCGGGAATATGGCCCAGGGCCGCAGGGGGCTGTAGCTTACCAGAATGATGAGAATGGATGTGAGCGCCACGATGAGGAGCCATCCGTAGATTTCTTTCATCGACACGACCAGAGCGTGTGTCTGTACGATGCCCATGAGTTGCCCCACAGGCATATGAGCCGTGTCGGGATTGAAGTCGGTGGCCACGGAGCTGAGAAGAGACGCGTTTTTAGCCAGGGTATGCCGCAGCCACTCGCCGACTACGGCAGGGCCGAATGTCGCGCCCATGACGGCGCCGGTGAAGCCGTTGATGGTAAGTGCCTGGGGAAATACCTGAAAGGGCGGCCCGCTCTGTACGATGGACGTCAGGAAAACTATCGAGATGATAACCGAGGCGGCCCCACGGAAGAACAAGGGCACGAAGAGCATTTCTTTCTCGACGTTGTAGTCTATGACGAAATAGAAATACGCGAGATATATGGCTGCAAGTGTGAATCCGATAGCTGTCATGGTCTTATAACGCCATTTGCGCAGAGCAAAGGTGACATATGTGAACGCGCAGCCGGCTAAAATGCCAGCGAATACATACCAGTTGAGATCGATGAGATTGGTTTCGTCGAAGCCGAGAGCCGTTGCCGCGTATGAGTGCTCGAACACATGCTCTGTGGCGATGAGAGTGAAGAATACCAGGTAGACGGCGGTGGCACGGATGACATTGCGGTTTGTCATTGCCCGGAACGATATGTAGGGATGATGGAGGAAGCTTGCTCTCCACAGGTTTATAGCCAGAGATGCCAGGCCGAGTAGGGCGGCAAGACGGATTTCCAATGCATCCCACCAGTCGTAGAAATTGCCATAGACGCATATGAATGTGAAGCACATCATGAATCCGGCCCACAGGATGCTTCCGATCCAGTCGATGCCGAGCAGCGGGATGAACATGGGTCCGCGCACCGGGCGCAGCAGTATCATCACGGCAAGCATCATGAACGCAAGCAGACCGACCATGATCCACTGCATGTACTCCCACTGTGTATAGAAGGCAGTATAGATGGTGGCGATGCCGCTGAGCTGGATTACGCTGTCGACCACCAGATAGACATAGCAGAAGAACACCGACATGTCGCGGACGGGTGTGAGCCATAGCTGGATGGTGGAGTTACAGGCAAGGGTGGCCTGCATTCTGAACCATCCGGCCACGAAGCACACGGCCACCATTAGAGGCACCGAAGTGGAGCAGGCGCACACGATGTTGGCGACGATGAGCACGATGGCGGCCGACAGAAGCTGCGTGCGGTTGGAGAAGCGGAACTTGAAGCGGAACATTACCGCGAAGTTTATGGACATGCCGATGAGCGAGGCATATCCTATCATAAGGATATCCTCCTGCATCAGAGCGGTGGTGCCGACCATGCCGGAGGCAGCCGCCAGATATACACCACCCGAAAACTGGATGATGAGGACAAAGAAGATGAACAGCCACGGCTTGAGTCGCCGCGGAATGTAGTCGGGGACGTCGGGAATATCGAACGGTCCCTGGGGAGCATGCCAGTCTGCCATTTCAGTACCTGACTTCGCACTCCACGTTCATACCGGCCCGGAGACGCTGCATGCCGTCGGGATTGTTGTCGGGCGAAAAATTGATGCGCACCGGTATGCGCTGGCGTACCTTCACGAAGTTGCCGGCGGAGTTGTCCTGGGGCAGAATCGACAGAGAGGCGCCGGTTGCCTTGGAGATTGCGCCGACGGTGCCGCGGAATACGACTCCCGGGATGGCGTCGACCTTTATTTCCACGTCGCTGCCCGGGGCGATATGATGAAGCTGGGTTTCCTTGTAGTTGGCGGCCACCCATACATCGCCTGAGTCAACGACGTCGAGAAGGGTCTGCCCGGGCTGCACGAGCTGCCCAACCTGTATTTCCTTGCGTGATGTGTAGCCGTCGCACGGAGCGGTTATGACGCAGTAGGAAAGGTTGAGTTCGGCAGTGGCAAGCAGGGCGGCTGCGAGGTCGATGCCGGCATCGTTCTGGGCGATTCTCTGGCGTGTTTCGGCTACGACCGAAGATGTGGCCGAGCGCTGACGCGCGAGCATGTGATAGCGTGCTTTTTTGGCCTCGTAGTCGGTTTTTGCGGCGTCGTACTGCTGGCGGGTCACGGCGTCCTGCTCGAGCAGGGCGGAGTAGCGTTTGAAATCGGTCTCGGCCATGTCCATCACCACTTTTGCTTCGGCAATCGAGGCTTCGGTGACTGCGACATTGGCAGAGGCGACACCGATAGTGCGGTCGGCAACGCTTCGGCCGGCGAGCGCGTTCTGATAGTCGGCCTGAGCCTGCGCTACCCGGAGTTTCATATCGGCATCGTCGATAATAACGAGGGTATCGCCTTTTTTCACCGGTTCGTATTCGTTGAAACGGATTTCTTTGATATATCCCTGCACGCGGCTGTTGACGGGTACGATCTGCTGTCGCACCTGGGCGTTGTCGGTGAATTCGACGTTCCCGAGATGGACGAATTTACTTGCGACCCAGATAGCGGCGGCTACAATGACCAGAATGGTAACGACGTAGGATATTATTTTTTTTGTGCGGTGGTTCATATCTTTCCGGAGGTGAATAAGAGTTTGTAGTAATAGTATATGATGTCGATGCGGGCGTTGACGAGCTGCTGCTGGGCGTCGAGGCGCGCATTGGCTGCGTCGAGCATATCGGTGATGAGAGCCATGTCGGCGCTGTAGCGGGTGGATGTGGTGTGATAATTCCGTTCGGCCAGTTCGACGCTTTTTTCGCGTGTTTTAAGTTCTTCGTAGGCCTCGAGGTATCTTACATAGTCGGCGCGGACGGCGAGCGAGGTATTTTCGCGAGCGGCATCGAGCTCTTCGGCCGATTTGATGGTTGCTGCTTTGCTTTTGGCCTGTGATTTATTGCTTTTGAAAAGGGACGAAATATTGTAGCTCACACCCACACCTACGTACCAGTAGCTGAGATTGCGGTTGATAGGCGGAACTTCGACAAGAATAGGGCCGTCGATGGTCCAGGCGGCCTGTATACCGATTTTGGGCAGCCGTTCGGACCGGACGAGCTTTTCGGCCTTGCGGCTTATTTCGACGCCTGTGCGGGCAATGGCTATGGCCGGAGCGTTGATCTCGGCTTCGGTCTGCCACCAGTTTTCTGAGGCCAGTGGGAGGCTGCGGGCGAGGATTGTGGAGTCGGGGAGTATGACTGTACCCTGCGGCATGCCTGCTACGGTGACGAGATTGTTGTTGAGGATGAGCAGGGTATTGTTGATGCGGATGAGATCGAGCTCGAGGTTCGACAGAAGCAGTTCGTAGCGGGTGATATCGTTTTGCAAAGCGGTGCCCTGGCTGTAGCGTGCGCGCATTTCACCGAGCACTTTTCGGGCGGCTCCGATATTGGCTTCGACCACGTGGCGGAGGTTGGTATATTTATAGATATCGAGATAGAATCCGGTCAACTGGAAGCGGATATTATCGCGGCTGAAGTCGGCGGCATAACGTGCGGCGGTGCTTTTGAGCGATGCCATTTCGATGCCTGCTGTTATGGTACCTCCGGTGTAGAGCGGTTGTGAGAGGTTTACGGCAAAGCCGTTGCCGAGATGGGGTATGGGTGCTTTCTGGCGGTCGGAGAAATTGCGTTTGGTTATAAAGCCGTCGCCGATGTAGCTTAGCGACAGATCTGCCGAGATGTCGGGAAGGCGGTGGCTCCGGGCGACACTTTCGTCGCGGAGAGCCTCCTCGACCGCGGAAACCGATGGACGGAGCTGAACGCTGTTTGCCTCGGCTATATCGAAGATTTCTTCGAGAGAGACCACTGACTGGGCTTGCAACACAATTCCTCCGCTCAGCAGCCATGACACAAGCAGCCCTGTGAGCAATCGATGATTGTTCATGAAAAAATTAATTATGTGTTATTGACTATTGCTCCCGCCGGAATATTCGCACGAAAGGTAGCCGCTGATTATCGGCGGCCATGAATACTATGTAAAAAAGGAGCTGAATTTATAAGGATGAGAACGGTTCCCGAACGGAAGGTCCTTCCTTTATTCCGGCATCAGACCCGGCGAATTGGGGCTGTGCTTTTCCAATTTTCAAGAACTCCCCAGTTTCTCAGGAGAACGCGGAGAGCTGTTGTGTAGTGAGTGGTTAAGATCATTCAAACTGTGATTCTTTGTGAATCGCAGTGCAAAATTACGAAAAAAACGGGAGGTGACAAGGGTGCACAGCCGCTTTTTCGAGGCGCAGGGAGGTTCGGATAAAGAAAAACCCGGCACGCCGGATGGCGCGTCGGGTTGTATGAAGATGGTGATGTTTCTAAGCCAGACAGAGTATCAGGGCCTGTGCCGCGACTACTCGGAGGAACATTGTAAGAGGATATACTGTGGAGTATGCTACTGCCGGCGCGTCGTTGCCGGTGGAGTTGTTGGCATAGGCGAGGGCAGGGGGATCGGTGCAGCCACCGGACATAAGTCCCATAATGGTGAGGAAATTGATTTTGTCGTGTCCGCGGGCAATACAACCTACAATAATCAGAGGCACTACTGTGATAACGAAGCCCCATATGACCCACCACATGCCAGTGGTGTTGAATACCGATGCTGCGAAGTCTTTGCCGGCAGCAATGCCGACAGAGGCAAGGAAGAGGCATATGCCGAGTTCGCGAAGGAGCAGCGATGCCGAGCTCGATGTGTATGTGACGAGTTTTGCCTTATAACCGAAGCGGCTGAGGAGGATGGCTACGACGAGAGGACCGCCTGCGAGGCCGAGTTTCATGCCGAATCCGATATCGATTGAACCGAGTACGATACCGAGGATGATACCTACGAATATGGTTATGAGGTTGGGCTGGTTGAGTCGTTTCATCGAGTTGCCGAGACGGTCGGCGAGGCGTTCGATATCTTCGAGGTTGCCGACGACAGTGATGCGGTCGCCCATCTGGAGTCTGAGGCTTGGCGATGCGAGAAGATCGACGCCGGCACGGTTGACGCGGGTGCAGTTGAGCTGGTAGCCGTTATGCAGGCGCAGGGAACCCAGCGACACACCGTTGTACTGGCTCTTTGTTACTACGATGCGGCGAGAGAATACGGGAGTAGGGGTTGATTCCCAGTCCATTTCCACCTCAGTACCGATAACGGCTTTAAAGCGGTCGGCATCGTGTGCCGAACATACTATCAGCAGAAGATCGCCGATATGGATTTCAGTAGTCGATTTTGGAATAGTGACTACGCCGTCGGCGCCCATGATACGCGATACTACGAAGTTGGTCTGGACTACATCGTGGAGTTTCACCAGGGTCATGCCGTCGACAAGCTGATTGGAAACCTTGATGGTGAGCAGGAAGGGTTTGAGGCGGGAGTCTTCCTGTTCTTCCTCTATTTTTCGGATTTCATCTTCGGTCTTGATGCGGAAGATACCTTTTATGACGAACATAGAAAGAATGATGCCGACCACGCCGAGTGGGTATGCGGCAGCATATCCGCTGGCCATAAGGTTGGCTTCTTCGGCCGACTGTGTCATCTGCGATATCGTCTGCTGTGCTGCCGCAAGACCTGGGGTGTTGGTGACGGCGCCGCTCATGACACCTACGAGGGCCGAGATGTCGTTGACATTGCCGAAATAATAGATGCAGAGCACGATAGCGACATTGAGTGCTATGGCCGTGACGGCAAGTGCATTGAGGCGCATGCCGCCTTTTTTGAACGAAGAGAAGAAACCCGGGCCGACCTGAAGACCGATGGAGAATATGAAGAGTATCAGACCGAACTCTCTCACAAACTTCAGAATGGCATCGTCGACGATATAGCCGAAGTGACCCATCAGGATTCCTACGAAAAGTACAAAGGTGACACCGAGCGATACACCGAAAATCTTCATTTTTCCGATGTATATTCCCGCCGCTATCACAAACGAATAGAGCACCAGCGTTGCCGCTATCGAGGTGTTGCCGGGCATTAGCAGATTAGTGAAAATATCCATAAAAACCTAAAAACTACCGCATTCGTATTCGGTAAGAACAAGTCTCCCCGAAAATTTTTGCAAAGGTAGCGTTTTTTTTCGGAATCAGGAAGATTTTTGCCGCATAACTTGTTTGGGCATACGTCGGCCGGATGTCGCGGGATGAGTGCGGCAAACGGACGTCAGAAGCGGTCCTTTTTCAATATTTCAAAGCCGAGTTTCAGGATGAGTTTCAGGGTTTCCTGAGAAGTGGCTCTGTCGTATTCTTTTTCGCTTTCGGGCAAGTCTTCGTAAGGGATGAGGCAAGGATGTGTCCGTGCGGTATCATCGCGTTCCGGCCCGTGGGTCCATCCTTCGCTGATGCGGTTACGGGCCCAGACTTCGTGTACGTTTTTAGCCATTTCCTCGATAAGGGGCATAAGATCATCGGGCAGCTTTATGTCGGAAGTGTCGGCTGGGGAAGGGATATATTCGTTGTCCATGTTTTATTTGTTTAATCTGGCAGCTATTGCCAACGCAAGAGGTATGATGCGTGCAATGCCCTCGTCATAAGTTTTAGTAGAACCGAGTTTTTCGTTCGATATGAGATCGGGATGAATATTCCGGGCTTTTAGCTTTTTCCTCTCACTTTTGTCTTCGAGGGGAAGCAAACCTTCATATTCGCGGGATACCGGCCTGATGCCCAGGAGAAGTTGCTCGAGCACCCAGCGGTTGTGTTCGACGCGGGCAAGGTCGTGAATGGCTGTATCGTCGCGAAGAACGTCTCCTGTCGACAAGTCGATGCCTGTGGCCCGTATTTTTGTATCGAAGGAATTGGCACAGTAGATGTTGGACCATCTTTTGGCAATGGCGCTCTTTCCGCCGTCGTGCGATATAGACAGCCAGAATGAGTTAACTTTGTTAATAAAATCATCGAAAGGAAGTGTGCTGTATTCGTCGGAAAGTGATAATCCGCGGTCCATACAGTCGTAGGCATAGGCTATGATCTTCGGCATAATATCGTTGATTCTTAACAGATAATCGCATTGATCGATCATGCCGAACGGCCGCAGTACCCTGAATTTGGCATTGTCGTGCCCGGTGAGTCCAAACCGTATCGCATCGACAAGGGCGCCCGATTCGGATTGCTGCACCCATATCTGCTGAACATTCCGGTAAACCGATGGTTCGAAATACAGTGCAGTCGACATGGCCTCGGCTGCGACAGGGAGACATACGGCTATCGTTGTCTTGCTTGTGGCGTCGGGTTTGTCGGCATCGAATTGCCGGTTATATTCTTTGGTATAAGAGTTGCAGTCGGCGCATGCGTCCGAAATATATTTCTGCACAGAGGGGAGCGCGACATCTCCTTCTATGAATTCGAAATCGATATCGATCAGATCTTCGCCGAGGTATCCTCCATAATACGGCGATCTGAAGTCGGCATCCTTCACGGGATCGTGCCAGCGGTATGTGTCGTCTTTGGGCCGCCGAGAGATTGCAGTACTCGAATCGTAGATATCCCATGAGGTGTCGGCGGGACGGATAATTCCGGCAGGAGCCTTGACATACCGCCAGCGGGCGAGCTGGAACAGTTCGCGGAATCGCCCCATGAAGAAAGTCATTTCGCGGCGCGCATTGCGGTCGATAAATGTGATGAGAGTGCGGGGATGTCCGGCATGAGGATTGTTGAAGTTGGGATAATGAGCAAGGTGGGCTGCCTCGATGGCGAGTGACATTCCCATTTTCGACATTCCGACAATAATGAGGTGTACGCGCTGATGAGACGAATAGGGCAAGCCATTGGGACCGTCGAGCGGCAGATAATACGGTACACTCCCGGTCTTTCGGCTTATCAGCACTTGCTGTGCCCAGTTTTCGTATATGCTGAAGGGAATGAAGCGGAATGTACGGCTTTGCTCGAGTTTCAGATCGGTAAATTGAAACGCGCTGAATGTGGACTGATACTCGAACATCACATGGCACGGTATGCGGACCGTGCGGTCGGTAGCTGTAGAACGGTTGATAAGATCCCATGCGTGCATATTGATGGCATCGTGACTGGTGCCGTCGATAGCGAACGATTCTCCGATGAGATATACTTCCCGGGCGTGCTCGAGGTGCAGTTCTTCGAGTTCGTGGAGTGAGGTCCGGTCGCCGGAGTAGATTATTACTTTTCTGGCAGTGGCATCGTTGTTGATTGCCGCGGATATTTCTTTGCGGAGCTTCTGAGGATCGCGTTGTGTCTGAATGAGGATATATTCGTTGAGTCCGGTCGCCATCAGATCGCGTGCAAGACTGGCTACGATCCGGTGTCCTCCGATAATGACCGAATATTTTCTGGTGAATATGTAATCATATCGGGCGTCGCCTTTTTCGTGTCTGTCCTTACGGTTGGATACCCAATTGACCAATAGCGTGAGCACTACGCCATTGAGGATAAACAATCCGAACAGATTCATTACCACTATTTCCAGCCATTCCCATCCAGAGGCATAATTGTCGTTGCCGGTCGACGGATTGGTGAGCTGTAAAAACGCATCGCCGGGATTCCAATCGGTAACACAGTAGAATATCCCCCAGAGAAGGAAGAATAAAAAGGTGGAAAGTAGCAGAGTCCATCCGAACAATGGAAGGAACGCCCCAGACATGTATTTGTCCAATATCAGGTATAGTCGTGTAAGAACGTTCTTTTTGCGTTTTTTGCTGGTTTTCAAAACTGTTCAGAATAAAAGATTAAGGATACGCAAAGATATTATATTTTCATCAAATAACATTCTCCTGACGGTATAGTATCGCTCCTTAATCGTAGATATTTCTGGAAAAGTTGTAATTTAGCGGTCGGATTTATATGAATTATATCGAAACAGACCGACTGATTTTGCGCTCATGGAAAGCGGAGGATTTACCCCTGTTCATTGCGATGAATAAGGATAGGGGAGTCATGCGCTACTTTCCGGCTACCATGAGTGATGCCGAAACAGAGTCTTTTTATGGCAGGATACTTGATGAATTCGCTCGCAATGGCTGGGGGTTGTATGCAGTTGAAATAAAATTGACAGGTGAATTCATAGGATATGTCGGGCTGCATGAAATTGGTTTTGAGGCCGATTTTACTCCCGGAATTGAAATCGGTTGGCGTCTTGCCGCTGACTATCATAACCATGGATACGCCACTGAAGCAGCTAAGGCTGTCTTAGAACAGGCGAAGAAAGCCGGTATCGGGCGACTATATTCTTTCACCGCTAAAATCAATGCTCCGTCAGAACGGGTAATGCAGAAGATCGGTATGGCTAAGGTAGGCGAGTTTGATCATCCGAAACTTCCCAAAGAATCATCCTTATGCCGCCACGTCCTTTACCAGATTGATTTCTGAAAGGCGGTGGTAACAAGAATTTATGATATTCTTGGTAAGCTAAAATATATAGATGCGAGATTGCATAGCCGGCAAATCAACCATTACGACACATGGCGCAACGTCTATGTGCGTGTCTCAGATACCGTCTTTTCGGACTGATGCACCTGCTGCGGCTGCTGCGCCAGACTCTGCACGATGATGGAGTAGGTCAAGGTGCTCCATGTGGTAAATTCGGACAATGGCGAGCCATACATCGGCACGCCTGACAAGACTCTCTATGATAATGTGGTGTTCGGATATTGGCGGATTTGTTATTGGACATATGCAGAATGGCTTAAAAAATGGGGGCGGCTCGTTATTTGCACGTGGCGGCCTAATCTGTGCATATTTTTTGAATATAGTTATTAGTTTTTAGAAAAAGTTCCGTTATATTTAGATACAGATTCGGACAATGGTACCGGATATCAAATTCCAATTCGCTTTAAATCTATAACCATGTGTTTTGAATGATGAATGATGCTGAATTATGGAGCAAGGTCTTGAGCGGTGATATGACAGCTTTGTCGCTGTTGTATAAGCAGAACTATAACCTGTTGTTTAACTGGGGCATGAGGTTCGTTTCCGATGAGGAATTTGTCAAAGACTGCATTCAGGATGTATTCGTCAAGATATGCAGCAGCCGGAAACTTTCTTCAACTCCATATGTTAGGTCTTATCTTCTTACATCATTGCGTAACATGATTTTTGACCGGGCTGCGTCTTCGCACGATGATGTGTCAATCTCCGGGCGGCTGTTTGAGATTGATGACAATGACTCTGGAATTGAGATGCTGTTCAAGGATGACGATGACTCGCGTATGCTGGGACGCCGGCTTGTCATGGCATACAATTCTCTGACATATAATCAGCGAGTGTCCGTTTACCTCAGATATGTCCGTGGTCTGTCGTACAAAGAGATTGCCGCTGTTATGGAAATGAATCCGCAGTCTGCGATGAATCTTGTGTCCAGGGCTCTCAAATCTCTTCGGTCAGAGATGGGGGCAACACCATTCCTGATTTATTTATGCATGTTATTGTCATAATGTGAGTAGGAATTCTGAAAGATTCCGTTAATATATATGTAAACTTGTCAATTTTTTGCGATGACTCCCCGAAATACCGATATCAGCAGACTGCTTAATGGCGTTGTGGACATCTTCAGGAAACGAGAAAAGGAATTTTCCATTTCTGAAATCGACCGGGCATGGGATGACTGTGAACAGCGGATAAAACGCGCCGCCTCCAGAAAAAACATGCGCTGGAAAATCTCTATATGTTCGGGAGCAGTGGCAGCGGCTGTGATTCTGATGTTGTTGCCGGGCTATGCAGACCTTGCGGATGCTCCCGGTCAGACGGCTGTACAAGACATTACAACGTATGCCCTTAATACAGAGGCGACCATGATATCCGGGCAAATTATCAATATGGTGCAAGGGTGTGACACTACCCTGATTGATCAGAACGGTGCCAGCATCAGTTGTCTCGCAAATGGTACTGTTCTGGTCAACGGACGCCCTGTACCGGGAGTTGCAGGCAGTCCGTCTGCCGATAGATATTGCCAGCTGGCGGTTCCGAAAGGACGCAGAGCCGAGATTGAGTTTGCTGACGGCACCCATCTTTGGGTTAATTCCGATTCGAGGGTGGTCTATCCTCAGGAGTTCTCGGAAGACATTCGTGAAATATATGTGTCCGGAGAGGTATATCTCGATGTGGCTCCCGACAAAAATCATCCTTTTATAGTCAGAAACAAGGATTTCAACGTGACTGTTCTGGGGACTTCGTTCAACATTATGGCCTACGGCAAGGGTGCTCCTTCTCAGATTGTACTTGTTTCTGGCAAAGTCGATGTGGACAATTCTTCCGACAGAACAGTGACGATGAGTCCCGGACAACTGGTCGACATCACCGGGTCTGCCATCAGTTCTCCCAGGAGTGTCGATGTGACTCCTTATGTGAGTTGGAAAGACTATATGCTGGTGTACAGCGACAAGCCTCTTGCCGATGTGTTCTCCAGGCTTAATATCTGCTACGGACGGGAGTTTGTTCTGTCAGCCGATGTGACAGACATAAAGGTTAGTGGCAAGCTGTATCTGAAAGATGACATCGAAGATGTGCTTCACGCCATAGCGTTCTCTGCCCCGGTAAGATATGAGGAGAGCGGAGACAGCATATATGTCTTCAGAACTGGATGTGCGGGGACTGCACCGTGATCATTCAGCGTATTCCGACGAATAATCGATTGTGTAATATATTAACGGGCTGAGTTTAAACTCGCGATCTAAACAAAGCCCAAGATTTAGAAAACCTTAAACCAATGCACTATCATGGATAGATACATCCGCATGATTAATGCGAGGAAAGAGCTATCGCGCATAATACTGTTGCTATGGCTGAGTCTGACCGCTTTATCATCACAGGCAGCCGTCAGCGGAAGCTACGTCAACTCTAAGACTTTTACCGTGGAGATGACCGACACACCGTTGAAAGAAGTTCTTGATTACATCGAACACAACAGTAAATACATTTTTTTCTACACAAGCGGGTCGATTGACATCGAACGCAAGGTGAATGTCAGAGTCTCATCCGAGCCTGTGACATCCATGCTCGACCAGATATTCAAAGACACCGGTGTCAAATATGATATTGACGGATACCAGATTGCGCTGAAAAAATCCGATGGAGCGGATGTCAAGCCCGTTAAACCTGCCAAAAGACGCGTCACAGGCAAGGTCGTGGACGCATCTACCGACGAACCACTCATCGGCGCTCCTGTCATATTCGACAAAAAAGTTGCCGGTGCGGTGACCGATATCGACGGCCTTTTCTCAATCGATATGCCTGAAGGCGCTCAGCTCTATATCTCTTACGTAGGGTATCAGTCCGCATCCGTGAAGCCCGGAGACAAGGACGAAGTGATTGTACGTCTCATTCCCGACAACAACTTTCTTGACGAGGTGGTGGTGGTAGGGTATGGAACGACTACTCGTAAAAACCTCACCACTTCGATATCCACCGTCAAGACCGATAAAATATCCAAAGCCGCGAACAGCAGCGTTTCGAGCATGCTTCTCGGGCGCGCAGCCGGTCTGCAGGCCACAGTGAGCAGCACTCAGCCTGGCGGCGACATCAATATCTCTATCCGCGGCGGTGGCAACCCCATATATGTTGTCGACGGCGTGATCATGCCCAACTCATCGCTCGAAGCCGGAAGCGGTGAGACGGGTCTTCCCGACAACGTAAAGCGCTCGGCCCTTGCAGGACTTAATCCCGGCGACATCGAGTCGATTGAAATTCTCAAAGATGCGTCGGCTGCAATCTACGGCATCGGAGCCGCCGACGGTGTTGTGCTCATCACAACCAAAAAGGGCGCGGAGGGGAAGCCCACTATCACCTATGATGGAAGCTACTCGATACAAAAACGATATAACTACGGACTCAACCGCCTGAACAGTTTCGAGTATATGAATCTGGTGAATGTGTTTGACAAAGAAAAATACCTGTTCAATAACAACCAGTATCCTTACGGAAACCTTGCTTATGACGGCAAGTGGACCCCCGTATTTTCCCAGTCACAGATTGATAACGCCACCGACACTGACTGGCAGGATTATGTGCTCAAGACAGGACATATCAACAACCATTCGCTGACAATCAGCGGAGGCACCCAGAAACTGAAGTATTATCTTGGCGTAAACTATTTCAATGAGGACGGTATCATACGCAATGCCGGTATGGAGCGCTACTCACTGCGCACGAATGTCTCCGCACAGCTGTTCCCTTTTCTGAAACTCTCCACTATCGTCAACCTCAACAGGAACAAATACGAGAATGGCCTGGTCGGCGGAGATACAGGCAATCAGGGCAACTCGGCCTCAGGCTCACTCTACTCCGCGCTGCATTACCCGGCATATCTTGCTGTATATGACAAGAACGGCGAATACACAATATTCGGCCGTGTGCCCAATCCGGTGGCTACTCTTGATATCATCGATGAGTCGCGTCAGAGCAGCTACTATGCCAACTTTGCCATGGATATCGATATCATCAGTCAGATGCTCTCGGTCCGTCTGGTTTACGGTATCAACCATGAGACCGGGCGCCGTACGTCCTACATTCCCAAAGATGTTTACTTCGGTCTTGTGAAGAAGTCGCGCGGCAGCCTCGGATATGTCGAGCGCCAGTATGAAACGATGGAAGGCATGGTCAATTTCAATCATAATTTCTGGCATGCGCTGGACTTGAATGCAGTGGTCGGTATGGGCCGCTATGTCGACAAGGGGAACGGAATGACCGTATCGTATCAGAACGCCAACGATATGATTCAGGATACTAATCTTGGCGCAGCCGACGGGCCTTTTATACCGTCATCGTATAAATACGAAAACGAGAAACGTTCCCAGTTTGCACGAGTATCGTTCATACTTTTCGACAAATATGTTCTTGGGGGCACTGTGCGCCGCGACGGCACAGACAAGTTTTTTGACAACAAGAAATACTCCTGGTTTCCTTCTGTGTCGGGTGCATGGAAAGTCTCTCAGGAGAAATTTCTCCGCGACCTCACCTGGCTCAATCTCCTCAAAGTGCGTGCCAGCTATGGTGTCACCGGCAGCGACAACCTGGGAACGTCGCTCTACGGTACCGTCGGGGTGTCGCGTGAAGACATCAAATTCTCTAACGGCAGCGTAACTTATGTGCCGTTCGTTCTTCTGGGTGGCAGCTATGACGACGTGACATGGCAGAAGACTACGATGAAAAACATCGGTATCGACTTTGTGGTTCTCAACAACCGTTTGTCTGGCAACTTCGACATCTTCCGCAATGACGTGACCAACATGCTCGGGACCGCCTACACATCGCTGCTCAACATGTATCCTACCCGGCCTGTCAATGGCGCCCACTACAAGCGTACCGGTGTGGAACTCTCGCTCAACTCAGAGAATATACGGACCTCCGATTTTACCTGGACAACCTCGCTCGCCCTCTCACACTACCGCGCCGACTGGGTTGAGCGTATGCCCAACTATGACTACAAAACCTATCAGAAGCGTAAAAACGAGCCGATGAGCGCCTATTATTACTATAATACCACCGGCATTATCAACGCCGACCGCAGCAATATGCCCGAGTCTCAGCGCTCTCTTCCGGCTGATGCACAGAAACCAGGTTTCCCCATAATCGATGACAGTAACGGCAACGGCGTGATTGACGAAGGCGACATCTACATGGACGACCTGCTGCCCAAACTCTATTACGGGTTCGGCAATACGTTCATCTATAAGAACTGGGATCTTGACATCTATATGTATGGTCAGCTCGGTGTAGAGAAATATAACAACACCAAGGCAGCCAACTGCTCGGCCGGCAATCTTTCAAGCGGCATAAGCGCGGCCAATCCCACTGACTACGCCTTTACGGCATGGAACTCTCAGACCAATCCCAACGGCACGACTCCCGGAGTGGCCACAAAAGATGTGACAATGCCAGGGAACGCCGGCATAAAGCTCTTTTATGAGAAAGCCGACTTTCTGCGTGTGCGCAACATCACTCTTGGCTATACTTTCGATGCCCGCAAATGGAAGTGTTTCAAGGGCTACATGCAGAGTCTGCGGCTCTATGTCGATGTTCAGAACCCCTTTACTTTCACTGGCTTCACCGGTGATGACCCTGAGATTGTCATTGCCTCAAGTTTGCTGTCGGGTTGCAACTACCCGCAGCTGAGGACATACTCGTTCGGCACAAAAATCATTTTCTAAAAACTATTACAGCCAATCGCTATATGAAAACCAAAATATTATACTCCTTAATGGCGGCACTGATGCTCTTCACAACCTCATGTGAAGATAATTTCGATGCCAAGATCTACGGAGAGCTTCTTCAGGGCAAGTATCCCTCGACCGAGAGCGAATATGTGTCTTATATGATGATCTGTTATCTTCCCTTCACGACCCCGTTCACCTACACCATAAACGAGGGTACGGGTATGCATGGCTGGTATATAGCCACCGGTGGAGACATCCGTTTTTTTGACTCCACTTCGGATATCATGGCTCCGGGATACACGCGCTGTGGCGGAGAATGGCTTCAGCTCTCCAAAGCCAACTACGAAAACTGCATCCACTACTGGCGCGGCTGGGTAGCCGATGACAGCAATCCCAACCATTTCATGAAGACTGCGGAAATAACCCGCTTCACCAATATCGTGGATGTTCTGCAGAACGCTCCGGCCAATGTGATGTCAGAAGAGACCCGAGACGCCCTTCTCGGAGAAGTGCGTCTGTGCCGTGGTATGATGATGTATTATCTGATGCATGTGTTTGGTCCGGTACCTGTAATCGTCGACCCCGACAAGGTGTTCGATGACGAAGCGCAGCGTAATACCACTCGCCCGACACTCGACGAAATGTGCGGATACATCTACGATGACCTCCTGTTCGCAGCCCGGCACGCACCGGAAGTTCAGGCCGAGAAAGGACGCTATACGCGCGATTACGCCCGTTTCTGCCTGATGCGTCATTGTCTGAACGAAGGTTCGCATATGCCCGGCTATTATGACACGGGACTTGAGATGTTCTCCGAGCTTCAGGGCAAATATCAGCTTTTCAGCCAGGGTGACAATCCTTGTGCCGACCTTTATAAGAATGCCAACAAGTTCAACAATGAGATTATCATGGCTGTAAGCTGTGATCCTCTCGCTGACGGCTCGCCCAAGCACGGTAATGCCAATATTCTGTCGATGTGTACTGTTCCCTGGGATGCCGCCGCCCTCGATCCCAATGACAACCCGACAGTTTTCTACCCCCAGAATGGCGGCTGGCAGGCGTTCTATAACGTTGCCAAGAAATTCTATGACAGTTTCGAGGCAGGCGACCGCAGGCGCAGTCTTATAGTAACCGAATGGTGGAACAAGAGCGGCGAGAAAGTGACCGCTAACGATCTGGGCACACGCTGGGACGGTTTCATCTGCAACAAATTCCCCATCGAGACTTCCGGTTCATTCCAGGGTACCGACATTCCCATCGCACGTTGGGCTGATGCATTGCTGATGTATGCGGAGCTGTCGGTGCGTAAAACCAACAGCGCCCCGTCGGCCACTGCCATAGAGGCTGTCAATCAGGTGCGCCGTCGTGCCAATCTTGGAGATCTCGACGCTACAGCTACCTCGTCGGCCGACAAATTTCTCACCGCTATCCTTACTGAGCGCGGCCATGAACTTTATTACGAAGGGTGCCGCAAGATTGACTTGATCAGGTTTAACCGCTATGCCCGAGAGACATCGAAAGTGAAAGGCGAAGTGCCTACCCGCCAGTATGTTCCGCTTCCCAACTACGCTGTTGAAGCTGCAGCCGCCAATGGCTGTAAGCTCGACCAGTTCTATTCGCGTCCGGGCTGGGAAGTTGACTACAGTCAGGCCCAAGGTATGTAAAACACCTCAAAAAGAAACAACAGACCATGAAGAAATCAACATATCTCATGAACCTATTAGCCTCCCTTCTACTGGGACTGGTCATCATTGGCTGTAATTCGGAAGATGACCCCACTCCGGCACCAGAAAAGCCGGTTGAAGCTACCGACGGCGGTTATCTCTTCGCCCACATGACCGACGACAACTACGGCTCACTGTTCTACAGTGTGTCGCGCGATGCATATAACTGGGAAACCCTCAACGACGGGCGCACTGTGCTTCCTGCCTATTGCGGACACCCCGATATCTGCAAAGGGCGCGATGGCTACTACATGATCAGCGTAAAGAAAGGCTCGGGCATCCCATTGCTGTTGCACTCGACCGATCTAGTCAATTGGGAATACACCAAACTGGCCAAATCGATATTCAACAAAATCAAAGAGCTTTATGGCCATGTCAACGAGGAAACATATTACGGTGCGCCTAAGATGTTTTATGACGAACCGAGCGACCAATATATGATCACCTGGCATGCCGGCAAGACGGGCAACGACTCCGATACTGGCGAATGGGAAACAAAACGGACATTCTATATACTGACCAAAGATTTCAAGAGTTTCTCAGACCCCAAACTGCTGTTTAACTTCACCGGCAGTGATGAAAACATGGCCACGATCGACGTAATTATCCGCCATTCAGGCGACAGTTATTATGCTATATTCAAAGATGAGCGCACTCAGGAAGTGGCACCTGAAACCGGCAAGACCATCCGCATAGCAAAGGCTCCGGCTCTGACAGGTCCCTATGCCAACCCCGGCGCCCGTATTACAGACCTTGCACGCTGGCATGAGGCTCCGATCATAGTTCCTACGGTTGACGGAAAGGGATTCTACCTCTTTACCGAGAACTACCCTCTGCAATACGACATGTTTGAGGCCCAATCGCTCGACGGACCCTGGACAGAACGGTATTTCGCAGGTCCAAAAGCCCGTCACGGTTGTATGGTTCGCGTAAACGAAACCGAATATAAGGCCATCATAAACGCTTATAAACGCTAACAATGAGAATCATCTATCATGAATAAAATATTATATACTGTCATATTGGTGGCAGGCATGTGGCTTGCAAGCTCGTGCTCGGATGACGTCGTTCGTCCGGATGAGTGGCCTGAATGGCCGGCAAAAGCTGTGGTGAAAGTCAACGGACTTGAACTGACCGACACCTATTACACCACTTTCAACGGCACAAAGCTTTCGCTTACTCAGGGCCAGACCATAGATTTCGACGGGATTGACAAGCTGCAATATACCTTACAGAGCCATTTCTGGGATGTGACATCGGCCGGACAGGCGGTGTTCAAAGGCGAGACGGGCAATTACGACGTGATCTACGACCATATCAACAATCTGCTGTATATCGAGCAGCCTGAGGCGAAATATCCTGATGCGCTCTATGTCATAGGCGAGCAGCTGGGCCATTCCGGCGCGACTGGGGTGATATCCGACAGCTGGTCTGTCGACGCTCCCGATAATGTGCAGAGCTGCCGTCGCGTGGCTTCCGGCAAGTTTGAAATCAGTCTATATCTGGCACAGGGATTCAAGTTCAAATTCTTCCGTCACCATGGCTGGGGTTCACATGAGGAAATCGAGATCTGGGCCGAGGATCTCACTGTCCGTCAGCCGGCACTCGTCACCGGCACCGGTGACTTCTGTGCCGGGCCGCTGTTCCAGGCGGGTGTGTATGACATCACGGTCGATCTGTCCGCCAGTACTTTCGATATTGTGAGCCGAGTGCCGGTTCAGCAGGAAGATTATTATGTCAACGGTGTGCTGATGGAGCCTTCCGGAGCGTTTCTCCACACCCGTCAGACCCTTACCACCGGTCAGGAAGTGGTGTTCGGCAATTTCGGCGGTATCGCCGACATGGTTCAGCCACAGTTCTTCGAAGTCATCTCGGATGTCGAGGGGCGCGCCCGGTTCCAAGGTCCCTCCGGTGAATATGACATATATTTCGATGCGTCTGGCATGCTCGTTTACGCCGAGTGTCCGTCGATGAACGCCTATGACGGCGCATCGATGTGGGTTACCGGATCGGGCTTCGGGCATCCCAAGGACGGACACGCCACTGTCGGGGCCTGGAAACTTACCGAGCCGGTCGGTTCATTCCAGATGATCAGGGTCGCAGAAGGGGTTTATGAGACATCCATGTATCTTGCCAGCGATTTCGATGTGAAATTCTACCGTGCCCGTGACTGGGGCAGTGCGCGTTCCACCCAGCTGTTCGAGCCGGTACCCTCCGAGTTGCTTGCCAAAGGTGTGGCCGGAACTCCCGATTACTGTATGTTCACGGGAGATCTCCTCCCCGGGCCTGGCTTTACCGCCGGAAGCTATACTGTCCGCGTGGATTTCAACAATAAGATAGTGTATTTGGCCGAGATAACTCCTCGGGACAAAATCCGTCCTGTCGACTACAAGGTCAACGGAGTGTCGCTGAAGGCCGGGCGCTATGATGAGTTTCTGGAGGCGACCGTCAGTCTCACCCGGGGCGAACGCGTCAGCTTTGAGAACTTCCAGTGTATCGACTATATGCTGCAGCCGGAATATTTTGTACGCAACGACGACGGTTCATACACTTTCAACGCCATGAGCGGCGAATACCGCGTGCTCTATGATGCCGACGGTACCGAACATATCTGGACTGAGCGAACCTCAGATGACGGCCTCTGGATCACCGGACAATATTTCGGCCACGGGCGCACCGGCGGATGGGATGTCGGATATCACGACGATTCGATCTATATATCCAAAGGCTGGAGTTGGGACAATCCCCGCCAATATCTCTGTTGTGCCGAGACTGCTCCAGGCATCTATGAAACCACATTCCTTATCCACAGCAGCTGGTCGCAGCTGACCCTTTATAGAAACCGCGGCTGGGACAAGCGAATAATGTCGAGCGAGGTCACTATCACCGACACAAGTTCTTTCGGACGTTCATTCGCCTGGCAGGACGGAGTGGGCAATGATGCCAACTTCGGGTGTACGGTCGGCGGTATCGGTCAGGAATACGGCACATACCGTCTTGTGATTGATACTAACCAGAGTCCGATCGTTGTGAAGCCTGTGCTGCTCGACGGCCACGGACATCATTAAATCCCCGGGATTAACCGTTAAAGAATTTTGAGTGTTTTTGCGGAGCCTTGATGCGCATCTTATTTTTCCAATAGGTTGTATATAATCGCATCAGGCTCCGCTTATTTAATCAGAAACTTTAAGAGAGTGTTTGAATTTAACTTTATGAAATCTTTAGAAATCTTTCCGGCCTGTTTTAAGCTTTCATTCAGTCATTATGGAACCCCATAATTCCTTCATTCAATCTCAAAACATTCTCGGAAATCTTCTCTAAATCTTAACATAAGTCAAAAGTAAACAACCTCTAAATATTAAAATCATGAAAAAACAGATCAGAGCTTTAATCCCTCTGGCCTGCATGGCACTGATGTGCTCTTGTGGTCAGCAGGGTAATGATACCGACAGTCGGATGGACCTGTTTATCGACGAGCTGATGGGACGCATGACCCTTGAGCAGAAGCTCGGACAGATGAATCTTGTCACCGGGGGCGACATGGTCACCGGACATGTGATGAGCAATGAACTTGAGCAGATGATACACCGTCAGGAGATTGGAGGAGTGTTTAATGTCAAAGGTGCCGGAAAGATTCTTGAATTGCAGCGCATCGCTGTCGAGGAAACGGAACTCGGCATACCATTGCTTGTCGGTGCCGATATTATTCACGGCTACGAGACAGTATTCCCTATTCCTCTCGCTTTGTCGTGCAGCTGGGACCCGGTGGCCATAGAAAAGATGGCCCGCATATCGGCCATTGAGGCAAGCGCATTAGGTATCAGCTGGACCTATAGTCCTATGGTGGACATCTGTCGTGACCCTCGCTGGGGCCGCATCGCCGAGGGAAATGGCGAAGACCCCTATCTGGGGTCGGTTCTGGGGTCGGCTTACGTGCGCGGCTATCAGGGGAAAGATATGTCGGGAAAAGATGAGATAATGGCTTGTGTGAAACATTTTGCTCTCTATGGGGCGGTGGAAGGTGGACGCGACTACAACACTGTCGACATGAGCCGTCAGCGCATGTTCAACGAATATTTTCCCCCTTATGAAGCTGCCATACGCAGCGGCGCGGCCAGCGTGATGAATTCATTCAATCTTGTCGATGGAATTCCGGCGGCAGCCAACAGATGGCTTATGGTCGATGTACTTCGCGACATGTGGGGATTCGACGGGCTGCTCGTGACCGACTACGATGTGATTTCCGAGATGTCTACCCACGGCTATGCCTCACTTCCCGAGGCCTCGGTGAAGGTTCTTGAGGCGGGCACCGACATGGATATGGTGTCGTCGGGATACTTAACGACCCTGAAGCAGTCGCTTGACAACAAGGCAGTGACAATGGAGATAATAGACAAAGCCTGTCGGCGCGTGCTTGAGGCGAAATATCGGCTCGGACTGTTTGAAGACCCCTACAAATATTGCGACACTGCATCCGTTGCAGGAAAGGTCTACACACCTGAACACAGGCGCGTAGCCCGCGATATCGCCACAGAGACGTTTGTACTGCTCAAGAACGCCGATCAGACCCTGCCGCTTGCGCCAAAGGGGCGAATAGCGCTGATTGGACCGATGGCCGATGCCGCCAACAACATGTGTGGTATGTGGAGCATGACCTGCACTCCTTCCGCACATGAATCACTGCTTGCAGCAATGACCGAAGAACTTCAGGGAAAAGCAGAGCTGATCTATTCAAAGGGGTGTAATATCTATGCCGACAGTACGGTAGAGAATAATGCCAATGGCATAAGACCTATCGCGCGAGGCGACAACGAGATGATGTTGCGGCAGGCTATGGCGGCCGCATCCAAGGCCGATGTCATCGTGGCCGCCTTGGGCGAATCGGCCGAAATGAGCGGCGAATCGGCATCACGTGCTGACATCCAGCTCCCCGATGTGCAGCAAAAACTGTTGCGAAGTCTGGTCGCGACCGGCAAGCCTGTGGTGCTTCTCCTGTTCACTGGCCGACCCCTTGTCCTCACCTGGGAAGATGCCAATGTCGACGCCATACTCAATGTCTGGTTCGGGGGCAGCGAGGCCGCCGATGCCATCTGCGACGTGGTCTTCGGGAGGGTGTCCCCGTCCGGTAAACTAACTACGACTTTTCCACGACATGCCGGACAGATACCTTTGTATTACAATCATATGAACACGGGGCGCCCCGATCCGGATGCGAAAGTATTCAATCGCTACACCAGCAACTATATCGACGAGACCAACGAAGAACTATATCCCTTCGGCTACGGACTCAGCTATGCCACATTTGAATATGGTGCCGTGAGCCTCGACAAAACGACACTTACGGCCGGCGATTCCATCACGGCCTCTGTAAAGGTTACCAACACGGCTCACTGCAGGGCTACTGAGACAGTGCAGCTCTACACACACGATATCTATGCATCGCTTGTGCGTCCGGTTAAGGAGCTAAAAGGTTTCAGACGAATTACTCTCGAACCCGGAGAAAGCCGAGAAGTGACCTTTACTGTCACCCCCGGCATGTTGCGTTTCTATAATTCTGAACTTGAATACGTCTGGGAACCCGGAGAATTCGAGCTGATGACAGGTCCTGATTCAAAGAATCTCAGCTCTGTCCGTTTTGAACTGAAATAACAAGAGGTCGTACATTTATCCGTACAAATGTACGACTCTCTAAACCTCTAAATACAGATATGCGCTGAAATAAAATACACAACTAAATAGCGCGTAACCCGTTTTTTTTGTAGCCGACTCCATGCCCGGTACTTTTGAGCTACTCTTCGACAGGTCTCCGGCTAAGCCAACTCTACGGTGATGAGATGTGTTATGTGACTGACGGGGTGTTCGTGTATAAATCGCCGCAGTCCGGCAACCACCAAACCGATGACCGGCCCTTGGATTCAGGACCAGGAGCCTGTATTTTCCCGCGACGGAGGACATTTCGGCGGTGTCCTGAAACTGGTGTTTCTCCAGCCCAACAATCCGGAGGACGCGGAGCGTATGCAGCTTTAGAGATAGTATAGACCGGGAATGCCTTGAGACTTTAATAATATCTGCTCACTGATTCCTTTAGGAAGCGTCGGAACTTTTTTGTAAAAGATCGGTTTTTCCGGCTACAGTTTGAGTAGGTATTCCGGATGATGACGTTATTATATATGAACCTTTAAATCTATCATATCATTTATGAAGAATAGTATTTTACTTCTGTTTTGCATGGTCGGGCTTCCGGCTTTCGCCACTACCGGGATTGTCCCCGGTACACCCTATTACATGCGCAACGTAGCTAACGGAAAATTTTTAACCGCAGGTGGCTGGTGGGGCACTCACGCAATTATCGGGGAGTCCGGACTGCCGGTGACATTCGAGGCTGCCGGAAGCACCAACGAGTTTCGCGCAGTGAACCCAGCCGGCTATTTTCAGGCAAGAGACATGTATCTCGACAAGCCGGTAGATCAGTCTTGCGTATGGACTGCCGAGACTGTAGGGAATGGAAAATTTGTGTTCAAATACACGGTTGATGGTCAGGAAAAGGCCGTTGGCATGGATGGCGACATGTATATCAATGATATGGCCATCAACACCGGTGATGCTGCCCAGCAGTGGGAGCTTTTCACCCGCGAAGAGTTGATTCAACAGCTTGCCGACGCCGATGTTGACAATCCTATGAACGCCACATTCCTCTTCCCCGGGTCGTCTATCATCCCAAACTGTTCAGAAAACGCAAGATGGGTGCGCACCGATGTCGGCGAAAATGCTCTCTTCGAGCTTGCTTCTGCCACCAACAATGAAAATGCATGGCGCTTTACCCGCGTTTACAAATCTTATAACAATCAGGTCGAGAATGGCGCCACAACCGCCTACACAATAACGAATTCCGCCGAGGGACTGCCTGTCGGTGCCTATGTGATGACGGCATATGTCGTTTCAGACGGGGCAAGCCCGGTAATGACAGTCAACGGCCTTGAGGTGCCCTATACATGCGTTGGCGACGGGGGCACTTACAGCGCCATAGATTTCGGCACAGCTGTTTACGAAGGACGCTACAAGGTTTCAATTCCCGTAAATGTTACCGACGGCAAACTCGAAGTCAAGTTTGTGAAGGGGGCAGATGCCAACCCGACAGCGCTCTACTTCGACAACTTCGATCTGCTTTATATCGGCAATAAAGGTGGTGACGCCTATAACGTTATGTACAAAAATGTCAAGGAAGCCATGACCGAAGCCGAAGCTATCGCAGTACGTCTGGGTCTCACAGGTTTCAACAACCGCGAAGTTCAGGACCGTTGGGATAACCATGGCATCACAGGCGACGGCAGCGAAGAAGTTCATATGACCTACGAAGCTCTTGCTGCCGCATGCAAGACCCAGGGAGTGGTCCCTGCCGACATGACATATGCTATTCTTAATCCCAGCTTCGAGCTTGGATCATGGGGCTGGACGTTTGACACCGGCGGAGACACAGTTATAGCAGAAAATAAAGATGGCAAGGCAACCGAAGGCGGCGACGGCAAATATCTATATAACACATGGGATAATGCGAAAGGACATGCAATTTCACAGATAATCAGCGGCCTTCCCTCCGGCACTTATACAGCTGCCGTAAAAGTTTCGGCTCCCGCCAACAGCACTATCTATATCTTTGCCAATGACTCTCATCAGGCTGTGACTATTCCGGAGGATTCAAACGAAAGTGTGTTCTATCCAGTTGAGATACAGTTTGAACTCGCTCCCTCTCAACAGCTCAATCTCGGAGTCACCGGTGGCGACAAGGATGGCAACTTCGTGCCTGACAACGGTGCCTGGTTCCGTGCCGACAACTTCACCCTTGCCCACATGCTCCAGACTTCTGTAACATCAGTCGTAGCGGACTCAGACAACGCTCCGGTGGAATACTACAATCTGCAGGGAATCAAGATTACAACTCCTGCTGCCGGCCAGATTTACATTGTCAAGCAGGGCTCAACTGCCAGAAAAGTAGTGATGTGATAAATAATATAAAATGACAATTGTGTCTTACTGACGTTTCATCGATTTTTAGGTTATCTCGGCGCCGTACATTTGAACATATGCGTAAAAATGTACGGCGCTAATAGTTACATTATGAAGAAAATATTCGTAGCCGCCTTGTCGGCGTTATTTGGCATTTTGAATACACCGGCCGCTGAATGGCACGTAAGGACAGCATGCGCCGGTGACATCAAGGTTGTTTGTCAGCAACCTGGCGACTGGAAGTTTGAACTGCATGTAGATTCGATTGACGGTAAAGAGATTCTCGCTGTCGGGCTGACTTCAGACAGCCTGCGGATGCCCCCCCGGTTTGATGTCATCATATCGGTGCCCCAGCATGACATCCACCATCTATGGCGCCCCGGCGATATGGACCGCTGCCAGTTGCGCCCCGACTGGATGGGATATTATTCGAGTCATCTTGCTTTCGATATGCCTCTTTATGCCTTTATAAACAGCAACAACGGCAACAGGCTGACAGTTGCAGCCAGTGAACTGCTGCGAAATGTAGATGCTCAGTTCGGTCTGGTCGAGGAAGGAAGTACCCTGTTGGGGAAACTCAGCTATTTCAACGGACCACAGACTCAGATGATACTCTATGAGACTAAGATAATGCTCGACCCTCGCTCTGTAATGTGGAGCGAAGCGATTAAAGAGAGTGCCGAGTGGATGACGGCCGAGGCCGCTCTGGAATCTGTGGCCGCTCAGGAAGAGGCGTTTGCCCCCCTCTATTCAACATGGTATAATTTCCATCAGAATGTTACGGCCGACCGCATAGAGCAAGAATGCCTCGAGGCTTCGCGGCTGGGTATGAAGACTATTATTCTTGATGACGGCTGGCAGACTGATGACAACAACCGCGGATATGCTTTCTGCGGCGACTGGCAGGTGAGCCCTAACCGCTTCCCGGATTTCGCTGCGCATGTGAAGCGGGTGCGGGACATGGGCATGAAGTATATGGTTTGGTATTCGGTTCCTTACGTTGGCAAAAAAAGCCGCAATTACGAGCGTTTCAAAGGAAAGTATCTTTCTGAATCGGCAGAAGTCTGTGTGCTTGACCCACGCTTTCCGGAGGTAAGGGAGTTTCTCTGTTCCACATATGAGAATGCGATGAAAGAATACGGTCTTGACGGATTCAAACTCGATTTTATCGATAGCTTCCGTTTTGACAACGAGGATCCTGCAGAAGCCGACAATTATGCCGGACGCGATATAAAATCACTGCCTGCTGCTATTGATGTCCTGATGAAGGAAATATACAGGCGGTTAAGCGCCATCAGACCGGATGTGCTGATAGAATTCCGTCAGCGATACATGGGGCCGGCAATGCGTCAGTATGGCAACATGTTCCGCGCAGGTGACTGTCCTGCTGATCTGCAGAGCAACCGCCAGCGCATAGCCAACCTGCGTTTGACCTCGGGAGAGAGTGCAGTACATTCCGATATGCTGGAATGGAACCTGACCGAGACTCCGGAGAATGCCGCACGCCACATACTTTCGGCTCTGTTTGGTGTGGTACAGTATTCGATGATGCTCGGAGAGTTGCCCGAAAATCATACGAGAGTGATAAGACACTGGCTTGATTTCTCGCAAAAACACCGCGAGACATTGCTCAAGTCAGAATTCCGCCCTTATCATCCGGAGAAATGTTACCCGGTCATCGAGGCTGAAAGTGACGATGAACTGATAGTGGCCGTATACGATGACATGAGTGTGTCTGAGATGAAAACATCTGGGAAACGCACCTATATAATCAATGCCTCGGGAGTTCCGTCGCTTGTGCTGGATATGTCCGCGGTCCCCCGGCGTGTCGTGGCATACGATGTGTACGGCTGTGAGGCTACCGCACCTGAAATCGTCAAGGGGGTGCAACGGGTAGTGGTACCCTTGAGCGGATATTTAGAGATTGAATACTGAACCATGTAACTATTCAGCGGACACGATGAGGGAAGTCGCTTTTTAGAAAAGGGCGAGTATAGCATTGTATGACGAGTTTCCGTGTTTCTTTGTTGTCTCGACTATTGAATGCAGATCCATGAAGGCATCTGCACCAATGTCAGACCGGAAGCATCATGAGTTTTTGAGCTTGATTTTCAACTTCCGTATTCCGCGTTCGGAGGCATTGTTGTCAGGCGGTAAGGCCGGATCTCTCAAAAAGTTGAAGATATAGCCCCGACATTTCAACAGACCGTTCTTGAAAGTAGTGAACTTTTCGTTCAGTTTCGACAGATTCTCGTCAACGAGTCTGTCCAGACGCTCCAGCCACGTCTGTGTGTCTATCGACTCCATCGGCCTACGATTGCGTTCGTGTATCGCCTCCTGAAATGTAGAGTCCAAGGGCAAATGCAATATTAGCGAAAATGTTTGAAAAACTCTGCTGTAGGAGTTGAGAAATTGAGTTTCTCTCTTGGCCATCTATTGAGCTTGGTCTGTATCTTCTTGACGAATCGAGGCGTAACAGTGTTGAAA
>ENA-ORMR01000452-ORMR01000452.1-human-gut-metagenome-genome-assembly--contig:-NODE-452-length-41104-cov-7.062779_pt1 | contig 41104 bp, 39 predicted proteins | sample MGYA00242107_ERZ509003 | MGnify/ENA primary metagenome ERZ509003 (study PRJEB26280, sample SAMEA2338699) | human gut metagenome | biome: human gut; feature: human-associated habitat; material: faeces...
ATCTTCAACCCCAGAAGCGTTACCGCCAATTTCAGCAAGCTGCTGGAGCAGAACGGTCTGCGGCACATTCGCTTTCACGACCTTAGACACAGCTGTGCCTCACTGCTTTTGGCGAACGATGTGCCTCTGAAGCAAATCCAGGAGTGGCTGGGTCACAGCGATATTGGCACGACGGCGAATATTTACAGCCATTTGGATTACAAGTCCAAGATCACCTCGGCAAATGTAATGGACAATATCCTGACTCTGCCGGACACAAGGCAGACCGGCTGGCACACCTGAGTTCTTGCCGAAAATCATGTACGCCGATGTGACCTTGAGAGAAAAGAAAAGCCCAGTCATATGGGCAAAAGCCTTGATATGACTGGGTTTTTGGCGGAGAGGATGGGATTCGAACCCATGTGCGATTGCTCGCAAACTGATTTCGAGTCTTGTTCGCACTTGGCATTTCCGTGTCTGCTGTGGTCGGTGACGGCAGCTTTGGAAACGGCGAAAGCCCTTGTGCTGCAACGGATTTTGGACGCGCCGACCGGTATTGACCAGCTCCATATCAGAAAAAACCAGAGTTCAAATTGAAATGAGAAATGCCCCAAAACGATCGATTTTTTTGCGCGCTGGCAAGAAAATACGCAAGAAGAAAACCCTTGTCCGGTATGGCTTTGCGGACAGCTCCCCGGATTAAATGCAAGAAAAAACGGCTCAAAACAGATTATACGAAGCACCCTTTCGGACCGAAACACAGAAAGGAGTCTTCGTTATGAAATACGACGCCAAGGAATTCAAAAAATACCCGGAGATTATGAACAAGGAGCAGATGCGGATCGCCTGCCACATCAGCAAGCAGACAGCGCTCTATCTTCTCCAATTCAACCTGATTCCGCACACCTGCACCGGCAAGAAAACCCGCTGCTACGCCATCAAAAAGAGTGATGTGATCGCTTTTATGAACGACCGTGAGGTAAACCCGGAAAAATACATAGCGCCGAAGAACTGGTACAAATACGGAAGCGAAATGGTTCGGCCCTATAAAATCCGCATCCATCTGCCGTGCGCCAAAGACGAGAAGAAGCTTCGGCGCTACTATGAGAGCAAGCTGGCCGCGCTGCCAGATGTGATGGATGTGGCCGCCGCTGTGGACTTCACAGGCTATAACCGCCGCACAGTCTGCCAATGGATTCGCGTGGGGAAGCTGAAGGCGCTGGCGCTGCTGCAGAAGTACATGATTCCCAAATGCTATCTCATCGACTGGCTCTGCTCGGACGATTACAACAACACCAATCGCAAATCCCGCCGGCATATCGATATGCTTTGGGAGGCGCAGAAATGGAGAAATTGATGCGGACATTTTCCCTTATTCTCTCAAAAAGAGGCACAGCGGCATCATTCCCTTGGCGTCTGTTGAAAAAACGCCGATTTTGTGATACTATAATAGCAATAAGCCGAGCATTTGCTGAAGCCACCGAAAAGCCGGGAGGGAACAAAAATGAGCAGTAATTTCCTCAACGATGAAAACAAGGGCGATATCGTCATTTACCAGTCTGAAAGCGGCGAGACAAAAATTGATGTCCGGTTTCAGGATGAAACTGTCTGGCTGACACAAGCGCAGATGGAGGAGCTTTTCCAATCTTCCCATGCAAATGTGGTTGAGCACATCAAAAACATCTATTCCGAAGGTGAGCTGGACGAAAGTTCAACCTGTCGGAAATTCCGACAAGTTCGCCGCGAGGGAAATCGCAATGTGGAGCGCGAAAGACTATATTATAACCTGGACATGATCATCTCTCTGGGTTATCGCATCAAGTCCTCCATCGCAACGCAGTTCCGCCGCTGGGCTACCGAGCGCTTGAAGGAGTACATGATCAAGGGCTTCGCCATGGACGATGAGCGACTGAGGAATCTCGGCGGCGGCAGCTATTGGAAGGAGCTTCTTGACCGCATCCGGGACATCCGTTCCTCCGAAAAGGTGATGTACCGTCAGGTCCTCGACCTCTACGCTACCAGCGTGGACTATGACCCCAAAAGCGCCGAGTCGGTGGCTTTTTTCAAGATGGTGCAGAACAAGCTGCACTATGCCGCCCATGGCCATACCGCCGCAGAGGTGATTTTTGAGCGAGCCGATGCCGAAAAGCCATTTATGGGGCTTACCGCATTTTCCGGGGATTTTCCCACGGCGAAGGATATTGCCGTCGCAAAGAACTATCTCTCCGCGGACGAACTGAAGATACTGAACAATCTCGTTTCCGGATACTTTGACTTTGCGGAGATTCAGGCGATTCGCCATCGGCCCATGTACATGAGCGATTATGTGGAGAACCTGGACCGCATCCTTGCCTCCACCGGAGAGGCCCTGCTCACTGACGGGGGAACCGTAAGCCACACGCAGGCGATGGAGAAGGCAAAGACGGAATACAGGAAATATCAGGCGCAGAATCTTTCTCCCGTGGAGGAGGAATATTTGCAGACCATTCGCAGCATCGAGAAGGCGGCAAAAGAGGGCAAAAAACGCTGACGCCGGAAAAGCTTCACAGGGAAGGGATCCTTTTTGAGCCGGTATACTGCGGATATGGATAGGGGCTGTCGTAAATATTCACAGGAGATTGTATATGGGTAACGAACAAGCGGAGATCGATGGCCTCCGCTTGCTTTATATGTTGGCTTCTGTAATTAGTCTGGAATCGATTCCTTGATTAAAGTCGACAATGCGCTTCCTTTTTGATGGTTTATGAGCCCCACGCCAAAAATGCAGACCTACTCTGGGCATCTGGCTTATGTGCGGGATTCACCGGGATCGACAACTACATACAGAAAGAAAATAAGGGCTTATCGGCTGACAGCGCTCTACCATGCGCTGTTGACGATAGGCCCTTATTATCCTGCTGCCGGACTGGCACCGTGAGATATGGCGTTTTACGGTCAAAAGAATGCGTTTCACCGTGAAACGCATTCATGAGGAAAAAACAGATTTCTTTTTGTCTCTCTCAATATATCTCGATATCTCATGTACCGAGGTATCATAAGTTTTGCGGAAAAGATTTATTCCGGCTCTTTTACTAGATATTCAGCCAAATAGGCTGGGACACAGTTGATCCAGAAGGTATACAGCCAGTCGACCTGAATGGTTTTGGAATCCAGATAATACTTTTCAAAATAGCGCGTAATACCACACATGAAGAAACGGAGCACTTCTCTCAATTCCGGCGTTATCGCACCCGGAAAATGGTTCCATTTCAGCAGCCTTACAAGATCCTCAACGCCCTTGTTTTCTATTTCGGAGCGCAGGTCATTCTGCCCGTAATAGGATAGAGCGTTTCCGAAGCCCTTGAGGGTGCCGTTATAAAGAAAGTTGTCCTTGCAGCAAGTAAAAAACGTTTCGAGAGAGTTTCGCTTCCCATCCGTATACCACAGAGGCTCGACAGTTATCCGATAGAGATAGGCAAGCAACTCGTTTTTATCCCGAAAGTGATTGTAAAACGTCCTGCTGCTAAGACCGGAGAGCCCCACGATATCCCCGACAGAAATACTCTCAAAGGAGTTGCTCTCAAGCAATTCCCTCAAAGCCAATGCAAATCTCTCTTTTGTTGATGGCAGAGCTTTCACGGTACCCCCCCAGTTTCTGTTAGCATAATAAAATTTTAACACAGTTTTTGCAGAAATACAAGAAATGAACGATTTGATAACGGCTCAAAACGGGAGAATTAAATTCAGAAAAAAGGATAATTATGAACTAATACAGAAAAGTGGAAGATTGTGAATGTATTTTGCCCCATGTTTGTTTTAAAATTAACACATCAAACGTGTGAGTCATGACGCACAACAAATCAATCAGACAGGAGGTAATTGAATTGGAGACATACAAGAGCAATTACATTCAGAAAAACTACGTGGAAGGCAAGGTCATTATTATCACCGGCGCCTCCAGCGGCTTCGGCAAGCTGACTGCAAAGCGAGCCGCAGAGATGGGCGGCAAGATCGTTCTGGCGGCACGCAGCGAAGAGAAGCTGAAGGAGACCGTGGCGGAGATCAAGGCGGCGGGCGGTGAGGCCAGCTACATCGTAACAGACGTGGCGAAAAAGGACGATGTTTTCGCAATGGCTAAATTCGCGGTAGATACCTACGGCAGGATCGATGTGCTTGTTAACAACGCCGGGACGATGCCGCTGGCCTTTTTCAGTGAGCATGAGCAGGCGCTGGACAAATGGGAACAGTGCATCGACATCAGCATCAAGGGCACTATTTTCGGCATCTCCGCCGTCTATGACCAGATGATCAAGCAGGGACAGGGACAGGTGATTAATGTCTCCTCCATCTACGCCAACTTCCCCGTTGCGGGCGCAGGCGTGTATCAGGTCGCAAAGATGGGCGTGCAGTATCTGGCGGAATCTCTGCGCAGCGAGTGTCAGGGCAAAATCAAGGTCACGACCATTAAGCCCACCGGCTTTATGAAGACCAACCTTTCCAGCAGCGTGGTCGATCAGATGGCAATGATGCCCGCAGTGGCAGGCCCCCTTGAAATCCTCAGCAACTGGGTAGAAGAGGCTCCGCTGCGTCCCGATTTCCATGACATCAACAGCATGACCTACAACGATCCTGATCCACAGGTCTTGGCGGACAATATTATTTATGCCATCAATCAGCCTTGGGGTGTCAGCATCGGTGATCTGACCGTGCGCGCTTCAGGCGAATCCTTTGTCATTTGATTAGGAGGTGTTTCGATGAACAGCTATAGAACCGAAAACTACATAAAAGACAAGGTCATTGTCATCACCGGCGCTTCCAGCGGTTTCGGCAAAGAGACCGCAAAGAAGGCCGCCGAGTTGGGCGGAAAGGTCGTTCTGGCCGCGCGGCGTGAGGAATTGCTCCGGGAAATTACGCAGGAGATCCGTGAAAGCGGCGGCGAGGCTTCCTACATCAAGACCGATGTTCGTGTGAAAGATCAGGTCAATGCCATGGCGAAGTTCGCCGTGGACACCTACGGACGCATTGATGTGCTGGTCAATGATGCCGGCACAATGCCGCTTGCCTATTACAGCGAACACGCAATTGCCATGGAAGCATGGGAGCAAAGCATTGCTACCGCGATCAATGGTACACTGTACGGCATCGCGGCGGTCTATGACCAGATGATTGAGCAGGGGCAGGGACATATCGTGAACATTTCCTCCATCCTCGGCAACTATCCCGTGAGCGGTTGCGGGGTCTATAATGTGACAAAGGCCGCCGTCAGAATGCTGGGCGACAGCCTGCGCGTAGAATCCCGCGGGAAAATCAAAGTTACCAACATCAAGCCCACATCCGTGGCAAATACGGGTCTGGTCTCTACAGAAGTAGATTATAATGCAGGTCTGTCCGGCATTTACGGGAAAATCATTGACGCATTTATGGGGTTGGCGATCCCCGATCGTCTTGACACGGAGAGCATCCATTGCTTTGACTTTTCTCCGTCTATTCTGGCGGACAACATCATTTACGCCATTGACCAGCCTTGGGGCGTGAATATCAGTGAGCTGACTGTCCGCGCTTCCGGTGAAGCCATGTTTGTATAAGGAGGTCACATCATGAGCCATAAATTTTTGGAGCCTATTAAAATCGGTAATCAGACCGTGAAAAACAGAGTGATGTTCCTTGCGATGGCAAAGAATATTTCTAATTTCGACGACAGCGTATCCGCAAAAGACATCGCCTATGTGGAATCGGTCGCCGCGGGCGGCGTGGGGCTTCTTGTTCCCGGCGCAATGATCGTAGACCCGGAGTGGCCTTCTGTGCTGCCCTTGCAGCCGGGCATTTATGATGACCGCTTTATCCCCGGGCTTCGCAGGCTGGTGCTTGCTGCCCATAAGTACGACGCAAAGATCCTGTTCCAGCTTTGGCATCCCGGCGCAACCAACTATTCCGGCATTGATCCGAAGACTGTGGACGAGCTGACGAAGGACGAGATCCACGCCATTCAGGACAAGTTTGTGGCCGCTGCCAAGCGTGCTATGGCCGCCGGTGCGGACGGCATCGAGTTCCAAACCTGTCATGGCTATCTGGCCTGCCAGTTCATTTCTCCTCTGTTCAATCACCGCACTGATGAGTACGGCTGGAATAAGGTAGAGGATCGCACCCGTTTTGCCACGGAGATTTTGACCCGCATCCGCAAGGTCATCGGACCGGATAAAATCATCTCCGTGAAAATGCAGGGCTTTGACTACCCCAAGAGTGAAGGTCCCAACGGCAACGACGGAATCACGCCGGAACAGGCCGCCGAGGTCGCTCCCTATCTGGAAAAGGCCGGTGCGGATATGATTGCAGTGTCCGCCGGCGGCACAATATATCATCAGGACGATATTATGTCCGGCGATGTGCATCGTGCCGAAGGCTGGAAGGTTCCTGCTGCTACCATGGTCAAGAATGCTGTTTCCGTTCCCGTAGTAGCTACCGGCAGCATCCGTCACCCGGATTTCGTGGATCAGATCATCAATGACGGCAAGTGCGACATGGTCGGCATGGGCCGCGGCATTCTGGCTGAGCGCGAATGGGTAAAGAAGTGTGCCGAAGGTCGCGAGGATGAGCTTCGCTACTGCATCTCCTGCATGAATTGCTTCAATGTCAATCCGTTCAGCTATGAGCAGACGAACTGCTCCGTGAACCCCTTTGCCCTGCGCGAAGGCTCCAAGCGCCCCATCGTTCAGGACGGGGACGGCCGTCTGGTGGCGGTCATCGGCGCAGGCCCCGCGGGCATGGAAGCTGCGGTCACGCTCAAACAGCGCGGCTTTGACGTGGTGGTGTTCGACAAACGCGATGAGATCGGCGGTAACCTCCATGTTGCAAAGAAGCCCCCCTTCAAGGGCAAATTTGAGTGGGCTATCGACTATTATAAGTCCATGGCAAAGAAGCTGAATATCACGATGAAGCTGGGGAAGGAGGTCACGGCGCAGGAGGTTCTGGCTCTCAAACCCTATTCCATTCTGGTTGCAACCGGCAGCAACGTCATTTCCATCCCACTCGAGGGGCTGGATCAGGTACAGACGGTTCAGGCGCACGACGTGCTTGCCAACGACATGCAGTTTGCAAACAAGAAGGTCGTTGTCATCGGCGGTGGCATTACCGGGCTGGAGACTGCGCTGTATATCAACCGTCAGGGCACTAATCAGGTTTCCGTGGTGGATATGCTGCCCGAATGGCCGGTGGATATGCTGGATATGCGCTATCAGAACGAAGCGCTGCTGGAGGTCCGCCACTGCAACGATCAGGGTGTTGCCCTATTTTATAATAACAAGGTTGTGAAATTTGCCGACGGCAAGCTGTTCATTGAGAGCACCAAGGACGGCGAGGTGAAGGAGCTTCCCGCAGACGTGATCGTTCTGTCCGTGGGTGTGAAGCCCAACGACGCACTGTGGCAGGAGCTGCTTGCTTCCGGCCATCCCAGCGTCTGGAAGGCGGGCGATGCCATCGCCACCGGCAAGATCAACAAGGCAGTCCTCCACGGCAGCAAGTTCGGCTACAGCCTGAACTGAAGCATAGTAAGGCGCTGTTCTTGCACACCCTTTAAAAAGATACGATAATCAACATGGCAATGCCCAGCTCCAAAACAGAGCCGGGCATTGTGCTGCATATTGCTTTACCAGCTTTTACGGTAAGCCGGGGCGACGTCGTATAAAATCTCCATATCCTTTCTGGTTTTCTCCCGATAGGAAAAAGCCCCTTTTCTCCGGCACCATTCATATTGAGCGGAGATCGCGACCTGAATCCCCAATGAAACAAGCTCAGCTGCGTTTCCCTTGTTTCGGATAATACCGGATTTCTGACAGTTCCCGATGAGCTTGACAAACCAGTCGTTGAAGACATAAACGGCGTCCATAATGCCGATGGAACGCTCCAACTCCGCTTTCAGCAACTCCAGCATAAGCTGGTAACCGCCGCGTTCAGACAGCTCCACGTAATAATTGAACAGAATCATGACCCGCTCAAAGTCATTTTCTGCGGCGATAAAGGAGGAGAAGTCTTCTTTAAACTGGTTCTGAAAGTCATTGAGAATAAAGCCGATGATCTGATCCTTATTGGAAAAAATCGAATAGAAGGTCACACGGGAGACACCGGCCTGCTCACAGATGCTGTTAACGGAGACAGACTCGTAACCCTTTTTACGAAATAATTCCATTGCCGTATCGGCAATCAAACTTGCCGTTTGGTGTTTGCCGGTCATCTTTGTCCCTTCTTTTCAAAAAATCTATGCTTACATTTTAGCATATTTGTAAAGCTGTTTCAAGCACAATGAAATTCTTCGTATGCAAAACACATACATGGTTTTTGTGACAATTTTAGAATGCTTTTCGCCGATATTGACATTTTTCGGCGATAATCTAAAATGAAAACAGCTTAGACATTTAATTAACAAATCAAGGAGGAAAAAGAGAAGTGGCACTGCTGAACTACAAGAAAGGAAAGACCGTGTCCTTTCAGGGGAAGGGAGAAAAAGCAAAACCCGTTTCCCTCGCCCAGTACATTATGCACTATGCCTACGGGGCGAGTGAGCCGACCATCCTGAAGACCGGCGATATCTTGATGCGCGGCTATGAGGGAGCGACGACGGAGGAGAAGCGGGAGTTTTATAAAAAGCTGATGGCTAAAATGGAGAACACCTCCAAGACCGGCAACTACTTTCTCCCGCATGGCATTATCCTAAGCCAAAAGGCTGCCGAAAACGTCATAGACTTTGTCTATACAGTAGAAGTCGGCGCAGGTGCGCACGTTTCCGCAGGCCCCTGTATCTGCGAGGTGGCGCTCAAGAAGTATCCGGAGGGCGTGACAGAGCCGGAGATCAAGGATCTCACACTCTATTACGGCGCGGACATCTATGAGAACCTGCCGCTCGGTCATCATCCTGTGACAAAGGAGGAGGCAAAGGAGATCCTTGCCGACATGCACAAAAAGGGCTATGTCCACAATGTCCTTTACATGTTCGGCAAAAAGTCCGGTGCGTTTGTCATGTGCAACTGTGACAGGGAGGTGTGCGCGGTCGTCAAGGGGACGCGCATCCTCGGGCCGGGGATCAACTGCGAAAAAGGCCCGGAGGTGATCAAGCGCGACAGAAGCAAATGTCTGGGCGCGCAGGAGTGCGGAATGTGCGTGAAGCGCTGCCCCTTCGGCGCAAATAAGATCAAGGACGGCATGGTCATTTTTGACAAGGAAAAGTGCATGGGATGCGAGCTGTGCGTCGCCACCTGCAAGGGCTGCGCCCGGGAGCTGGAGGAGCGCAAGGATTATGGCTATGATGAAGTAATGCATAGGGAGCTGCTGCTGGCCGGAAAGTACGGAAGACCCGAGCTGGACACGGTCACCCTTGAAGATAACAACAGGGAGGAATAAAAAATGGACTATTCAATGCTTCTCTCGCCGATGAAGATCGGCAATCTGGAAATCAAAAACCGCACGGTCATGACCGCCGCCGAGTTCAGCATGGGTCAGGCCAACGGCAAGCCCACGGAAAAGCTCATGGACTACTATGAGGAGCGGGCCAAGGGTGGCGTGGGACTGATCATCCCGGGGATCTGCCGCGTCAACGACATGTACGCGACATCTTCCTTTACCCAGCTTGCGATGAGCCATGACTACCATATCGAGCCGATGCGCGAATTCGTGGGGAGAATCCACAGGCACGGCGCGAAACTCGGCATCCAGCTGCACCACCCCGGCCGTCAGGGCTATGCCAGCAGCGTGAATTCCCTTCCGATGATCCTGCCGCTGGTGGAGAAAAAGCCGGAAATTATGGAGATGCTCTACAAGGCGACGCCTACGATGATGGCGCTGGAGGAGAAGGGAATCTGCCAGCCGGTCGCCGCCCCGTCCGTTTGTGAGCGCAGCTATCATGTCCCAAGCCCGATGCGCGCGATGACAAAGTTCGAGGTCAAGAGAACGATTCAGGATTTCATCGACGCAGCGGTCCGCTGCAAAAAGGCAGGCGTTGACCTCGTGGAGCTGCACGCGGCCCACGGCTATCTGATCCAGCAGTTCCTTTCCCCAAACACCAATCACCGCAAGGATGAGTACGGCGGGAGCTTTGATAACCGCCTGCGCTTTATCAGCGAAATCATCACCGGCATTAAGGCCGCCTGCGGAAAGGACTATCCGCTGATGGTGCGCCTGTCTGCCGACGAGATGTATGACCGGATCGGTAAGCCCGGAAAGGGCTATGATCTGGAGGAAGGAAAGCGGATCGCAAAACGGCTGGAAGAGCTGGGTGTTGACGCGATCAACGTATCCTCCGCCTGCTATGATACTTACAATTATTGGCTTGAGCCCACGTCCTTTGAGCCGGGCTGGCGGGCCTATCTGGCAAAGGCGATCAAGGAGACCGTCAAAATCCCTGTGTGCGCGGCCAACTTCATGCGCTCTCCCGATCAGGCGGAGCGGCAGCTTGAGGAGGGAGTGCAGGACTTTATCGGCTCCGCCCGCACCTTTATCTGCGACCCCTACTGGGTGAAGAAGACGGAGGAGGGACGCACCAACGAGATCAAGCGCTGCATCGGCTGCCTCAACTGCATCGAGAGCTTCACCTACGGGGCATTGAGCGGAAAGAACGGCGAATGCGCGCTCAATCCCGCGGTCGGACAGGAGCGGTTTTTCGCCAACATGCCGAAGGACGGCGAGGGGCGCAGGGTCGTTGTTGTCGGCGCAGGCCCCGCCGGTTTGATGGCGGCGGAGATCATGGCGAGGCGCGGCTTTGCCGTGACCGTTTTTGAGAAAGAAGAGAAGGCCGGAGGACAGGTGAAGACCGCCTCGACCTGCCTGCTCAAAGGTAAGCTCTACTGGTCGATCGAAGACCTGATGGCAAACGTGGAGAAGCTCGGCGTAGAGGTAAAGCTCGGCACGGAGGCCACGGAAAAGGCCATCGCCAAACTCAAGCCCTATGCCGTCGTCATCGCGACGGGCGGCGTCCCGGTAAGACCGCGCTCAATCAAGGGCATCGACCTGCCCAATGTCTGCACTGCGCCGGAGATCATTATGGGTGAGAAGAAGATCAGCGGCAAGATCGTCGCGGTGATCGGCAGCGGCATGACGGGGCTTGAAACAACGGAGATCCTCAACGAGAGCGGAAACCATGTGGTCGTCGTTGAGATGGCGGAGGAGATCGCACCGGGTACTTGGTTCCAGCTGAAGGATGACGAGCTGAGCCGGATTCAGAAATACGACACGGAGTTTATGCCGGGCAAGCGCCTGATGAAGATTACGGAGGACAGCGTGATCCTCGAGGACGTCAGAACCAGTATGCTGACCACGGTGACGGTTGACGAGGTCGTCTTGTCTCTGGGCGTCCGCCCGGTAAACGCGCTGGCAAAGGCGCTTGAAAATCAGTACCCGTATGTGGTAACGGTCGGAGACGCGTGCAAGAGCGGGAGGATCGCGGATGCGGTACACAGCGCGTATGACGCGGTCATGCGCATTAAGTAAGGAAAGAGGGGTTTGAAATGAAGAAAACATATAAGGCGCTTCTCTGCGGCGCGGCGGCTGTCGCGGCGGTCGGTATCGCATACGCAATGGACGAGCGCTTCTTTGAAAAGGCAAAGGATAAGCTTACGGTATTCAAGTGCCGCGCGAACAGCAAAATCATGGAGCAGGCGCTCCCGCTTACGGACGCCATGTTCCCCGGCCCGAAGGTGGTAAGCGGAGCGGACAGCGCAAAGAAGATCCCGGAGGTACTCAAAGAGCTGAACGTGAACAAGGTCATGATCGTGACCGGCCCAACCGTCGGCAGAACCATTGTCCCGCCCATCGCGGAAAATCTTGAGCGCCATGGTATTGGCTACACGATCTATGATCAGGTGGAGGCAAACCCCTCGGTGAAGACGGTGGAGGCGATCCGTGCGCAGTATCTGGAAACCGGCTGCGACGCCTTCCTCGCGATCGGGGGCGGCTCCCCCATGGACGCCGCCAAGGCGGCAGCGGCGCGCGTTGCCAAGCCCAATACGCCGATCGGGAAGATGGCGGGCCTGATGAAGGTCATGATAAAGGTCGCTCCGATCGTTGCCGTCCCCACCACGTCCGGCACGGGCAGCGAGGTCACAATGGGCGCTGTGATCTCCGATCATGACGAGCGCCACAAGTACGCGATCATGGATCCCAACCTCGTCCCCAAATATGCCGTTCTCGACCCGAAGCTGACGGTGTCCATGCCGAAATTCGTCACCGCGACGACGGGTATCGACGCGCTGACCCATGCGGTAGAGAGCTATGTCACGTGGGCGTATAACAACAACGCCAGCAACCGCAATGCGGAGGAAGCGGTGGTAAAGATATTCAGAAATCTCAAGCGCGCCTATGAGGACGGGAACGATCTGGAGGCCCGCGAGGCCATGCTCATCGCCTCCTATAAGGCAGGGCTTGCCTTCAACCACACCGGCGTCGGGTATGTTCACGCGATTGCCCACGCAATGGGCGGCATCTATAACACCGCGCACGGGCTCGCGAACGCGGTCATCATGCCGATTGTTCTGGAGGACTACGGCACGGCAGTCCATCCCCAGCTTGCGCATCTTGCGGAGATTACCGGCGTGAAGACGACCGGCAGCGACGCAGAGAAGGCAAACGCCTTTATTGCTGCGATCCGTCAGATGAACAGGGAGATGGGGCTTCCCACGGGCTTTGACTTCATCGAGCAGAAGGACTTCCCGCAGATCATCAAGTGGGCGCTGGCAGAGGGCAACGGAACCTATCCCGTGCCGGTAATCTACAATGAGGCGCGCATGAGGCATGTCCTCAACCGCATCGTTCTGGAAGCCTGAACATGCACGAGCTGGGTCTGATTATAGACGTCGTCGAGAAGGTTGACCGGATCGCCGAAGAACAGAACCTTAAGAAAATTGATAAGGTGGTTCTTCAGGTGGGCGAAGCGTTTTCCGTTGTCCCGCAGATGATGAAAGCTGTGTACAGGCGTTCCATACCGGGGACCCGGCTGGAAGGCTCCGCACTGGAGATTGAAATCATAGAAGCCTCAGCAAAGTGCCGGAACTGCGGAAGCGTCTTTAATCCCTTCACCTGCGACGCACAGTGCCCCTGTTGTCAGGAGAGCGAATATACCGTGCTCTCCGGGAAAGAGTTCTTAATTAAAGAGATACTGGCTTGTTAGCCGAAGCTCCCCGGGCAGGCCGCTCGGGGAGCTTTGCAAAAAGGAGGACAAGATTGTTATGGAAAATTATCGAGTGATAGAGATCAAGCAGAGCGTATTTGCGGACAATGATCAGGACGCAAACAGGCTCAGGCAGGAGCTGAAGGAGAACAAGACCTTCCTACTGAATTTGATGTCATCCCCAGGCAGCGGCAAGACAACAACATTGAAGCAAACGATTTCCCGCATGAAGAATAAGTACCGTATGGCGGTTATGGAGGCGGATATCGACTCGGACGTGGACGCTGCGGCTATTGCGGATACGGGGATCAGGACGATTCAGCTCCACACCGGCGGCATGTGTCACCTTGACGCCGACATGACCCGGCAGGGATTGAGAAGCATGGGAATCCAGAATGTGGATATTGCCATCCTTGAAAATGTGGGAAATCTTGTGTGCCCCGCGGAATTTGATACGGGCGCGGTAAAGAACGCCATGATCCTTTCCGTGCCTGAGGGGCATGACAAGCCGCTGAAATACCCGCTTATTTTTCAGGTCTGCGACGCACTTATCGTCAACAAAATTGACGTTCTGCCATATTTTGATTTTGATTTGGAAAAGGTTATTTCTTATGCGCATATGAGAAATCCGGAGTTAAAGATATTTCCCATTTCCGCAAAGACCGGCGAAGGGGTCGACACATGGTGCGAGTGGCTCAGTCAAGAAGTGAATCTATGGAAAAGTAAATAGGAAACGAATTGATTTCTGCACTTGCTCAGTTTTGAACAAGTGCATTTTTTATTCAAGTGCAAATGCCTATTGAATCGGTTTATACTAGACACTCGTAAAAAGGTTTAATTATAAACCTTTGGAATACTGGCAGATCTGCGATGTAATTGGAATTCGGTTTACCCGTGTGGTCAAGACAGCTTTCTGGATTAAAAGACTTAGAAACACCGATTACCCAACTGTAATTGTGCTTGATTTTTTGAAGTGTTCTCAAATCTTCTCGCCCAGATTTCATAATCTTATATTCAAGGGAACCATCCTTAGGCAAGTAGGCATCTTGCCCCAAACGCTTGTCTCTGACCAGCTCAGCAAACATCCGTTTTTCCGCTTCAACCATATAGTCTTGTATAACGCCGACGGTCAAGTTCTCAAGTTTGGTACCGGGAGATCCAGCGGTACATTTCCTTGAACAAAGCGTTCTTTTTGATGTCCTCGCTATTGCCGGAATAAAAGTCATCCAGATAGCAGTAGAAGATACCGGAATCAGCAAGGGCTTCCTTCATGTCCGGTCCGCATTTCTCGCGCTCAATCATAACAAGGAAATGTGCATCTGGCAGTGACGAGATCAATCCCCAGTAATCGGAATCGCTGGACACGATAACGAAGGAATCCACATCGTTTTTATACGAAATCAATGCCGTCCGTAATGATAAGCTTGTGCCCTAACGTCAGATATCGGTTAATCTGATCCCTATACGGGGTAGTATCGAACGGCTCGTTGGATGGACCTTTCGCCTCAATATAGCCGTAAACACCAAGCGAGATGCGATCCTGTATTCTCCAGTCAGGCCGCCCCATTCTTCCTTGATTTCTCGGCTCAAGAATGATGTCGAAAGTACCTGCCGGGTTCAAGTCATGCGCTATCCTCCTAAACATTTCATGCATAGGGACGCGAAAAGAAAGCTCGGCTGTGTGCTGCCCTCCATGAAGAGCAGCTCAGTATTCGTTTTGGTAAGCCCGCAAATAAGCTCTGACGCTCGCATCAAACGGCATTTATTTCTCACCAACTTTCCGATAGCATTCGATGATACCTATACTGAAAAACCCAAAGCGACAGCTACTCGTCAATCATTTCCATAATGTCGTCAACGGTGCAATTAAGAGCCTTGCACACTTTGCATAGGACATCAGTGGTGACGTTATCCCCATGTGTCAACTTGTTCATTACATAATGACTAACGCCAGCCATTTCCTCAAGATCCTTCTTCTTTAGATCTCGGTCTATTAAGAGCTTCCATAATTTTTTATAACTCACAGTCATATAGCAAACCTCATTTACTTTATTGCTTGTGCCAATAGTATTGGGAGTGCCGCTTTTCAACATATAAATCTGTATTTTGATAATTATATCACAGCCCGCACAAAAAGTCCACATATTTCAACAAATGTTTTCGTTCGAAAACTCAATCAAGGTATAACGTCATAAGGACATACAAACCCTTCAATTTGGCAAATATTAACCTGCGTTTCTGAGGGAGTTTCTATGATGTCAAATCTGCAAATCTGTTTTTCGCACATTGGGCTTTTCCTTCGGGTTGCGCCATCATGTGGATGATGATAGAAACCCGCACGGCGGGCGCAAAAGGAGGAAGAATATGTACAACAGATTCGCAGAAAAGCGCAGGCGGTATCTGCGCGAGTACAGAGACGGCATCTACACGGGGATGCTGCTGACCGGCAAACTGGACGAGCATCTCAAGGAAATCGGCGACACTGCACAAGAAATGTTTGATCAGCTGGTCGAACAGATGAAGAAAGCCGAAGGTGTCACTGAGCGGCTGAAGACCGAGAATCAAATGGAATGGGTGGGACGGATGAACAGCATCTGCAGCCGTGCGGAGGAAGTTGTCCTTTCTGAGCTGGTTTATTGCTGAGGTGTGGTGATGTTCAAGTATAGAAGAAATCGAGTGTTAGCACTCTGCGCCGGCGAGCGACGGCTGCTGACAATGGCCCTGTTGTCCTTTCGGAACAAGCTGGTAGCAAGCGGCAAGCCCACCGAGGATATCAATGAGCTGCTGATCCGGCTGCTACGGTAAAAACTGAATACGAGAAATGAGCGTCTGCTTCTGAAAAGAGGCAGGCGCTTATTTTTATGGCATCAATTTTGCAGCCACACCGATGAAATCCGGAATGGACATGGCATCACTTTTGATGCCATAGACGAAAAATGGCTCCATTTCGGAGCCACGAGCAGTCCTGCATAGGAAAATGGCTCCAATTTGGAGCCAAAACAAAAAATTTTCCGAGGGGTTAATTTTTCGGCCTTCTCGCTGCCTACCAAGTGAGGGGAACTTTGAAAAAGCTCTGCACAAGCTCGGCTTTTTATAATTTACCAGCTCAAAAGAAAAAATTTTGAAAAGCAGCGGGAAAATCCGAAAAAAATTCGGCAAAGGGAAAGTGAGAGGAGCTTCTAAGCTTCCCCCGTGTACCTCGACAACTGAATAGCCGTTACCGAGACAGATATGACTGTGCGACGACCGCAAAAGAGCGAGCACGGCGACGCCGCGGAGACCCCGGGGCAGGCATATAAAAACGATATCGGAAGTACGGTGCCAAACCAAAAAACACAATTACCAGCGAAAGAAAGAAGGTGAAACACATGAACAAGCTACAACTGATCGATGCCGATACCCTGTATTACAAACCCCTTGCCCACCCCAAAATGCTCATCGACGGTGTTCTCTCCGACGGGCTCGCCATTCTAGCGGGAGACTCCAAGATCGGCAAGAGCTGGATGGTGCTGTGGCTGTGCCTGCAAATCAGCCGCGGCGAGGCGGTGTGGGGGCTGCCCACCAGAAAAAACCGATGTAGTATATCTGGCCTTGGAGGACCGGGAATGGCGCGTTCAGCAGCGTATGCAGGAGCTGACGGACTCTCCGCCGGAGAATCTCCGCTTCGGCTTTTCCTGTGGACAGCTGGGCGCGGAGCTGGAGGGACAGATCGAGGAGGCTCTGCGGGAATTTCCCTCCACGGGCCTGATATTCCTCGATACCCTCCAAATGGTGCGGGACAATACTTCCGCAAAGGTCAATGCCTATGCCCAGGACTACAAGGATCTGTCCGGCCTGAAAAAGCTTGCCGATGACCACGGCATTTGCATCTTCGTTGTCCATCACACCCGAAAGGAGCGGGACAGCAGCAATATTTTCAATGATATGACCGGTTCCACAGGCATTTTGGGCGTGGCGGATACGGGGATGATTCTCCGCAAGGATGACCGCTTCGGCGATTGTGCCACCCTCTGCATTACGGGCCGGGATGTGGAGGAGAAGAAGCTGAAAATGCAGATGCGGGGCGTCCGATGGGAGATTACCGAGGCGCTCAGCGCCAAGGATTTGCGAAAGGAACGCATCCCGGACTTTGTTTTTCAGGTGGCGGATTTTCTCTTGGCGCACGGGCGGTTTCGGGGCACGGTGTCCCAGCTGCTTGCCGCCGTAGGTAATACGGAGCTGAAGCCCAACCTCGCCAGCAAGCATCTGACCCGCCATTACAGCGATGTACTGCTGCCCCTGGGAATCACCTACGAGTATCGTAAAACGGCGGCTGCCCGGCTGGTGCTTTTGGAGCTGCATGACGGTGCTGACGGTCATGACGGTTCCCTCGGGAGCGAGAGACTTGCGTCACTGCGGAAACAGAATGACGGAACCTTCCGGCTTCCCCAGGCATCGTCACAAGCGTCATCTGCGTCATGGGAGGAGGCGGAGGGCGATGAGGAATTGCCGCTTTAAGGGGTGCGGGGCTATACACCGCTTTTTTATCCGTAAGGATAACGAGCATGGGATTTGTGTAGCCATGCGGCACCCAAATCCCCCGTATCTGCCGATACGAAAGGGGCGCGCCCCTGTAACCCCGCTGAAAGGATGTGATATCTATGCGGACTCGAACAGAGGAAATCAATGTGCGAGTCTATAAAACCGAGAAGAATACCATTCGCAGAAAGGCAAAGAAATGCGGCATGAATATGTCGGAATACCTCCGAAGCTTGGGAACCGGCGCAGCGGTGAGGGAGGCTCCGCGCCGGGAGCTGATGCTGGCATATCAGAAGCTGACGACGCTCCACGATACCGTCCGCTACGAGCTTGCCATGAGGGACTTTGACGAGGCTTTGACCGAGATCGAGAGCCTGCTTCTGCGCGCCTATCACGGGAAGGAGGATGGCGATGGCGGTGACGAAGATCTGGGCGATCCATGACAGCGTCAGCCGTGTGGTGGACTACTGCACCAATCCCAGCAAGACCAAGCTGAGCGACCTGGAGCAGGTGCTGCTGTATGCTGCCGACAAAGAAAAAACCCTGGATGAGGGGGAGCAGCAATACGCCGTCACCGGAATTGGCTGCAGGGCGGAGTCTGCCGCAAGGGAGATGGCTGCCGTGCAGAGGCGCTTCGGCAAAGCCGGCGGCAATGTGGCCTACCACGCCTACCAGTCCTTCAAGACCGGTGAGGTCACGGCGGAGGAATGCCATCGCATCGGCGTGGAGACGGCGCGTCGGCTTTGGGGGAACGACCGGCAGGTGCTTGTTGCCACCCACTTCAACACCGGCACTTATCACAACCACTTTGTTGTGAATCCGGTGAATATGTGGACGGGCAAAAAGCTGGAGGCAAAATACGATGTCTACTACAAGCTGCGGGATATGTCCGACCGTATTTGCAAGGAGCATGGCCTGTCAGTGGTGAAAAATCCCCAACGGCATAAAACGGCGCGGTCGGTCTACTTTGCCGAAAAGAACGGCGAGCCTACCCGCTATAACCTTATGCGGCGGGCGCTAGACGAGGCGCTGACGATATCGAGCAGCTGGACGGAGCTGAGTGCCGTGCTGCGGAAGAAGGGCTATGTGTTCGTGTGCGATCCCTACCGCAGGTACGCCACCATCCGCTCTCTAAGCGCTAAAAAGTGTATGCGTACCTTTCGGCTGGGAGCCGAATATGACAAGGAGGCGCTGCAGGACAGGCTGCTGGAGAACCAGCGGGACATCCGTGTGACCCGGCGTTATTTTGAATTCATGAGGCCCTACACACGGGAATATGCCAGGAAAAATCCGCCGACGGAAGAATATTACCGGCAGCGGGATTTTTATCTGCATTTGCCCCGCGTCACCGGGTATTTGAGCTTCTTCCGCTGTGTGGCAATCGTGCTGGGCGTTGCGCCGCTGTACGAAAAGGAGTATCGGCAGCCCTTGTCAGCGGAGTGCCGGGAGGCTTGCCGCAAGCTAGATCGCTTCACCGCTGAGATAACGCTGGTGTGTCGGGAGCATTTGGACACGCCGGAGGATGTGCAGAGGTTTCTTGCACGAATGGACAAGGAGATGGATGCAATATCCGCTGCACGCAGCAAAATCCGCAATAAGCAGCGAGGCTGCGCCGATCCTGCGGAGAGGGTCGAGCTGAAAAAGTCCTGCGCCGCCTGCACCGCAGAGCTTTCCCGGCTTCGGAAACAAAAGCAAACCGCCTATAACATGATTGAGGATAACCCAAAGCTGAAAGACCTCTTGGTGTGTGAATTGGATGCGTGGGTGGAAAACGACCCCTACCTATCCCCGCGGGAAAAGCAGGTGCTGCGAAATCAGCAACCGTCCCAAGAGGAGAAGACGATTATATGATGAAAGGAAGGATTCGATGAAGAACGACCGATCGATTGATTTGGGGCTGACCGGGTATGAGGAGCTTTTTATGAGCACAGAGGAACGGCTCGATGCGAAAAAGCCAAGGGTAGAGGCAATCCCGCTGGCTGCCCTCACACCCTTTCGAAATCACCCCTTTAAGGTGAAGGAGGACGAGGAAATGACGCAGCTCATGAGGAGCATTGCCGATGCCGGTGTGCTCTCTCCGGCACTGGCAAGGCCGCTGCCGGGCGGCGGCTATGAGCTGATCTCCGGTCACCGGCGGCTGGCAGCGTGCAAGGCGCTGGGGATGGACGCCATGCCGGTGATTATCCGTGACCTGACAGACGAGGAGGCTGTTATCACCATGGTGGACAGCAACCTGCAAAGGGAGCATATCCTGCCGTCGGAGAAGGCCTTTGCATACAAGATGAAAATGGAGGCATTAAAAAATCAAGGGAAACGCACGGACTTAACTTTATCGCAAGTTGCGACAAAGTTGGATGCTGCAGCGGAAATCGGAAAAAGCGCAGATGAAAGCCGAGATCAAGTGTTCCGCTACATCCGCCTCACCCACCTGATCCCCGACATCCTGAAGCTGGTGGACGAGGGCAAGATCGCCCTGACTCCGGCGGTGGAGCTGTCCTATTTGCAGCCGTCCGAGCAGGAGATGCTCTTCTCCGTGATGGACAGCGATGAGGTAACGCCGTCCTTGTCTCAGGCCCGGCGGCTGCGGCGCATGAGCGAGGCGCGGACTCTCACGGATGACGCGGTGCTGCAGCTTCTGTCCGAGGTTAAGGGCAATCAGGTGGAATATGTGAAGGTGCCGGTAGACAAGCTCCGCAGCTTTTTCCGCCCGGACACCTCCGTGAAGCAGATGACCGAGACACTTGTCAAGGCCATGGACTTTTATAACAAACACTTGGCGCGGCAGCGCAAAGACCGGGACGCCCGGTGAAAGGAGATTAAATTATGAAAGCTAATTTTGATTTTAACCGTTTGAGCGAAAGCAGAAAACAGGAGCTTGACCGTATGGTCGCAGATTTTTCCGAGGCGGGTTGCCTCTTTGTTGAGGATCTTTTCCTTGAATTTCTCATCGATGCTGATAACGGTATTGACCGCAGCGATGATAAGCTTGTGGCAACCTTTGATGATGAGTGCGGACACGAGCTTGTGTTTATTCTCTCTCAGGAAGAGGTTCACTATGTAATCCATGCTATTTCGAAAAAACTGGATAATGTGGTATGCGAAGGCGGCACTCTCTTCGGTGAGGATGAAAACGAAGAGGGTATCGTCAGCCTCTCGCCGGTGAACACAGAAGAAGAGCTTGATATGCTTCTCGCACATGTGCTTGGTGACGATGGAGGTGGTGCCGATGACTAAAATCGAAATTCAGACCCTGTATGAGGTGATGTTCACGGACTACCCCGACATTGTAAATGTGGCGCAGGTGCAGGCGATGCTGGGCATCAGCCGTCATCTGGCCTATGCACTGATCGGCGACGGCGACATCCCCGGTATGAAAATCGGCAACGCCTACCGCGTCCCCAAAATCAATGTGATCCGCTACGCACTCTCGGCGGGAAATCCGCAGCCGGCGGCGTAGCCGGGATTTGAACCTGTATGGCACATTGGACGGGCATTCCCGCCGGGCGTATAATAAAAACGGTCCGAAAGGGTGCCCGTTCATGTGCTATCCGCAAAGGAGGTAGAGTTTATGATAGCAGGACACCTGCAAATAAAAAACGACAATTACTACATGGTGCTGAATTACACGGATGCCAACGGCAAGCGCAGGCAGCCGTGGATTCCCACAGGACTTCCCGCAAAGGGAAACAAGCGCCGCGCTGAGAAGCTGCTGCTGGACACCCGCAAGAGCTTTGTCCCGCCGGTTGTGAGCAAGGAGAACGAGGACATCTCCTCTGATATGCTGTTTGCCGACTACATGGAGCTGTGGCTGGAGATTATCCGCAGCTCGGTGGAAAAGACCACCTTTTCCTCTTACACGCAGATGGTAAAGGGGAAGATCGCACCGTATTTCCGAAACACTGGGCTGACGCTGGACGGAATCCAAGCCAAGCACATTCAGAGCTTTTATCTGCATGAGCTAAAAACCGTGTCGCCCGGTACGGTAATCCACTATCACGCCAATATCCACAAGGCGCTGAAATACGCCGTCAAAATGGACCTGATTCCCTTCAACCCCGCCGACAAGGTGGAGCGCCCCAAGAAGCAGCGGTACATTGCGGACTATTACCGGCAGGAGGAGTTGGAGAGGCTGCTGGAAGCATCCAAGGATCATCCGTACTCTCTGCTGATTCAGATGACCGCCTTTTACGGCCTGCGCCGCAGCGAGGCGCTGGGGCTAAAATGGGACGCCATCGACTTTGAGCGGGACACCATCACCATTAAGCACATTGTAACCAACGCAAAGATAGACGGCAAATGTGAAATCGTTTGCGCCGACCGTGCCAAGACGAAATCCAGCCTGCGCTCCCTGCCGCTGGTCAGCAATATCCGGGAAAAGCTGCTGGCGCTGAGGGAGCAGCAAAAGGAGAATCGGCGCGTATGCGGAAATTGCTACAACAAAAAGTATGACGGCTATGTTTTTGTGGATGCCATGGGCAATATCTTCAACCCCAGAAGCGTTACCGCCAATTTCGGCAAGCTGCTGGAGCAGAACGGCCTGCGGCATATCCGTTTCCACGATCTCCGGCACAGTTGCGCCTCGCTGCTGCTGGCAAACGACGTGCCCATGAAACAGATTCAGGAGTGGCTTGGTCACAGCGACATCAGCACCACGGCGAACATCTACAGCCATTTGGATTATAAATCCAAACTTACGTCCGCAAACGTTATGGACAATGTCCTGACTCTGCCGGAAACCGAGGCCGTCGGATGGCAAACATGATTTCTTGCCGAAAATCATGTGCAGCAATGGCAGATTAGCATAAAGAAAAGCCCAGTCATATGGGCGCAAAGCCTTGATATGACTGGGTTTTTGGCGGAGAGTTAGGGATTCGAACCCTAGAGACCTTTCGGTCTACGGCATTTCGAGTGCCGCACCTTCGACCACTCGGACAACTCTCCGTGTATCTCAACTGTTTTCCGTGCGCTGAGAAAATGCAAGAAAAACAGGCAAGAACGATATGAAATTTTGAAATTCGATCCGGCGAAAACCCTTATAAATCAAGGATTTTCAGCGGAGAAAACGGCCAGAGCCAACGCGCATTTCGAGTCAGGGCCGTTATGACCACTTCGATACCTATCCATATATAACAAGCGGCGCAAGGCCGATTGCGTTTAATTAATATCCTCGAGATCTATCGAATCGTCGTCCATGTCCATGCTCATCTCGCCGATGCGCATGCGGCGCTCGATCTTCATTTTCTCGACGTGCTCATGGATGAGCTCCTTGACCTCGTTCGGCTGGCGGATGTTCTTGAGCGTCAGCTCCGGGATACTCTTATCCGTCGAGACCACCGTCACCGAGCCGACGCCGAAAATGCGCTGCCACAGCGACACCGAAACGCGCAGATCGCGCACACGGTACAGAACGATCTCGTCATGCTTGACATTCAGGAAGCCGCGGCGCAGGAACAGCCTGTCCTCGCTCAAGGCGTATCGCGTGAAGCTTATCGGCATGCCGAGTATGCGCTTGCGGTCGTGCCATATCTCGACTATCTTTGAAACGAGCTTTGCCATCGCGGTCACTCCTCACATTGTGCTATGATATTCTACCTAATCCCACGCAAAAAATCAAGTGTTTTTTTATCGCCGTTTTTTTAGAGGCGCATTGAGGCAGTCACCTATACCTATATCTCTGGTATCCCGCTGTCGAAGTTGCCGGCGAAACCGCGGTTGCCTCGGCATACATTAGTGCAGTGCTAAGCTTTTTTGCCGCACCCTTGTAGGGAACAGGCTTGCCTGTTCCGTTGTGGCGGCTACGTCGGTACCAAAATAGAATCGTAGGGACCGGATTCATCCGTTCCGAATGTACTGATTTAGTCGGAAATTAAATATATAGTCGTAGGGGCGGCCAATGGCCGCCCTTTTTGTTACGGTTTCCTGCGCAGCCTCGATACCGGGACACCGCAATTACCGTATCCGCAGCAACGTCAATGCGCCACCGAACCCCCTCGGCAACAAAGCAGCCTGCTCACCTTGACAGAAGAGCCAATGGAGTGCGGTGCAAAATTCAGTACTGCACTAATGTAGCGCGAAACGTCACGGTTTCGTCGGCAACTTCGACACCGGGATACCAGAGATATATGTATTGGTAGGTGCGTCAATTCGCCTCTAAAAAGCGGAGGGTCGGGTTTCACGCAGACCGAAGGAGAACTCGATAGCGTCGGCGATGCGCTCGCAGGCGTGGCCGTCGCCATAGGGGTTGACGGCGTGCGCCATGCTCTGGTACATTTCGCCGCCGGTGAGCAGCTCGTCGGCATCGCGGATGATATCGTCGCGGTCAACGCCCGTGAGCTTGACCGTGCCGGCAGCAACGGCCTCGGGGCGCTCGGTCTCGCGGCGCAGAACGAGGACAGGCTTGCCCAGCGAGGGCGCCTCCTCCTGAATGCCGCCGGAGTCGGTCATGACCATGTAGCTTGCGCTCATGAGCCGGTGCATATCCATCGCGTCGAGCGGCTCGATGAGGTGCACGTTCGGCAGATTCGCAAGGTACTCGTTCGCCGCGCCGCGCACGACTGGCGACAGATGCACGGGATAGACGATCTCAACGTCGGGATGCGTCAGCGCAACGGTGCGCACGGCGGAGAAGATATTCTTCATCGGCTCGCCGTAGTTTTCGCGGCGGTGGCAGGTCATTGCAATGACGCGCTTTGAAAAGTCTATGCTTTTAAGCTCGCTCGAGGCAAAGCCGCCGTCGCCGACTGTGTATTTCATTGCGTCGATGACGGTGTTGCCGGTGATAAAGATATCGCCGGTGACGGCCTCGGCGCGCAGATTTTCCGCGTTCTTCGCCGTCGGCGCGAAGTGCAGCGTTGCAAGGCGGCCGACGAGGCAGCGGTTCATCTCCTCGGGGAACGGACTGTAGCGATCATAGGTGCGCAGGCCGGCCTCGACATGGCCGACGGGTATTTTTGCATAGAACGCGGCGAGCGCGGCGGAGAAGGTCGTGCTCGTGTCGCCGTGGACAAGGACGAGATCGGGGCGAAACTCCGCAAAGCAGCCCTCAAGGCCCTTGAGCGCCTTGACGGTGACATCGGTAAGCGTCTGGTTTTTGCCCATGATATTGAGATCTGCGTCGGCTTTCAGACCGAAGCAGTGCATCACGGAATCGAGCATCTCGCGGTGCTGCGCGGTGACGCAGATGAGGCTTTCGATGCTCTCGCGGCGCTGAAGCTCAAGCGCGAGCGGCGCCATTTTTATCGCTTCCGGGCGCGTGCCGAAAACGGACATGACTTTAAGCTTACTCATTTTTGCTGTCGGCCTCCCCGGACTCATCCGCCGGCTTCTCGTGCGGCAGCGGATGGATATTGTTGTTGTTTCTGAACACGAACAGCCATATGCATACGGCAATGACAAAGGCGATGACGGCAACGACGACGCGGATTATTCCGGTCGAGGTCAGCAGCACCGCGGCAAGGCCGAGGATGGCCGAAATGGCGTAGAGCACGGCGACGGCCTGCTTCTGGCTCAGGCCCATGTCCAGCAGCTTGTGGTGAAAGTGTCCCCTGTCGGCATGGAAGGGGCTTTGCCCGTGCAGGATGCGGCGTGTAAACGCAAATATCGTGTCCGAAAGCGGAACGGCAAGCGCGAGCACCGGCAGGACAAAGGTAACGACGGCGTAGAACTTGAACATTCCGATGACCGAGACCGTCGCCAGAACATAGCCCAGCAGCAGCGCGCCGGTATCGCCCATGAATATCTTCGCCGGGTTGAGGTTATACGGGATAAAGCCCAGGCATCCGCCGCAGAGCGCGGCGAGGATGACGGCGACGTTGATGTTCGCATCGGACACAAGAAGCGACACGACGAGCATCGTCAGCGACGCGATGGCGGAAACGCCGCAGGCAAGTCCGTCAAGCCCGTCGATGAGGTTAACAGAGTTTGTTACGCCGACTATCCACAGTATGGTCACGGGAACGGCGAGGATGCCGATGGTCACGGCCTGCTCGCTCGTTATAAGCAGCGGATTTGACACAACGTTTATGATAACGCCGGACAAAACGGCGATGACCGCCGCGACTATCTGCACGCAGAACTTAAGCCATGCGTTGAGGTTCATCACGTCGTCGATCGCGCCGACAACGACGATGAGGATAGCACCGAGCAGAATGCCGCGAACCTGCGGCGTTATGTTTGCAAACAGCAGCACCGACAGCAGAAAGCCCAGGAATATAGCAAGGCCGCCCATGCGCGGTATGGGGTGGCTGTGAATATGGCGCTTTTTGTCCGGAATGTCGATCGCTCCGAACTTTTTGGCAAAGGAGCTGACAACGGGCGTCGCGGCAAAGGAAATGATAAACGCGACAGCCAGCGCGAGCAGGATGTTCTTCCAGACATCAAAACTTAGATCGATCATATCTATATATCTCCAGTGAAATTAGAAGGGCTTTTCTACGAGACCTACCTTCTTATATACCTTGCGGAGGGTCTTACGCGCGATGACGCTTGCCTTCTGCGCGCCCTCGGTGTAGACGCTGCAAAGATAGGCCTTGTCCGCAAGCAGGCGCGTTGCTTCCTCGCGGATCGGGCGCAGAGTTTCAATGACCGCATCGCCGACCGCAGGCTTGAAAACGCCGTAGCCCTGGCCGTCAAACTCGCGCTCTATCTCGTCAATGCTCTTGCCGGTGACTGCGGAATAGATGTTCATGAGGTTTGAAACGCCGGGCTTGTTCGCCGGGTCAAAGTGCACGCAGTTTTCGGTGTCGGAGTCGGTTATGGCGCGCTTGAACTTGCGAGCGATATCCTCGGGCTTTTCCATAAGGAAAACGCAGCCGTTGGGGTCGGACTTGCTCATCTTGGAGGTGGGATTTCCAAGGCCCATAACGCGCGCGCCGGCCTTGGGAACGTAAGCCTCGGGGACCTTGAAGGTCTCGCCGTAGATGTTGTTAAAGCGCACGGCTATATCGCGCGTAAGCTCGCAGTGCTGGCGCTGATCCTCGCCGACGGGAACATAGTCTGCCTGATACAGCAGGATATCCGCCGCCATGAGGCTGGGATAGGTGAACAGTCCGCCGTTTATATTGTCGGCGTTCTTTGCGCACTTATCCTTAAACTGCGTCATGCGGCTGAGCTCGCCGAACATGGTGTAGCAATTGAGTATCCAGCCAAGCTCTGCATGCTCGTGAACATGGCTTTGCAGGAACAGAACGTTCTTTTCCGGGTCTATGCCGCAGGCAATGTACTGGGCAAGCTGCTCGAGGCTGCGGCGGCGCAGCAGCTTAGGATCCTGGCGCACGGTGAGCGTGTGCAGATCGGCCATGAAATAATAACAGTCAAATTCCTCGGCTCTTGCGCCCCAGTTCTTCACCGCGCCAAGGTAATTGCCGAGGTGCAGATCGCCCGAGGGCTGGATGCCGGACAGCATGCTTTTCTTTTTTATCTCATTTTCCATTTTTATTATCTCCTATAAGACTAATAACCTAATTTATTATATTACCATTTTAACTGTCACTTGACAACTGCCAAAATACATTTTACACTGTTGTTATCTATGTTTTTCGGAGGAAAAGTTTATGGATATGACATGGTTCGAGCAAATGGAAGCTCGCATACCCAAGGGCGAGGTACGCACGAGATTTGCCCCCAGCCCCACGGGATATATGCATGTGGGCAATCTGCGCACTGCGCTGTACACATGGCTCATCGCGCGCCACAGCGGCGGAAAGTTCATTCTTCGAATTGAAGACACCGATCAGGAGCGTCTGGTCGAGGGCGCGGTTGACGTTATCTACCGCACGATGGCCGAGTGCGGCCTTGATCACGATGAAGGCCCCGACGTCGGCGGCCCTGTCGGCCCCTATGTTCAGACCGAGCGCCGCGATCTTTACGGCAAGTACGCCGACCTTCTCATCGAGAAGGGTCACGCCTACCGCTGCTTCTGCGAAAAGCAGGAGGAGACCGAGGGCTTTGAAAAGGTCGCCGATCCCTGCCGCTTCCTCAGCCGCGAGGAAAGCGACGCAAAGGCCTCGGCCGGCCAGCCGTATGTTGTGCGCCAGAAGATACCCGAGGAGGGCAGCACCACGTTCCACGACGAGATCTTCGGCGATATCACCGTTGAAAACTCGACACTTGACGATCAGGTGCTCATAAAGCGCGACGGTCTGCCGACGTATAATTTTGCAAACGTCATCGACGATCACCTCATGGGCATAACCCATGTCGTGCGCGGCTCGGAGTATCTTTCAAGCTCGCCGAAATACAATCTGCTGTACGAGGGCTTCGGCTGGGAGATCCCGGCCTATGTCCACTGCTCGCCGGTCATGCGCGATGCGCACAACAAGATGAGCAAGCGCCACGGCGACCCCTCGTATGAAGATCTTATCGCGCAGGGCTATCTCACCGACGCCGTTGTCAACTATGTTGCTCTTCTCGGCTGGAGTCCCGGCGGCGAGCGCGAGATATTCTCCATGCAGGAGCTTGCCGAGATATTCGACATAAAGGGCATCTCCAAGTCCCCTGCTATCTTCGATATCGAAAAGCTCAAGTATTTTAACGCAGAATACATCCGTGCTATGAGCCCCGAGGCCTTTGCCGAGGCCGCCGAACCGTTTATCCGCAAGGCTGTCAAAAAGCCCGAGATAAGCGCCGCCGCTATCGCCGCGCTTTTGCAGCAGCGCACGGAGGTTCTCACCGACATTCCCGAAAAGCTTGATTTCTTCGACGAGCTGCCCGAGTACGACACGGCGCTTTATATCCACAAAAAGAGCAAGACCGACGAGGCAGGTTCACTCGAGATGCTGCGCGCCATGCTGCCCGTTTTCGAGGGCATTTCCGACTGGTGCGACGAGAATATCCTCGCCGCGATGACCGGCATGGCCGAAAAGTGCGAGTGCAAAAATGCGAAGGTCATGTGGCCCGTGCGCATCGCCGCGGCCGGCAAGGCCGTAACGCCCGGCGGCGCTGTCGAGATCTGCCGCATCCTCGGCAAGGACGAAACTCTGCGCAGAATGCGCGTCGGCATCGAAAAGCTCGAAAAGAGCCTCGGATAAATGGCTGATAAAATCATCGTCATCGATGACGAGCGCGAGATCGCCGATCTTATCGGCCTGTACCTTGAAAATGACGGATACGAGGTGCATAAGTTCCTCAACGGAGCCGATGCGCTGAGCTTTGTCGAAAAATGTGAGCCTGCGCTCGCCGTTCTTGACGTTATGCTGCCGGATACCGACGGCTTTGCGCTTTTGCGCAAAATGCGCGAGAAGCACGATTTTCCGATAATCATGCTCACCGCGCGCGTCACGGATTCGGACAAGATTCTCGGCCTGACCATCGGTGCGGACGACTATATAACAAAGCCGTTTAACCCCCTTGAGGTCACCGCGCGCGTCAAGACCGTTCTGCGCCGCTGCCGCCGGGGAGCGGAGACCAACGACGAAATGGATATCCGCGGCCTTACGATAAACCGCGCTTCACGCCGCTGCTCGCTGTTCGGGCGCGAGCTTTCGCTCACGCCGACGGAGTTCGACATTCTGTGGTATCTGTGCGATAACGCCGGCAGGGTCGTAGCATCCGAGGAGCTGTTCGAAGCCGTGTGGAAGGAAAAATTCCTCACGAGCAGCAGCAACACCGTCATGGCGCACATAGGCCGCCTGCGCGAGAAGATGCACGAGCCGGCGCGAAAGCCGAAGTTTATTAAAACCGTTTGGGGTGTTGGGTATGAGATCGAAAACTAAAAGCGCGCTCCGCACGGCGCTCACCTACATCGGCATATTAATCTGCGTCGAGGTGCTCGTCGCTCTGCTGCTGAGCTTTTTTGATAACCCCCTCAACGGCACACTGCGCGAGTGGTTTTATCGGGGCTACATGTTAGAATATTACGATCAGGCGGCGGCAACAAAGTCCATTGAGCCTGACTGGGAGAGCATAAAAGGCCTTGCGTTCAGGCTTACGCTCGCGGTCTTTGCGTTCTGCGTCATTGCCATAGGCGTCGTTTCGCGGCTTCGCCTGAACGCCGAGCGCCGCCGAATAGGCAATGCGGTCGGGCAGTTCATGCTCAGCGACTCGCCCGAGGCCGGCATCCCCAACGAGATCGCCGTTCCGCTGAGCGACGCAAAGTCAAAGCTCATGCGCTCGCAGACGCTTCTGCGCGAGGAAACCGCGCGCAAAAACGACCTTGTGATGTACCTTGCGCACGACCTGAAAACGCCGCTGGCCTCCGTCATCGGATATCTCACGCTGCTGCGCGACGAGCAGCAGATAAGCCCCGAGCTGCGCGAGAAGTACCTCTCGATAACGCTCGACAAGGCCGAGCGGCTCGAGGATCTGATAAACGAATTTTTCGAGATCACGCGCTTTAATCTATCGACCGTTACGCTCGATTACTCGAGCATAGACCTTGTGCGTCTGCTCGAGCAGCTCAGGTTTGAGTTCATGCCCATGCTCAAGGAAAAATCGCTCACCTGCACCCTCTGCGCGCCGGATGCGCTGCCGATAAGCTGCGACGCCGGCAAAATGCAGCGAGTTTTCGATAATCTCCTGCGCAACGCGGTGCTGTACAGCTATCCCGACACCGAGATCGTGATAAACGCGCAGCTCGACGGCGACACCGTTTCCGTCAGCGTGCTCAACCGCGGAAACACCATCCCCGAGGAAAAGCTGCGGCGCATTTTCGAGCAGTTTTACAGGCTCGATTCCGCGCGCTCATCCTCCGGCGGAGCAGGGCTGGGCCTTGCCATAGCGAGCAACATCGTCACCCTCCACGGCGGCAAAATCAATGCGCGCAGCGCCGATGAGACAGTCGAATTCACCGTCACTCTGCCCGTAAGCTGACGAGGGTCGTAAGAAAATCGTAAGATATTCGGGCGGAAAACGTCACAATTTCATGCGGATAAACGGATAAACAGCGCTCCTGTTTTTGCTACGATAGCAGCGAAAACAGGAGCGATTTTTTCGGCTCACAGGGAGGATATTATGAAAAAGCTTATTTCCGTTTGTCTTTGCATCTGCATTTTTGCCGCGCAGCTTTCCGGCTGCTCGGGCATAGACCTGCCGATATCGGACGGCCCGACCGACGCAGAAAAGCTCGAAAAGATACGCACAAGCGACGAGTACCCCGAAATTTTAGTCGAAACGGCCGAGAAATGTCCGCAGACTCTGGACTATGTTTACAACTACCCGGAGCTGAAGGACAGGCGCTTTGACATCGACCTTTCTGCCGACGCACAGAGCGGCACCGTACCGCTGTTTATCCAATGGGATAAGCGTTGGGGCTATGCGCCATACGGCAGCGGCTTTATCGGCACCTCCGGCTGCGGCCCGACCTGCCTGTCGATGGCGGCGGTGTACCTCACGAAAAACGCCGCGTACTCGCCGCTGTTCGTTGCACGCCTTGCCGAGAAAAACGGCTACTGCGTGCCCGGAAACGGCAGCTCGTGGACGCTTATCAGCGAGGGCAGCGCTTTGCTCGGCCTTTCCGCAGCCGAGCTTCCGCTGTGGGAGCAGTCAATGAAAAACGCACTGGACTCCGGTGCGCTCATCATCCTCGCGCTCGGCCCCGGCGACTTCACGAGCAGCGGACACTTTGTCGTTATCACCGGCTACGACAGCTGCGGCTTTACCGTCAACGATCCCAACAGCCCTGATAACAGCGCAAAGCACTGGACCTACGACCGCCTCTCCCCTCAAATCTCCAACCTCTGGATGATTTTAGAGGCGAATTGACGCAGCTACGGATACGGTTATTGCGGCAGCCCGGTGTCGAAGTTGCCGACAAAACCGTGTGTGCCTCGCGCAACGTTAGTGCGGAGTTGTGTTTCGCGGCGCATCCCATTGTCTTCCCCTTGCGGAGCTTGAGGGGAAGATGCCGCTTGCGGCAGATGAGGTGTGAATAAATCCGCGCCGCAGACGCTACATTGTTTCTATATGTATCGATTTTGCCGGAACTCAAATCTATAGCTGTAGGGAACGGATTTATCCGTTCCGTGTGCGATGGTTTAGCCGGCAGTTTCCGGTCGTGACACCGCAATAAATGTATCGGTACAATGTAAAAGCGCCTCTAAAAATGTTTTTGCCTAACGGCAAAGATCAAAATAACACCTCATCCGCCACCAAAGGTGACACCTTCCCCTCAAGCTACGCAGGGGAAGGCAAAAAGTGGGGCGGCCGTTGGCCGCCCCAATGAACAATGAATGATGAATAATTAATAGTGAATAATTGCCGATACAGTTGTTGCGCCAGTGCGACCGGAAACTGCTGACAAAACCGCCGCAAGCGGGCGAGCAATGATCGCCCCTACAAGCGACCGTTGGCCGCAGCGGAGAGCTAATAGCTGATAGTTAATAGTTATGGTGTGTGCTTTAATTCAACCTCTCGGCAGCAAAGCTGCCTGCTCTCCTTGCAGGTGAGCCAATGGGGCGCGGTGCAAAACTTTGCAGCGCACTACTGGGTTGCGAGGCAAATACGGTTTCCACCAATGTCTCGACACCGGGATACCAGAGATATATGTATCCGTAGCTGCGTCAATTCGCCTCTAAAAATCGCTGCTAAAAAATCGTTGAGGATGAGGAGATCACGTCGAGATCCTGGCCGCTGTACTGGCCTTTGTAGTTCCAATCGACGCTGACGGAAACGCTGCTGCCCTTTGCGACGGTCGTCGAATAGGTATAGATAAGCGTATCGGTCTGCGAGTTGGGCGAGTCAACGCTGAAAGCGCTCGTCATGCCGCCGGAGGTCGAGCCGTTTACGCTTATCGCGATCGAGCGCCGGCCGATCTCCATCGTGTACGAGCGCGCATACACCGACAGCGTGAGCTTTACGCTGCCGTCGGCCTGCTCGGTGGCAGTCCATACGGTGTGGGTGTTCAGACCAACGCCGGTTGCCGAGTCAAACGCGCCCGAGCCGATGACCGTGCCGCTCGGCGCTTCGGGAGTGGGAGCCGGAGCAGGCGTCGCCGTCGCTGCCGGGGTCTCGGTCGGAACTGCCTCGGTGGGCTGCGGCGTGGCAGTCGGGATGACAAACTGCGTCTGGCGCGGAGCGCTCGTCTCGGTCGCCGGGGTCGGGGTAACTTCAGGCTTATCGCCGCCGATGCCGCCGGTCAGCCACATGATTACTATGGCAAGTATGATCAGCACGACGATGAACGCCGCAAAAATATATGCCGTCTGTTTTTTCATGATTTTCTCCTCTCGCGAGTTTACATTTTTATCTTCACTTCGCCGCTGTGAACCGTGCGGCGCGTTCCGTCGTCAAGGCGCAGGATGAGTCCGTAGTCCGGGCTTATGCCCTCGGCGACGGCCTCATATTCGCCCTCGGGTGAGCTTACGGATATCTGCCTGTCGAGCACGATGCAGCGGCGCTTATACTCGGCATGGCATACGCTCGGCGCTTCGAGCCACGCGGTGTACAGTGAGCTAAGCTCCGCGATGATCGCTGCGATAAGCTTGCCGCGCTCGAAAGTGAAGCCCGTCTGCGTAAGCAGCGAGCCTGCCGTTTCGCGCAGCTCCTCGGGAAAGTCCTCGATGCGTGTCGTGACATTCAAGCCGATGCCCAGCACGGCGTAATCGACCTTGCCGTTTTTCACCGAGCTTTCGCACAGTATGCCGCAGATCTTTTTGCCGCGCAGGTACAAATCGTTTATCCATTTGATGCCCGGCGCGCGGCCGCAGACCTTCTCAACGGCACGGCACACCGCGACGGCACACACCGCAGTCAGGCTCTGCGCGCAGTCGGGCGTGCAATCGGCAGGACGCAGCAGCATCGACATGTATATGCCGCAGCCGGCGGCCGACGCGAAGCTGCGGCCCATTCTGCCGCGCCCGGCGGTCTGCTCGTCGGCAACGACGACCGTGCCCTCCGCAGCGCCCTCCGCTGCGAGCTTCTTTAAATAATTATTCGTCGAATCAAGGCTTTCAAAAGCCTGCAACCTTATCTCCATATTTTTAGTGGCGCTTTAGCGCACTCCTTATGCATTTTTCAGTGGCGCATTAAAATTTTACGGATACGTTTTTTGCGCTTGCCCGGTATCGAAAAATTGCTGGAAACCATATCGTTTCGCGCCACGGGGGATTGTGCTATATTAGTGCAAATTTTCATCTGCGCCCTTGCAGGGAACGGATTTATCCGTTCCGTTTTGTTGCATCCATCTGCGCAGTTAATACAACGGCACGCAGCAGAGGTTTTGCCCATTGCCTTCCCCTGCGTAGCTTGAGGGGAAGGTGTCACCTTTGGTGACGGATGAGGTGTTATTAAATCTGCGGTGCTAACCGCCACATTTTTTCAGAGGCGCTTTTTTAGAGGCGCATTCACATTGTACAAATACATATATTGCGGTATCCCGACCGGAAACTGCCGGCTAAATCATCACAACGAAACGGATAAATCCGTTCCCTACAAGCGACCTTTGGCCGCAGCGGAGAGCTGATAGCTGTTGTGTTTAAATTCAATCCCTCGGCAGCAAAGCTGCCCGCTCCCCTTGACAGGAGAGCCAATGTGGTGCGGCGCGAAATTCAGCAGCGCTCTCATGTAACGCGACAGTTTCCCGGTTTCGTCGGCAGTCTCGATACCGGGCTACCGCGAACACAACTCCGCACTACCGGGTTGCGATGCACGCACGGTTCGTCGGTAGCTTCGATACCGGGCCACCAGAGATAACCGTATCCGTAGCTGCGTCAATTCGCATCTAAAATTTCTTTGAGGGTGAGGTCGGTACCGGAGACGGGGGTCAGCTTATTGCCGCCGCAGCTCGGGCAGCGCAGCCGCTCGAGGTCGGCGACGAAGCGCTCGCCGCACTCGATGCACTGAGCCTCGCCCTCGACGGTCTCGACGATCATATCGACGGCTGCAAACTCCGTGCCGTCGATGACGGCCTGCCAGCAATCGCTCAGGAAGCGGGGGACGACTCCGGAGAGCGTCCCCACCTCGACGGTGATACTTTGCACGTTTTGAAGCTGTTCTTCCTCGGCGACATTGCGCAGCATTTTCAGCAGCGCATCGCAAATTCCAAGCTCGTGCATTATTTTTTCACCGCGTTTTTGACCAAGCCGCCTGCACGCTTGACGAGCCCCTCGGCAACCTTGATGGGCATGGTCTCGAACGTGCCGGCATGCCAGTCGCGCACCTTTTTGAGGTGGATTGCGTCAAACTTGCACTTGGTGGTGCACAGGCCGCAGCCGATGCACAGATACTCATCGACCTTTGTCGCACCGCAGCCGAGACAGCGTGCGGTCTCCTTGCGCACCTGCTCCTCGGTGAAGGTCACGCGCGCATCGGAGAAGGTCTTGGCCTTTGCCTCGTTGTATCCGGGCATCTGACGCTTGCCGTGGTCGAAGTGCGATATATCCAGCAGCGCATGCTCCTTGTCCAGCGCCTTGTAAACGCGCCTGTCGCGGCCCATGGTGAGGGTCTGACCGGGATGCACATAGCGGTGCAGCGATATGGCCGCTTCCTTGCCGGCAGCGATCGCGTCGATAGCAAACTTCGGGCCGGTGTAGCAGTCGCCGCCGACGAAAATGTCGGGCTGAGCGGTCTGATAGGTCAGGCTGTCGGCAACGGCGGTGCCCTTCTTCGTGGTCTCGAGCGCACCGACGTCGAGCGTGCCCCAATCAACGACCTGGCCGATGGCCGCGATGACGGAGCTGACCGCAATAGTCTCGAACTTGCCGGTTCCGACGGGCTTGCGGCGGCCCTTCTCGTCCGGCTCGCCAAGCTCCATGATCTCGACCTTGAGAGCGGACACCTTGCCGTCCTTGCCCTCGATGGCGACGGGCGCGTTGAGGAAGCGGAACTGCACGCCCTCTTCCATGGCCTCCTTGACCTCCTCGGGGTCGGCAGGCAGCTCGTCGGCCGAGCGGCGATAGATTATGTAGGTGTTCTTTGCGCCCAGACGCACCGCCGCACGGCACACGTCCATTGCGACGTTTCCGCCGCCGACGACTGCGCAGCTTTCGCCTATCTCGGGCTTGTTGCCGAGGTTTACCTCGCGCAGGAAGTCAACGCCGCCGAGCACTCCCTCGAGGTCTTCGCCGTCTATTTTCAGCGACTGGGACTTCTGTGCGCCGATGGCAAGGTAAAAGCCCTTGTAGCCCTCGCTGCGCAGCTGTTCAATGGTGATATCCTTGCCGACCTCAACGCCGCACTTGAAGGTGACGCCCATATCCTTGAGAATGTCGATCTCGGCGTTGAGAACGTCCTTTTCGAGGCGGAAGTTGGGGATGCCGAGGGTCAGCATGCCGCCGGGCACGGGGTTGCGGTCGAAAACGGTGACGGGGTAGCCCTTGTTTGCGAGGTAGTATGCGCAGCTCATGCCGGCAGGACCTGCGCCGATGACGGCGATCTTCTCGGTGTACGGGCGGCCGATCTGGTTGACCATCTTGGGCACAAAGCGCGTGTCCTCGTGCAGGTCGTGGTCGGCGATAAAGCGCTTGACCTCGTCGATCGCAACGGCCTCGTCAACGCTTGCGCGAGTACACTCGTCCTCGCAGCGCTTGTTGCATATGCGGCCGCAGACCGCCGGGAAGGGGTTTTCTTTTTTTATAAGCTCAAGAGCTTCGGTGTATCTGCCCTGAGCGGCAAGCTTCAGATAGCCCTGAACGGGAACGTGCGCAGGGCATGCGGCCTTGCAGGGCGCGGTGCCGGTGTCAAGGGTGTCCTTGAAATTCTCGCGGTAATCGGGATTGAAGGTTTTCTTTACAAAAACAGTGTTTGTCAGCTTTGCGTAGCCCGGAGGAGTGAGATCCTCGGTCGAGCACAGCTTCTGACCGAGCTTGAGCGCATTGCCGGGGCAGGTCTCGACGCACTGGGCGCAGGCAACGCACTTTGCCTCGTCGATCTCGGCGACGAAGTTGGATCGGATAGCGTCGCGCGCACCGAACATGAGTCCTGCACGCAGGCCGAAGCATGCGCACGAGCAGCAGTTGCAGATAGCGGCGCTGTCGCCGGCCTCCTCGATGTTGGGGATATCGTGCATCAGGCCGTTCTCCTCGGCGCGCAGGATGATCTCCATTGCCTCCTCGCGCGTTATGCGGCGCGCGCGGCCCGAGCGGATGTAGTGCTCGGCGCCCTTGCCCATCTGGACGCACATGTCCTCGTCGAGATGGCCGCAGCCATCGCCGATGCTGGTGCGCGATGCGCGGCAGGAGCAGGGCGAAACGGAGAAGGTGTCGTACTTATTCAGGTAGTACGAAAGCTTTTCGTAGTCGCTCACGCCGGGGATGTCCTTTATCGCGCTCTCGACGGGGATAACGCGCATCAGGCCATAGCCGTTGGGAAGCACGGGGCCGAGCAGCTGCATGCGCACGCGCGTGTACTCCTCAAAGGCTCTGCCGACCTCGGGGTGAGCGGCCATAAGCTCCTTGTTGTTGACCATCATTTCCAGTATGCCGGGCGCGAAGATCTGCATGAAATAGACGTCCTCGCCGAGCTTTTCGTCAAATGTGCGGCGGAAAATGCCATAATAGACGAGGTTATCGAGCTGGGGCTTTATCTCCTCGACGGTTTTGCCGACCTTCTTTGCAAGATACTCGGCCGTGCGCTCCTTGCGCAGGCCGGCGGCGATGGCAATGTCTGCCTCGTCATCGGAAACGATGTTCGCCATGCAGTAGTATTCGGGCGCGTTCTCGTCGATCTTGACGACCATACCGGAAACGCCGCCGATCACCTTTGCAAGCTTGACGATCTTGGGTCTGAGTTGTGCCATAATCAAATTCTCCTCTTCCTTAATTATTAAATGCGCTCACCGGCCATGCCGGACGCAAATATTACATGATGGGGATCTTAATTTTCAGATCGCTCAGCGGATAGGACGAGCAGGCGTGGAACCAGCCCATTTCCTTATCCATTTCGCGCCGCCCGTCGCCGATGGGCGAAACGAATATATCTCCCGACAGCAGCTGGCTGCGGCAGAAGCCGCACTCGCCGTTGCGGCAGTGGGTATCGACCGGGATCGCGCTGCGCTCGAGCGCAACGGCCACGGATTCCGATGCCTTCGCCTCGATGATATCCTCGCGCACACCGCGCACGACGCAAATTTTGAACGTCTTTTTCTCCGTTCCGACGGGGTAGCCGGGCAGGGTGGAGATATCGGCAGGATTGTTGACAACATCGTGGCGGAAGCGCCTTTTTGCAACACCCATCTCGTCAAGCGCCTTGGAAACAAAGCGGAACATTGCGAGTGGGCCGCAGAACATATATGTGCAGTCCGGCGACGAATATTTTTCGATAAGCTCCTTTGTTATGAAGCCCTTTTCGCTCTGCCATGTCGGGTCGTCCGAAAGAACGTGCACGACCTTGACAGCTTTGCATTCGGCGCAGACCTTGTCAAGCTCAGCTTTGAGCACGATATCATCCGACTTCACCGAGCCATAGAGTATCGTGAGCGTGCAGCCGCGCATTTTGCCGTGGGCTATCTCCTTTGCCATGGAGTAAAGCGGCGTGATGCCGCTGCCTCCTTTTTCGCCATTGCGTCGAGCACGCCCTTTGCGGCGGCTCGGCCGTTTGTTATCTGCGTTCCCTGGCCATCGCCGGCGACTCCGTGCGCGCCGGCAAACTCAAGGCCCTCGATGAAGTGATCCTCGGCCATCATCGCTTTCTTTGCTATGACGTGGTTATCCATCGAGTGCGAGTAGCCGTAGATGCTGCCCTTCCATGCGCCGACATAGTGCGAAATGGTCATGGGCGTGGATACCTCGATCTCGGCAATGCGCGAGCGGAAGTCAACGCCGCCGACCTTGATGTATTCCTCCATCATCTCGTTTGCCAAACGGCGCTTGAGATCGTAGTATTCCTCTTCCTTTACATTGAGGAAGGGATCCACGGGAACGAGGTTCGTGATCGAAAGGTGCGTATAGCCCTCCGGAACGCAGTCGGGAACCGCGTAGTTGAGACATACGGTGGTTATGAAATTGTAAGGCTCGGTTATATTCCGGCTGTTGCGCCAGATCTCGTTCGTGTCCATCGTTTCGCCGGAGAAGGTGTTGTAATTTGTGATGCCGTTTTCCTCCGGCGTGCCCTCGATAACGAGCATGACCGACACCGGGCAGACGTTGAGGCGATTGCCGTTGACGAATTTGACAGCACCCTCGGGCACCTCGCTTTTCGGCTCGATCATCTGGGTGTACGCGCGGTTGGGGTATGCGCCGCATATGACATAGTCGCAGGCAATCTCGTCGCCGCGGCGCGTTCTTACGCCGTGCACCCTGCCGTTTTTGACAAGGATCTTATCGACCTCCTGCCTGAACTCGAACTGCGCCCCGTTTTCCTCGACTCTGCGCTGCATCTTCATGCTCATCTCGTGCGAGCGATGGCGCGGAACAAAGCTTCCGGCACGGGCAGCCAGTCAACGTCCACGCCCATCTCGTCGAAGAATCTGCCGACCTTGAGTCGCGCGTTTTTCGGGCCTATCGACATCATCTCGTGCAGCGACGCCTCCATCTCGAAGCCGTTGCGGACATAGTCCGTTGCAAGGCCGCCGGGCATGTTGTGCTTTTCTAAAATCAGAATGTCCTTAACTCCCTTGGCCTGCAATTGCAGAGCGCTTGCCATGCCTGCCAGACCGCCGCCGATGATGACAACGTCATAATGCGGTTTGTAAAAATCCAAGATTTTTCCTCCTTCGGTGTTTTGATTACACCAAAAGAGTATATGTTAAATTACAGGCAGGTCAATATAGCCCTTGAATTTTCGGCACAATTTTGCTATAATTTTACTGTGATTGTGATTTAATCACAATCCGTGCAAGGGAGAGATGTATATGAAATTTCAAAAGATAGTAGCGCCGACGATAACCGAGCTTTTCGAGCGGCAGATGCAGGGCGTCATACTTTCGGGTCAGGTGCCGCCGGGGGAAAAGCTGCCGACGGAGGCCGAGCTTGCCGAGAGCATGAACATAAGCAAAAGCGCGGTGCATGCCGGAATTAAAAATCTTGAGCGCATGGGCTTCGTGCGCATCGTGCCGCGCCACGGGATCTATGTCTGCGACTGGGCGGAGTTCGGCAATGTCGATACGCTCATTTCGGTGCTTAAATATCAGGGCGGAAAGCTCGACAAGGGCACTGCAGCCTCGCTTCTTGAAACGCGCACCGCCGTCGAGGGGCTTGCCGCGCGTCTGTTCATTTCGCGCTGCACCAACGCCGATATCCTCGCCCTGCGCAGCATAATAAACGATTTTCGCGCCGAGGCGCAGGTCAAGCCGAGGGCGGACGTGGATAAGCTCGCCGAGCTTGCGTGCTCGTTCCATCGCTATATATGCGTCAAAAGCGGCAACAATGTCATTCCGCTTATCGTAAACGGCTTTCACGACGTGAATATTGCGCTGTGGACGCTGTGGATACGTCAGGTCGGGCCGCGCGCTGCCGGCGACGTGCTCGATGAGCTGCTTTACTACATAACGACCGGCAACAGTGACGGCGCCGTCGGATTTTACGGTGAAAACGCAAACGAGTTTCTGTCGAAAATTTAGCGCGTCTTGGGTGCGATATAACGCCTAATAATTAACACGTTGTACAGACTCACTGTATTACATAACCCCCAATTTGTCAATACACGGTTTTTAGAGGCGAATTGATGCAGTCACGGATACGTATATCTCTGGTAGCCCGGTGTCGAGGCAATGAAAAAAACCGTGACGTTTCGCGTAACGCAAGTGCGGTATTGAGTTTTGCAGTGCACCCCATTGTCTTCCCCTTGCGGAGCTTGAGGGGAAGTCAAAAGGCAAAACCTCAGTTGCGTATCGTTATATTAACTGCGCAGATGAGCGCAACATGCGGAACAGGCAAGCCTGTTCCCTACATGAGTGCGGCAAAAAATTCAGCAACGCACTAATGCAGCGCGAGGCACACACGGTTTTGTCGGTAACTTCGACACCGGGTTCACGCAATATGCGTATCCGTAGGTGCGTCAATTCGCCACCAAAAAAACGCAGACGGTTTGTCTGCGTTTTTGGCGTTTTTGCGAATTATTTTATTGTTGCTCTTGCGTTGTCGAGGGTGATGACGATGCCGTTTTTCTTTGCGACGTCGTTGACCTGCGAGACGAGCTTCTCGGCGTAGACGTTCAAAAACTTTACCGTGAGCGCCTCTTTCTGCTTGGGGCTCATCGCGGCGAGGATGGCCTTGACGATCTTCTTGGAAAACTCGGGCGACGCGCCGACGCACTTGCGAATCAGCGGATTCACGCCTTCGCTTTCGGACAGAATCTTTATCAAGTCGGGCAGGAACGTATCAAGCGTTTCGGTGTAGTCAAATTCGCTTACCTGCATTGTTAATTCGATCATTGCAAACCTCCGGTGAAATTGCATACATTATATATAACAGAAGCATTATACAGAAAAGCGCCGAAAATAGCAACACTAAATATTTTTTTGACTTTCAAAAGTTTTTGCCGCAAAAATATTGACAATTCGCAAAAATGTTGTTATTATCTTTAAGCTGAATATCAATGGGAACGGCCATGCGGGCGTAGTTCAATGGTAGAACACCAGCCTTCCAAGCTGGATACGTGGGTTCGATTCCC
>ENA-ORMR01000459-ORMR01000459.1-human-gut-metagenome-genome-assembly--contig:-NODE-459-length-40612-cov-4.355722_pt1 | contig 40612 bp, 45 predicted proteins | sample MGYA00242107_ERZ509003 | MGnify/ENA primary metagenome ERZ509003 (study PRJEB26280, sample SAMEA2338699) | human gut metagenome | biome: human gut; feature: human-associated habitat; material: faeces...
CAAAATTTTTAATTTTTTGTAAAATTACTCGAATTTTATTGACTTTTAAAACAAAGCAACATATAATATACTGGTATACCGAAGAAGTATATTAGTATAGAGGTGATGATATGACGAAAAAAGAAGTAGTTATAGATACAGCTAGAGAATTGTTTTCTAAGTATGGTTACAAAAAAGTTTCAATGGATGAGATTGCGGCAAAAGCTGGAGTAACAAAGAAAACAATTTACATGTATTTTTCAAGTAAAGAGGAACTATTAAAATATTTTATTCAAGAAGAAATTTTAAATATGGAAAAGCTTGTTGAAGATATAGAAGCTAAGAACTTGGATTTTTTTGAGACTGTAAATCAAGCAATTTATGCAATATTACAATATAGAAAGAAACAAGAATTTTTGACACTTATAAGTAGAGAAGCTGAATGGTTAAAAAATCCTGTTATTATTGATAGTCTAAAAATGATTGATAATAAAATTCAAAATTATATAAGAAGAAAATTGGAATTTGCTAAAGAAAAAGGATACATTGATTATAAAGATTTGGATGTTACTACTTTTTTAATATATAAAATGTATATTGCATTAATTATTGAATGGAATGACCAAAATGAGGATTTAGATGAGCAGATGGTTGCTCAAAGTATATCTGAAATTTTAAGAAAAGGTTTAAGAAAGGATGTAGAATAAAATGAAAAAAGAAAAAATTTTTACAATTATTGTTTTTATTGTAGTTTTATTTATTCCATTAATTTATAGCTTTTTTTATTTAAAATCTTATTGGAATCCATATGGAAACTTAAGTGATATGAAAATTGCTGTTGTTAACATGGATAAGGGAAGTGATAATGAAAATCAGGGAGAGGAGTTTGTAAAGAGCTTACAAGATAGTAATACTTTTGATATTAAAGTTGTGACAGAAGATCAAGCAGAAGATGGAATGAAAAAAGGTGATTATTATGCAACAATTAAAATTCCAGAAAACTTTACTGAATGTTTAGAAAGTGCTTCATCAGAAGATAAACAGATTGCTAATATTACATATAGTCCAAACCAAGCAACTAATTATTTGGCAACACAAATTGTAAATAGTGCAGTTAAAACAATTGAATTAAATTTACAATCTAAAGTTGATAAGCAAATTATTGCTCAATTATCTGATAAATTGAATGAGGTACCAGATAGTTTGCAAAATATAAGTGATGGTGCTGATACTATTTTAAATGGAACAGAAAGTTTAGATTCAGGAATTAATCAAATAAGTGATGGAACTAATCAATTAAGTGGTAGTTACAATGAATTTAATACTGGTGTGCAATCAGCATATTCAGGAAGTGAAAATTTGCAAAGCGGAATTTCACAAGTGTCTGGAGGAATACCCGAATTACAATCTGGAGTTCAAAAATTAGCTGGAGCAATTGATCAAATAAATGCTGGAATAGATGAGATGTCAGCTAATGGAATGACAGAAGCCTCTAAGCTTATAGATGGAGTAAATACATTAAATACATCAGCTCAGGCTTTAAATTCATTAGCAACAACTGGTTCAAATACTGCAGCAAGTTTATCAAGTGATGCTAGCAAATATTTAACAGATGTTAATTCTTTATGCAGCGATATAGCTACTTTAGCTAATTCTAGTGATCCAGCAGTGGCCAATGCAGCTAGAGAAATCATGAATAAAGATTCTTATAAAAATATAGTTAATTCAAGTACTAAAGTTGCTACAGAGGTAGCTACATTGTCACAAGTTAATTCAGGAATAGCACAATATGCAGCAGGTATTGCAAATGGTACAAGTGAATTATTACAAAAAACAGGGTCTATAACAAAAATGCTTCAAAATGTTCAAGGATTGAAATCAGCATTAGAAGGAGTAAAGGCTGGAACTGATTCATTGAATGATGGTATTACTTTATTGCAAGCAGGAACAAATAAACTTTCAGTAGGTAGCACAAGTTTGACAACTGGTCTTGAAAAATTAAGTACAAGTTCAAATCAAATAAATACTGCTATTGATACACTTAATACAGGTGTTGAATCAGCATCTGATGGTAGTGCTCAATTAGTAAGAGGTGTTCAGACATATAAAATTGCAATTGATGAAGGATTAGAAGATACAAAAGAACAATTAAAATCATTAGATGGAATTGATGAGTTCGGCGAAAAACCAGTAACATTTGAAACAGAAGAATATGGAAAAGTTGATTCATATGGTATAGCATTTACACCATTATTCTTATGTATTGGATTATGGGTTGGTGCTTTAATGTGTTATGTTGTTTTATATTATGATCATGATGAGAGATTTGGAATATTAGGAATGACTAATAAAAATAAATTATTACAAAATATATTATATATTGGATTAGGTGCAGTTGAAGGATTACTTACAGGAATGTTATTAAAGATGAGTTTAGGTTATACAGTTGATAATGCTATGTTATATTATGGAGCTAGTATTTTAATTGGTGTTACATTTATGAGTATTATCCAATTTTTAATAAGAAATTTTGGAGATATTGGAAAATTCTTAGCATTAATAGTATTAGTATTACAATTAGCTGCTGCAGGAGGAACTTTCCCAATTGAGACAATTGATAAAGGTTTCCAAGCAATTTCACCATATTTACCAATGACATATTCAATAAAATTATTAAGAGAAATTTTAGTACCTACAGCAACAGATTACAAGGGTATGTATATAGGAATTTTACTTGCTATCAGCATAATCTTATTTGCTATAACTCAAATAGTTGATATTTGTAAAGAGAGAAAATTAAAAGAAAAAGAAAATTAAAAAATATAAAGACCTGGGATTTAATTTGAAATCCCAGGCTTTTTACGTTTTACCTAGAGAACAGAGGTTTTCTTGACTTTTTTTGTTATTATGTGTAGTATGAATTTGAAAATTTGTGGATTTAAGGGGTTTGTATGAAACACATAGGAAGAAAAAAGATATTATTAGTCGCAGTTATTGTGATTTTTATTATGTTAGGAAGTTTTTTAAATGTTTTCGCTTCAACTACTTCAGAGTTAAGGCAGCAACAACAGCAAAATCAAAAAGAACTAAATGAAGCAAAAGAACAACAAGAAAAAATTAGAAGTCAAATGACAGAGATTCAAAGACAAGTTGATGAATTGGATTCTAAGATTTCGGATTATCAAACAGAAATAAATGATCTAACATCACAAATAGATGATATTTCAAAAAATATAGATTTAACTCAACAAGAACTTACAAGAACAGAAAATGAATTGAAAGAAAAAGAAGAATTGCTGGAAACACGATTAGTAGCTTCATATAAAGCAGGAGATACTACATATTTAGATGTGTTACTAACTTCAGATAGCTTAACATCATTTTTATCTAATTATTATTTAGTAGAACAAATTTCAGAAAATGATACTAAATTAATAAATACAATAAAAGAAACAAAAGAACAAATAGAAGAATCTAAGAAACAATTAGAAGAAAATAAAGCAACTTTAGAAATTGCTAAACAGACACAAGTTGACAAAAAGACAGAATTAGATGCAGCTAAAAAGGAAAAAGAGCAAGCTGTTGCTAAGTTATCAGCAGAAGATCAAGAGGTTCAAAAGAAAATTGATGAAATGAGATCAGAAGATACTCGTATTCAAGCAGCAATAAAAAAAGCTGAAGCTGTAGCAAGTAGACCAAATGTTTCAAATAGAGGTAATACTTCTGGAACAAGTACAAGTTCTGCTTCCAATCCTGGAGGGTTTATTTATCCAGTACCATCAGGATATAGAACTATAACTACAGGAATGTATTATGAGAAGTCAAAGAAATATCATGGTGCTGTTGACTTTGGTAGTGGAGGTATTGCTGGTCAACCAGTATATGCTGCAAAAGAAGGTACAGTTATTTTAACAGAAAACTTAAAGAGTAGTTATGGAACGTACGTTATTATAAAACATAATAATGGATTGTATAGTTTATATGCACATGGACAAGCTGGTTCAATATGTGTATCAGAAGGACAATATGTTTCACAGGGGCAACAAATTATGAAAGTTGGCTCTACTGGAAATTCAACAGGTCCACATTTGCATTTTGAAATTAGAGTTAGTCCTGGAGGGTATAATAATAGAGTAAATCCTCAGAATTATTTAAAATAGGAGAATCAAATGAAAAAGAAAATAGTTAAAACATCTATTGTTGAAAAGATTTGTGTACTTACATTAATTTTAGTAATTGCTTTTTTTGCATACCTAGGATATCTTCATTATGAGGAAAGAACAGCTGAACAAGAAGAAAATACTACTAATATGGTAGATGAAGAAAAATAATAAATTAATGAAATACTTTTTTTCTGATAAAAATAATACAGAAAAGAAGTATTTTTTATGTGTATATGAAAACAAAGCTTATAGAAACTTTTGTCGAATATTGACTCCTAGAGTTATTAAGAATATAATTTTGATAGTTTAATTTTTACAAAGAAAAGGAAAAAGAAATGGAAAAAAAAGATACAAATGTTAAAAAATCAAAGAAGGTGAAGCGTGCAAAAAGCAAAGGTACATTTGCAAAAATTTTACTTGTTGTATTAATATTGGCATTGATAGGAATTATGTCATTACTGTTTTTATTATATGGCCCATGGAGTGGATTTAGAGATTGGTTAATAACAACGGCAATGTCTTCAATGAGACACCAATATTTAGCTACATGGTTTTATGATGATAAAACTATTCAAGAATGTTTAAATAAAAATAAGGTTGTAGAAGTTAGTGGCGTTACTGATGAAAACACAATTGAAATTGTTGATTATGACAAAAAAGAAGAAGTTGTTTATGCCAATGAGTACGAAAGACAAATTTTAGAAAAAGATGAAAATAATAATGATTATAAAATAATAAAAATAGATGGTGGAAATGATTATGAAGGGTATATGGCAGTTATATATGATCCGTCTAGAATTGAAGTTGCTACATCATCTTATATAGGAAGAAACGGAGAATATTTAACAGATATTTCAAAGAAGAATAATGCTTTGGTTGCTATAAATGGTGGAGGTTTTATTGATGAGAACAATAAAGGAAGCGGAGCGACTCCAATAGGAATTACTATGAGCAAAGGAAAATTATCAAGTAATTCTGGTGGTACATTCGGATTGATAGGATTCAATAATGAAAATAAATTGTTGTTGGGTAAGATTACTTCAACTCAAGCTAAACAAAGGGGAATACGTGATTGTGTTTCTTTTGGACCATATTTAATATTAAATGGTGAAAAATCGCAGATATATGGAAATGGTGGTTGGGGAAAAGCTCCAAGAACTGCTATTGGGCAAAGAGCAGATGGAATAGTTCTATTTTTAGTGCTTGATGGAAATAGAACATTAGGAAAAGGTGCTACAATTAAAGATATGATTGAAATATTTGAAAGATATGGTGCGATAAATGCTTCAAATTTGGATGGAGGAACATCTACATCTATGACTGTAAAAGGAAAGACTGTTAATAATCCAACCAACTTGTCAGGCGGAAGCGGAACAAGACCTATACCATCAGCATTTATATTAAAAGCAGATGATTCTGATGATGGTGATTATAGTGCAGTAAAAAATAAGGTAGATAAATAAAGATATAAAATAGGTATTTATGATTTTTGTGTATTGCGTTATTATAAATAGAATAAGTGATTAAAAAATAGCAGATTAATAGTCTGCTATTTTTGTGTGTTACGATAGTTATTTCCCCATTTAACCATTGAATCTAAAATTGGTTCTAAACTCCAACCAGTATCTGTAAGAGAATATTCTACTCTTGGAGGAACTTCTGCAAAAACTTCGCGATGAACTAAACCTGTGAAAGAATATAAAAATAAGGGATACAGATTGGTTTTATCAAGTCATTATGTACCAGAGACTTTGAAAGATGTTGATACTAAGATTGATTATCTTGAAAATTTAAAAGAATTGGCAAAGGGAAGTGAAAATGCTGAGGCGTTTGAGAAGAAGGTTAAGGATAGATATTCTGAGTATAGTGGTTTAAATTATTTGGATATGACAGCTGGATTTTTCTTTCCAAATAAATAATATTTAAGAGAACTGATTTTGAGCTAAGTGTAAAAATGGAGCTTGGAATCAGTTTTTTTTTATAAAGTTGACTTATAAATTTTTTAATGATACAATTTTTCAAAATAAGAGGGGGAGATACAAATGAAAAATAAAAAAGTAATCATTATGATTTGTTTAATTACGGTAGTTTTAATTGCTGCAGTAGTTATTTGGAAAGTAACAGATAATTCAAAAAAAGAAGATAATGGAGATAATGTGATAGCAGAGAATAATAACAAAAATGCAAGTAATAATGTGGCAAATGAACAAAATTCATCAGAAAAAGATAGCTCTGACGAACTAATTGTAGATACAATAGAGATTGATGATGTAACTTATGAAATTGGAAAAATAACTTTAAAAGATTTAGAAAAAAATGATTTCCATATAGATTATGATATTGCTACATTATATTTAGACGAAGAGAAAAATGAAATGTATCAAGGAGTTGATGGACAACATCCAGAGTTATTACTAACAGAAGACAGAAAAGATGCTAAGTATATGATGAAACCAGATGGATATAATAGTTTAAAATATAAAATTGCTAATGATAAGTATAGTGGAATGAAATTTCATGGAGATTTATTTGATTATCAATATTGTCCAATGGTATTAAATATACAAAATTGGAGCAGTGATAAAGAAAAAGATTATAAAGAATGTGATGTTACATCAATAACATTTGGAGTAAATAGTGCAGATGCATTTAAAGATGAAGATGAAACATTGAATAGATTGCAAGATTATCCAAATATAACTATAAATGGAATAGGTTTATTGAGTGATGAGAGTGATGTTTTAAAAACTTTTGGAGAGCCTACAAATATTAATGATTTATCAATGAAAACATTGCAATATTACAATAAGAATCAATCAATTGATATTCAAATTCATGCTGGAAAAGTTTATAAGATTGAGGTCTCTTTAATGAAGTCATTTTATAAATAATTTGAGATATATAAAATAGTGAGATTATAAATTTATAATCTCACTATTTTTCTTTATATATGCTAAAAGTTACTTTAAGGTAACTATGGAACAAAAAAGTGCCTACTTTACAATATGTAAGGTAGGTTTTAAAATATATCTTATAGAAAATTAAGAGGTAGTAAATGGATAAATTGGATTATTTAATAAAATATTTGTTAGAAGAAAACAGAAATATTGATATTGAAGAGATTCCTAAAGATTCGAAAGAAAAACAAAAGTTATATCGTATAATTAGTTTTTTAAATTTGTATGAAAAAGTAAAAAGAAATGCGCCTGATTTAAGACAGCCAACTAAAGATGAGCAAATTAGAATCGCTAAGGCTTTTTATGAAATAGGAAAACAGAATAATATGGTGATATATAGCTGTTGCGAAAATAGTTATTTGGTCCAATATGGACTTAATTGTGAAGGTTGCAGAAGTCAAAGTTTAGTTGAGAAATTATTTTTCTATTTGGAGTTAAAGTCAAAATGGTGATATGTTTGATAGGTGAAATAAAAGTAGACTAAAAGAGTCTACTTTTATTTTTAGTTAAAATTATTCATATAAAATTTCTTTTGTGCTAATTTTTCTTGAACACCATTTAATGCTTCACCAAATCTTTGGAAGTGGACTACTTCACGCTCTCTTAAGAAACGTAATGGATCTACGACGTCAGGATCGTCTGCACAAAGATCAATTAATTTTTCGTATGTTGCTCTAGCTTTTTGTTCTGCCGCAAGGTCTTCAGTTAAGTCGGTTACTGGATCGCTTGTTACTTGAAGTGTGGCAGCACTAAAAGGTGTTCCACTAGCAGCTTGAGGATATGTTCCCCAACCATGATCAGTAAAGTAAGCGCCTAGTCCTGCTTTTTCTAATTCTTCGGGACAAACACCGTCAGTTAATTGGTGAACCATACTACTTACCATTTCTAAGTGAGCTAGTTCTTCGGTGCCAATATCATTTAAAATCGCTTTTGATTTTTCATCTGGCATACTTATTCTTTGAGAAATATATCTAAGAGCTGCGCCAATTTCACCGTCTGGTCCGCCATATTGTGAAATAATAAATTTGGCTAATCGAGGATTAGTGTTTTTTATTCTTACAGGATATTCTAATTTCTTTTGATATAACCACATTAGTAACTACCTCCTTTTTCCCAAGGCCATGGCTGTTCTAGCCAGCGCCATTTATTACAAGGACATTCTATTGATAGAGGTCCATACATTTTTTGATAATTATCTGTTAACATTCTTAACTTGTTGGCATTTTCATTATGAAGACACAAAGCTCTTTTATCATCTGGATTTATGTCTAAATATAGTCCAAGTTCAATAACGGTAAAGTTTACAGCTCGTATTTCGTCTAACATTTCTGATCTTGTTTGTTGGCAATTTCCGTTCATCATGAATTACAGCCACCTCCAATTGTATTTGAATTTTTTAAATAATTTATAGTTTCTAATGATTGGTTTGGACAATATGGACTAACGAGTTCTGGAAAAATTGTGCCCATTTTTAATCCGATTTCTGGAGTGTATATTTGATTCATTCTTTGGTGAGGAACATAACAATGTCCATACATCCAATTTTGAGGGAATGCTGATGTGTTTGTAAAACCACATGAACATGTTGTGTCATTTTCCATATTTCCATAATTATAATTTTGAATCATGTTGCAAGATTCTTCGTACATATTATTTGACGTGGAACTATTGGTATCTGTATTGTTTGAAAGATTGTTATATGAACAATTACAATTTCTAAACATTAAAATTCCTCCTTTTATAATAATAAAATATGATTTTTTTTACAAAATGTGCTAAAAACATTTGCGATTATAAGAGTATGTGTTATAATTTGTTTGACAGAAATTACTATTTATTTACAAAACAGTATAAGAAGAGTTGAAAATGATTGAAGTTAAATAAGTGGTAATATCGTATTAAAAAATTATAAAACCTAGGAGGATAAGGAAGAAAATATGAATAATAAAATGGTAATTACAGATGAAGAAAATGTTACTGGAGAATATTTGGTATTTTGTACTTTTGATTCAGGGTTAACAGGAAAAAGCTATGTAGTGTATACAAATGAGCTAAAGGATAAAGACAATATGATGCTTTTGTTAAGTGGATCATACAAGAAGGTTGCAAGAAATCATTTAAGAGTTGATAAAAGATTAACTCATGAAGAGAAAGTAATGTTGGAAAAAATGGTGCAAATTATAATAGATCAAGCCAAAGCTAAAGAAATGGATGATGAAGATTCAATAGATTAAGTTACTTGATTTTGTAAGTAATGAATATATCTAAAAGTATGTATTTTTATAGGGCATTAAGAAAAATATTATAAGCTCATTTTAGGTGATTTTTCTTGGGTATCTAGAAAGTAAAAAACTCAGTAAATTAATTTACTGAGTTTTTTTAAAACTATTTAAAAAAATAACAAAATAAGGTATAATAATGTGGAAATGTTTATTTTAGGAGAGAAAGATGCGAAAAAAATGGGAATATAGAGAATTAGATGTAGAAAAAGTAAAAGAAATTGCAGAGAAATTTAATGTATCAGAATTATTAGCAACGGTATTAGTAAATAGAGGAATAGTTGATGATGAAGAAATAAGAGTTTTCCTAGAACCAACGAGAAATGATTTTCATGATCCTTATTTAATGCCAGATATGGATATTGCAATAGAGAGAATTATTAAAGCAATCAAGAACCAAGAAAAGGTCATTATATATGGAGATTATGATGTGGACGGAATTACAAGTATTACAGTTTTGAAAAAGTTTTTGAAAACATGTGGACTTGAGGTTGATTATTACATACCTAATCGTTTAAATGAAGGTTATGGTTTAAATAAGAATGCTATTGATAAAATTAGAGAAAAAGGATATACTTTAATAATTACTGTAGACTGTGGTATTTCTGGAATAGAGGAAATTGAGTATGCAAATAGTTTTGGAATAGAAACTATAGTTACAGATCATCATGAGCCTATGGATACATTGCCACCTGCTGTTGCGGTAGTTGATTTAAAGAGAAAAGATAGTAATACATATCCATTTAAAAGTTTAGCTGGGTGTGGTGTAGTATTTAAACTAACACAAGCACTTGGTATGAAATTAGGAATGGATGAAAAGGAATATTTGAAATATTTAGATATTGTTTGTGTTGGTACAATTTCAGATATTGTTCCATTAGTTGATGAAAATAGGGTTATTGCTAAACTTGGATTAAAGTTGGTTGAAGTTACTAGAAATCCTGGACTTAAGGCTTTGCTTAATGCTTCTGGATATAAGGTTGTTAATTCAAATACAATTTCTTTTGGAATTGCTCCTAGAATTAATGCTTGTGGAAGAATGGGCTATGAGGAAGAAGCTTTAAAATTATTTTTAACTGAAAATTTAGTTCAAGCTTCAGAAATAACTGAGAGATTGAATAAATATAATAGAGATAGACAAGAAATAGAGAAAAATATTTATGATGAAGCGATTGCAATGATTCAAGGAGAAAGTCAAGATGTTAATTCTATTGTACTTGGAGGGGATGATTGGCATCATGGTGTTATTGGAATTGTTTCTTCAAAAATTACAGAAATGTATTTTAAGCCATCAATTTTGATATGTTTTGAAGGTGAAGAAGGCAAAGGTTCTGGAAGAAGTATACCTGGTTTTGATCTTCATGAAGCATTAGTTAAATTGTCTAAGTATTTAGATAAATATGGTGGACATGAGATGGCTGTTGGATTAAGTTTGAAGAGAAAAAACTTTGAAGCATTTAAAAAAGCTTTCCAAGAATATGTTGCTGAAAAAGATATAAGTGATATTGTTCCAATAATTGAAATTGATAAGCAAATTGATTTGAAAGATCTTGATTATAATGTTGTTAAACAACTTGATTTATTGGAACCTTTTGGAGAAGCAAATAGAAGACCGGTATTTGTTTATAGAAATTTAAAAATAGATTCTATAAGAGCATTATCAGATGGAAAGCATTTGAAATTAACATTAAAAGATGGAAATTCTGTTGTTAATGCTATTGGATTTAATATGGGAGCTCTTTCTAAAGAATATATGATTGGAGATAAAATTGACGTTGCAGGAACTCTGGAATTAAATTCATTTAATGGAAAAGAAATGGTACAAATAAATATTAAAGACATTATGAAATCTTTATAATTAGTAAGTTTTCTTAAATGTATTTGTGTAAGGAAGGGAATGAAAAATATGAAAGATGATACGATTGAAAGAACAATAGATGATGTAATAAAAATGGCTAAAGAAAAAAATAGAAAAGTAGATACCAAAAAGATTACACGTGCTTATAATTATGCCAAAGCAAAGCATCGGAGATCAGAAGAGAAAATCAGGTGAACCGTATATTATTCATCCAGTTCAAGTTGCTTATACATTGGCTGGTTTGGAATTAGATACTGATACTATTTGTGCTGCCCTTTTACATGATGTAGTTGAAGATACTGATACAACTAATGAAGATTTGGTTAAAGAATTTGGAGCTCCTGTTGCTGAAATGGTTGATGGTGTTACTAAATTAGGTAAATTACAATATACAACCAAAGAAGAACAACAAGTTGAAGACTATAGAAAAATGTTCTTAGCAATGGGAAAAGATATCAGAGTTATTTTAATAAAATTAGCTGATAGACTTCATAATATGAGAACATTAAAATATTTAAGTAGAGAAAGACAAATAGCAAATGCAAGAGAAACAATGGATTTATATGCTCCATTGGCTAACCGTTTAGGTATTTATTCTTTAAAGTGGGAACTTGAGGATTTATCTTTTAAATATTTATATCCAGATGAATATCATGAAATCGTTAAAGGACTTGATAAGAAAAGAGATGAAAGACTTGCGTTCATAGAAAAAATAATGGATGAAATTAGAGTTGAGTTGAAAAATGCAAAAATACAAGCAGAAGTTACAGGTAGAGCAAAACATATTTATAGTATTTATAGAAAAATGCAAAGAGATAATTCAACTTTAGATCAGGTCTATGATTTATTTGCTCTTAGAATCTTAGTTAATTCTGTAAGAGATTGTTATGCGGCACTTGGTATAGTGCATGATTTATATAATCCGATGCCTGGTAGATTTAAAGATTATATTTCAGTTCCAAAAAAGAATATGTATCAATCAATACATACAACTTTAATTGGACCAAAAGGAACACCTTTTGAGGTTCAAATTAGGACTTGGGATATGCACAGAGTAGCTGAATTTGGTATTGCTGCCCACTGGGCTTATAAAGAACAAAGTTATAAAGGCAAAAAGAAAGCTGTTGTTGTTAAAGATGATAAATTAGCATGGCTTCGTGAAACTTTAGAGTGGCAAAGAAATACTGAAAATCCAGATGAATTTTTAAACACATTGAAAAAAGAATTATTTGAGGATGAGGTTCACGTATTTACTCCAAAAGGTGATATTAAAGTTTTACCTCGTGGAAGTACTCCTATTGATTTGGCTTATGCAATTCACGAACAAGTTGGGCATAGAATGATTGGTGCTAAAATAAATAGCAAAATGATGCCAATTATTACAAAATTGGAAAATGGTGATATTGTTGAAATTATCACATCAGATTCTGCTAAGGGACCAAGTAGAGATTGGCTTAAGTTTGTAAAGAGTAGTGGTGCTAAAACAAGAATTCAGCAGTGGTTTAAAAAAGCACAAAGGGACGAGAACATTGAAAAAGGTAAAGATATTTTAGAAAAAGATATCAAAAAATTAGGAATGAAACATAGTGATTTGTTCAAACCTGAATGGGTTCAAATTGCTTTGGATAGATATAAATATAATTCAATTGATGATATGTATGCAAGTATTGGTTTTGGTGCTATTTCAGCTACTAAAATTATTGCTAGATTATTAGAGGAATATAGAAAAGAACATAAAGAAGAGGATTTGGAAAAAACAATTACTGAACTTGCTAATAAGAAAACTTTAACAAAACCATCAAGAACGGGTGTTATTGTTGAAGGCATTGATAATTGTTTAGTAAAACTTTCTAAATGTTGTAATCCTCTTCCTGGAGATCAAATTGTTGGTTATATAACTAAAGGTAGAGGTGTTTCTGTACATAGAGCTGATTGTGTTAATGTTAAGGATTTACTTTCAGATGAAGGTAGAATGATTGATGTTTATTGGGCTGAAGAAGCTAAAACTCATTATAGTGTTGAAATTGCTGTTTATGCTAATGATAGACAAGGTTTGCTTGCTGATGTTATTAAGGAAGTTACTGGTGCAAAATTTAATATTCTTGGTGTTAATACAAAGACTACTAAGGAGAGAATTGCTATTATTGATTTAACTATCGAACTTGAGAATTTGGAAGAATTGAAGAAAGTTATTAGAACGCTTAAGAGGGTGGATAGTGTCTATGACGTTAAGCGTAATAAGTAATGGTTCGAAAGATAATCATTGTTTGCGTTGATACATTTCAGGTTTAATTCTTGCAATGTATCAGCGTACGACTTGAAATATAATACTTCACGTACCTGGCAAAATAATAATTCTATTTCGAACAGAATAGTTTGAGAGTGGTATAAAATTTACGAATGAGGAAGTGTAAAAATGATTTTAAAAACTTTAAAGTTACATATTGGTCATATGAATCTTGTGACTAATTGCTATATAATAGTTGATGAAGAAACTAAAGAAACTATGGTTATAGATCCTGGTGCTGAGCCAGAAAAAATTATAGAGATGCTAGATATTTTAGATGCAAAATTAAAATATATATTTTTAACACATTGTCATGCTGATCATATTGGAGCTGTTGATGCACTTAGAGATGCTAAAGGTGGAAAAATTTTAATAAGTAGAGATGATAGTACAGGTTTATATGATTCTTCTATCAGTTTAACTTATTATACAGAGACTCATAATCCAGAACTTGAGCCTGATTCAAGGGTAGACGATGGGGATTTGATTCATGTTGGAAATATAGAATTTAAAGTAATTGCAACACCAGGACATACTAAAGGAGGACTTTGTTTATATTGTCCTTCTGAGGAAATGATTTTTACAGGTGATACTATTTTTTCAGGATGTTGGGGAAGAACGGATTTACCTACTGGAAGCATGGAAGATATTATGGATTCAATTACTAGAAAAATTTTAGTTTTGCCGGATAATACAATTATTTATCCTGGACATGGAAAATCTACGATGATAAAAGAAGAAAAACCTATATATTTAGAACTTAGAAAAAAAGATTATTAAGGAGTGAATAAAAATGATACAAAAACCAAAAGGAACTAAAGATATATTGCCAGATGAAGTTTTTAAGTGGCAATATATTGAAGAAAAGGTAAAGAAAATATTTGAAAATACTGGTATGAAAGAAATAAGAGTTCCTGTTTTTGAACATACAGAATTGTTTTCAAGAGGTGTTGGAGAAACTACTGATGTTGTTCAAAAAGAAATGTATACTTTTGAAGATAAGGGCGGTAGAAGTATTACTTTGAGACCAGAAGGAACTGCTGGTGTTGTAAGAAGTTATATAGAAAATGGTATGGCAAGTATGCCAACGCCTATTAAATTATGGTATGAGATGGCTATGTACCGTTATGAGAATGTTCAAAAGGGTCGTTTAAGAGAGTTTAGACAAATTGGTACAGAAATACTTGGAACATCAAGTTATTTAGCTGATGTTGAAGCTATTATGTTGGGCGTTAGAATATTCGAAGAATTAAATATTCCAAATGTTAAATTGAATTTGAATAGTATTGGTTGTCCTGAATGTAGAAAAAAATATCAGGATGCTTTGAGAGAATTTATAAGACCTAATTTAGATAAATATTGTGATACATGTAAAACAAGATATGAGAAAAATCCTATGAGAATCTTGGATTGTAAGGAAAAAAGATGTAAAGAAATGAATCAAGGTGCTCCTATAATATTAGATTATTTATGTGATGACTGCAGAGAACATTTTGAGAATGTAAAAACAATGCTTACAAAACTAGGTGTTGATTATGAAATTGATGCTGGAATTGTAAGAGGATTAGATTATTATACTAGAACTGTTTTTGAATTTGTTTCAGAAGATGATGGTTTAACAGTTCTTGGCGGTGGAAGATATGATGGGCTAGTGAAAGAAGTAGGTGGACAAGATACTCCAGCTGTTGGGTTTGCAATGGGTGTAGAAAGATTACTTGAAGTTTTTGATAGATATAATAAAGATCTTGTTAAAGAGAAAAGTATGGATTTATATATTGCAAATATTGGCGAAAAAGCAAATGATTTTGCTACTAAACTTGTTTTAGAATTGAGAAATGCTGGAGTGTTTGTTGAGAAAGATATTTGTGAGAGAAGCTTAAAAGCTCAATTCAAATATGCAGATAAGAATAATGCTAAATTTGTCTTAACTTTAGGTGATGATGAGGTTGAAGCTGAAAAGGCTAGAATTAAAAACATGCAAAATGGTGAAGAAGTTGAAATTGAATTAGATGCAGAAAATATAATTAAAGTTCTATTTTAAAATTTTACTCATATATTATATAAAGTAGATATATGAGGTTAAAATGGTTAATTTTAGAGTTATTAGAATAGGTGATATAGTAAAAAATCTAGTAAAAGTAGGAATACTAATTTTGTGTTTTATACTTTTTACTAGATTTTTTACTGTTGTAAAACGAATCAATTTACAAGAATTTATTGAAAACAGAAAAAAAGAGTTTGAGGGAAAAACTTTTATTGAGTGTTTAGATGAAAATTTAAATGATGGAGTAGTTAAAGAAACTGTTGATGAACAAAATTTGATTTCTAGAGAATTAGATTTTATTCCTGATAGGTCTGTAAATGTTTTCAATGAAGATGAAGTATTAGATACTCAAGGTGAAATTCAAACTGTTGGAAAGGTTGATAATGAAGTCCCCACTTCTGCTACAACACGAGTGGTTTCGGAACATAATAAAAAAGATATTTATAATGTTACATATTCTACAGTTCAAATTAGAAATCAGACTTCTTTTGAGTTAACACCAGAGATGCTAACACCAGATATTACCTTTGATAAGAGTAATATTGTTATTTTTCATACGCATACTAGTGAAAGTTATACTCCGTCAGAGGCGTATCCATATGTTGCTAGTGGGAATTTTAGGACACTTGATACGAATGCTAATGTTGTTGGTGTTGGAAATGAACTTACAAGTAGACTTAACAAGAAAAATATAAATGTTGTGCATGATACAACATTTCATGATTATCCTGAGTATAATGGTGCATATACAAGATCTTTGCAGACTATTCGAAATATATTAGCATCGACATCTGCGGATCTTGTTATTGATTTGCATAGAGATGCTATTGCTGATAGCAGTTATGGGCCAAGTGTTATGATTGGCGAAGAAAAAGCTGCACAACTTATGTTTGTTATGGGAAGTAGTGAAGGAGGATTGAGTCATCCAAATTGGATTAATAATCTAAAAATTGCAGTGAAAATTCAAGAGAAGGCAAATGAAATGTATCCTGGATTATTTAAGCCTATTTTGCTTAGTAAATATAGATATAACGAACATCTGGCGAAGGGATCTTGTATTATAGAAGTTGGGGCTACGGGGAATACTATGGAGGAATGTTTGACCAGTATGAAATATTTAGCTGAAGTAATTAATGCTATTGAATAAATAATTTATACTAAGTTACAAAATGCCTTGATTAATAATATTTTTATAATTATAATAAAAGCAGTTAAAGGAGGAGATACAATGGTAAAATTTGATTTTAAAAATTCAAGTATTAATGAAAGAATGATATATGAGATGGAAGAGACGGTTCTTAAAAATCATGAGATATTGCACGCAAATCCTGATGATGAGACACAATTTTTAGGATGGGTTAACTTGCCAGAAAATTATGATAAAAAAGAATTTGAAAGAATAAAGAAAGCAGCAAATAAAATTCAATCTGATTCAGATGTATTAATAGTTATAGGAATTGGTGGTTCTTATCTTGGAGCTAGAGCTGTTATAGAAGCTATTACAAATTGTTTTTACAATATGCTTCCTGCTAAAAAGAGAAAAACACCAATGGTAGTATATGCAGGAAATAATTTAAGTCCAAATTATTTAAATGATTTATTAAATTTAATTGGTGAAAGAGATATTTCAATTAATGTTATTTCAAAATCTGGAACAACAACTGAACCTGCTATTGCTTTTAGAGTTTTAAGAGAGGCAATAGAAACTAAGTATGGAGTTGAAGAGGCTAAAAAGAGAATTTATGTAACAACAGATAAGAAAAAAGGTGCTCTTAAAGGATTAGCTGATGAAGAAAATTATGAAACATTTGTAATTCCTGATAATGTTGGTGGAAGATTTTCTGTTTTAACAGCTGTTGGATTATTACCTATTGCAACTGCTGGTGTTGACATTGATAAATTGATGCAAGGTGCTAAAGATGCAAGAGAAAAATATATGGATCCAAGTATTAAGTTTAATGATTGTTACAAATATGCGGTTGTTAGAAATCTTCTTTATAATTCTGGAAAGAAGATTGAAGTCCTTGCAAATTATGAACCACAATTACATTACTTCACTGAATGGTGGAAACAATTATATGGTGAAAGTGAAGGTAAAGATGGTAAAGGAATTTTCCCAGCTGGTGTTGATTTAACAACTGATTTACATTCAATGGGCCAATACATTCAAGATGGTGAAAGACATTTATTTGAAACTGTTCTTGCTGTTGAAGAGTCAAAATCTGATATTGTTGTAAAAGAGGATTCAGAAAATGTTGATGGTTTAAATTATTTAGCTGGTAAAGGATTAGATTATATAAATAAAAAAGCTATGGAAGGTACTATTGAAGCTCATGTTAGTGGAAATGTTCCTAATTTAAAAGTTACTATTGATAAGTTAGATGAAGAAAATTTAGGTCATTTAATTTATTTCTATGAAAAAGCATGTGCTATGTCTGGATTGATTTTAGGAGTTAATCCATTTAATCAACCTGGTGTTGAAGAATATAAAAGAAATATGTTTAGATTACTTGAAAAACCTGGATATTAATAGTTATGTGAGATAGTATATAAGACGGTTACAAATGTTTTTGTAACCGTTTTTTACTTTAATGATAAACCCTCAGTCATACTGGGGATAGTTATATGTGGTAAGAAAATTTTCTGCATGAACAAAGATAAAGATGTTACAATAAGTGCAAATGTTATTAATGTTTACTTTTATATGTATTTTATTATAAATGTTTTGAAATGTGTGTTGAAGAGAAGGTACTTATGCAGATTTGACGTGTATGCTATAATAGAAATATATCACATAGATTGGAGGTTTCTATTATGCGGAAATCTAAAAGGAAAATTAGAATTCTCATTATAATATTTTGTCTCATTTTTCTTTTTATCTTTAGGTATGTTTCATTCTTTAACGAAGCTACAGTCAAAGCATATGAACATTTAGATTCAAATCTTGAAATTCATGTAATTGATGTTGGACAAGCGGAGTCTATTTTACTTGTTCAAGGCGAACATGCAATGTTGATTGATACTGGAAATATGTTTGATGGAAAAACAGTTACTAATTATCTTAAAAGTAATGGCATCAGTCGGTTAGATATGTTGGTTTTTACGCATTATCATGTTGATCATATGGGAGGAGCACATAAAGTTATTAGTTCTATAAATGTAGAAAAAATAATGTGCATGGATTGGAAGTATATTTCTACCTTTCAGGAAGCTTTTTGGTATACTGATATGCAAATTTCTATGTTTACTAATAGCGTACTTCATGCAAAAAAAATTCCTATAGAATCTCCATATGAAAAAAATGGTGTTCTTAAATCTTTTAAATTTGGAGATGCTAATGTTGAAATTTTATCTCAAGAAACTCATGCAAATATTGTTAATAACAAATCTTTGGTTATTAAAGTAACTTATGGTGATGTTTCTGCATTGTTTACTGGTGATAGCCAGAATGAAGTGGAAAATTATTTGCTTGAAGCAGAGATGGATATTTCGGCTGATATTTTAAATGTTGGCCATCATGGAAGTAAAACATCTACAAGTATGGATTTTTTAGAGGCTGTTAATCCAAGGTATGCATTAATTAGTTGTGGCGAAGATAATGCTTATGCTCATCCTAATTCTTTTGTAATTAAGAAATTAGAGAAGAAAAATGTTTCTATTTACAGAACGGATACGGATGGTTCAATTGTTACGGTCACTGATGGAACAAAAGAGGGAATCGAAGTTAAAAAAATGGAAAAATAATGAGAATTCGAGCTTAAGGCTGTGTGTGAAATGTTGCACACAGCTTTTTTCTATGTTAGTATTATATGAGTAAATTAAAATTAGATAGAGGAAAAAATGAATTATACAATTATAAATGGTGCTGTTGAATTCGGTGCTGAAACAATTTTAGAAGAAGTGAATTTTGAAATAAAAGGTAAAGACAAGATTGCAATTGTTGGTAGAAATGGTGCAGGTAAGTCTACTCTTTTAAAAGCTATTATTAATAATGATATGTTTTCTGAAGGAATTGGTGATGAGAAGTTTAGTATTTATAAGGAAGGTACACCTGTAATTGGCTATTTAAAGCAGATTGAGTTTGAAGACGATTCTATTACAATGCTTGATGAGATTTTGAAGGTGTATAAGCCAATAATTGATTTGGAAAACAAGATTCAGAAATTAGTTGAAAAAATGCAAACAGATAAGTCTGAGGAGATTGCACTTGAGTATTCTAAAGCTATGGATAGGTATGAATTTTTAGATGGTTATACATACAAAAAAGAGTATGAGACAGTTATTAATAAATTTGGATTTTCTGCTGATGATAAACTAAAAAAGATTTCTGAGTTTTCTGGTGGTCAGAGAACTAAGATTGCGTTTATGAAGTTGCTTTTAAGTAAGCCTGATATTTTACTTTTGGACGAGCCTACAAATCATTTAGATGTTTCTACAATTGAGTGGTTAGAAGGGTATTTGAGAAATTATCCGAGAGCTGTTGTGATAGTTTCACATGATAGAATGTTTTTAGATAAGATTGTTAATAAGGTTTATGAGATTGAATATGGAGCAATTACGAAGTATACTGGAAATTATGCTGATTTTGAAAGACAGAAAAAAGTCAATTATGAGAAACAATTGAAGGATTATGAGTATCAACAAGCTGAGATAAAGAGGTTGATGAGAGTTGTTGAGAGATTTAGATATAAAGCTTCTAAGGCTAAAATGGCTCAGGCTAAGTTGAAACAGATTGAGCATATGGTTAAAGTAAAAGAACCTAGTAAGTATGATTTGACTACGTTTAAAACAAATTTTGCGTTAGAAAAAGAAAGCGGAAGAGATGTTTTACATGTTAAAGATTTAGAGATTGGATATGATAGCCCTATTCAGAAGATTTCATTTGATTTATATAGAGGTCAAAAACTTGGAATTATTGGTGAGAATGGAATTGGTAAGTCAACATTACTTAAAACTATTGTTGGAACGATTGAAAAGCTTGGTGGTGAGTTTGAGTTTGGACATAATGTTCAAGTTGGTTATTTTGATCAGCAGATGGCTTTACTTGATTCTGAAAAGACTGTTTTTGATGATTTTGCTACTGAGTTCCCAAGCTTGACTACAACAGAGATTAGAAATTCTTTGGCAGCATTTATGTTTTATGGTGAAGATGTTTTTAAGAAAATTAGCATGCTTTCTGGTGGCGAAAAGGTTCGACTAGAACTTGCGAAGATTTTGAAGAAGGGACCTAATTTACTTATATTGGATGAGCCTACAAACCATATGGATATTGTAGGTAAAGAGAGTTTGGAGAGGTTACTTGAGGAATACAAGGGAACAATTTTGGTTGTTTCACATGATAGATTTTTTATAAATAAAGTTACTGATTCTTTGCTTGTGTTTTCTAAACAGGGTGTTAAGTTTTTTGATGGCTCTTATGAGAAATATGAGGAGGAAAGAATTGAAGAGCAGATGGAAAAGGTTCAGGCTGTTAAGAAGGAGAAGAGTTCTAATAATTTGTATTTGCAGCAGAAGGAACAGGCTAGAAAGGACGCTAGGATTAAGAAGATTGAGAAAGAGATTGATGCGAATGATAAGCAGATTACAGATTTGAAGTTGGAGCTTCAGAAGGAAGAAGTTTATACGGATTATGAGAAATTGACTGAGATTCAGGGACAGATTGAGTTACTTGAGGAGAAGAATAATGGTTTGATGGAAGAGTGGGAGTCACTTGAGGGGTGATTGTGAAAAAAAGGTCTTTTTAATGAGACCTTTTTTTAGTGTGTGGTATCTAATTAATGCAGGTAAATTTTAGAAAAACATTGTATTATGATTTTGATGTGGTATTATATTAATGGGCTATGTATTTTTTGAAAGGAGGAGAGCGTTCTCAATATAGATAAAATATTTCTTTTAAAATAGTAAGAAATAATAAATATAAAGGGGGAATTTTCTGATGAAAGAAGTAAAAAAATATTTAGATTTGCCATATAATTATATTATTCAGCCGATTAATGATGAGAGTGGTTTTTTATTATTATGTAAGGGTTTTGGAATTTGATGGGTGCCAGAGTACAGGTAATACTGAGAAAGAGGCTTATGAAAACCTTAAAGATGCAATGAAAGGTTGGATTGAGGCAAAACTTGAGGGAGGCTTTGAGGTTCCGTTACCAATTAATAACAATGAAATATAAAAAAGGATTAGTAGTAGAGAAAATTTGTTATTTTTTCTTGATAATATTTGATATAATGAATATGTGATTGGAAATGTGGGATTTATTATGCAAAGAGAAATAATGGTTAAAGAGCTTGAAATTAATGAAGTTTCTGAAATGCTAGAAAAAAGCGAAGAACAATATAAAAATGGAAAGACATATAAAGCAAGAACTGTATTTGAAGAACTAAGAAAAAAATATAATTATTAGAATAGGCATATCGAAAGATATGTCTATGTTTCACTTATTTTGCAACTTTTTCTTGCAATTCCTACCAAAATGGTAGTATAATAGATAATGTTGGAGGAAATAATATGAAAGTATCAAGTAAAGGAAGATATGCTCTTCGTATAATGATAGATTTGGCGATGAATGATAATGGAAATTTTATTTCGCTAAAGGAGATTGCTGAGAGAAATGGAATGTCTATGAAGTATTCTGAACAAATTGTGTCTATGCTTAATAAGGCAGGTTATTTACAGACTGCTAGGGGAAATAATGGCGGTTATAAATTGAATAGAAAGCCTGAAGAGTATAAGGTCGGTGATATTCTTAGAGCGTCAGAGGGGGATTTAGCGCCTATTATTTGTTTAGAGGAAGATGGTGCTTGCGATAGAAAGGATAAGTGTATTACTTTTTCTTTTTGGGAAGGTCTTGATAAGGCTATTAATGATTATGTTGATAGTAAAACTTTGGCGGATTTGATAAGAAAATAGTATTCCTATTGACTCGGTAGGAAATAAATGATATAATTCCTACTGCGTTAGTATGAAAATGAGAAAATTTATAGATTAATTAAAGGAGTTATTTTAATGAAGACATTATTAGACATTAAAGATTTGTATGTAAATGCAGGAGAAAAACAAATTTTAAAGGGACTTGATTTACAGGTTAATAAGGGTGAAATTCATGTTATTATGGGACCTAATGGCGCTGGAAAATCTACTCTTGCTAATGTTATTTTAAATAATCCAGAGTATACAAAAATATCAGGTGCGGTTGAATTTGAAGGTGAAAATATTAATGATTTGACTACTGATAAGATTGCTAAAAAGGGTGTGTTTATGTCTTTCCAATCTCCTGAGGAGATTCCAGGGATTTCTAATATGAACTTTTTAAAATATGCTAAGGGAAAAATTACAGAGAAACCTGTTAGAATTTTTGAATTTAAGAAACAGGTTATGCAATATGCTGAAGAATTGAATATGAACCCTAAATTGGTTGAGAGAAATTTGAATGTTGGTTTTTCTGGCGGAGAAAAGAAGAAAAATGAGATTCTTCAAATGCTTGTATTAGAGCCAAAACTTGCTATTCTTGATGAAACTGATTCTGGTCTTGATGTTGATGCGATTAGAACTGTTTCAAAGGGAATTGAAATGTATAAATCTGATGAGAATGCGGTTGTTATAATCACTCATAATACTCGTATTTTACAATACTTAGATGTTGATTTTGTTCATGTTTTAGTTGATGGTAAGATTGTTAAGACTGGAAATGCAGATTTGGCTAAGACTATTGAAGAGAATGGATATGAAGAATATAAGAGAAAAGAGGACTAATTTTTATGTCAGAAAAGACTAGAGTAGAAGATATAAATAGAAATATATATGATATAAAAAATGTGGATGATTATGATTTTAAGATGCAGAAGGGTTTGAACAGAGAAATCGTTACTGAGATTTCTAAGATGAAGAATGAGCCAGATTGGATGCTTAAGATTAGATTAGATGCTTTGGAAATGTATAATAAATTGGAACTTCCTACTTGGGGACCGGATTTGTCTGATTTGAAAATGGAAGAGATTGCAACTTATGTTAGACCTAAATCTGGATTGAATACTAATTGGGATGATGTTCCGGAAGATATAAAAAACACTTTTGATAAGTTAGGCATTCCTGATGCTGAGAAGAAGTCCCTTTCAGGTGTTGGTGCTCAATATGATTCAGAAGTCGTTTATCATAGTATAAAGGATGAATTGATTAAGCAGGGTGTTGTTTATACTGATATGGAGAGTGCGGTTAGAGATTATCCTGAGATTGTTAAGGAACATTTTATGAAGTGTGTTCCTATTAGTGATCATAAGTTTGTTGCTTTGCATGCTGCTGTATGGTCTGGTGGTTCGTTTGTGTATGTTCCAAAGGGTGTTAAGGTTGATATTCCTTTGCAATCTTATTTTAGATTGAATTCACCTGAGTCTGGTCAGTTTGAACATACTTTGATAATAGTTGATGAGGGGGCAAGTTTACATTTTATTGAAGGTTGTTCAGCTCCTAAATATAATAAGGTAAATTTACATGCTGGTTGTGTTGAGTTATATGTTAAGGATGATGCGTATTTACGTTATTCAACAATTGAGAACTGGTCAAAGAATATGATGAATTTGAATACAAAGAAGGCTTTAGTTGGAAAAAATGCTCAGATTGATTGGGTTACAGGTTCTTTTGGATCTAAGGTTTCGATGTTGTATCCAATGAGTATTTTGAACGGAGAGAATGCAAAGACTGAATATACTGGTATTACTTTTGCTGGTAAAGGTCAAAACTTAGATACTGGTTTTAAGGTGGTTCATAATGCTCCAAATACATCTTCAGTTGTAAATTCTAAATCAATTTCTAAAGCTGGAGGTTCTTGTACGTATAGGGCTTTGGTTAGAATTGATGAGAATGCAAAGAATTCAAAATGTAGTGTAAGTTGTGAGTCTTTAATGCTTGATGATATTTCAAGATCAGATACTATTCCAGTTAATGATATTAGAACTGATGAAGTTGAGTTTTCTCATGAGGCTAAGATTGGTAAGATAAGTGATAAAGAGATTTTCTATTTAATGAGTAGAGGACTTTCTGAGGAAGATGCGAAGGCTATGATTGTTAGAGGTTTTGCTTATCCTATTTCAAAAGAGTTGCCTGTTGAGTATGCGGTTGAGATGAATAATTTGATAAACTTAGAATTGGAGGGAAGTATTGGATAATGGAAAAAGTTGTTGTAAATGAAACACCTATTAGGACATCTAGAAATTTTAGAATTAATAATATAGTGTTAGAAAATATTGATTTGCCTGAAAATTCAAATAAGTTTGAGAATGTTGAGATTAAAAAGAATAGTTGCGAGGTTTCAGAGGTTAAGCCTGACGTGAAGATGGTTTATGGCATGAGCAAGGTTTTTGAAGAGAACATTGAGAAAAATTATAATAACTCTTTGAAAATTGTTGCTGATAAGAAGGACGATGTTCAAATTGATTTTTGCTTTGATGATGACAATTTGGTATTGTCTAATTATTTAGAGATTGAGGCTAATAGTAACTTGAATGTTGTTATTAGATATGTTTCTAATACTGAAAAACAGTGTTTTCATAATGGTATTTTGAAGTTAAATGCTAAAAATGGTTCAAAAGTGAATGTCGCTGTTATTAATTTATTGAATAATGTTTCTTTGAATTTTGAAGCTATTGAGAATACTTTTGAAGATGGTGCTGATGTTAATTATACAATTATTGATATTGGCGCAAAGACGAGTGTTTCTAATTATTATTCTAATATGGTAGGACAAGGTTCGAAAAATGATTTGAAGACTATTTATTTAGGAACAGATGAGCAAGTTAAAGATATTAATTATATTGCAGAGCTTAGAGGTGAAAGAACTGATATTAATATTGATGTACAAGGAGCTTTGAAGAATCATAGTAAAAAGAATTTTAAAGGTACAATAGATTTTAAGAAAGGCTGCAAAAAAGCTGTTGGTGATGAGAATGAGTATTGCATGCTTTTGACAGATGATTCAAAATCAATTGCGTTGCCAATGCTTTTATGTACTGAGGATGATGTTGAAGGAAATCACAGTACTGCATCTGGAAAGGTTGATGCAGAAGAACTTTTCTATATTATGTCTAGAGGAATTGGATATAATGATGCAATAAAGCTGATTGTAAAATCTAGATTTAATAAGATATTAGAAAGAATAACAGATGACGAATTAAGAACAGAAATTTTGGATGAAATAGATAGGAGATTGGATTAATGGATTTTAGAGATGATTTTCCGATTTTTAAGAATAGAGATATTGCATATTTAGATAGTGGTGCGACTGCTCAAAAGCCTCAAATGGTTATTGATGCAATAGATAATTTTTATGATAAGTTTAATGCGAATCCTCATAGAGGTGCGTATACTTTGAGTATTGAAGCTACTGCTATGTATGAAGATACAAGGGCTAAGATTGCAAAGTTTATAAATGCAAGACATGCTGAAGAAATTATTTTTTCAAAGAATGCGAGTGAGAGTTTGAATTTGCTTGCTTATTCTTATGGTTTAGATAATTTGAAAAAAGGTGATGATGTTGTTATTTCTATTATGGAACATCATTCTAATTTGGTTCCTTGGCAATTTGTTACTCAAAAAACTGGTAGTGAATTGAAGTACATGTATATTAATGATGAGTTTGAACTTTCAAAAGAAGAAATTGAAAGTAAGATTACTGATAATACTAAAATAGTTGGAATTACTCATGTTTCAAATGTTTTGGGAACTATAAATAATGTTAAGGAAATAATAAAGTATGCTCATAAAAAAGGTGCTATTGTAATTGTTGATGCTTCTCAAAGTATTCCTCATATGAAGATTGATGTTCAAGATTTGGATGCTGATTTTCTTGTGTTTTCTGGACACAAAATGTTTGCACCTCTTGGAATTGGTGTTTTATATGGTAAGAGAGAGTTGTTAAATAAAATGAATCCATTTTTAATGGGTGGAGATATGATTGAATATGTTCATGAACAAAATACAACATTTGCACCACTTCCAAATAAGTTTGAAGCAGGAACGCAAAATGTTGAAGGTGTTGTTGGATTAGGTGCTGCTATTGATTATATTAATAGTATTGGATATGATAAGATTCAAGAACATGATAGAGAAATTGTTGAGTATGCTCGTGAAAAGTTGCTTAAGCTTGATTATTTAGATTTGTATATGACGCCTAATGTTGAGAATCACTCTGCTGTTATTTCTTTTAATATAAAGGGAGTTCATCCTCATGATGTTGCAAGTATCTTGGATTCTGAGAATGTATGCGTTAGATCTGGAAATCATTGTGCTCAACCACTTATGAGATTCTTAGGAATTGATTCAACTTGTAGAGCAAGTTTTTATGTGTATAATACAAAAGATGATATTGATAGATTAGTTGCTGGAATAGAGAAGGCATATAAGATGTTTGAAAAATATATTAATAGGTAGGATATTAAATTGGATAATTTAGATGAATTGTATAATGATATTATAATGGAACATAGTATGAATTCTTATAATAAGAAAAAGCTTGATGGTGCTGAGTTTTCAGAGATTGGTCATAATCCTAATTGTGGTGATGAGATTACTTTGGAGATGAAACTTGAGGGAAATGTGATTTCTGATATGGCTTTTTCTGGCCATGGTTGTGCAATTTCTCAAGCTTCTACATCTGTTATGATTGATACATTGAGAGGAAAAACTATTGATGAGGCAAAAGAGATAATTAAAACTTTTATTGAAATGATTAAAAGAGAAATTACTGATGATGCTGAACTTGAAAAACTTGAGGAGGCTATTGCTTTTAAGAATGTTTCTAATATGCCTGCTAGGGTTAAGTGTGCTTTGCTTGCTTGGCACACGTTAGAGGATATGATTGAAAAGGGTGAAACTGACGGAAAAATTTCTTCATCTTGTTGTCATTAAGATGTTTAGTTGAGAAATTTTAAAGCTGTTATAAGAAGGGATTTTTAAATGGAAGAAAAGAGAGTTCTACTTGGAATGAGTGGAGGTGTTGATAGTTCTGTATCTGCACTTCTTTTAAAAGAACAAGGGTATGAAGTAGTTGGAACGACTATGGAGCTGTTTGCTGGAAGTAGTTGTTGTAATACGAATACATATATTGATGCAAAAAATGTTTGCAATCAGATTGGTGTTCCTCATTTTATTTATAATTTTAAAGATGAATTTAAAAAGTATGTAATTGATGATTTTATAAATTGTTATTCTAATTGTTTGACTCCAAATCCTTGTATAGAGTGTAATAAGTTTATGAAGTTTGGACTTATGTATGAGAAAGCTAAGGAACTTGGCTGTGAGTATATTGCGACAGGTCATTATGCTAAAACAGAATATAGTGAGAAGTATGATAGATGGGTTCTTAAGAAGTCTAAGGCTGGAAAGAAAGATCAGAGCTATGTTTTGTGGAATATTCCAAAGAATTTAGTAGAACATGTTGTGTTTCCTTTGGCTGATTTTGAAAGTAAAGATGAGATTAGAAAAATTGCTAAAGAGAATAATTTGAAAACGGCCAATAAGCCTGATAGTGAAGATATATGTTTTATTCCTGATGGAAACTATAAAAGATTCCTTGAGGAGAATTCTAATTTGAAGCCTAGGAAAGGCAATATTGTTCATGTGAATGGTACGGTTTTAGGAAAACATAATGGACTTTATAATTATACTATTGGTCAAAGAAAAGGACTTGGAATTTCGTATAAGGAGCCTTTGTTTGTAGTTGGTTTTAATAGGGCTAAGAATGAGGTTATTGTTGGAGAAAAAGAGTATATTTATAAAACGGAAATGATTGTTAAAAATATTAATTTGTTGCTTGTTGACAAGATTGAGGACTCTATGAGGGTTTCTGTTAAAACAAGATATTCTAGCAAAGAAGAGATGGCTACAATTGAGATGGTTGATGATGATACTATAAAGGTAGTTTTTGAGAATCCTGTTGCTAGAATTACGCCTGGACAGTCAGCTGTGTTTTATTTGAATGACATTGTTGTTGGTGGTGGAAAAATTGTTTAGAAGATTAAAGCGTTTTGCATGATATTTTTTTTCGACATTTTTTGATATTGCTGGTCAAATATGTAGCAAAAAAATATATTTGTGGTATAATAATAGCATTGTGGGGGATAAAATTTATAGAAGAATGGGGAGTATTATGTTTTTCGCAAAACCCGGTGAATATAAGGCTTGTGGATTGTTTACACCAGAGCATTTTGCTTTAATTGTTGCAACTTTTTTATGTGTTGGGATTGCACTAAAAAAAACAGTTCATAAGAGTAAAGAGGAAGTCTATAAAATTATAAAAAATTTAACTATTATTTTATGGGCTTTAGAAATTTTTAAAATATTATACACATTGCAAGATGTAAAAATTACTAATGTTAAAGAGTGGATGCCTTTATATTATTGTAGTTTATTATTATATGCTGGCTTTTTGAGTTCTTTTACAAGAGGACATTTTAGGCGAGCTGGCGATGTGTTTTTAGCAACAGGATCAATAGTTGGTGGATTGGTATTTATTTTATTTCCAACGACTTCTTTACCAACATATCCAGCATTTCATTTTATAAGTATTCATAGTTTCTTTTTCCATGGAACTATGGTGTATTTGACTTTACTAATAAATAAAACTCATTATATTGAATTAGAGAAAAAAGACATAATTTATTTTGCTAGCCTTGTTGGTATTATTTGTTTGTTGGCTTTAATTGTTAATGCAGAATTTAATAGTAATTTGATGTTTATATCAAAAAATTTTCCAAATACACCAATTGAATTTATATATGATGCAACTGGTAGATGGTTTACGCCACTTATGATTTTGGGGCAAATGTTTTTACCATTTTATGTGGTATATGGGGTTACTAAAAAGTTCGAATCAATTAAAAGTGAACGTAGAGAATTAGCTGAAAAAGAGGCTTAGAGAAAAATCAATTAGGTTTAATTAAAATCTAATTGATTTTTTATATGTAATATTTCCTTTACATTAAAAATTATTAGTGATAGTATTATTATATTGTAAGGGGTAGAATATGTTATAAATTCAGTGGGTTCTTTTTCAGAATTTATGGATGAGTATGAGAAGACGAAATCAAAAGATTATAAAGACTATATAGATGATGTAAAAGAACAATTTGCTGATTTTGTTGATTCAGAAGAAAAAATAAAATTATTAAATGTTGAAAAGCCAAGAAGTATGTCTGAAATTGATATTGATATTTGGAAGAACGTTAGATTTACTGTTGAAATTGATGATGAAGAAGAATAAAATATAATATTTTGATTTGAATAAGATTGGAAATAAGAAAGAAGCAATGTCAATATGATACTGTTTCTTTTTTTATCTTGACGCATACCCTATGGGGGTATATAATCTTGGCTGAGGTGATAAGAATATGCCATGTGGTAAATGTGAGAAATGTCAAATGTGTCAAAAATCCACACATAGAACAGATGAAGAAAAAAAGAGGCTTACTAAAAGGCTTAATATTATTGAAGGTCAAGTAAGGGGTGTAAAACAGATGATTGAAAATGATAGATATTGTGACGATGTTTTAACTCAATTATCTGCAATAAATAAGGCTTTAGAAAGTTTAGAAAATTCAATTTTAGAAAGTCATATAGCAACTTGTGTGACTTATGAAATTCAATCTGGCAATTTAGATATAATTGAAGAAGTTATGGATTTAATAAAAAGATTAAGATAAGGAAAGATTATAAATGTGGTTGATAATTAATCAATCATAAAATTAAGAAAGGAAGGTATTTATTATGGAAAATATTGAATTAAGAATTGAGGGAATGCATTGTACAGGATGTAGTGCAAGACTACAAAAGGTTTTGTCTAATTTAGATGGTATATCAAATGCAGAAGTAAGTTTTGAAAAAGGTATGGCTAATATAGAATTTAATAAAGAAATAATTACATTAGATGAAATAAAAAATGCTATTGTTGATAGTGGTTTTGAGGTTGAATAAAAGGAGAGAACTGTTTTGAAGAAGGTTTTATTAAAAATTGGTGGAATGACCTGTAGTGCTTGTTCAAGCGGATTAGAAAAATATTTAAATAAACAGGATGGAATCAAAGTTGCTAGTGTTAATTTGGTTATGAATAATGCAAGTATTGAATATGATGATGATAAATTGATGTTAGCTGATGTAGAGAAATTTGTTGAAAAAGCTGGGTTTGAAAGCCTTGGAATTGATAATTTAGAAAGAGAAGAGAAAAGAAAGTCAGGAGAAAAAATAAAATTATGGTTAATTTCAATTTTTTCAATATTGACTATATATATATCTATGGCTCATATGATTGGGTTGCCTGATATTCCTTTTTTGAGCATGATGATTTATCCATTGAATTATGCAGTTTCATTGTTAGTTTTAACAACAGTTGTATTAGGATTAGGATATGATGTTTTGAAAAATGGAGTTAAAAATTTAATTCATGGAACACCTAATATGGATACATTAGTTACTATTGGTGTTTTAGCAAGTTTTATTTATAGTGTTTATGGCACTATTAATATTGCACTTGGTAGAATGGAGTTTTTACATTCACTTTATTTTGAATCTTCTGCTGTGGTACTGTTTTTTATTAAAATAGGTAAATATGTTGAGGAGATAAATACGGATAAAACTAAGGAGGCCCTTCATGAATTAATGAGCATTACACCTAATTCTGCAACTATTGAAAGAAATGGTAAAGAAATGACTGTGACATTAGATGAGATTGAAAAAGGTGATATTGTTGTTTGCAAACCTGGAGAGAAAATTGCAGTTGATGGAACAGTAATTGATGGAAGTTCACATATTAATGAGTCATTTATAACTGGCGAAAGTATTCCTGTAAAAGTTGAAAAAAATTCTAAGGTTATTGCTGGAAGTATTAATTATGATGGAGCAATAAAGTACGAGGCTGAGAAAATTGGTAAAGAATCAACAGTGTCTGAAATTGTAAAGATGGTTGTGGAAGCTACAAATACAAAAGCTCCTATTTCTAAGGTGGCTGATAAGGTTAGTAGCGTTTTTGTCCCAATAGTAATAACAATCGCAATAGTCACTTTTATACTATGGTTAATTCTAGGAAAAGATTTTGCTTTTGCAATTAATGCTTTTGTTACGGTATTAGTTGTTGCTTGCCCATGTAGTTTAGGTCTTGCTACACCTTTAGCAATTGTTATTTCTTCAGGTGTATGCAGTCGAAAAGGCATTTTAGTTAAAAATAGTGAGAGTTTGGAAAATGCACATAAAGTAAAAACTATTATGTTTGATAAAACTGGAACTTTGACTAAAGGAACTTTAAGTGTTTCTAGAATTTATAATTATAGTGAGCTTAGTGATGATGAACTTTTATCTATTTGTGCAAGTGTTGAGAAAAAGTCTGAACATCCAATTGCAAGATCTATTATTGAAGAGGTAGAATATAGAAAAATAAAACTACAAGAAATATCAGATTTTAAGGCTATTTCCGGACAAGGTGTATCAGCGAATGTTGATCAATGCGAAGTTTTAATTGGAAATAGAAATTTGATGGAACAAGCTAATATTCCTATACAAAAAGATGATTTGGAAGAATTAATGAATGACGGAAATAGTATTTTATTTATTGGTTTAAATGGAAAATTGGCTGGTTTAATTGGAGTAAAAGATGTTGTAAAAGAAAACGTTGTAGATGTGATTGCAAAATTGAAAAAAAGAAATATTAATGTTGTTATGCTTACAGGTGATAATGAAAAAACTGCAAAGAAAATAGCAGAATCTATTGGTATTGATAATGTAATTGCTAATGTTATTCCAAAACAAAAAGCCGAACAAATCGATAAGTTTAAAAAAGATGGACTTGTTATGATGTGCGGAGATGGAATTAATGATAGTGTTAGTTTAGTGAAAGCTGATATTGGTGTTTCAGTTTCTTCTGGTACTGATATTGCAATGGATTCTGCACAAGTTGTTATTATGAATGATAATTTGGAGAGAATTAATGATTTGATTGATATTAGTGCAAAGACTATTAGAAATATTAAACAGAATCTATTTTGGGCATTTTTCTATAATGTTTGTATGATTCCATTTGCAATGGGAGTTTTTACAAGCTTTGGACTAAGTATGAATCCTATATTAGCTGCTTTAGCGATGACATTAAGTAGTTTGTTTGTTGTTTTAAATGCACTTAGATTACGAGGAATAAAATAATAAATATATTAATGAAAAGGAGTAATGAATATGTTAAGTAGAGATGAGGCGTGGAATCTTTTAAGAGAATATAATCAAGAGAGTTTTCATTTAAGACATGCATTAACTGTTGAAGGAGTAATGAAATATTTTGCTAAAGAATTAGGCTATGAAAATGAAGAAGAATTTTGGGGAATTGTTGGTTTATTACATGATTTAGATTTTGAAAAATATCCAGATGAGCATTGTCAAAAAAGCCAAGAAATAATGAAAGAAAAAGGTTTAGATGATAGATTAATTCGTGCAACAGCAAGCCATGGATATGGTATTTGTGTTGATATAAAACCAGAACATGAAATGGAGAAGATTTTGTTTGCAACTGACGAACTTACTGGACTTATTGGTGCTGTTGCGATTATGAGACCTTCAAAAAGTACAAAAGATTTGGAAGTAAAATCTGTTAAAAAGAAATTTAAAACTGAAAAATTTGCAGCAGGTTGTTCTAGAAAAGTTATATTAGATGGTGCTGAAATGTTAGGCTGGGAGTTGGATGAACTTATTGAGAAGACAATTCTAGCAATGAGAAGTTGTGAAGATGAAATAAATGAAAAAATGGAAACTTTATAGAAAGGAATAATTGAAATGAATCAATTTTCAAGAACAGAACTTTTAATTGGAAAAGATGGAGTGGAAAAATTACATAATGCAAAGGTAGCAGTATTTGGAGTTGGAGGTGTAGGTTCTTTTGTAGTTGAAGGGCTTGTTAGGGCTGGTGTAGGAAACTTTATTTTAGTTGATGATGATGAAGTGTGTTTAACTAATTTAAATAGGCAGATACATGCTACAAGAAAGACTATTGGAAAGTATAAAGCTGATTTAATGGAAGATAGAATTTTAGAAATTAACCCAGATGCGAAAGTGGAGGTATTTAAGGAATTCTTTATGCCTGATTCAGAAGTAAAAATACTTGATGAAAGTGTTGACTATATTGTTGATGCAATAGATACTGTTACAGGTAAAATAGAACTTGTTATGCAGGCAGATAAATTAAATATTCCAATTATGTCTGCAATGGGAACTGGAAATAAACTGGATCCAACTAGATTTGAAGTAACTGATATTTATAAGACGAGTGTTTGCCCTTTGGCAAAAGTTATGAGAAAAGAATTGAGGTCAAGAGGTATAAAAAAATTAAAAGTTGTGTATTCAAAAGAAGAGCCAATAAAACCATATGAGAATGCAGAGAATAGTTGCAAAAATCATTGTGTTTGTCCTCCGGAAGCTAAGAGAACTTGTGCTGTTAAAAATCAAGTACCTGGAAGTATTTCTTTTGTACCAAGTGTTGCAGGTATGATTATTGCTGGGGAAGTTATAAAAGATTTGATAAAGAAATAAGAAGTTAACATAATTGAAAGAAACCTCCAAATGTGATATAATATATAAGCAGACGCTTTAGGATGGAGGTTGATATTTTGAGACAACATAGAATAAACGCAACTATATTCTTATGCGTAGCTTGTTTAATTTTGGGAATGGTTTGTGATCCTAAACAAGTAAATGCAAAGGAAGCTGACGTAGCAAAAAATGTGATTACAGCTACTGATAGCACCTCAAAGGAAATTTTAAGTCAAGTTGGACTTTTTTCTTCTTTTTCAAATGCTAATATTTTGATGTTTAACCAAGTCTTAAAAGAGCAACAATTAAGTTTGAAAGAGCAACAATTAAGTTTGAAAAAGCAACAAGATAAACTTAAAAAAGAGGAAAAGGAACAAGAAGCAAAAAAGCAAGAAGAAGTTAAAAAAGGTTGGACACATGAATTTCATGTTACAGCATATTGTGGATGTTATTCTTGTAGTGAAGGGTATGGAACCCAAACTAGTACAGGCGTAACTGCCGAGGCTGGTAGGACTATAGCGGTGGATCCGGATGTTGTTCCGTATGGATCTAAAGTTCAAATAAATGGTCATACATATGTTGCAGAAGATTGTGGAGGTGCAATTAATGGGTATGAGATTGACATTTATATGGATGAGCATAGTTCAACTGATCGCTTTGGATCACAATATATTGTGTGTACGGTTTATACTAACTAAAACAAAAGAGTCTGCTTCTTAAGAGAACTTATGGATTTTTTCGATAAGTTCTCTTTTTTTCGGAATAGTATGACATTTTCTTTAAAATTTAATAGTATATATTGGGTGAATTTTATGAAATTAGGATTATGTTTGGCTCGGTGGAGGAGTCAAAGGATTTGCTCATATTGGTGCTATAAAAGCTTTAGAAGAGGCAAATATAAAATTTGATTATATTGCTGGAACGTCGTCAGGTAGTATTGTTGCAGCATTATATGCAGTTGGATATTCTACTGATGAAATATATGCTATTTTTATTAAGCATATAAAAGATATTAGGTATATTGATTTTGAAAATATAAAAAGAATTGCAAAAGATTTTGTGATAGGAAAGGGATTAAGGATTGATGGACTAAATAGTGGCAAGGTTATTAAAAAGTTAGTGGATAAATATTGCTTGAAAAAAGGTGTTACTAATATTAATCAAATTAAGATGCCACTAGTCATTCCAGCAGTTAATTTGTGTACAGAAGGGTTGTATGTTTTTTCAAATAATATAATTGAAAATAGAAGCAGAGATATTAAGTATGTAAATGATATTAGTGTTGGTACAGCGGTACAGGCTAGTTGTAGTTATCCAGGAATTTTTTCACCGTGTAGATTTAATGATGATTTACTAGTAGATGGCGGAATTGCTGAAAATTTACCATGGAGAGAATCTAAAAAATCTGGTGCTGATAAAGTTGTAAGTATTGTATTTGTTGATAAGGATAAGAAAAAATGTGATAACATTTATGAAGTACTTAATAAGTCTTTTTCAATTTTGTGTTCTGAACTTGCTAATTATGAATGGGATGGTACTGATTATTTATTAAAATTATATATGCCTAAAGTTGGTTTATTAGCTAAAGAAAGGCAAAAAGAATTGTATGAATTGGGGTATAAACAGACTAAAGATAAAATTTCTGATATTGTTAGAAGTTTAAAAAATTAGATTTATTATTAATGTGAGTGATTTATATTACTCACATTTTATGTGTTGTTTTATTACATTGACTTTTGCTGAAAAAATTGATAAAAATATTATAGATAATGTATTTGGGAGAATGAAGAAATGATTGATGTAAATGAGTATTTAAAAGGATTTTATAAAGGAACAAAGGATCCTTCTTTGAATGCTATGCAATATTTTATGGATAAATATAATAACTTTGAGAAAAAAATGAAATTTATTCATATAGCAGGAACAAATGGAAAAGGTAGTTGCGTAGAGATAATATCTAATATATTAAGAGTTCAAGGGTATCGTGTTGGTAAGTTTTTGTCCCCTCATTTAATTAGATATAATGAAAGAATAAGTATTAACGGTGTAGAAATTTCAGATGAAGAAATGCAAGAAATAATTGAGGAACTGAAGCCTTTAATTGATGAGTACGAAGAAAATGAAAAATCAAAAATTACTTTGTTTGAATTAGAAACAACAATGGCACTACTATATTTTTATAGAAAAAATGTAGATTTTGTAGTTTTAGAGACTGGACTTGGTGGTTTATATGATTGTACTAATATTATAACGCATCCTTTGGTATCAGTTATAACTTCTATTGGTTATGATCATATGCATCTTTTAGGTAATACATTACCTGAAATTGCTTTTCAAAAGGCTGGAATAATAAAAGAAAATTCAAATACTGTTATTTTTGAACAATCACCTGACGTAAATGGTGTTTTTAAAGAGGTGTGCCATACTAAAGAAAATAAGCTTCATATTGTAAAAGAAAATGATATTTCAAAGTATAGATATGATAGTGATTTGCAATACTTCAATTATAAAAATATGATTGGTGTGGCTGTAAATTTGAAAGGAATGGTTCAAATAAAAAATGCTAGTTTGTGTATAGAAACAATAAATATTTTAAGAGATAGTGGTTATGAAATTTCTGAAGATAGTGTACGAGAGGGGTTAAAAACTGTTATTCATAAAGCAAGGATGGAAAAGTTATCAGATAAGCCTTTTATAGTTTATGATGGAGCACATAATGAACCTGCAATGGAAAATCTTCAGAAAATGGTTCCGATGTATTATTCAGAAATGAAAAGAGTGTATATTGTATCTATTCTTAAAAGTAAAGATTATAAAAAAATGTTAAAAATTCTTGCTAATGACAATGAAGCCAAATATGTTCTTACATCTGGAAATGATCCAGAAAGATATGTATCTGGAAATGACTTGTATGAGTGTATGAAAGGTTATGTAGGAGAAGATAGAATAGAAATACAGCCTTTAGAGAGTGCAATATTAAATACTCAAAATGATGAAGAAAATGTGGTAAATTTAGTAGTTGGTAGTTTTTATGTATATGGTGATGTTATTAATGCAGTAAGAAAAATGAATAAAGTGAAGGGTATTCAATAATAGAATACCCTTTTTATTAGTTATTTGATTGAAACTTTTGCTTTACAGATGCTAGTTGCATTTGATCAACTTCTTGAGTTTGATACCATCCTTTTTCTTTCATTAGATTATATATTTTGTTTTGAATATCTAAAGAAGTATTTAAAGCTTCTTTGAATGCACAGTGTACTTCTTGAGTAGAGGATTCTATTGTGCCATGCAAGTATAAGTCACAAACTCCTTTTATTATTAATAATTCTTTTTCCATTAAATCTTTGTCTTCCATTTAAAACACTCCTTATAATAAATTTAAAAATTTGTCAAAAAGTTCACAATGTTTTTGCTCTAATTCTCCAATATACTGAGAAAGTGCTGCATCTTGTATTTGAGAAGAAGTGTTTTTACTACAACATTTCATAAATTTTTCGTGTCCTAATGCATCTTCAATATATAAAAGTTCTTTATTTGTCATTTTATATCACCACCTGAAATTATTATGTTCAAAAAATATTTTAATATTCAAATTTGTTTGACTTTTAGATAGGATTGATATAATCTATTGTTACAAAAGAAAGTGGGAATAAAAATGAAGTTTGATAATATGGTTAAATTATTGAAAAAGCAATTATTTATTGGAATTATTTTAGTTATTATTTCTGTTTGTTGTTATTTTGGAGCTTTTAAAATTAAAGAAAGTGTAAATTCAAAAGTTCCTGAAAATTGGAACAATTTAATTGCTAATAATAATGATAGTGAAGGAAAATATGTTACTGTGACTACTCCATATATTCCGTATCAATTTGGCGAAAAAGAAGAAGATGAAGTTGTTAGTAAATATTATCTTATAATTGATACAAATTTTAATTATTATGTTGTTAGATTGACTGATGATACATATAATGACATGATAAATCAATATGATGATAAGGGTGATAGTTTTTCATATGAGTTGAAAGGGTATTTATATAATACACCTGATGAGTTAAAGAATTTAGTTATAAATGCTTTTAATGAAGAGACTGATAGTGGATTAACAACGGATAATTATAATGAATATCTTGGAAAATGTTATCTTGATGAAACAGAAACTCCACAAGATGGTATTATAGGTGCTTTAAATGCAGTAGGTATGATAATTGATGTATTTGCTGGAATTATTATAATAGTATTTTTTATTAATAATTCGAAGACCAATAAAACATTGCATAAATATGATAAGAGGGATATTGAAGAAGAAATCGGAAAAGAAAGTGCAATATTTTACCAAAAACTTAAATTGTATATTACAGATAAATATTTGGTTAGTTATGCAGGTGCAATTAATGTTATTGAGTATGCCGATATTTACTGGACTTATATTGAGAAAGTGAGATATAGAGGAATTACTACTGGTAAGTATGTTGTTTTGATTACAAAGGATAAGAAGAAAATTCAATTAACATCTACATTTAAAGATGAGAAAATTTTAAATGAAGTTATTGGAAAAATCCATGATAAAAATGCTGATATTTTGGTGGGATACAGTCCTGAAAATCAAAAGGCTTTTGCAGAATTTAATAAAAATAAATAAGTACAAAAGAGATTTTTGATAGTTTATGTCGAGAATCTCTTTTATGTATTAGGAGATTTTATGAGTAGAATTTTATTAATAGAAGATAATGACTCTATAATATTAGGGTTAGAATATTTATTTAAAGAAGAAAAATTTGAATTTGAATATGTAAAGTGTAAAAAGGATGCAATTAATATTTTAGAAAATGAAATGAAGATTTAGGTTACAGTTTATTGAATGGCGGAAAGAATGAGGATAAACCTTATTTGTATTTGAAAGCATATTCAAAAGGTTCTATTGAAAAATTGGGCATTAGTTTAGTTGAGGGACGTTTGCCAGAGAATGATAATGAAGTTGTAATTTCATCTCATATAAAATCTAATGGTGGTGTTGAATATAAAATTGGCGATGAACTTGATTTGAATTTAGGAGAGAGAATTAGTGGTGGTGAAAGCTTAGGACAAGGTGTGGCTCTAGAAGATGTTGAAAATGAAGAATTTGTTCCTAAAAGTGAGAAAACTTACAAGATTGTTGGAATAATTGAAAGACCTAATTTTGATGTTGAACCTTATAGAGCACCTGGATATACGGTGTTAACAATATTAAGTGACAAATATGTCACAAATAATTTGAATGTGTATGTAAGGTATAAAGACGTAAAGAAACATATTACTACAACTGCTCAAATTATAGGAATTGATGAACAAGTAATGAAACGTATAACAGATCCATCTAATGGAATGATTAGTGAGTCAGATGCTGAAGCTTTTGGAAATGCTAAATATTCATTTTCTGAAAATGATGGTTTATTAAGATGGGAAAATTTAGAGTTTAATGAAAGTACTACAAATACATTATATGCAGTTAGTGCTGTTGTTATAGTTATTATTGTTACTTCTGTTTTTTGTATTAAAAATAGCTTTGAAATTTCTATTACAGAAAAAACAAGACAGTATGGTATGCTTGCCTCTGTTGGTGCTACTTCAAAACAGATTAAAAAGAATGTTTTGTATGAAGGTTTAATTTTAGGAATTATTGGAATTCCTGTTGGAATATTAAGTGGTTTAGTAGCTATTTTTATTTTACTTAAAGTTATTTCAAATATTTTAAAAGACTTTTCAGGCATAGAATTTATATATGCTACAAGTTTTTTAGCAATAGCAATTTCAATTGTTCTTGCCAGTATTACTATTTATTTATCTGCTAGAAAGTCAGCTAAGAAGGCTAGCAAAATCTCACCAATTGAAGCTATTAGAAATACAGATGATATAAAAATTAAAGCTAAGAAATTAAGATTGCCAAAGATTATAAAAAGATTATTTGGTGTAGGTGGAGATATTTCATATAAGAATTTAAAAAGAAATAGAAAGAAATATAGAACGACAGTAATTTCAATTATTGTTAGTGTTTCAATTTTCATTGCGATGAGTGCTTTTGTACAATATGCATTTGATGCTACATCAGTATATTACAAAAATTACGATTATAATCTTGTGATAAATGCGAGTGAAAGTGATATTAATCAGTTATTAGAAATTGCAAAAAATGATACTGTAAAAAAATATTCTATTGCTAGACAATTAGTGCTTGATGTTTCTGGAAAAGAGCTTACAAATCATTATACTAATGAAAAAAAGAGTGCTGATGAGAGTATTGGTGTTATAAATCCTGATAAGGAAAAGGATTGCATAACAATTGTTGCAGTTGGAAAAGAAGAATATATGAGATTTTTAAATAAGAATGGTTTAAAGTATGAAGATGTAAAAGATAAAGTTATTTTAAATGATTCGGCTAAAACGTATATTGATAGTAAGAAAGCATATTCTATGTATAGAATTTATGATTATAAAAAAGGTAATTATATTGGTGCT
>ENA-ORMR01000462-ORMR01000462.1-human-gut-metagenome-genome-assembly--contig:-NODE-462-length-40571-cov-41.915860_pt1 | contig 40571 bp, 25 predicted proteins | sample MGYA00242107_ERZ509003 | MGnify/ENA primary metagenome ERZ509003 (study PRJEB26280, sample SAMEA2338699) | human gut metagenome | biome: human gut; feature: human-associated habitat; material: faeces...
GAGAATTTTTCGCCTCGGTCCTTAGTATATTACGCTTTTTTGAGGGATTTTATAGATTGAAAGCCGTCCTGACAGCACGAGCTGCCCTAACCGGTCTGTTGCAAAGTAGCTTCAAATGCCTTATCTTTATAGTTTCCGGTCTTTGTTGAAGTGTATGACAATATCTACCTTATTCCCCTTCCTTTTAAAAATCTGATTTTTATATTCCACTTCTTCAAGTATAACTGAACCACCCGACGCCGCGGGAGGTCGGTTAGCAACATACTTCACTATGCATTTCAAGGATGCCTTCTGCTTGCCGAAAATGACCGACATCCTCGACACACCATTTGCCTCGCGTCTGTCCTTAGACCATTTCATATCTCTTTGGTCTGGAAGATCCGCCTCAAAACAAAGACGATTATTTCTGATAGTGAACTTAATACTCGAATGTGAATTTTCGCCTTCGACTTTGATCTTATCGGCAAAAGTTTTGTCTGCGAGCAGATTCTTACCGGCCGCATCCATGCATTCGATCTCTATGCTGCGTGTGTTTGAACTGGCCTGCACCGGAATATACTCACCCTTATCGCATGAAGACAACAGGACCACTGAGATAAGCGCAATAACGCTTATCCCCAAAAAGGAATTTTTCATTTTATATTCTTTTATTTGATTGTTTTATCGAATGTCACAGAGACCTGTTCAGCTCGATTCTACGGATCTATGCGTACTGTCGCACAAGAGCTTACTACCATCACAAGTATTATGCCGGCGAACACACGGAGCATAATTTTTCTATTTCCCGTCATTGATGCGCACGATTGATATGTTTGTAGATCCTGATTCTTTACCATTTGTTCCTGTAATGGCAACAAACTCATTTATCTCTTTTTTATCTTCCGAAAGAATGATTGGAACGAATGTTATTTTCAGAGAGTTTGCATCCGCTCTGGATATAGTGAATCCACATTCCTCATTCGCAATCGTATTATCTGATTCCCATGAAAGAAAAGTTACAGTAGCAAAATTCGTACATTTGAGAGTAATTTCTCCGGCATAGGACATCTCTGTCTTGATTTGCACCTGATTATAATAATCCGGAGCAAAAACTGCCGATATTTCATTTGAATCGTAGTCACAGAATTCCCACATCATAGGAGTCGGTTCATCCTCTTTACATGATGAAAACGAAAGAACCGACAACAACACGGTTGTGAAAACAAGCAACTTTTTCATATCTTATTCATTGATTAATATTGTTTTCAGAAACTCTTTAAGATTCACTGTGGCTTTCGAAAAAGACTGCGCGGCAACAACCCCGGCGCCGGTCGACACGTTGCTGTATCCCCACTTCGATTCCGCGAGACCGATGTCGGATAGATCGCCCGTTATACCTTCATCGACATTCCACCGGTACACCGCCCAGTTGTAGTAGCTCTGCGACACGGTCGTAAGATAAAGGTTTACCTCGCAGTCAAGCAGCGATTCGTCGTATGCCTGCGACCTTATACGGAATGAATTGTCCGAAAAATTCAGATGAAGCGTATATTTCTTGCCCGGGAACTGACGGTCGGAGAAGAATAAAAAATCAGTATCCTCGTCATTACCCATCACAGTCTCGAACACCCCGATGTGTTCCTTGAATATCGGCTCGGAATTATATTCGAACGACCCGATCTGCAACGTTGGGCTGTTGAAATTCCAGTACTCATCATCGGGTTCCTCGTCGACATGAGGAGAACTCCAGTTATACCCGAACAGATAATAATTGTCGGTTCCGGCCGGATCATCGACATCCATCTCGATATTAAGATTGAATGTCACATCGGCAAGCATCTCATAGCGGGAGAAATCCTCGTCGCCTTTCCATACATTTGTCACTGTCGGAGATACTTTGATGGTACCTGTCGGTGTCGCAACCGGCACTGTCACTTCAGCCGTCGCGGTTCCATAGGTCGGACTTTCCGCCGTTATGCGTATCCGGTCGCCTTCCTGTGGCAGATAGTCCGCTCCGACTCTGCTCCCGTTGGCGAAAACAGTCACGACAGCGTCCGTCACCGCATGGTCGCGCCCCGACTTCTCGTCATTAAACATCCACGTGTGCGTCACACTTACCTCAATCGGCGCTCCCGCCGTTATCAGCGAGTTCATACATAGCACCGGCGCCGTGTCGATCGCCGGATCGAAATCCTCGTAGCACCCCGACAGAACCACTGCCGGCAGTAACAATATTATATATCTCAGAATTCCCATGTATACGATATTGAGGGTATTATAGGTAGTAGTTTGACTTTCTGAAAAACCGGCCGGTTGTGGTTGTTGTACGTCCGCCGTATGGCCACGGTATTCATATGGCAGTATGCGTTGAACAGTCCCAGAGTCCAGAATCCGCGCCGGGTTCTCACCGTCAGAGACAGGTCGAGCCTGTGATAGAACGGCAACTGATAGTTGTTTATGCCGGTTTTCAATGGCGTCTCATCACCCGGGTACCGGTTGCCGAAATCGGGCGACTCCCATACCTGTGGCAGCAGTGTGAACCGGTTGCCCGAATGCCCCGTCCATGCGGCATTGAAGCCGACGCGGTCGCTTATCTTCCAGTTGAGCAGAATATTTATAGTATGTCGGTTATCGAAACGCACCGGAAAGGTGCGGCCTCCGTTCTTGTCGGCGAAAGTACGGTCTGTCCACGCGAGAGAATAAGATATATGCCCGGTCAGGCGCCCGTACACTTTCTCTATCTTGAAATCGAGACCTTTGGCCGTTCCCTTGCCCGAACACAACTGGGCGTTCCACATCTCGGTGGGCGGTTGCAGGTAGTATTCGTCGCGATAGTCCATAAGATTACGCATTATCTTATAATACCCTTCTGCCGAAGCCGCGAACATCCTGTTGTCCGACTGCCAGTAGACACCGGCCGAGATTTTATCTGCGTTCTGAGGCTTGAAGCGCCCGGTTATTGGCACCCACTGGTCTGTCGGCAGCGACAGATACGTCTGCGACAGCTGATGCACATACTGGTTTGTCCGCGCATAAGCGGCCTTTACGGCCCAGTTGCCGTCGGGCCGGTAAGCGACCGAAATCCTCGGTCCGAAGCCGAAGTTTGTCTTGCCGTCGATATTGAACAGCGACATATGCACTCCGGCATTCATCCGCCACCTGTCGCTTATCTGCCAATCGTCTTCTATATAGATATTCGCCTCATTGGCCTTGTATGCCCACGTAGAGTCCCGCGTCACCGTCTGTGTGGTGCCCACAGTATAGTTGCGGTCGGTCCGGGCAGGCAGAAACGAGTGGAGAACGTAGTTTCCGCCAAAGCGCACACGGTTCACCTCGTTTGGCCTCCAGTCAAAATCAGCACGAAAAATCCAGTCGTTGATATCATTTTTGGTCTTGGAGATCGAACGCGATTCCGTAGTTCCGGCACTTGTAATCTCTTTTGTCAGCCAGTCGTGCTTCATGTCCGAGAAATATCGGGTATAGGCAGCCGTAAACTCGGCCGACATCGATGAGTTAAGCCTGTAGTTAAGACCTGTCTGCGCCACAAGATTTCCCCAGTGAAAATCCGCCCTGTCATCATCGTACCACCCGTATTCCGACTCATACTTGTCGGTCGAGCCGGTCTTCAGCAGGTCATTGCCGAAATAAACGGAGGCAAACCCCGTTGCTCTGTTGGAAAATCGGTGTGTCAACTTGGCGTTAAGATCCATGAACGCATAGCGGAACCGTATCTTTTCTTCATCGTCCGACGAATTGGCCAGCGCAAGCAGCGGTATCGACAGTACGTCGAACCACGATCGGCGCACCGCCACCGAGTACGTGGTCTTTTGCCCCACAGGACCGTCGATATTGAACGCTCCCGAAGTCAGCCCCAGCCTGAACGATCCGTGATGCCCTTCGGCCGAACCATTCTTCGTGCGCACGTCAAGGTACGAAGACAGCCGCCCGTCGTATTTCGCCGGAATCGAAGACTTGAAGAAATCGATATACCTTATCGCCTCGGCATTGAACGCCGAAAACAGCCCCGCAAAGTGATTCACCTGGTACAGCGGCACATTGTCGAGCATATATAGATTCTCGTCCGAATTGCCGCCGTGCACATTCATGCCGGCCATGCCCTCCTGGCCATCCGATACGCCGGGCTGCATGTGCAGCGCCTTAATCACATCGCTTTCACCGAACATCACCGGTGTATCTATTATCTCACGTGCAGTCAGCTTCTTCGCCCCGATTTCGGCAGTCTCGGTCGCAGGCGCTTCAAGGCGCGACACCACCACGACCTCTTCCAGCATGTTCGGCTTCTCCGTCCGGGGCACACCGACCGTCGGCATCTGTCTGTTTTCTCGGGCAGTCTTTTCCGCCGCCCGCTTCCGCCGACGTTTCAGCACTATATTATTGCCTTTTATCTTCCATTCGATATCCGTATCCCTGAACATTGCAGTCAGAGCCTTCTCCAGAGACACATCCGCCACATTCACCGATACACGCATATCTTTCAGCAGGTCCGACGAATACACGAAGTTCTTGCCCGTCTGCTCCACAAGGCTCCTGAACACCGTCGCCGCCGGCTCGTCTACAGCCCTGACTGTCACATTCCGGGCCATACACACCGCACTAATGCAGAGCATTACCGATAGTAATATCGCCTTCATTTCTCTGTCACCGTCATATCGGTATCTAAAATATCATTGATAGTCTCGATAAGGTCGGTCGGAGTTCCCTCATAGTGGAGCGACAGCTCATACTTCTCGGGCGAAGCCGGAATATTCTCCACCTTCACGCCGTATACCGCCTCGATTTTCCTTATCACTTCAGCCAGCGGCGCATATTCAAAGTCTATCACCCTGACAGTGGTCAGTACATTCGGGGCAGGCGTCTCTACTGTCGGCTGTTCCCGGTCAATCCGGTAACTCCTGTACATCACAGCTGCCGTCGCCGACAGAATCACGGTCGCCGCAATAGCCGCCGCCACTCTGTACCTACGCCATCCGGCTGCCGGTCCTATACCCAGCCGACGCCACCCGGTATTTACCGAAAAACGGTCCTCGCGGTAGTGGCGTGCCACAAAATCAGTATCGTTCTCCTTCATATTCAGAAATCTATACCGAAACGAAACGAAAAGTACGGTCTCACATGGCTTTTTCTGCCCACATAGTATATCTCGTAGGAATTTTCATTCTCCCACACTTCCTCATAGTGGTCGGCCTTATAACCGGCAAGAGCGAGACCGGCACTGATATTGATACCCATTTTTCGGCCCCAGTTGAACCGGTAACCTATCGTCGGCGAAAAATATATCCCCGTTCCTTCCGCAAGATTGGCGCCCAGCCTTATATCTCCGAAAGGAGTGAACTTCCCAAACTTAAGATCCACACGTCCCTGCACGAAAACAGGAACGAGCCAATTGTCCAGATTACGGCAGTGTTCCATTCCCAGACCCGCACCGACAAAGAACATAGGGTTTATCTGGTAACCGTGCGATGTGCTCCATCCCGTGTAGAACGTACTTTGGCGCTTCCCTCTGAGGTTGCCGTTCATATCGATCTCCCCGAAATTTTCCGACCTCACACTGCTGCTCCATTCCAGAAATCCCCGGTACCCGCGCTGAGGCTGACGTGCGGCCGACAGCTGCGCTACCGCAGCTATCGCCAATAGAATTAATATTGTCCTTTTCATAATGATGATGAATGATCGTTTACCATTACGACACATCATCCCACAAAAAGTCCTACTCCATCTCCGAAAAAAAAGTTAAAAGTAAACATACTCTTATAAAAAAGGCAGAAAGAATGGCTTATGGCCGTCCGATAGCGCCTCGCGCAACCGGCTGTAAGCCTTGGTCATCTGATTCTTCACAGTCTTCACCGATATTCCCAGTTCTTCGGCTATTTCCTCATTTCCAAGACCGTCGCGCTTACTCATCAGGAACACTTCGCGGCAGCGGTCGGGCAGCCCGTCTATCGCCTTCCATATCCTGGCGTCACGCAGCGACGTGTCGATATCTTCTTCCGCCACCTCCGGAATACTCTCTTCCCCAAGCATGGCATGCCTGCTTCTCATATAAGTCAGACACACATTCCGCACCGTACGGTACATATACGCCGAAAAATTGTCGGTCTCCCCTCCGCCCTCTATGTACACCCACACCTTCATAAAGGCGTCCTGCACCATATCCTCGGCCACATCGGCATCTTCGACAATACGGAGCGCATACATGCCCAGCGGCAGATACAGCTTGCGAAAAAATATTTCAAACTCTTTCGGCGACATCCCAATCAAACCCGTCTCCCACTCAGGCAATCCAGACATACAGATGGGTCATAATTTGAACTCCTACTATATTAAAAAACATGGGGCATGAACCCATATATCTGGAATTACAGCTGAGATGAGTTGGTGCAAAGCTATGTTCAGATTTGTGTTCAAGATAAAAGAAAAGCAGCTACGAGTTTATTCGCAACTGCCTGACTTTCAATTTGTGGTCCCACTTGGGCTTGAACCAAGGACTCCCTGATTATGAGTCAGGTGCTCTGACCAACTGAGCTATAGGACCGGCACGCCTTTTGGGCTTTGCGGTTGCAAAGTTACAACATTTTTGGCATTCCCCAAATTTTTTGATGCTTATTTTTTGCCCGTTTTTTCTTTTTTCGCTTTTATCATTTCTTAATGCCTGGTTTGCAATGTGCTATGCCGATAGAGCCGCACAGACAAGCCTACTCCGTATATCCCGTGCCTCTCCGCGCACTTTCAACGTATATTCACCGAAAAGGAAAGAAAATTGGGAAAAGATACCTTCGCGCCCTCTCTGCCGACGAGTGTATCGGGAATTTTCGTATCTTTGCACTTCAGCGGCGTATTGTGCCGTTTAAGAATCGATAAAGACAATAAATATGATAATAACTTCCGCTATCGGCACCTTCGGACGCTACTGCATGTTCATCGGGCGAGTTTTCAGTCTGCCCGACCGGTGGGGTGTCTTCGGCCGGCGCACTATCGCCGAGGTAAGCAAGCTCGGTGTCGACTCTATCCCGCTGGTAATGATTATTTCGGTGTTTATAGGCGCTGTCATTGCCATTCAGATGCAGCTCAACATCGCCTCGCCACTTATTCCGGCCTATTCCGTCGGTCTCGCCACCCGCGAAATCGTGCTGCTCGAGTTCTCCAACTCCATCCTCTGCCTCATCCTCGCCGGCAAGGTCGGCTCCAACATCGCCTCCGAAATCGGCACCATGCGCGTCACCGAGCAGATCGACGCCCTCGAGATCATGGGTGTCAACTCGGCCAATTTCCTGGTGCTTCCCAAGATTGTGGCATTCGTCCTCTTCATGCCGGTGCTTTCGATCCTGTGCATGGGCATATCGCTCACGGGAGGATATCTCGTGGCCGTTTTCACCGACCTAATCACCGTATCGCGATATGTCTATGGCCTCCAGGCCATGTTCCAGGAATGGTACGTATGGTACGGCATCATCAAATCGCTCGTATTCGCATTCATCATAGCGTCCACCTCGTCGTTCTTCGGCTACTACGTCAAGGGCGGTGCCCTTCAGGTCGGCAAGGCAAGCACCGACGGTGTGGTATGCAGCAGCATTTTCATACTGTTGTTCGACGTCGTTCTCACAAAACTACTGCTGCAATGATCGAAGTTAAAAATGTAGTGAAGGCCTTCGACGGCCGCACCGTCCTACACGACATAAACGCCACTTTCTACACCGGCAAGACCAACCTCATAATCGGTCAGAGCGGTTCGGGCAAAACCGTGCTCATGAAATCGCTCGTCGGCCTTCTCCGGCCCGATCAGGGCCAGATACTCTTCGACGGCCGCAACCTTCTCTCCATGAACTCCGAAGAGGTTAAGAATCTCCGCAAGGAAATCGGCATGCTCTTCCAGGGCTCCGCGCTCTTCGACTCCGAGACAGTGCTCGGAAACGTCATGTTCCCTCTGGTCATGTTCACCGAAATGAGCAAGGAGGAAATGACCGAGCGCGCACTCTTCTGCCTCGAGCGTGTCAACCTCAAAGGCGCCGAAAACAAGTATCCCGCCGAAATATCGGGCGGCATGCAGAAACGCGTGGCCATTGCCCGCGCAATCGCCCTCAACCCCAAGTATCTCTTCTGCGACGAACCAAACTCCGGCCTCGACCCCAAGACTTCCATCCTTATCGACGAACTCCTCAGCGACATCACCCACGAATATAATATAACCACCGTCATAAACACCCACGACATGAACAGTGTCCTCGGCATCGGCGAGAATATCATATTCATCAACAAGGGCCACCGCGAGTGGGTCGGCGACATGAGCAAGATCTACAACACATCCAACGAAGCCCTCAACGATTTCGTATTCGCCACACGGCTCTTCCAGGAAGTACGCGAATATGTGGCCGAACACGGCACCATAGCACAGCGAAAATGAGATTCTCCGATATCCCGGGACACGAGCGCGAGAAAACCCTTCTCCGCGACATGGCCGACGCCGACCGCATCCCCCACGCCTTGTTGCTCGAGGGACCGTCGGGTGCCGGCAAATTCCTGCTTGCACGTGCTTTCGCGCAGTACATCCACTGCACCGACCGCACCCCCGACGGCGACAGCTGCGGCCGATGCCCCTCGTGCCTCCAGCATCAGTCGTTCAACCACATCGACACCGTTTTCTCCTTCCCGGTAGTCAAGAAATCGGGCAAACCGACTCTTTCCGACGATTATCTGGCAGACTTCCGCGAGTTCATGGTCAGCAATCCCTACATGGACTTCGACCGGTGGCTCCTCGCCCTCGACAATATCAACGCCCAGCCGCAGATATATGTCGAGGAAGGCAACGAGCTCCTGCGGCGACTCACATTCATGGCCAGGCGTTCAAAATACAAGATAGCCATCCTGTGGCTCCCCGAGCGCCTCAAGACCGACACCGCCAACAAACTTCTCAAACTTGTCGAGGAACCATTCGCCGACACCAAATTCATCATGGTCAGCAACGATCCCCGGCAGATCCTTCCCACCATCTACTCCCGCACCCAGCGCATCGCTGTCCTCCGCTACTCCGACGCCGAGGTCGCCGCCATCCTCGAAAGCCGCGGCATCGACAGCACCACAGCCGCCGACGCCGCCGTCGTAGCTGAGGGCGATGTCAACCAGGCAATTGTCCTGGCGGAAGCCGGTAGCGAACGCCTGCGCATGCTCGAGCTGTTCAAAACACTCATGCGATCCGCCTACGCCCGTCAGGTGGGCAAACTCCGCGAATGGTCCAAGGAAGTTGCCGATATGGGCCGCGAACCCGCCATGAGCTTCCTCGAATACTGCTGCCGTCTCTTCCGCGAAAGCTTCCTCATGCATCTGCAGGTCGACGCCCTCCTCACTCTCAATACCGCCGAGCGCGAGTTCACCGCACGCTTCTTTCCGTATATCAACAATCGCAATGTCGTCGACCTCATGGAGCTGTTCGACCGCTCCCGCCGCGACATTGCCGGCAACGGAAACGCCAAAATAGTGTTCTTCGACATGGCCGTGCGCACAATCATGCTTATCCGACGAAAATGAGCGCGCCCCAGTCCTCTTTCCTTGCCGATATAGCGCGCTACTGCACATCGGCGCACACTGCATCCCCTCCCCTCGCCTCGCTATGCTTCGTTCTGCCAAACAAACGAAGCGTCATGTTCCTCAAGCAGCACATACGCTCATGTCTCGACGACATTGCAGTCATGCCGCGGTTCATGACCATGCGTACCTTCATAAGCATGCACTCGCGCTACCCCGAGGCCGGACAGCGCGAGCTTCTCTTCATACTCTACGATGCCTACCGCGCCACCCTGCGCGCACGCGGTCGCACCGAAAGCACCCGCGAGTTCGACAGCTTCATCTTCTGGGGCGACATCATACTTTCCGATTTCGACGACGTCGACCGTGCCATGGCCAATGCCGACCATCTCTTCCGCAATCTCAAAAACGTCAAAGAGATACAGTCCAACTATCTCGACGACGATCAGAAAGAGGTCGTCCGCCGCATATGGGGCGACAGCATTCTCTCGACCTCGGCCGAAGATTTCTGGTTGCATTTGGCCGACGATGGCACCGGCGCCGACAATACCCTCGCGGCCAAGTTCGTGTATCTCTGGGAAATACTCGGCGAGGTCTACCGACGTTTCCACGAATCGCTCCGGGCACGCCACATGGCATCGCCGGGCGCCCAGTACCGTCAGGCCGTAGAATACTTCAAGTCTCTCTCTCCACTTGACCTCGACCCCGACCAACACTTCGTATTCGTAGGATTCAACGACATATCCACCGCCGAAGCCCTCATCTTCAAACGTCTGAAGGACCTCGGAGCGGCTTCGTTCTTTTGGGACACCGCTCCTCTCTCACTCGTGGAAGCCGACGCTCAGTCGTCTATGCCCCGGTCGCTGCTCCATCTGCGCGAGCTCAGCCGCACCTTCCCCATGCCCGACGATTTCGTCCTGTCGCTGCCATCCTCTCTCCCCGAGGTTGAGGTGTTGGCTATGCCGTCGAACGTCGGTCAGACCAAGGCCCTGGGCGACACACTCGCCCAATGGGCCGCTAACGGATATCTCGACCCCGAGTCGCCCATGTCGGCGGCCGTTGTCATGCCCGATCCGGCGCTTCTCATGCCGGTCCTCTTCTCCATCCCGCAGGAAATAAGCTCGGTCAACATATCGCTCGGCCTCCCCTACCGCGCCACCAATTTCGCCTCGCTGCTTCGCTCGGTTATCAGCATGCAGATGCGCACCCGCGTCATACACGGCATTCCGCATTTCTACTTCGAAGATGTCACGGCGATTCTCCTCCACCCCCATATACAGCTCATAGCCCCCGAAGCTGCACAGAAACTCACCGAGTATATCGCCTCCAGGCGCGTCTACAACCTTTCCGCGGCTTCCATAGCCGAGGCAGCACCCGAACTCGCCTGCATATTCTCGCCCGTCACAGGCATTTCCGATCCTTCGGCCGTTGCCGCCTATCTTGTCGGCATGCTCGACAGCATCGGGCAGATGATCGCGCGCCACGACGACCACGGCAGCCGCTTCGAGACCATGGCCATACGCTACTTCCGCGATGAAACCGTCGCCATCGCCGCCCTGATCGAAAAATACGGAATCTCGATGAGCGAGCGCACATTCCTTCATCTGTTCGAGCGCATTTTCGGCAGCCGTGCCCTCACCGTCAACGGTACACCTCTGCGCGGCCTCCAGGTGCTCGGTGTGCTCGAAACGCGCGCTCTCGACTTCGACAACGTAGCCATCCTGTCGATGAACGAGCGAATTTTTCCCCGCAAGCAGTATTCCAAGACCATGATTCCGGTCGCTTTGAGATGCGATTTCGGCCTTCCCGATTTCGACAGTCTCGAAGAAACCTACGCCTACTGTTTCTACCGTCTGCTCGCACGCGCACACCGCGTCACTCTCTACTACGACTCCCGCTCCGAGGCCCTCGGCGGCGGCGAGATTTCGCGCTACATATCGCAGATCCGCTACCTCATGCCATCGCTGCATATCGCCTACCGCACACTCTCGCCTGGCGCCGTGCCCGAGGAAACAGCCGTTATATCGGTGCCCAAGACCGACAAGGTTCTCGCTCGTCTCGACAAACTCCGCGCCGGAGGCCCATACCGCCTCTCGGCCACTGCCCTCAAGGCCTACCGCCGATGCCCTCTCCAGTTCTACCTCCAGTATGTAGGCCGAATGCGCGGCAGCGACGAACTCGCCGATTTCATATCGGCCTCCGACTACGGCGACATCGTCCACCGCTCCATCCAGAGCCTCTTCGCCCCGAGAGAGGGCGCATTTATCGATTCCTCTTTCATCGACAGCCTGCTCGACCCCGGCTGCCACGAAATTCCGCGCACGGTCCGTGCCACTGTCACCGCACAGTGCTACCCGCAGTATGCCTCGGCCGACGGCGACGGCCCCCTGCCGCCCGAAGGCGAGCTGTGCTGCGATATCGTCGACACCATCGTGCGTCACGACCTCGAGGCCGAGCGCGCATTCTACTGCTCGCCGGGCTTCACTTTTGTCGAGAACGAAAAGAAATTCAGTTCACCGCCCTGGAAAATCGACGCTTCCCTCGCCGTGAATTTCTACATGTCCATCGACCGTGTCGACCGCCTCGTCGACGGCCGTCTGCGCTTTATCGACTTCAAGACCGGTGCGGAGGCCACCTCAGCCACCCTCGATAGCCTCTTCGACGGCGATGCCACCGATACCGACGGCCTTTTTCAGCTTCTCACCTATTGCGAGGCATATGCCGCCATGGTCGACCCCGATATCGACATCGTACCCATGATACACCCAATGAAGGCCCTGGCTTGCGGCGACGGGCTCGCTCCCGTCGAAATCGATGGAAAAGTCATAGGCTCGTACAAGGATATCAGCAGCGACTTCCTTCCGCGGCTCAAAGCCATGATAAAAGAGATTTTCGACCCCGATACCCCCTTCACTCAGTGCACCGAGGCCTCGCGCTGCGCATTTTGCCCCTTCCTGAGCCTGTGCGGACGCACCGTGCCACAGTATTGACCGCATTATGGCCGGAATCTACGTCCACATACCCTTCTGCCACGCCAAGTGCGCCTACTGCGACTTCTACTCGCGCGCCGGAGCCGCCCTCGCCGACGGTTTCATCGGCGCCCTCGCCCGCGAGTTCGACAACCGTCGCCACGAACTCGCGTCCCTTTCCGTCGACACCATCTATCTCGGCGGAGGCACGCCGTCCATTCTCTCGCCGGCTCAGTTCGGCCGCGTGGCCGCGATTTTCAGCAGCTTTTCCCCCTCCGAATTTACCATCGAGGCAAATCCCGAGGACATCGACGGACCACGCCTGGAGGCATGGCGACAGGCCGGAGTCAACCGCATAAGCATGGGCGTACAGTCGATGGTCGACTCCGAGCTCCTTACCGTCGGTCGCCGTCACTCCGCCCGGCAGGCCGTAGAGGCCGTACAAACTATCCGCCGGGCCGGATTCACCAACATCAGCCTCGACCTCATCTACGGTCTTCCGGATCAGACTCTTGACTCATGGCAGTATTCTCTCGACGCCCTGCTCGCCCTCCGGCCCGAACACCTGTCGGCCTATTGTCTCACCATCGAGCCGCGCACCGTCCTGGGCGTGAAACTGCGCCGCGGCGAAATCACCGAAGCCTCCGACGAAGATATCGCCCTGCGCTACGACGCTCTTTGCCGCACCGCGCGCAGCCATGGCTACGACCACTACGAGATATCCAACTTCGCCCTCCCCTCGTATCGCTCGCGCCATAATTCGGCATACTGGACCTCGACTCCCTATCTCGGCCTCGGCCCCGGAGCGCACAGTCTCGGCGCCGACGGTTGCCGCCGCTATGTCGAGTCCGACATACGGCGCTACATTACCGACCCCGCAACCTGTCTGCACATCGACCCCGAAACCGCCACCGAAAAAGTCAACGACATCATTTTTACCACTCTCCGCACCTCCCGCGGACTCGACATCAACGATATTCCGGCGGTATATCGTCGCGAAGTCGACAAAGAAGCCCTTCGCCTCGTCGGGCAGGGACGTCTCGCCCGCAAAGACTCCGTATACTATATCGAAGAAAAAGACTGGCTCACATCCGACGCCGTCATCCGCGATCTCCTCGTGTGCGATTGACGAAATATTCGTATATTTGCACGTTCAACTGTTATGCGAGCCCTTCTCTACATACTCATCCTCATCATCGCCACCGGCTGCGGTCTGTCGGCATCTTCGCCTGCGGTTCTCGAAGATGCTCGGGTACTCATGGAAACCGATCCCGCGGCTGCACTCTCGCGACTCAACAGCGTGGACATATCCGAATTTCAGGACTCAGCTACAATGGCGCGGTGGGCTCTTCTCTACAGCGAGGCTCTTGCCGCCAACCGTCTCACAACCCCCACCGACACCATCGTCGACATAGCCATCGACTATTACCGCCGCCACAATCACCCCCTCGAGTTGCAGAAAGCATCCAGGCTCAAGGATCTCATTCACTCCTCCGGCGGCTCCGACGCGCTTGCCACAGCGCTGTATATCCAGAAAGAAAAAGAATTCCTCCTCTATAAGGAACGCGCCACACGTCAACTCTATCTCTGCGTCGGCATTATCATCCTCATTATCGCCACCGGTATAATACTGTGGATGCGTCAGAAGCTAAAACTGCAGGCCGCCTGCACCGACGCTCTCATGGCCGAGGCTTCGGGCCTTAAATCTGACATAGACGCAAGCCGCGGACAAGTCAGCCGCCTCGAAACCAAGCTACATGGCCTGCTCGAAAACCGCTTCGCCCTCATCGACTCCCTCTGCCAGACATACTACGAATCGCAGGGCACCAAAACCGAGCGAAAGGCTATAGTCGATAAGGTGAAAGCCGAAATCGAGTCGGTGCGCACCGACTCGTTCGCCGACATGGAACAGGCGGTAAACGACTGCCGCGACAATCTCCTCGTCCGTGTAAAGGACCTTTATCCCGACATCAAACCCGAGGATTATCATCTGCTGGTATATCTTGCCGGCGGTCTTTCGTCGCGTACCATCAGTCTGCTGCTCGGCGAATCGGTCGAAGTAGTCTATAAGCGCAAATCGCGATTGAAATCGCGTCTGAAAAAAATCGCCGGCGATTCATGCCCCGACATTTCGGCCGTTTTCTGACGCCCTTCACCCGTCGGTCAGACTTTTCTCAAATCACCATTCATAACGCACGCCAAACCAACCCATTACAAAGCAGCCTGTCAGACTGTTTTTTTGGTCTGTACGGCTGTTTGCGGGTAATTTTGCATCAAAAAAATTACCCGCATGAATACTAAATTTCTCATCACTGTCGCAGCCGCGCTTTTATCCGCCACGACAGCACTCGCCGACACACAGGCCGCCTCCGACAGCCTCACCCGCGAATTGCAGGAGATTGTCGTCACGGCAAAGCAACCTGCCACACGCCTCGTCGGTACCACTCTCGTATCGACTATCCCCGGTTCGGCGCTCGCCGATCTTGGCAACGCGCTCGATGTCCTCGCACAGCTCCCGATGATAAAAGTCTCCGACTCCGAAGTCAGCGTAATAGGCAAGAACAACATCGAGATCTACATTGACGGCCGTCCCCTGCGCGACAGCATGGAACTGCAGCAGCTCCTCTCGTCCGACCTCCGTAAAGTCGAACTCCTGCTTGCCCCTGGGGCTGCCTATGCAAGCACCACCGGAGCAGTAATCCGCATCACCACGCGCCGAAATTTCATAAAAGGCCTCTCTGTCACCGATCAGCTCCGCATACAGCGTCGCCGCAGATGGTTGGTAATGGACAATCTCGGTCTCACCTTCCGCAAGGGAGCCTGGGAACTCTTTGTCAACGGCACCGTCAACCGCGACAACACCCGCATGCACGGCTATACGGTCAATACCCTCGACTATCTCGGAAAAAAGACCGTGGTCGGAAGCAGTCAGAACAACTCCTACCCCACACTGACAGGTGCCGTCAAAGCCGGTTTCAACTACTCCCGCCACACACGGTCATTCGGTGCATACTACCGCTATAATCCCGAAAAAGGCGATTTCACCAACAACGGCACCGAGTGGCTCGACAGCGAGCCGCCCCTGCTCCGCAATATCGGCAGCCGCATCCGCGCCCACAGTCATTACGCCACCTGCTACTACGAAGATACTTTCAGCGACAACTGCATCATTCACTTCGACGGCGACTTCAAGTCGTCGGTAGCCGATAAAACCGTCGACACCACCTACCCCTCTGCGAACGCCTCCGATGTCGCCTCCACCGAGCGCAAAAGCTCCGTTCTCTGGGCGGGAAAACTGTTCGTTTCCCTCCCGCTTCTCAATGGCGATTTCACCTTCGGAACGAACGACAGCCACACCCGCACCCGCCTCGACTACCGCATGCTCAGCGACGCGGCGAGCGACTACATACCCTCGTCCGTCACCGATGCCGTGCAGACTTCCGCCGCCGTTTTCGCTTCGTGGTCGCGCATGTTCGGCCCGGCGACCCTGTCGCTCGGTGCACGATACGAATACGTCGACTTCGATTTCAAGGTCAACGCCCGGCGAGACAACGATCTCAGTCGGCGCGACCACACCCTCACACCCGACATTTCACTGGGCTACACCTTCAGCGACGATGCCCAGCTCAGTCTCAGCTATAAAATGACCACCGTAAAACCGCCCTATTCGCAGCTCACCGGCTCGCTCAACTATGTCGGACTCCACGAAATCGAAGGTGGCAATCCCGCTCTGCGCGACGAGCGCATGCACGACATACAGCTCTTCGGCATGTGGAAAGACTTCATGATTCAGGCCGACTATACCCGCAGCCTCGATTCCTACGCCTTTGTCAAGCAGCTCTACCCGGCCCACAACCTGCAGCTGCTGCTCCATCCGGTCAACATCGATGTCTCGGCACTCAGTCTCTATCTCGTATGGAGCAAACCGATAAAACGGTGGACTCCCAATATCACGCTCGGCATGTACCGCCAGTGGCTCGCCATAGATAACGACCGGTACGATACCCCCATATCCTCCTATTATTTCGACAATACTTTCGCGCTGCCCCACGGCTGGACCATAACAGCCAATATCAACGGCAGTTCCGCCGGATACATGCACACCAACCGCTTTGAGCACAACTGGTTTACCATGGACGCTTCGGTCGGCAGGACATTCCTCGGCAAGTCGCTGACCGTCAAACTGTCGGCAACCGACATTTTCAACACCGCAAACAACGGCTGGACCATGCATACCTACGGCATATCCGTAGCCAAGCACCAGAAATACGACGCCCGGGGCATATCTCTCGGCATCATATACAATTTTCAGCCGCGAAAATCGGCCTACAAAGGCACCTCCGCCGCCGATGCCGAGCTCAAACGCCTGTAATAAAAGACTGCATTCCAAAAGTATGGCACTCTTGGAATGCAGTTCAATAAACCTGTCAGCCCGTGAGCCTGTCAGCTCAACAGCCTAACTCTTCTTACCCCAGAAAGTAGTTGTACCTTTTATACCTGCAAAAACTATAGTGGCATGGCGATCAGCCGATTCCCAGTCGCATTCGCGGGCCACGCACAGCTGAACATCTCCTATCACAAGAATATTGGCCGCTGCATCGAACGACCACTTCGAGTCCTTCCACAGACCGTCTTTCACAGTATGGTCTGCACCGAGCACCATCGTTGTGGAAGTCTTCTGCTGTCCATAGGCATACGAAAGATCTATAACTTCCCACGAGCCTGCAAGCTCATCGTCTGTAATCTCGACCGGCGGCACGGCGCCATAGCGTTCGGGCATCACCACAGGCCAGCCGTCGTTGGTCCAGCGGATAGAGCGCACATGGCCCATCATAAGAGCGTTGCTGAACTCGTTGCCGCCCCAGTTGGCCGGGAAACGGCCCTGCGAGGCATAGTACCAGTTGTCGGCGCCGTCATCGAACACCGCGCAATGAGCGAAGCCCACCCAGCCATGGTCGCCGGCAAAAGCATATGGATGTGTCACCACAGGGAATGCCTCGCCACCGGCTGTAACGTCTGTGCCGTCGATGCCCACATACGGACCCTCGATATTCTTCGAGCGTACCACGCGTGTATTATAGGCCACGTCGAGGGCATCGTAGGCGAGGAAGAGATAGTAATATCCCCCGCGATACACTATTTCGGGTCCCTCCGAAGCCTGCCAGCGGTTGCCGGTGCTACGGGTGGCTATGAGCTTGCCGTACGAATCGTCGGCCTCCCATACATTGCCGGTGAGAGCCGGTTTGCCTGTGGCGGCGTCGACCTTCACGGCGGCTATGCCCGAATGCCACGAGCCGTACACAAGCCAGTGCTCGCCGCTGTCGGTAATAATATAGCTCGGGTCGATAGCATTGAAGCGGTAGAGAGCGTTTGCCCAGTCGTTGGCCACGCCGTAGTCATCGCGGCCCTTGTCGGTCGAGTTCGTAATCACAAAACCCTTGTCCACCCAGCCGTCGTTATCGGCGGGATTGGCATTCTCCATAAGACCGATGAAAGCGCGCTCGCCCCAGGTGCCGTCGCCGGCCACGCTGCCCGGGCATACGATAGAATAATACATGCGATAGACGTTGCCCGCCTTCCGGACTACAGGAGCCCAGTAGCCGAACGCATCGGCATCGGGTTCGGCAGCCGGCAGACCTTGGGCGGCGCGGATTTCATTCAGTTTGGGTATCACCCACTCGGGGAGCGACTTCATGGTACCTCCGAGGTACTCCCAGTTCACAAGGTCCTTCGACCGGCGGCCATGGAAGTGACCGCCCTGTGTGTGGGCATTACCGTACGAAGCATCTGTCTGATACATGTAGTAGTAGCCGTCGTCGGCTTTCACTACCGAAGGATCGTGCACATTGGCCAGATTCCACTTCGAGCGCTGGTCCCACCCTGCAACCGAAGAGTAATCGTCGGCATACTGCGGACCGCGATAGCCGGCAAGCTGTTCGTTGAGCGTGCCCTCCGATGTGGTGAACACTATCTCGTCGGAATATACCACACTGCCTTCGTACTGCGACACATATGCGCGCAGATGATAGGTGGTGTTGGGCGACAGCGACGGAAGCGTCGCTCTGATATACCCCTGATATTTTGCGCCGGCAAAACTCATGTCAGCAGGGTCCGGGGCCTTATGTACTATATCGTAGATAGTCGGGGTACCGTCGGTCCTGAGGCAGTAGCCTGTCTGCGTCCAGTGTGTCGCCTCCCCTACCAGGAAAAGAGTCGACACGGTGGCATAGGTCGACCCGGTTTCCGTTATTTCGGGCACGTCGAGGACGATCTTATCGCCTTCCACCACCTTCACGTCGTCGTCATCGCAGCCTCCCAGTACGAGGGAGGCAGCGGCGATGGCGCTCATCAGTAATATTTTAGCTTTCATGTAAAAGTCGTATTAGAATGATTACATTTCCCAGCCCGGAGTCTGTGTGTAGCCGGTCTTGCGGATTTCGGTGAGAGGTATGGGCACGAAGTAGTTCTTCGGTGCGTGGAATGTCACGTTGGGGAACTTCGGGTTAGGACCGTAGTTATACTTCACAGCGGTATTTTCGCGGACAGCCACACCATAGATAGTGCCAAGCTGACGGTAGCGGGGAAGACTTGCCTCGGCGGCGCGGTTGAAGTTCGATGCGTCGCCGAAAAGCTTCCAGCGGCGTACGTCGAAGAAGCGATGGTCCTCGAAGCACAGTTCGATACGGCGCTCGTTCTGTATACGCTCGCGAAGCTGGGCCTGGTTCATGCCCGAATAGGCGGGCATACCCACGCGGGCACGTACCTGATTCACATACTGGTAGGCATCGCCGCTGTTGCCGGCCTCATTGAGGGCTTCGGCCGCATTGAGAAGAATCTCGGCATAGCGGAATATGGGGCACGCCTTGTCGGTGCCGCGCACTGTGCCGTCCCAGGGAATATTGGTGGTATATTTCTTCAGATAATAGCCTGTACATGTACCGCCGTTGGAACGGGCGTAGTCCACACCCACTTCGCCGTCGTCGTTGTTCACATTCACAGGCCGGGCTTCCTCGCCAACGCCCCAGATTGTGCCGTGGTGGATGATTGTCTGCTCCATGCGCGGGTCGCGGTTCACATAGGGGTTCTGTTCGTCGTAGTCGGGATCCTGGTCTATGGGAAGACCCTTGATGGTCTCGTAGGCGTCCACAAGATTCTGCGACGGATTCATGTAGCCCGTGGCCGAGCGGCGTCCTGTGAAGCCGCAAGGTGTGTTGAACTCCTCTATAGCAGTCTGGCCGCGCCACACCGAGCGCGAGAGAATATACTCGTTGTTATGCACCGGATTGGTGATGAAGCAGTCGTAGTAGTTCTCCTCCGGATCGTTTGAGGGAGCCGTGTGCAGGCGGTAGGGGTTCCAGCAGGCGTTGTTGGCGTTGATGAAATCGATAGCGGCTCTGGCAGCGTCGTTCCAGCGCGAAGCATCGTTACCGGGGTTGTGCAGAGGAGATGCCTTGTAGAGCAGCGCGCGCGACTTCAGGGCATATGCTGCGGCTCCGTTGATGCGGCCCCAGTTCTCTTCCTCGTTGGTATAGCGGAAGGGAAGATCGTTCTTATACTTGTCGCATTCGTCGGCGATCCACTGCAGCACTTCGGCCGCGGGCGTACGCGGGGGAAGTGCCGACGACGGCTCCAGCACTATGGGCACACCGGCCTCGTCGTCGCCGATTATAGGTATGTCACCGAACCACTGCACCATTTCCATGTGCAGTATCGCACGTAGCACACGCGCCTCGGCTATAAAGCGGTCGTACAGACGGTTGTCATCGCCGTTGCGCTCGGCGTTACCCACTACCGACGGACGCGCGTTTTTGATAAACTGGTTGCAGGCGCGGATACCGGCCGTGCGGCTGTTCCAGTAGCTGTTGGCATACCAGTGGTTGTTGGCGTCGTAGCTGTCTTCCATCACGGCGTGGGTATATCCGCGCCAGAAGCTTACGGCATTGTCGGTCATGCAGTCCTTGTTGAGACGCGAATTGGCGTCGCTGTAATCGGCGAAAGCATCGGGAAGATAAGTATAGCAGTTGGCCAGAAAACCGCGGGTCATGTCGTAGTCACCGAACACTCGGTCGGCCTGGAGGGTGAGGTCGACCTCCTTGTCAAGGTAATCGTCGCACGAAACCATCGCGGCGGCGAATCCCAAAGCTACAACTGCAATAGCTGATTTATATAGTTTCATATCGTAGTTTCGATTTTAGAATGAAAGGTTAAGGCCGAAAGAGAAAATTCTGGTTTTCGGATACCACCAGCAATAGCCCATCGGGCGTTCGGGGTCCATACCCTTGGGAAGATGGCTCCAGGTCGCCACATTGTAGGCGCTGAAGTAGAAACGGCACTTGGTCATATAGGCTTTTGCTATCAGCTTCTCGGGCAGCGAGTAGCCGACCTCGATGTTTCTCAGCGAGAAGTAGTCGCCGTTCACTATCCAGCGGTCGTTGCGGTCCGACTGGTTGTCGCGGTTGGAGTCTTCGGCATTGAAGGTATAGCTGATGCGCGGATACTTGGCGTTCACATTGCGCGGATCGGTAGGATCGTCGGTAAAGTAGCCCCATGCGTCCACTACAGCATGTGTGGCATTGTTATGGCCCCACTGCGAGAATGTCATCGACGGCCCGAGGAATACCGAGCGCTTGAGATAGGCGGTGCCCACCACACGCAGGTCGAAACCCTTGTATTTTGCCGACAGCGAAAGCGAGGGAGTAAGGTCGGGAAGCATTGTGAAACCGTAGGGTTCCATGTCGCGCGAGTCGATCTGACGGTCGCCGTTGAGATCGCGGAACACTGCCGTACCAAGTTTCTGCTTGCCGCCCGAGAAGGTGTTATACGGATATTTCTCCGGGTGCGCTATGGCGTCGGCCTGCGATGTGGCGATAAGGTTGGGATCCGATGCCCACTGCACCCAGCGATAAGCGTTCCAGCCGCCGACTACGTCGCGGTTTTCCGACTCATAGATCTGCTGAAGACTCTCGTACTGGCGGATGCGGTCGCCGGTCTTGCGCTGCCAGGGCACCGAGGGTTCTACCTCGTCCATTTCGGTCACCTTGTTGGTGTTATACGAAAGAAGACCTTCCACCGAATATTCGAAATCACCTATCTTGTTGGTGTGGCCTATGGTAAGCTCGAAACCTTTCGATTCTACCTTGCCGTAGGAGTCGCGGGCATAGGCTATACCGAGCATCGACGGTATGGTGGAGCGCTCAACAAGCATGTTGCTGCGCCATTCCTTCCATACATCGAAGTTACCGTAGAGGCGGTTGTCGAAGAAGCCCCAGTCGAGGCCCACGTTGAGCATGTTCGATATTTCCCACTTGCTGTTGATGTTGCCGGCCTGCTGTTCGCGGTAGCCCGGCACGTTGGTGGCGTTGAAGCCGAAACTGTAGTCGCCCCCGGCCTGGAAAATCGACTGATAGGGATAGCGGCCCGCGCCGGTATCGCTCATACCGGTCTTACCGTAGCTGGCACGCAGTTTCAGGAGATTCACATTGTGCTCCTGAAGCCAGCTTTCCTCCGACAGAACCCAGCCTGCGCCAGCACTCCAGAACGTACCCCAGCGGTTGCCCGGCGCAAAGTTGTCGTTACCCATGTAGGATATGCTGCCGCTTACTATATAGCGGCGGTCGAAGATATAGTTCAGAAGTCCGTTGTAGCTCAGATAGCGGTCCGATGACAGATTGTACCATACTGCCGAGTGCGGACCCTTGTTATTGCGTTTCTGATAGGCGCGGACAAAAGCGCGGGCTTCCACATCGTGCTTGCCGAACTGGCGCTTGTAGCTCAGTCCGCCGCGGAGGTTGAGAGTCCACGAGTTGTCGCGTTCGTTCACCGACGGATTGGTAAGCTCCTGATAGGAGTAGGTGCGGTTGTAGGTGAACTGCGACGGATCGGTCACCGCCATGTTGGTGTAGTCGTAAGTATAGGCGTTGATGCTGTTGGTCTGGGTCGATTCATAACCGTCGTAGGCATCGAACGACACCACTATCTCAGCGCCCAAACCCTTGGTGATGGGACTCAGGTCGCCGTTGAGGGTAAGGGTCGAATAAAGCGAACGCCGGCGGTTCTTCTCCTGGCCCGAGGCTCCGAGCTGAAGAAGCGGATTCACCGTACCGGTACCCGATTCGGAGTAAAGTTCGCCGTTGGGACAGTAGACCGGATGCATCGGGTCGGCTTCGACAGCGCCGAAAGTAGTGAGGTTGAACACCGACGCTGTCGGCTGTATGATATTGTCGATACGGCCGCCGAGGTCGAGACCCACGCGCAGATATTTGTTCACATTGATGTCGAGATTGCTTCGCAGGTTCCAGCGGTTGAGCTTATGCTGCGAATCGAAGTTCTTGTTGATGGAAGTGCCTTCATTGCTCCACATGCCTTCCTGGCGCAGATACGAGAACGACACATAGTAGCGTGCGCGGTTGTTGCCGCCCGAAATCTGGAAGTTTGTCTTGATTACAGGAGCGGTGTCGCGGTATAGCACGTCGAACCAGTTGGTATTGAAGTAGCGGTAGCGGTCCATACCTTCGAGGGTCTCGCCGTTGCTCACCCGGCGGTACTTCTCGATCTGCTCGGGAGTGTACAGAGGGTCGTTGCCGTCGAGATAGCGGGCCCGGTTGCGGGTCAGCGCTATGTTGTAGGAATTCTGGTTTTCCACAGTATTGGTAAGCTGCTGCCAGCCGACTTCCTGCGTAAACTCGATATTGGTCTTGCCCGAGCGGCCGCGCTTGGTGGTCACAAGCACCACGCCGTTGGCGCCGCGCATACCGTAGATAGCTGTTGCGGCGGCATCCTTGAGTATAGTCACCGATTCGATAGGGAATGCGTCGAGGAACGATATGTCGCGTTCCACATTGTCCACGATAAAGATAGGGTTGCGGGCCGATGCGTTCAGCGTACGCAGACCGCGGATATACAGCTTGGTCTCGGCCCAGCCGGGCTCCGACGAAGCCTCGTAGGTCTGCACACCGGTCAGTGTGGAGTTGAAGGCGTTCTGCAGCACGGTAATGGGATAGCGCTGCAGCTCGGTGCCGCTTACTGTCGATGTACCCTCTATTACGGTCTTTTTCGGCTTCTCGGTAAAGGCCAAAGCCATTTCGTGGCTGTAGGGATCATTGTCTGGATCGAGAGTGATCACCAGAAATTCATTAACGCTCTCTACCGGTACTACCGACGTCTTGTAGCCCGTGCTCGAGGCATTGACTTCGTCTTCGGGCATGGCGCCCACAAGAGTGAATGCACCGTCTGCATCCGTAAGAACGATTCTGCTCTGCTCGGCAACGTTGACAACAGCGCCGGGTATGGGCTTGCCGTCCGGATCAACCACACGGCCTTTGATTTCATGCTCGCCGGCAGCCCGAAGCGTCAACGAGCATGCGAGCAACAGGGCGGCCGCCAGAAAGCGCACCGGCACTGAGAAATGCTTTATGATTGTGTTCATAATTGGTTTTGGATTATTGGCGAGATGAATCACCAGCCGGGATTGTTTTCTATTTCAGTCTTCCATTCCTCCGCTTCGGGGATAGGATAGAGGTACATATGAGGCTCAAAAACACGAGTCTGGGCTACCTTGCGTGTCACTGTGCCGTCCATAGCCACATTCACACCGTAGATCGGGCGTGCGAGGGCCTCCTGGGCGCAGTTCCAGCGGCGTACGTCCCACGGACGGTGCTCCTCGAAGGCGAACTCTACCGTGCGCTCCTTGTGAATAAAGTTACGCATGGCATCCTTGTTTCTGAGGTCGGCGCGGTCGGCCACACTGCCGGTGATGCCCGCACGGTGGCGTACCATATCGAGCATATCGTACACTTCCTGACACGGTCCCTGTACCTCGTTGAGGGCTTCGGCATAGTTCATCAGTATCTCGGCATAGCGTATGATGGTCCACAGGCGGTATGCCGTGCCTGCATGGTTCGATGCAAGGATAGATGCCGGAATATATTTGCGCATATAGTAACCTGTCGGAGTGGAGTTGGCGTTGCCGGTAGGATTGTCGGCCATGCCCGGGCGTACGTCGATGGTCGAACCCACGCGCATGGTACCCCATGCCTGACCCTGATACAGCACCGTGGCATCGAGTCGCGGATCGCGGCCGGTCCACATGTCGGCGTCGTTGTATCCGCTGGCGGAGTTGACGGCAGGAACACCGTTGTTGTACACAGGAGCACCGGTGACATCGTACTGTGCGAACGGCGACGAACCGTCGGCCATGTCGTACATGTCCACAAGATTCTGCGACGGGCAGTTGCCGCCGTTGCCGCCTTCACCCACGGGGGTATCCTGCACTATTCCGCTCCAGTTGATAACCACATCGTTGCGGAAGAAAATCACTTCGTTGTTATTACCGGTGTACTGTGTGCGCAGAAGAGCGTTGGCATAGTTGTCGGCCGGCGACATGTTTTCTTCCTGGAAAAGACCGAAATTCGCTCCGTAGAGATTCATGAACTCTTTCGAGGCGTCGGCGGCTTCTTTCCACGAAATGCCCGACTCCCCGCTGTAGCGCGGCGAAGCCATGTACAGGAGTATGCGGCACTGCAGAGCGCGCGACATCGGCTGCGACAGTCGACCGATGCGGTTGCTGCTCCATGCCTGATCATAGGTCAGAAGATCGCCTTCCGACTCCTTGAGCTCCCGAAGTATGAAATCGACAACATATTCTTTTACAGAGGGCCTGGTTTTGTATGGGCCGACCATATCGTCCTTTTCAGGGTCGAGAACTTCCTTCACTATAGGCAGAGGACCGTAGCGGAGGAAAAGTTCCCAGTAGAACCAGGCGCGGAAAGTACGGGCCTCGGCCTTGTATGTGGCACGGATAGCCTTGTTCTCGTCCTCACTCATGGTTATGTCGAACGGCACACGGTCCATATCGTTGATCACGCGGTTGCACTTGCGGATGCCGCGGTAGCGCGATTCCCACACCGAGGTCAGTTCGGCGGCACCGTTGGCGCCGTAGTAGTTGCCTATATTGAATGTGGTAAGTGTGCCGCCGGTCGAGAACGATGTCTCGGCAAGGTCGGTGGCGGCATCGAGCCACGAGCCGTTGATGCGGTTGGCGCCGTGAAGAAGGAAGTTGTAGGTATCCACATGGAATGCCTCGAACATCTTCCAGTCGGCGTACGTCTTGTCCTCGTTCATCTCGTTGGAGGGCTGTTTGTCGAGAAAGTCGCTGCAACCGGTGGCTCCCATGGCAAGCACCGCCATGGATGCCGCTATTGTATGCTGAATGAATTTATTCATGATAGTTACCTGTTTTTAGAATTGGATGCTTACACCTACGTTCACGGTCTTGCAGATGGGATATTTGTTGGAACCGTTGTTTTCCGGGTCCGTCAGACCGTCGAGATGATCCCAGGTGATCAGATTGTTGGCATTGACATATACACGGCACTGGCTCATCCATACGTGCTTAATCCACTTCAGAGGCAGATTGTAGCTCACTTCCACATTCTTCAGTCGGCAGAATGCGCCGTTCTTGAGGAAGAAGGAGTTCTGTCGCTGGTTGTGGTTGCCGTAGCTGTCGTAGTGCAGAAGAGGATATTTGGCGTTGGCAAGGTTCTGTGCCTCGGAAACGCCGGGGTTCCAGCGGTCGAGATGATGTTCCTTCACTTTGCCGCCGGCAACGAAGGCATACATCGCTTCGGCGTCGTAGTAGCGGCTCACATGGTCCACACCCTGGAACATCACACTCAGGCCGAAGCCTTTCCAGTTGGCGCCGAGAGTCACGGCATAGGTGTTCTCAGGAAGATCGCTGAGTCCGATGAATGTCTCGTCGCGGTCGTCGATAAAGCCGTCGCCGTTCATATCGCGGTACTTGAGGTCGCCCACTTTGACATCGCCGAAGGTCGACTTGGGGAAGTCGGGATTGGCAAGGTCGGCCGAAGTGACGAAACCGTCGGAGACCAGACCGAAGTACTGGCCGATGGGATGTCCCTCGCGCTTGCGGTATGCTGTTTTGCCGGCCGGTTCATCCATGGCTGTGATCTTGTTCTTGGCATGCGAGAAAGTAGCGCTGATGTTGTAGTTGAAGTCCTTGCCGATGGCATCGTTCCAGTGAAGCTCTATTTCAAAACCCTTGTTGGTGGTCTTGCCGAGGTTACCGGCAGCCGATGTCACGCCGAACCACCAGGGACGGGTGAGGAACTCGGTGAGGATATTGTTGCGGCTCTCGTAGAAGAGATCGAGGTTACCCGACAGACGGCTGTTGAGGAAACCGAATTCGAGACCGAGGTTATATTTGTGGGCACGCTCCCAGGTCACACCGTAGTTGGGATACTGCTCTTCGAAGATACCGTCCTGGCCGTTGATGCCGAAGTAGTAGTCGTTGCCGAGCTGTGTCCATTTCTGCTCATAGAGGAAGCGCTGACGCACACCGTTGATGCTGTAGATATCGTTACCTACCTGACCGTAGGAACCACGCAGTTTAAGGTTCGACAGCCAGCCGCGGGTCGGGGCCATGAACTGCTCTTCCGAAATTCGCCAGCCGAGCGAGAACGAGGGGAAGAAACCGTATCGCTTGCCCTTCTGGAAGTTCTCCGAGCCGTTGTAGCCGGCATTGAACTCGGCCAGATATTTGCCGTCATAGGCATATGTGGCACGGCCTACGATACCCTGGTAGCGCTGCGCAAGGTCTGAATTGTAGCGATAATCGTTCTGCATATACAGGGCCATGGCCGTAACCTCGTGCTTGCCGAAAGTACGGCGATAGTTGAGCTGAGCCTCGAGATAGAGCTTGTACACGGTGAAGTGATCGGCTGTGGCACCGAGAGTACCGTCGGTGTTGAATTTGTTGTAGGCGTCGATCGACTCATAGTTCGCACGGTCGTTAAGCTCATAGGTGGCGAATGTCTTGCTGTAGAGATTTCGGTGATAGTTCTCGTAGTCGAACGAAGCCTGGGCCTTGGCCGACAGGCCTTCGGTGAGCCAGTCCATCTTGTATTCGGCTATGAGGTTGGTCTCGTTCACGGTATTGGTACCCTTGTAGTAGCCGCTTTCGGCCAGAGTGGCGTAGACGTTGTTCTGGTACTGCGACGAACCGCCGTAGAGGGTCTTCATCTCGTCGCCATTCTGCACCTGATAGGATACGGGGAATATCCAGCCCGGAGTATGGTTGAGCTGATAGAAGATATTCGAATAATCGGCGCGTTCATCCGAGTTCGGGCCGCGGCGTTCCTCGAAGCGGGTGCCGAAGTTCACCATCACTGTAAGGTCCTTGGTCAGGAAGAAGTCGGCGTTGGCACGGAAGCCGTAGCGCTTGTAGCTCTGCGACGAGTTGTTGCTGTAGGGGTCGTTCGAAAGATTCTTGAAGAGCGATTCCTGGTTGTAGTACTCGAGCGAGGCATAGTAGCGCATGCGCTTGGTACCGCCGCGCACATTGGCGTTGTAGCGCTGTGCCGGAGCCGACGAGCGCAGGATTTCGTCGTACCAGTCGACATTGGGATAGAGGAGCGCGTCGACACCCGACAGAAGACCGGCCGACGATTTCTGGTACATGTCCAGATCCGATGCCGTGTACTGCGAAGGCAGCCCGTCGTTGGCGAGCGCTTCTTCGAGCAGGCTCACGCTGTTGTAGGAGTCGAGATAGGTGTCCTTGCGGGTCGGTGTCTGCCACTGCCAGTTGGCGGTCAGCGACACCACCGGCTTCTGCTCCTTACCGCGCTTGGTGGTTATGAGCATCACACCGTTTGCACCGCGCACACCGTACACGGCTGTCGCCGAGGCATCCTTGAGCACCGATATGGTCTCGATATCGTCGGGAGCTATCTGCGAGAAGCTGCGCTCTATACCGTCGACAAGCACCAGAGGCTGTGCGTCGCCGGCGAATGTGGCGCGGCCGCGGATGAAGATCGAGGCATCGTCGGCACCGGGAGCGCCCGAGGTCTGCGACGTGATCACACCGGGTATCTTACCGGTGATGGCCTGCGATATGTTGGCCGAGGGTGTTTCCAGAAGGTCGTCGGCCTTGAGCTGAGAGATAGCGCCCACTACCGACTCCTTTTTCTGCTGACCGTAGCCCACTACCACCACTTCTTCGAGTGCGGTGTTGGTTTCCTGAAGCTTCACTTCGATGTGGGTGCGTCCCTTCAGAGGTTCCACTACGGTTTCGCAACCGATATATGAAATTACGAGCACTGCCTTGGCAGGATCGCTTATTCTAAGCACGAAATTACCGTCGAGATCGGTCACAGTGCCTGTCTTGGCGCCCTGTTCTATCACAGAAGCACCGATAACGGGTTCACCGCTGGGTTCGTACACCGTACCTGTCACCTGCACGGTCTGGGCCGAGACGCCTAAACCGAAGGCAAGAAGCACCAGTGCCGACAGGAGGAAACGGAGCCGTTCGGTCCATCCTCCGCGCGCTGTACTGCGTTTATTATTCATGATTGGTATATGGAATTAAGGTTTATCGTTAGTTTTCGGGATTCATGCTCACCAGAGGGAAGAAGCCCACCTTAGTGAACTCCAGCCAGTTGGAGTCGAGCACAAAGAAGAGACCTATTTCGGGACCTTCGACTGTGGTTTCGAAGCGGTATTCGGGGAAAGCCGTACCCGAAGCCATGGTCTGGCGTGCCACGATCAGCAGGTTGTTGTCCGAGCGCTCCACATAGATACGCGAATGAGCGTCGTTCATGTCGGCTACGTAGGTATCCCAGTTGAACGATGCCGTCACGGTGCCGGCGTCCCAGCCTGCGCCCCAGCCCCATGCGTCGGAACGGAGCACGAAGTTCTCGGCATAGCCGTCTTCACCTATATATTTGCCGTTGGTACATACGAGCACCCAGTTGTTCCAGTTGCCGCCCGTGCCAGAGTTGTGATTGATGAAGTCGAAGCCGAAGCCCGAGAAATCGCCCTTAAGCAGATTGTTGGGCGACCATATCGACCACCAGGGTGCGCTGTTGTCTTCCGGACCAACCTTGAGGTGATCGGTATAGAGTGTACCGATAAAGCAGCCTTCGGGGTTGAGCAGCAGGTGCGAGCCTTCGCAAAGCAGCCATGTGGTCATGTTGCCTTCCGGCACGTTGGCTATCGACACCTTATAGTTATATACTGTTCCGGCGGCCGTGGTCACAACCGCTGTCACATCGACATCGGTGCCCACGCGGTCAATGGTTATGTTCACAAGCGCTCCGTCCATATCTTCCTTGAACGTATCGAAGTTATAATCGCAGCTCGAGGTCACATCGCCTGCATCGTAGCGGCTTGCCCACAGCCGTAGTTATCGGCACGGATCACCGCATGCTCCACATAGCCGTCGCTTCCGCGTTCGCCGGTGGCCAGAACGAGCAACCAGTTGTCCCAGTTGTTTATCTTTCTGGTATAATTATAGAACTCATAGTGTATCTGTCCGTCGCCTGCAAGCGAGAAATAGGGCGAGAACTCTGTCCAGAAACCGGTCGAGTTGTCTTCAAGACCCACAAGGAGCCACTTGGAAAGATCGACAACGGGTTCGTCCGAAGCATTTTCCCACGATACGCGCGGACGTGCAGTCTCTTTGCTCGTCAGAGCGTTGCGGTAGATGTTGAGATCGTCGATGAGGAAATGGCTGTGATTGTCCTCCGACCCGATGGTGAAGTTGGCCACATTGTTCATAAAGGCCACAAGACGCGAGCAGTCGAATTCGACTACCGGCATCGACACTTTCTTCTGACCGTTCACATACAGGTCGTAGCCGTCGTTGCGCACGGTAAGCGCCACGTAATTCCAGCCATTGCCGTCGAAACCCTCCACAGGTATATACCCGGTGGTCACTTCAGCGGGGTCGTCGCAGCTCCAGGTGCCGTCGGCGGCACTGTAGTAAAGGCCTCCGTTGGCCGAGAAGGTGAGCAGCTCAACATGGTTCTCGTTGCTGAACGTGAACAGCGGCGAGCTGATGTCCTGAGGTTCTGTCACCTCATTGCCTTCTTCGTCGACAGTCACTGCAGGGATCTGTTTGAGCCAGAATGTGAGGGAGGCGGCTTTTTCACACTTGTAGTTGGTCAGAGGGTTGTGCATGGACACCACTCCGTCGTTGAGCTCCAGAACATTGCCCTTGAGCTCGTCTTCTACTATCGCCGGTGCTTGATTTTGGTTATTTCCGCTGGCTCTCATCAGCAAGGGATCGAGCATCTCCTGCTCGAAGTCGAAGGAGGCAACGTTCTCCAGATTCGGCGCCGTCTGTATGCCTGCCTCTGGGTCGGCTTTGCCCCAGTCGGTAGTGCACGACGTGCCCAATAGAACTGCGGCCGCCACATAGACAACGGCGCGCAAGTACATCCGGTAGACTGTGTTCATAATGTTGGATTAATGATATTAATTAAGGTTATTTTAGGATACAGGTATAGTATTTCAGGTATTTTACCACGTTAGCCCTGTTCACCTGTAAAAATGAACAGTTTTTAACGCTGCAAAAATACCCAATACTATCCTACCCTGCGGTGGATTTTTTGCGATTTAAGGTGGATTTTTTGAATCAGCCCTCTTCGTTCATCAGTGCCGAAGGGTTGATATTGAAGTGCTTGGTAAAACAACGGGTGAAATATTTCGAATCGTTGAAGCCAACTTCGTACGCTATCTCCGATATGTTCATCGATCGCGTCTTGCGATTGCGCACTATAAGCTCGCGCGCCGTCTTCAGCCTGAACGCGCGCAGCAGCTGACCGGCCGACTGCCCCACAAGACTCTGCAGTTTCTTGTTGAGCAGCGAACGGCTCACACCCAGAGCCTCGGCGAAGTCGCCTATCTCGAAGTAGGAGTTGCGGTAGTTGTCGGCTATCACTTTCATCACCTGGTCCATGAACTTCTTGTCGCGCGATTCGTCGCTGATATTCAGCGAGTCCACATCCATACGGTCGGCAAAACGGTTCTGATATTTGCGTCGCGTCCTGAGGATGCCGTCGATGCGGGCAAGCAGAAGCTCGTCATCGAAGGGCTTGAGGATATAGGCGTCCACGCCCGTGCGGTAGCTCTCCAGACGCGGCTCGCGACCAGTCTTAGCCGTAAGCATCAGGAAGGGTATGTGGCTGATGTCGAAGTTCTCCTTCACACGCCTCGAAAGTTCCATGCCGTCCATCACAGGCATCATCAGGTCCGAGATAATCAGACTTATATCGCGGTTGGCAAGCACCTTGAGCGTCTCCTCGCCGTTGCGCGCCTCGGCCACAGTGAAACGGTCGGCCAGTATACTGCGTATGAACGCCCGCATATCGTCGTTGTCCTCCACCACGAGAACCGTGGCTCTTGGGGCGGCATCGGCTGTTTTTTCTCCTTCGTGGCGCTGGGCGGCAGGCTGCTGTCCTACAGCCGGAAGAGCCGGGATTTCGGCGGCTGCCGTGTCGCCTTCCGGCAGAGGCACAAGCACGCGGAATGTACAGCCCTGTCCTCCGGGATTGTTGCGTACCGACAGCCGGCCTCCGTATATCTCTATGAGGCTATGGCACAGATAGAGGCCTATGCCGCTGCCGGCGCTTCCGGATACAGGGTATTTCATAGGGCTTGTACCCTGATAGAAACGGTCGAAGATACGGTCGATGTCTTCGGGTGCTATACCTGTGCCGGTGTCGGCTACGGCAAGATAGATGGCATCGGCGTCGCCACCGGTGCAGCGGGCGCCAAGCAGAGTCGCATAAAGCGTAATGCGGCCTCCTTCGGGAGTAAACTTCAACGCATTGCCAAGCAGGTTGATCAGCACTTTCTGAAGGGCTTCTTCGTCGAAACTCATCACCGGCCGCGGCAGCCTGTCGCAGAAACTCAGCGTTATGGACCGGTCGTTGGCCAAAGGCCGGAAAATCTCTATTATATTGGTAAGGAAGTTGCGAAGATTGCCGCGGCTGCGCATTATCTCCATCTTGCCCGATTCGATCTTGCGGAAGTCCATAAGCTGATTCACAAGCGTCAGAAGCAACTTGGAGTTCCTTTCGGCAAAATGAAGCTGTTCTATCACCTGAGGATTGTAGCTAAGCTTGAGAGCACGCTCTATAGGGCCGAGTATCAGAGTGATGGGTGTACGGAATTCGTGCGTGATATTGGTAAAGAACGATATGCGGTTCATGGTCAGCTGCTGCACCTGGCGTTTCTGCTCCTCTATTTCGGCAGTACGCTCTTTCACTGTTGTAATAAGCACTTTGCGCTGATGCTCGAGCGAACGGAGCCGCAACTTATACAGAAGTACGGCGCACCCCGCCACGAGGACAGCCGCAAGGAGTATGAACCACCACCGGCGGTAGAAATAGGGCGTCACCGTAATCGGCAGCTCCGATATCACAGCTTCGTCCACACTCTGTCCCTTGCGTACATAGCGTACCTGCAGTGTATATTTGCCCGGTTTGAGGTTGGTAAAGCCCGTGAAACGGCGTCCGGGTGCCAGAGTAGTCCAGTCGTCATCGAATCCTATCAGACGGTAGGAGTACACCCCTCCGTTCTTGCCGTCGTAGTCGAATGCCGAGAACTCGAACGACACCGACCGGCTGCTCTCGTGCATCTTCAGTCCGCGCACAGGGCAGAAATATGGCTCTGTGCCTTTGTCGCCTCCCGGCAGAAGCGCCTTGTTGTCGACCCACACATGCGTGAAGGCCAGCCCGTGCTCGCGCAAGCTGTCGGCACCGGGCAACATGCCCGATATGCACATGAGGCCTTCGGTGGTTCCGAAAAGCACCTTTCCGGCCGAGTCGGTTGCGGCGGCATTCCAGTAGAACTGGTCGGTGCTGAGGTCGCCGCTGCGGTCGTAGGTCATCATGCTTCCCGAAGGCTCCATGCACGCCAGACCCCGGTAGGTCGAAAACCACAGATTGTCGTTCTTGTCCTGCGCTATGCCCAGCACAATGTCGCTTGGCAGCCCGTCGGAACTGTTGATATTCTCGAAATTCTCGAAAGTACCGTCGCTGTAGCGCTTGTACACGCCGCTGCCGTTGGTCGCGATCCACAGAGCCCCCTCATGGTCGAGGAAAAGAAATGTTATGCGCTCGTCGGCCACGGCATCGGGATTGTCGAGGCGCCCGCGGATATGGCGCACGGCATCACGCGCCCGCTTCGCACCGTAGGCCGTCAGATCTATGTCTATCAATCCCTTGCTCGAACCGAACCACAGATGGTTTTCACGGTCGATTACAGAACCAACAGCACCGAACACATCGTCGGCACTCCCTTGGTAGGCTTCGCGCACACTATCGTCCTGCGGATTGTACACGAAAAGCCCCCGCGATGTCCCTATCCACATAAGACTGTTCACCGGGTCCCATATCAGAGCGCCTATATACCCTATATGCCGGCTGCCGTCGTCGGTCTGTATTATATGGCGTATTCGCCGCAAGTCCTTGCTACCGTGCTCGGCAAACACATCCACTCCCCCGCCCCACGAGCCTACCCACAGACGGCCTTTGCCGTCGCGGGCCAGTGCGCTCACGGAGTTGTGGCTCAGATGTCCGCTTTCCGCCGAATAGCTGCGGAACTCGCGTACATCGGTATCCGACCGGTGCAGGCCGCCTTCTACCGCGCCGACCCACAGAGTACCGTCGTCTTCGGCAAGAATAGCGTTGACCGGTACATTCATGCTTCTGCCTGCGGCATTGAAATTATGCGTTATATCTTTTACTTTAAGTCGCTTCGGCGACAGCCGGTTCAGGCCGCAGCCTTCCGTGCCAATCCATATACGCTCGCCGTCTACATATATTTTATTGATGAAGTTATTGTTGATCGACCCCGGCTGCTCGGGATAGGACTGGTGTATGCGTTCGAAATTGTCATTTATCTGATTGTACACGTTAAGTCCCTGCAGCGTGCCGGCTATCAGGCGCTTGTCGGGCGAAACAGCCAGAGTGTTCACATAGTTCTGCGATATCGACATGGTGTCGGCCTCGTTGTGAACATACATTTTTGCTATATTCTGTGCCGGATTGTAGCGGCACAGCCCGCGGTCGGTAGCTATCCACACTTCGCTGCCGTAGAGGAGCATGTCGAACACACCTATATCGCTGACGAACTTCAGGCACTCGGCCACCGGCGTCGACGCAATCGTTCCGGTTTCCGGGACAACCTCGAGCTCGCATATGTCGCCGTTGATGGCGGTCCATATCTTTCCGTTGCCGAACACATCGCAGAGCGCCACATTGCCCACCGGATGCGGCAGACCGCCATATTCGAGTACTTCCTCTACAGCGCCCGCGCCGTCGAAACGTATGCGGTACACAGCCGAGCCGCTGCGCGTCCACACATTGCCCTCGGCATCTACAGTCACGGCCCACACGGGCTGGTGCATCACATCGTACAGCGCTGCCGTATGGTCCTCGATCTCCTCCATGGCCAAAGTATAGAGATTGAGTACGCACAGACCGCCTTCGGTGGCCACCCACAGACGCTCGAAACGGTCCTCGGCCATCTCAACAGCGAAATTGCCCACGATAGGATAGTCGGCCGATGTAATATTGAAATTGATGAACTCGCTGCCGTCGTAGCGCGACAGGCCGCCACCGCCGAGACCTATCCACAGAAAGCCGCGGCTGTCGCGGTACACATCGTCCACATAATTGTGAGGCAATCCTTCCGACACGGTCAGATACCCCACATTGTACATCGACAGGAACGACTTGGCGCCTTGCGCGTCGTTGACACCGGCGCCCTTGCACCATACCGACGCTACCACCGCAAGCAAAGCGGCAACCCATGCTCTGCGGCAAAGAAATATCAGAGATGTACGAGATTTCAAAATATGATATTTTTGGTATTATCTAAGGCTGTAGGCACGTCACGACAGGGCGCTGATGGCATTTCGACGGACAAAGATAACATATTTTTTTATTTCAGAATTTTTTTTATGCAAATTATTGAGCTGCTTTCTTATAAAATTTTTTCACGTCCGCAAAATGTCATTTTATCCTCAAAAAATACCCTTTTATCCACCTTGTCGTGTCTGCAAAATTGCTAATTTTACCGGCAAAATGCCAATCGCGCCCTAATTCTACATGAAACACCTTATCCGAATTTCAGCGTCGGCGATTATTGTCTCTGCCGTCTGCGCTTGCTCTGGACCCGCTTTCCGTCCCCTGCCGTCATCCAATCCATGGGCTGATGACTACTCGGCGCTTTCCGCAATGGAAAAATACACCGAATGGGGAACCTACAACGTACACGATCCTGCAGTATGCAAAGTGGCCGATACTTTCTATATGTATTCCACCGATGCCATCTTCCGCGAAAACCGAAAGCAGGCAAAAGAAAAAAATGTACCCCTCGGGTTCATACAGATACGCAAATCCGCCGACCTCGTAAACTGGGAATTCGCCGGATGGGCATTTCCCGAAATTCCCGCCGAAGCTGTCGAATGGGTGCGCGGCCACAACAACGGCAAGGGCGCCTACAATATATGGGCGCCATATATGATCGAAGCCGGTAAAGACCGATATCATCTCTACTACTGCGTGTCGGCCTTCGGCAAAAACACGTCGTACATAGGTCTGGCCGAAGCACAGTCGCCTGCCGGGCCATGGCGGCATGTAGGCCCTGTGGTACGCACCGACTCCACTTCGGTGATGAACGCCATCGATCCTACCGTGATAAACACAGCCGACGGACGGCGTTTCATGCACTACGGCTCATATTTCGGAGGGCTTTTCTGTATCGAACTGGACCCCGTGTCGGGCTTTCCCCTTGCAGAGGGCGATCAGGGCAAACTCGTGGCACGACGTGCCAATTATAAAAAGGACAATCTCGAGGCGCCCGAGATAATATTCAATCCCGACAACGGATATTACTACCTCTTCGGCTCGTACGACCCTCTGATGACAACATACAATGTACGCGTGGGTCGCTCCCGCAGTGTCGACGGGCCATTCATCGATTTTCATGGAAAAGAAATGGCCGATACCACAGACAACTTCCCGCTGCTGACAGCCGCCTACAGTTTCTCGGAGCATCCCGGCTGGGTCGGCACTGCCCACTGCGGCGCTTTCAAAGACGACGCAGGTGCATGGTATATGGCTCATCAGGGGCGTCTGGCATCCGAACCGGCCATGATGGATCTGCATGTGAGGCGCATGTTCTTCACTCCCGACGGCTGGCCCGTTGTTTCGCCCGAGCGATATGCCGGGGTGGCTCAGCGTGATTTTTCCCACAAGGATATAATAGGAGAATGGGAAATAATCCGCCTCCACGAGCCTCGCGCCGACCGCCGTCTCGAGGCCGGGCAGATCATGTGGGGCGAAGGCAATCTCCTTGAGGGCGAATGGAACCGGTCCGAAAAAATAACCCTTTGCAAGGATGGCCGCACTGAGCCCGGCGAAGGCTCCTGGACTTTCGACAATAAGAATCAGACCCTCACTCTATGCCTCGGCCCCGACAGGATTGAAAATATCATCGTATTCGCAGGCCACGACTGGGAACGCGAACACGATACTGCTCTCTTCACCGGCCTCGACGCCGACGGGCGCTCCATATGGGGCAAACGTATCAAATAGACTTTATTAAAAAATATAATACACCAAAATACCATATCATGAACCACAAATCAAGCTTGCTCCTGTCGCTCGGACTCGCCACGGCAATGTCGCTCGGCGCGGCCGACAACGTGCTGACTATCCAGGTCGACAAACCCGGAGCCCCCATACAGCCGACTATGTACGGCCTGTTTTTCGAAGACATAAACTACGCCGCCGACGGCGGTCTCTACGCCGAAATGGTGAAAAACCGCTCTTTCGAATTTCCTCAGAACCTCGCCGCCTGGGTTACTTACGGCGACGTCAAGCTGCAGAACGACGGCCCCTTCGAGCGCAATCCCCACTACGTGCGTCTCGCTTCGGCCGGACACAACGACAAGCATACCGGCCTGGAGAACGAAGGTTTCTTCGGCGTCACATATAAGAAAGGCGAAGAATACCGCTTTTCGGTGTGGGCGCGCTCGCCTCAGGGCAAACCTGCTAAAATCCGCGTAGAGCTCGAAAATCCGTCATCGATGGGAGAATCTCAGGTCGACGCATCCAAGGAAATAAATATCAATTCGAAAGAGTGGAAAAAATATGAAGTCACTCTTACCCCGGGCAAAAGTTGCGAAAAGGGCAAACTGCGCATTTTCCTAACCAAACCCGATACTACACCCGTCGACCTGGAGCACATTTCGCTTTTCCCCGCAAAGACATGGAACGGCCATGAAAACGGTCTCCGCCCCGACCTCGCCCAGAAACTCGCCGACCTCAAGCCCGGCATCTTCCGCTTCCCCGGCGGCTGTATAGTCGAAGGCACCGACCTGGCCACACGCTACCAGTGGAAAAACACCGTAGGCCCGGTAGAAAACCGTCCTGTCAACGAAAACCGCTGGCACTACACCTTCCAGCACCGTTTCTTCCCGGACTACTACCAGTCGGGCGGTCTGGGCTTCTATGAATACTTCCTCCTCTCCGAAGAAGTCGGCGCCGAACCCCTCCCCGTGCTCAGTGTAGGTCTCGCCTGTCAGTTCCAGAACCACGAGGAAAGCGCCCATGTACCCGTGGCCGAGCTTCAGCCCTATATCCAGGACGCTCTCGACCTCATTGAGTTCGCCAACGGCAGCACCGACACCAAATGGGGCGCGCTCCGCGCCGAAATGGGCCATCCCGCACCCTTCAACCTCAAGTTCATCGCCATCGGCAACGAGCAGTGGGGTCCCGAATACCCCGAGCACCTCGCACCCTTCGTCGAGGCCATCCGCAAGGCTTATCCCGATATTAAGATCGTAGGTTCGTCCGGTCCCGACTCCGAAGGCGAGCAGTTCGACTATCTCTGGCCCCAGATGAAGAAACTCGGCGCCGACCTTGTCGACGAGCACTTCTACCGTCCCGAAAGCTGGTTCCTCGCTCAGGGCAACCGCTACGACAACTACGACCGCAAAGGCCCGAAAGTGTTCGCCGGCGAATATGCCTGCCACGGCAAAGGCAAAAAATGGAACCATTTCAACGCCGCACTTCTCGAAGCCGCATTCATGACCGGCCTCGAGCGCAACGCCGACGTAGTGCACATGGCCACCTACGCTCCCCTCTTCGCCCATGTCGAGGGCTGGCAGTGGCGTCCCGACATGATATGGTTCGACAACAGCGCATCGTTCCCCACCGCAAGCTACTACGTACAGCAGCTCTACGGCCTCAACAAGGGCACCAACGTGCTTCCCGCTAACCTCGACGGCCGTCCCGCCGCCGGCAACGAAGGTCAGAACGGCCTCTTCGCCAGCGCCGTTGTCGACAAGGACACTCACGAATACATTGTCAAGGTAGCCAATACTTCGGCCACCGAGCAGCCCTTCGAGATCCAGCTCAAAGGCTTCAAAAAGAAAAGCGCCGGTGTCGAGGCTCTCAGCGTCACCACCCTCTCGTCACCCGACCCCGACGCCGAAAATTCGCTCGAAAATCCCGACCTCATCGTGCCTGTGACCACATCGGTCGACGCGGCATCCATAGCCAAGCCGGTGAAAGGCATCGTAACCTACAATACCGCGCTCGCTCCCGGCACATTCTACGTGTTCAAGTTCAAATATGCCCAATAATCTCTTTCTATGAAAATCAAGACACTCACAGCCGCGGCATTGCTGGGCACGGTATCGGCATTCGCCGCCCAGACCGTGACCATAGAGCCTAAGCCATCGGCAACAGCGCCTAAGATCAACAAAGAAATCTACGGCCAGTTTGCCGAGCACCTCGGCACCTGCATTTACGGCGGCATCTGGGTTGGCGAGGATTCGCCCATTCCCAACACCAAAGGCTACCGCAACGACGTGCTCGGCGCTTTCCGCGAGCTCCACATACCCGTACTCCGCTGGCCCGGCGGCTGCTTCGCCGACGAATACCACTGGACCGACGGCATCGGCCCCCGCGAGAACCGTCCGCGCATGGTCAACAACAACTGGGGCGGTACCGTCGAGGACAACAGCTTCGGCACCCACGAGTTCTTCAATCTGTGCGAAATGCTCGGCATCGAACCCTACCTCAGCGGCAATGTCGGCAGCGGCACCGTCGAGGAACTTGCCGAATGGGTGGAATATATCACCGCCGAAGACGGCCCCCAGGCACAGCTCCGCAAGCTCAACGGCCGCGAGAAGCCCTGGCACCTCAAATATCTCGGCGTAGGCAACGAAAGCTGGGGCTGCGGCGGCTCATTCACTCCCGAATACTATGCCGACGTATATCGCCGCTATCAGACCTACTGCCGCAATTTCGGCAAAAACCGCCTGTACAAGATCGCTTCCGGTGCCAGCGACTACGACTACAACTGGACCGATGTGATGATGCGCAAGGCCGGTCACCACATGAACGGCATATCGCTCCACTACTACACCGTAGCCGGCTGGACTGGCTCGAAAGGCTCGGCCACCGACTTCACAGACGACGACTATTACTGGACTCTCGGCAAGTGCCTCGAAATCGGTCCGGTCGTGGAGAAGCACATGAAGATAATGGACAAATACGACCCCAAGAAGCGCGTGGGCCTTATGGTCGACGAATGGGGCACATGGTGGGACGAGGAACCCGGCACAATCAGGGGTCACCTCTATCAGCAGAACACCATGCGCGACGCCATGGTGGCCGCTCTGTCGCTCAACACCTTCCATCCGCTCACCGACCGCGTCAAAATGACCAACATCGCCCAGATAGCCAATGTGCTTCAGGCAATGGTGCTCACCAAAGACGACAAAATGGTGCTCACACCCACCTACTATGTCTTCAAGATGTACGTGCCCCATCAGGACGCACGCCTGATACCGCTCGACATCAAGACTCCTGTCCGCAAAGTCCGCGACGGCCGTAAAGTGCCCGTTATCAGCGCCACAGCATCTGAGAAGAACGGAAAAGTGACCATATCGCTCACCAACACCGACCTCACCGAGAATTTCGACATCCGTCTGCCCCTGGAGAAAATCAAGGCCGGCAAAGTGGTTAAGGCCGAGATTCTCACCGCTGCCGACATACACGACTACAATAACTTCGGCGAGCCCGAGAAAGTGACCCTCAGGCCCTTCGACGGCGCTTCGGTAGCCGACGGCACTCTCACCGTAGCTCTCCCCGCCAAATCGATAGTCACCCTCACCCTCGACTGATTTCTCCCTGCAACACCATACACAAGAGACTGTCTAACAAGTTTGGGCAGTCTCTTTTTATAGTTTAAACAGGCTAAAAA
>ENA-ORMR01000467-ORMR01000467.1-human-gut-metagenome-genome-assembly--contig:-NODE-467-length-40241-cov-42.164311_pt1 | contig 40241 bp, 23 predicted proteins | sample MGYA00242107_ERZ509003 | MGnify/ENA primary metagenome ERZ509003 (study PRJEB26280, sample SAMEA2338699) | human gut metagenome | biome: human gut; feature: human-associated habitat; material: faeces...
TTAAGCAAAAATACACCAACCTGGAGTTTAACAGATATTATGAAACACCCTCTTAGAATACGATAAAGCTGCATATCCTCTTTGCCACTGAAACCGCCCTCTTACCAGACGTTTTTCGTTTATATAATGGCTTACGGCTATCTTTAGGTCGTGCACCAGATCGGGGATAAGCTTGTTGATATTGTATTCAATCAATAAATGCACGTGATTTTCGGTACCTCCTATACGTATGCATTTGTGCCCCAGATTGCGTACAACAGCTGCCATATATGCGTGTATGTCGGGGAGCAAATGTGTCGGCAGAAAACCGTATCTGCCCTTTACGGCAAATATAATATGGACGTATAGTTTTGATAATGTGTTAGCCATGTGGTAAATATATGCAATATCACCGGCGTGTGCAAATTTATTTTCAATGTATTGATAAGAAGAACCGCCATGGGCGGTTACAGTGCCGGCCGGGGAGAACCGCCATTGGCGGTTCAAAGATAGATATAGCCTATGGTTTAGACGCCATCAGGCGGCTATACCATAGGAATACATGCCACGACGCAAAACAACCTCGTAGCGGTTGAATATGGACGTCGTACGCGCATTTATTCAACTGCTATGCGGTTGCCTGTTGGTGATGCCGACATTTCCTATGGTATGGGCAAAGCCCAAACCATAGGCTGTGTTTATATTAAACCGCCAAAGGCGGTTACGGGGGCCGGCCGGAAAAAGCGATTCCCTCCGGGGCGCGGGGCCCGGGAGGGAATCTAATAATTCAGACAATGCGATGACTAAATTACCTTCTTTTAGGTTAGTGGTTAAAGGTTAAGGGTTAGCCTTTTGCCTTTTTCACTTTTTATTTGCCAAGGCTGTTGTAGAGACGTGCGCGAGCTTCGATGCAGGAGGCGCCGGTGGTGTTGGGGTTGAGGTAGCCTGTTTCGCCAACTGCCACGCCCTTGGTCATGTTCGAGTTGTACATGATGAATTTGTAGTCGCTCTTGTCGAGGACACCGGTTGTCCATGTGAGGATAGCGGTGGTGTTGAGTGTTTTGAAGAACTTGTCGCGCCACATCTGGTCGATTTCGGGAGCTTCGATGATGTCGGCCAGATAGGGGAAGAGCACTGCGCGGAAGAGTGTGGTGTCGCCGCTCGAGTCGTCCCAGCGCCATGTCTTGTTTTCGAAGAAGAGAGCGCCGGTGGCCTGGTCTGCGCAAGCTACAGTGGTCACATAGTAAGCTATGCGGCGTGCATCCTTGAGATATACTTCGTCGCCGGTGTACTTGTAGGCGTGGTATGCGGCGGACATTACGGTGCCGTGGGTGTAGGAGTATTCACGGGAATCCTCGCCTTCGGAAAGGAGGGTCTTGCGGTTGATGCCGTTGAGCACTCGGCCTGTGCCGGGATCGAGGACGTAGCTGCGGAGGAAGTTATATATCTTCATACCGTTTTCGGCGTATTTCTCTTCGCCGGTAGCCTCGTAGAGCAGGAACGCGAGTACGCAGGCAGGGCCGTTGGTGCAGATAGCGCGGCTGTCGCCGAAGTAACCTGTGCCGGGAGCGCCCCACGAAAGGCCGCCGATATTCTCGTTGTCCCAGCCGTTGGCCATCATGTCTTCGTGGAGATAGCGGGCAGCTTCGAGATATTTGGAATCTTTGGTGATGTTGTAGAGCTTCATCATCGTAATCGATATCCATGCGTTATCGTCGTAGAGGGGCACCCAGTATTTGTCTTTCTCACCGCTCCAGCACTGTTTCTTTACGCCCTGAAACCATTTGTCGAACAGAGCGCTGTACTTGGAGTCGCCGGTACGCTGGTAGGCGGCAATTACTACGTCCATGGCGTGGGCCTGCGGCCAGTAGTTGTTGTTTTCGCCTTCGTAGCCGGTGCTCTTGGCGTTGAAGAAGCCTTCCTGATCGTTCCAGAAATTCTGGATGAAAGCGGTAGTGGAGCTGTCGGCCACAGCGTTCCAGTCGGTGGTGTAGCCGGTGGGTGCTGTTGGCGGAACATACTCGTCGACGTTGTCGCACGATACGGCCATTGAGCCGATCATCGCGGCGAACGCTGCTATTCCTAATATTTTTTTCATTGAGATTCGATTTTAATAGGGTTTACTTAACAGTAGCGAAGTGCTTGAATGCGCCGTGTTCGCCGTTGAAGTAGAGGGTATAGGTCAGAGGCACGTTGTACCATACGTCGGGCAGTTTCCACTTGTTGCTGACCTTGCCGTCGTATTCTACCATTGTGAAGTCGCCGTTGGTGATGTCGATGCTGCCGGGCTTGCCGTCGTTGCCTGCGTTGAGCGGGCCCCATGTTGTCTGGCTGCCGTCTGCATATTCCATAAGGAAGTTGTGGCGCGATTCGAAGGGGTCCCAGCTCCAGCCGGTATCCTTAGTTACTATAGTTGCGTCTTTGCTATAGACACCGTTGCCAACGTAGTCGAATTCGAAAGCATAGTGATTGTCGGGCAGACCGGAGAAGCCGTCGAAGTCGGTAAAGCGCATGTAGACGTGGTCAACCTTGCGGAGCGAGATGCTTGCGGTAGAGAAGTCGATCTTGATGCGGTAAACACCTGTTTCGGCTACGCCTGTGCCGCCGTCAGCACCTTCGACGATGCTGTTTTCCTTGATGCTGTAGCTGGTGTTGGCTGCGTCGGTCTTGTCGGATACGAAGAAGATCTTCTGGCCGGCAGTGAGTTTTGCAAAGCCTTCGAAAGTATCTGCGTCGGGTTTGAGAAGTGCGTTGGCTGCTTCTACGTTATCGCCGGTTTCGGAGCCTGCGCCGGTGATATAGAGCTGAGCGGGAGTTTCATCGAAACCGATGAAGCGGGTGATTGTAAGATCATAGAGGATGGTCGATTTGATGCTGTTTGCACCGGAGTAGGCGATAACGCCCCATTTGATAGTACCTTCGTCGCCCATGTCTACACCGGCAGCGGCCATGACTTTGGTGAGCGATTTGTGCGATACTGTAGCAGTGGGTTTTGCACCGGTGTTGTCGGCTGTAACCTTATAGATAGGTGTGGTCGTGTCGTCGGCTTTGTAGAAAGCGAGTTCGTACTGGGGAACGGAGCCGTCGGCTGCATGAGCTGCTTCCCATTCGAAGAAGAGGCTTGCGGTTGCGGAGGGAACGAGTTTCACGCTTTTTCCGTTGGCGGGCTCGTAGAAGGCGGTTACCGGGTTGGGGGTAACGTCGGTATATTCCATGTTGTCGGTGCAGGAAGCGGCGGCGACAAGAACGGTTGCGAGCGCGAGGCTCTTATATACTATAGATTTCATTTGTTGAATTCTTGTTTTGATTGGTTTTGGTCTTTTGTTTTTGGCTGACAGCCCGATTGGTCTGATTAGACTAATAGGTCTTATAGGACTGATGGGCTGTCGGCCTTATGGCTCGTTCGCTTATCAGCTGCCGTAGCCGGGGTTCTGGGGTTTGAGGTTGGGGTTGAAGTCGATTTCGCTCTGAGGAACTGCCCAGAGGTAGTCGCGGTTCTCGTCGAAGACATAGTTGTCGAGGACAGCGTCGCCGCCTACGAATGTGCAGCCTTTTACGGGACCGTCGAGGTATTCCTTGCCGGCTTTCCAGCGCTTGATGTCCCACCAGCGGAGGCCTTCGAGAGCGAGCTCTACGCGGCGTTCGTTGCGGATGATCTGGCGGAGATCGCCTGCGGGCATCTTAAGGGCCTTGTCGGCGGTGAAGCCGGCGCGTGCGCGGAGTGCGCCGATGGTCTGATCCCATACGGAAGCTGTCATCTTGTTCTGTTCGTTCATTGCCTCGGCATACATCAGCAGAACGTCGCCGTAGCGCATCATGATGATGTTGAGGCCCGAGTTATAACCGTTGTCGTCCTTGATGGGCGAGAACCATTTGCGGGTATAGTAGCCGGTGACGGTCTGGTCGAGACCTGCGCCCGAACCTACGTTGTCGGCGCTGACGCCCGAACGGCGATCGATGAAGATGGTGTGAGTGCGGCCGGTCACGGGGTCGTAGAGTTCCGATTTATCGTGGATAACGGTGGCGTCGAAGCGCGGGTCGCGGTTGGCGTAGGGATTTTCTTTGTCGTAGTCGGTGCCCGGTTCGTCGATTCTGTAGCCGCCGAGAGTAAGATAGCTGTCGACGAGGCTCTGGGTCGGAGTCCAGGTGATGTAGTTCGAACGGAGCGACGAGGGCTTCATGTTTGTGATTTCGCCCCAGGTCTTGACACCGCTTACATAGCCCATGTCGAGGATTACTTCGTCATTGTATTCGTTTTCTTCGGCAAAGAGACCGGCATAGGTGGGGAAAAGCTCATAGCGGCCGAATTCGCCGTCGATGATGCGCTTTGTCCAGCTTTCTACGGTAGCCCAGTCGCTTTCCATAAGAGCGATGCGTGCGCGGAGCATGGCGGCGGCAGCCTGTGTGAGTCGGCCGCGTTCGTCGACGGGCAGTTCGTCCTTCTTGGGAAGGTCGGGGATAAGGTCCTCGAGGTCCTCGACAATTGTCTTGATAACTTCGGCATGGGGAGTACGAGTCAGAGTGCTTGCATGGTCGAGTGTCGGGTTCTCCATGAAGAAAGGTATGGCGCCGTAAAGGTTGGTGAGGCGGAAGTAGATGAAGTCGCGGATGCAGCGTGCCTCGGCTTTGAGGCGGCGTACCACAGCTTCGTCAACGCCGTCGACAGCCTGGCAGTTTTCGAGGAATGTGTGGCAGGAGCGGAGGCCGCCGTACCAGCCGTTCCATCCGAAAGTGCCGACCGACGAAGTGGCGATGCCGCGGCGGATGAGGTGACGGTCTTCGGCGCGGTAGCCGTTGTAGAGGTTGTCGCCGAGTTCCTCGTCGCCCCACATTGTGCCTGAATTATAGAGCTGGGTGTAGGCGGTGTTCACAAGCAGGCCTACGTTCTTCTTGGTCCAGAAGTTGGCGTTTGTATATTGGTTGCTTGGCGGCTGCTCGAGGTCGTTACAGCCTGTGAGGGCCACACCACCGGCGAGGATTGCGCCTGCCGCCATTATTTTGAGAAGTTTCATTGTTCTGATACGATTTAGAAGGTTACATCAATACCGACACCGTAGTAGCGGAGAGAAGGATAGGAACGGTAGTAACGTCCGGCGCTTGTGTCGCCTTCGCCGCCGGTCGAGGATACGTTCGATACTTCAGGATCGATCCACGATTTATTGCAGATAGTCCAGAGGTTTTCGCCTGTCACATAGAAACGGCATTTGCTCATGCCCAGAGTGCGGATAACCTTTGCGGGGAGGCTGTAGCCGAGGGTAAGGTTCTTAAGACGTGCGTAGGCACCGTTGTGAACGTTGAGCGAGCTGCCTTTGTAGTTGTTGGTATAGGAGCTGGAGCCGGAAGCCGACAGACGGGGATATTCGGCGTCTGTGTTGGTGGGGGTCCAGAAGTCGAGCTGGTGCTTGTAGATGATCCACGAGTAGTTGGCATGGAACGGTTCGAGCATTTCGCCGCGCACATACTGCGAGCGCTTGCCCACACCCTGCCAGAACATCGAGAAGTCGAAGCCGCGCCAGTTAAGACCGTAGGTGAAGCCGAATGTATAGCGGGGGAAGGGGTTACCGAGGACTACGCGGTCGTTGTTGTCGATCACACCGTCGCCGTTCTGGTCGACATACTTCACGTCGCCGGGCTGCACGGCAATGCCGGGAAGTGTGGCCGAGCTTTCGATTTCTTCGTAGCTCTGGAACATGCCTTTTGTTTCAAGGCCGTAGTAGTTCATCAGAGGCATGCCTTCACGCTGTATGGCGTAGAGTCCGTCCATATTCCAGATATTCTCGTGGCCGGGATACTTGAGAAGTTTGTTCTGGGTATCGCCGAGGTTGAGGTTGAAGTTGTGGTTGAACTCGCCTGTCTTGAGGTAGTACTGGATCGAGAGTTCCCAGCCGCGGTTGCTCATTTCGCCGATGTTGGCGCGGGGAACCGATGTACCGTAGATACCGGGATAGCGGGGAGTCTGGAGGATATCGGTTGTGCGCTTGTAGAAACCGTCGATAGAAACCTGAAGGGCGTTCTTGAAGAAGGTAGCGTCGATACCGATGTTATAGGTCTTGGTTTTTTCCCATGTCAGGTCGTCCTGGCCCGAGTTGAAGCCTGCCCAGCCTGCTGCCTGGTTGTTGAACACGAGGCCGCCCGAGTAGAGCTGATAGGTGGTGAAGCGGTCGAAGTCGCCCACGGCCTGGTTACCGAGGATACCCCAGGAGAGACGGAGCTTGAGGTCGCCGACATTCTGCTGGTAGCGTTTGAGGAATTCTTCTTCGGTGGCACGCCAGCCCAGAGAAACCGAGGGGAAGAAGCCCCAGCGATAGTCCTTGTGGAACTTGTTCGAGCCGTCGTAGCGGAATGTAAACTCAGCCATATAGCGGTCGGCGTAGTTGTAGCCGGCACGGCCGATGAGCGAGCTGATCGATGTGCGGCCTCGGTCGTTGAGGAATGTGTGACCGCCGAAAGCGCTGTTCTCGGTTGTGGTGTCTTCCGAGGGAGTGCCGAGGTCGGGATCGATGTAGCCCTGCGATACTTCATTGCCCGAACCGGTCCACGATTCGTTGGTGAAACCGAACATTGCGTTGACGATGTGTACGTCCTTGAATGTGCGGTTGAAGTCGAGAAGGATCTGCGAGTTCAGACGGTAGGAGTCGTAGTTCCAGTTGCTTGCGCTGTAGTCCTTGGCCGAAACAGTCTGCAGAGATCCGTCGGGGCTATAGTATTCGCGGGGCATGCTGCGCGACGAACGCATCTGGTTGTTGACGTCGGCGCCGAACACACCGCGGAGCTTGAGGCCTTCGATGATCTTGAAGTCGGCGTTGATGGTACCGCTCCAGTCGTTGTTGCGGTATTTGTTGTAGCCCGGAGAATTGAGGGCACCTACAGGCGAGCCGCCGTACGAGTTGTTCACGTAGAGACCGTCGCGCATGGTGGTGTTGTTGTAGTAGTACTTGGGAGTACGGCGCGAGTCGGCATATACGTTGAAGAGGTATGCGTCGGACATCATCGAGTTGTTGCGGGTGAACTGCATGATGGCGCCGATATGGAAGCGGCCGATATCGGTGCCGATGTTCATACGCATGTTGTAGCGCTGAATACCCTGATTGTTCTTGCCCACAAGGTTGCTGGCCTGGTTGTAGTAGCCGAGTGAGAACATGTAGGTGGTGTTCTTGCTACCGCCCTGTACCATCACGTTGTATTTCTGCTGGAGGGCTGTCTTGCTGATTTCGTCTACCGACCATACTTCTTCGGCACGGTGGTTATAGAGATCCTGAATGTCTTCCGGGGTGAAACGGGGTGCAAGACCGGAATTGAGAAGAGCCTGGTTGTAGAGCCATGCATTCTGATAGCCGTCGACAGTGTCGAAGGGGTAGTAGGGATCCTGCCAGCCCACATTGGCGCTGAATGTTACGGTAGCGGGGGTATCCTTCTTACCGCTCTTGGTGGTAACGAGGATAACACCGGCAGCCGAACGCGAACCGTAGATTGCAGAGGCACCGGCGTCCTTGAGCACGGATATGTTCTCCACGTCGTTGGGGTTGAGTCGGTTGAAAGCACCGTCATCGGCAACTACACCGTCGATAACGAACAGAGGCGACGAGCTGGTGGTCGAGGTCACACCGCGCACGTTGAAGGTAGTGCTCTGGTTGTTGGGGTCATAGGAATTCGACTGGATGATGACGTTAGGCGCAGCACCCTGCATGGCCTGTGTCATGTTGAGCACGGGGCGCTCGGCGATTTTTTCGCCTTTCACCTGGTCGACAGCGCCAACGGCAGCGCGGCGGGTTGTAGTACCGTAACCGATAACCACAACGTCGTCGAGAAGTTCGGATTTAGCCTGAAGCTTGATGTCGCTGAGGTTGGCGGAAGCCGATACCTCGATAGGATCGTATCCGACATACGATATCACGATCTTGTCGGATTTCTTACATCTGATAGAGAAATTGCCGTCGATGTCGGTAACGGCCGATACTTTTGTACCTTTTACCACGACGCTGGCGCCGATCACGGGCTCGTCGTTTTCATCGAAGACAGTACCTTTTACCGTCACGGTCGCCTCTTGATTGACGCCCGTCGATTGTGGCTCTGCGAATACCTGCTGGGGCGAGCCTGCTATAGCTGCCACTGCAAGGAATCCACCTAATGCGAACCATAACCTTTTAGGTCTCGATTTCTTCATTCGAATTAGATTTTTAGTGATAATTATTGGATAGATTTGTTTCGGTCACGTGTTTTCAGCACTTTAGTGCACGGCAAAATTCCGCTATTTTCTGTAAAAATTTGTATCGGTTTGTGACAAATGTGTCTCTTCGGTTGTACAACTTCTTAAAACATCCAATCTTGGCAGAATTCGATTACAATTGCAGTTGCAAAGATACAAATCGAGATGTTAAAAACGGAAATACACACATGTTAAAGTTTTTTGCCATATGCAAGGGTGTATTTTATACACTTTTAACAGATAAGGAGGAGAGGAAAGAAGGAGATTAGGAAGTTAGGGGGGGAGGAAGTTAGGAGGGGAGGAAGTTACGAGATAGAAGTTAGGAGTTACAAGTGGGGTGCCCGGACAACTACTAACTCGTAATTTGTAATTTGTAACTTGTAACTATATTTTATTTGACGGCGATTTTTTCGGAGACGCCGTTTTTGCGGCGGATGTATATGCCGCTTTCGGGCTGCGAGGCGAGTTTTACGCCCTGTACCGAGAAGTATTCGTATTCGCCGGCCTCGTCTACTGCCACGTTGGCTACAGCCGAGGTGGCGTCGGCGTCGGTCTGGGTGTGGGTGTAGCGGTCGCCGTTGAGCGATACGGTCCATTTCACGTTGTGGTTTTTCAGCGACGGATCCACTTTCCATTTGTTGTCCCACTGTGTGGCGGGTGTGGAGCGTACCATGTCGAAGTATTCCTGTGTGCCGTCGGGGGTGCCGTCTTCTTCGGTATTGACAGGCCCCCAGAACTGGCTCTTGCCTCCTACGTCCATGCGGAATTTATAGCGGAAATCGTCGATGGCCCAGTAGGCGGTCTGCTCCCACACGCCGTTGCCCTTGTATTCGCAGCCCTGGTTGAGGTCGCCGCCGAACCAGCAGCAGTACACCGTCATTTTGGTCACCTCGCCGATGTCGAATGTGCCTTTTGCAAAGTTTATGTTTATGCAGTAGATGCCGTCTTTGTCCACAGTGTTGGAGCTGCCTTTGGCGAGCTCGCCGCGGTCGGATGTGTAGGTGTCGGTGCCGTCGGTTACGGTGAATGTCCTGCCGGCGCTCAGGCGTGTGAAAAGCTCGAATGTGTTGTCGTCGATTTTTGTCATGGTCAGCGACGGGGCTTCGGCCAGGCCGTCGCCCTGCGCCGTGAGGGCTGCGGGAACGGTGTGTGCCGGTGCCTCGACACCGTATGCCATCGAGTGGGTGTACTGGCTGCCGTTGAGGTCTACGGTCACCTCTATGCCTTTGAGCACATGGTCGGCATCGGCCTTGGAGATGTCGAATTTCCACTTGTTGTCCCACTGGTTGGCCGGGCTGGTTTCTTTCATGTAGTAGTATGCCTCGTCATCGCGCGGATCGCCGTCTTCATTGTCGTTTATCGGGCCCCACCACTGTATGCCGTTGCCGAGGTCCATGGCAAGGCGGTAGCGGGTGTCGTAGCCCCAGCCGAGGTTCAGAAGTGTGATGTCGCCGTAGCCTCTGAAGACGCCGTTTCCGGCATAGGTGAGTTCGATTTTGCGGTCGTTGCTAATGCAGTAGTACAGGCCAAGGCCTCCTACGGCTTCTACCGATACTGTCCGCGACACGAAGTTGATCTTTACGCGGTAGACGCCGGTCTTGTCGACGCTCACGGAGCCGTTTTCGGCCAGATATCCGTCGGCGGCGCCGTAGCGGGTGCCGTCGGCATCGATGGAGAATGTCTCGCCACCGCGGAGCTTGGTATATACCTCGAAAGAGCCCGCGCCGTGCATGTGCAGAGCCACTGTTTCGCCCTCGGCAAGCGCGCTGCCTGCTATCGACACCGCGGCCGGAATGTCGGCGTTGAGCCTGACGACGCTCCGTACTACCGGGAGGGCTATCGATTCCATTATGTCGTATCCTGCGGCTGTGGGATGGACTCCGTCGTTGGTATAGGCCGGATTAAGAGCGCGATCGGTGCCCGATACCAGGGCCGAATAGTAGTCGATGTAGGGGTAGGAGCGGCTTTCGGCGTAGGCCTTGATGCGGGCGTTGAGCGATGCTATCTTGTCGGCGGCGTCGGTAATGGAGGTGTTCCAGTTGAATCCCGATGCGGGCAGCACACTGGCGAGAATCACTTTTATGCCGTTTGCCGAGGCAATCTCGGCCATGGAGGCGATGTTGCCGAATGTGCGGTCTTCGTTGTAGGCGTAGTTGTTTTCGGCGATGTCGTTGGTGCCGCCGTTGATTACCACTGCCGCCGGGGCGAGCTCGACTATATCCTCGCGGAAGCGCACCAGGAACTGGTAGGTGGTCTGGCCGGCGATGCCGCGGCCGATGAAGTCGTTGTCGGAGAAGAACGACGGATGCGTCGTCACCCAGAAATCGGTGATGGAGTTTCCGAGGAATACCACTCGTGAGCCCGAGTTTGCCTGGGCTTTGAGAACGGCGTTATTGCTGTCGTAACGGTTGATATTGGCCCAGTCGTCGGCCGCCTGAACCGTCGTCAGACCGCCTGCGAGTAATATCGCGGCCATGACGCTTCTGATAAATTTCATAGTGATAGATTTAGATGTTGTGCGGCAAAATTATGCATACGCCCGCGGGCAGATGTGTCGCAGAGCGCCATTCTTGTCTTTCGCCCCCTCGCGCGCCCGATTTTATGAGGTATACCAAACAAAAATGAGGAAAACAGATTTTTGCGAGGTATACCTAATAAAAATTCCGGAGAGCGGGGGCGCCGTTCTCCGGGATAGTATCGTCGTTAAAAATTGTCTGTTTTGAGGAATGTGCGCAGCGACATATGCACGATGCCATTGTAATTTGCAGGCTTGGTGATGGCATCCATGGAGATCACATATTTGGGATAATTGTCGGGTATTTTCATCAGATTCCCGAATTCTCGTTCGAGAGTTTTTTCGTCGGCAATGAGGTATGCTACCTGGAAATATGCGGTTTTGCCATTTTTTTCGGCTACAAAATCAATTTCGCCGTTGGGCAGCGAACCGACTGTCAGCTTGTAGCCCAGTCCTTTCAGATGCAGATACACGGTGTTTTCCATTACTTTCTCGATGTCGCGGGTGCGGTTGTTTCCCACAAGAAGATTCCTCAGACCGAGATCCTCGAAATAGTATTTGTCGTTGGTCTCGAGCAATTTTTTACCGTGTATGTCGTAGCGGGGTACTTTGTTGATTATATAGGCATTCGACGCCGCCTTGAGGTAATTTATGGCCGACAGCGGAGTCAGATCGACTTTCTGTGCCTTCAGATACTTCGACAGTGATGTGGCCGAGACAAGCTGGCCGGTATTGTCGCTGATGAAGGCCATAAGGTTTTCGAACAATGTGACGTTGCGCAGATTCTCGCGCTGCACCACATCCTTGAGCACGATGGTGTTGTATATATTCTGAATATATTCCCATACCATGTCGGTATTTTCGAGCCCGAGACGGAACAGGTGCGGCAGTCCGCCGAACGACAGATAGCTTTCAAGACTTTCCGGATTATCCCCGAGTCTGTGGAACTCGAGAAACTCTCTGTACGAAAGACTCTGCACATGGATATCGATATATCTGCCTCCGAGATAGGTCGACAGTTCCGACGACATCATTTTCGCATGGCTGCCCGTGACGATTATCTGGCATTCTTCGTCGGCATTGAGGCTCCTCAGGGTGTTTTCGAAGCCGTCGATATCCTGAACTTCGTCGATAAGCAGATAGTTTCGGGCATTGTCAATGTAGTTTTCCGCAACATAGGCCGAAAGATCTTCATCGGTTCTTATATCTGCAAACTGTTTTTTCTCTTTGTTTATGTATATGACATTAGAATCGGCTATCGTTTCTTTTATGATTCGGGATAGCTGTCGCAGTATATAGCTTTTGCCGACACGGCGCTGGCCGGTCAGAGCTATTATCATGCCTTTGTCGAGAAAACGCAGCACATGGTTGATGTAGTCGGGGCGCGATATGATTTCCATGAGACAAAGATAGGGAATTTTATGAGGTATACCAAACAAAAATGAGGAAAACAGATTTTTGTAAGGTATACCTAATAAAAATCCCGGAGAGCGGGGGCGCCGTTCTCCGGGATTGAAGGGGATGGGATGATGCGGGATTATTCGGTGACTACGACGAGTTCCTTGCCGGCGGCGAGGTCGGCGTGGTTCACGAAGTAGCCGTCGAGGGGCTGACCGCCTACGGTCACTTCTTTAATCTTGGTGCCGTTGCCGGTCTTGGATATGGTCATTACCTTGTCGTCGCCGAGGTCGAATGTCACCTTGTCGAAGAGGGGCACCGATACGATGTACTGCGGGTCGGCCGGAGAGTAGGTGTAGATACCCATTGCTGTGAGGGCGTACCATGCCGACATTTCACCGGCGTCGTCCATGCCTGCGTAAGCGAGCTTGTCCTTGCCCATGTCGTAGAAGCGGTCGAGGATCTTGTTGATGAATTCCTGCGATTTCTCCTGCTTGCCCACGAAGTAATAGGTGAAGGGGATGGTGTGACCCGGCTGGTTGCCGTGGCAGTAGTTGCCGATGAAGCCGGTCATGTTGGCCACTTCGAGGCCGCAGTAGGGACGTGTGAGCATAGTGTCGAGCTTGGCTTCCACAACCTCGGGCGAGGGGTAGAGGGCTATCACTCCTTCGGGATCGTGGGGAGCGTAGAAGAGCGAGTTCCAGCCGTTGGCCTCGCGGTACATGTGCTGGTAGTAGGGCAGGTCGGGATTGTATTTGGGCATCCAGTCGCCGCCTTCGATGCGGCCCATGAAGAAGCCGTTGTCGGGGTTGAACACATTCTTATAGTTCTTCGAGCGTTCCATCAGCTTGTTGTAGTTCACTGAGTCGCCGAGTTCTTTGGCAATCTGGGCTACGGCGTAGTCGTCGTAGGCATATTCGAGGGTCTTGGTGACGCCGCCTTTGTGCTCTTCCCAGAAGGGGCAGTCGGGCAGGTTCTCGTCGGCCACATAGCCGTTGGCGAGGTATTCTTCCATCCATGCGCGTCCGCCGGGGCCGGGCACCATTGCGCTCTTGAGGCACAGAGCGTATGCGCGGTCGAGGTCGAAGTCCTTGATGCCGCGTTTCCAGCTGCCGATGATGAATGTGGGAGCGTGGTCGCCGTGGAAGTAGGTGGGAATATAGCCCGAGCCTTTTTCGCCGCGGTCGATGGTCGACTTGATTACGTCGCGGGCTACATCGGGCTGAAGCATGCCCAGCAGGATGAGCTGGTTGCGGCTTACATCCCAGAATGCGGGGTTGGAGTAGTAGCGGAATGTGGAGTCGGTGATGATTTCGCCGCGGTTGTCGCGGTATTCGCCGTTGACGTCGCTCTCCAGACGCGGCATCAGCGATGCGCGGTAGAGGGTGGAGTAGAGCAGGCCTTTTTCGCGTTCGGTGCCGCCTTCTACCTTAACTTTTGCCAGCAGGTTCTCCCAGGTGTCGTTGGCTTCCTGTTTTACCTGGTCGAAGTTCTTATCGAGCATTTCGGCCTCGAGGTTCTTCTTTGCGTTGTCGACGCTCACATACGACATGCCCACCTTCACTTCGAGGGGTTCTTTGCCGGTGTTGTTCTTGAAGTCGACTACTGCCACGGGCGCACCGCGCTCGGCTTTGCTGGTCTGTATGCCGATGGAGTCGATGGGCAGATTGGTCACAGCGTAGTAGTACACGCCGTTCTGATGGCCCGAGAAAGCGTTGTCGGCGGCTTTATCGATGGCCCAGTTGCGTACGTTGCCCTGGTTGTGAGCCACGTTGACGAGAAGACGTTTGGGGTCTTTTTCGTTGAATGTGTATTTGTGGTAGCCTGCATGCGGGGTTGTGGTAAGCTCGGCATTCACGCCATAGCGGTTGAGGAATACCTGATAATAGCCCGGATGTGCCGATTCATTCTTGTGCGAGTAGCCCGAAGCGTAGTTATCGGCGTTGAAATAGCCGGTGACAGGGATGATAGGCAGGTCGATGAGGTTCCAGTGGCCCATGGCAGAATGGGCGAAACCGAGGATTGTAGTGTCCTCGTACTGATAACCGCCGCCTGCGTGCCACATGGTCACGGGCGTAAGCTGTACCATGGCGTTGGGGAGTGTGGCGCCGGGGAATGCCTCGGCACCCCATGTGCGCTTCTGCTGATGGCGTTCGTAGCCCAGATCCTCGGTTTCCCAGAGGGTGGCTGTGCCGAGCAGCGGGTTCACGTAGTCGGTGAGGCCCGTCACTGCTTTTTCTTTTTCGGCGCAGCTGCAGAGCATTGCTGCCACCGAAAGAATTGCAAGAAATTTCTTCATGTCGTAGATGTTTTTGGGAGGTAAGGAGTTGAAAGAGTCGAATAAGTTAAGATAATGGCCCCGGCTCGCCGGTACTATTATCTTAACTTTTTAAACTCATTACTCTTTCAACTTTACAATTATCTTAATTTTTTAAACTTATTACTTTTTCGAGCCGGCGGCTACGGGCGAGAAGCGCAGAGTATAGCTTAGCTCGTCGGCGCCCTGCCAGTTGCCGGGATAGGGTGTCTCGTAGTGAGGCAGACAGCAGTCGGAGCCGCAGCTGTTGTTGCCGATGCCGCGCTGCCAGTAGTCGAAGTGAGCGAATGTTTCGGGATGTTCCTTGAGATCCGACCAGTGCAGACGGGTGTACTGGGTCACTTTGTTCCAGTCCAGTTCGTTGTAGTGCGACAGCGAGAATGCCACGTCGCCCTCGGTGAGTACGGTCAGATCTACCTTGCCCTCCTTGTCCTTGAGTACCAGGCGGCGCAGGCCCTGACGGTCGCCGTAGGTCTGCGGGTGAGTGTTTTCGTCGACCATGTCGCGGATGGTGGTGCTATAGTTCTGCAGGTATGAGCCGGTCTGGCGGTCCTTGTAGTTGCTCCAGGGTCCTTTGGCGTAGTATTCGATTTCTTCGAATCCGGGAGCGAAAGCCATGCCCATGCCCAGGCGCCGCAGGCCGCGGCGCTGCGGATCGAACGACACCTTCATGTCGAGGGTGCCGTCGGGATATATGGTGTAGTTGACGTTATAGGCTGTTTTGGAACCGGTCGCACCCATGGCGAGGGTCGCTTTGCCGTCGCGGAGAGCCAGCGGCAAGTGAACAGTGTGCTTCTCGATGCCGTTGGCGCCGTAGTCGTAGCGCATGTCGCCGCCGTTGTTCACGTCCTCTATGAATTGCTTGCCCTCAGTATCGTTGTCGATGCGGCGGAAGTCGTTGTATTCCGGTGCCTTGGCTATCAGCTGGCGTCCGTTGTAGATGTAGCTGCATAGAGCACCGTTTTCGTCGAATTCTATCTCGAAATTGTCGCCGGTGACCTTACGGCCGGTCACGGCGAGCTGTCCCTTGGCGTCGACAGCCGGAAGTGCCGTGCGTGGCGTCAGCATGAACTGTTCGTCGGCCAGCATATAGTCTTTGTCGGCCCACGGAGTGGCCTCTTTCAGGCAGAGACCTACTATCAGCGAGTACTCGGCATCGGGCTTGGCTACGGTGTTGATGGGCAGTGCCACGCATGCGGTATCGAGGGCGGCCACATGTACGGGCATGGTGAATTCCTCTACTTTCTTGCCGTCGCGCAGCACGGTGCCGCGGAGGTAGAACTTGTCGTTGAGGTTGTTGAAGGGATATTTGTTCACAATGGTGAGACGGCCGTCGGCATAGTCGCGGAAATCGACATGCTGATATACTTTCTTCACTTCGGTGAGCTTCGACGTCCAGCGGCGGTCGGGGGTTATGATGCCGTTGTTGAGGAAGTTGCCATGGAAAGCCTTGTCGTTGCTTGCATGTGTGTCGAACCACGGGTCGTAGTCGTAGCCGCCGGTCCAGGCATGGTAGCCGTTGGCATCGATGGTCTTGCCGGCGCGTATGGCTTCGGGATTATAGATGGCCTGGTCGACCCAGTCCCAGATACAGGCGCCCACGATACCTGTGCTGCTCTCGATGAGCTTCCAGTAGTCGGTGAGATTGCCTACGGCCTGGCCCATGGCATGAGCATATTCGCAGATGAAGAACGGACGTCCGTCGGCCGAGCCTTTCATCTGTCGGCGAACGCCATCGACCATGGTGTACATTTCGGAGTACATGTCGGAAGCCTTGTCGCCGTGGCAGTGTACGAAGCGGTTGTCGAGGCTCTTGACAGTATTGTAGCATGCCGTCATGTTGTCGCCCGAGTCGTTTTCGTTGCCGAGCGACCAAAAGATGACGCATGGATGGTTGCGGTCGCGGAGCACCATACGGCGGTTGCGGTCGGTGAAAGCGTCGGTCCATTCGGGATTGCGTGTCAGGGTCTGGTTGCCGTGGCATTCGAGGTCGGCCTCGTCCATCACGTAGAGTCCGTAATAGTCCATCATGGCATACATCTTGGCCTGGCGCGGATAGTGGCTGGTGCGCACGGTGTTGAGGTTGGCCTGCTTCATCAGGCGGATGTCGGCGAGCATTGTCTCGTTGTCGACATAACGGCCGTAGAGGGGATGGGTGTCGTGTATGTCGGCGCCTTTGAAGAATATGCGTTTGCCGTTGATGGTGTAGTAGTGGTGGTCGGCTGAGTCTACAACTGCAATATTGCGGAAGCCGTATTTTGTGGAGAAAGCCATCTCTTCCCTGCCCTTATCCGACTGTGTGAGCACGACAGTATAGAGATAGGGATTCTCGGCATTCCATGGGGTCAGATTCTTCAGGCCGGGGAGTGTGAGGTTTATCTTTTTGGATTTGTCCTTGAACTGCACGCGCTGCGAGGTCTTGGCCACCAGATTGCGCTTGGCGTCGTAGAGCTCAACAGCCACCGTCTTGTCGGCATTACGGCCGTCGCGGTTGTCGAGTTCAACGGCCACGTCGAGATTGCCGGCAGTGCCGTCGGCGCTCTGGTCGGCTACGGTGATGTAGTGGTCGCGGACAAAGGTGCGCGGGGTGGCGTAGAGATATACGTCGCGGTGTATGCCGCTGAGGCGCCACATATCCTGAGCTTCGAGGTAGGAACCGTCGCACCAGCGGTATACTTTGACTGAGAGCTGATTTTTGCCCGGGCGGGCAAGGGCGCTGATGTCGAATTCGGCAACGTTGTTGGCGCCCTGCGAGTATCCGGCGAAGCGGCCGTTGACCCATACGGCGCAGCAGCTGTACACGCCGTCGAAGTGCAGGAACACACGTTTGTCGTTCCATTTCTCGGGCAGGTCGAAGTTGCGGCGGTAGAAACCGATGGCATTATGCTCGGTGATACCGTGCTCCACCCAGCCTTTTACGGCTGCGGGAGGCGTATTTTCGAAGGGATAGAAATAGTTGTTGTAGGTCGGTTTGTTGTATTTCCCGGCCATTTCCCAGCTCATCGGCACGCGTATGTCATCCCAGCCGGAGTCGTCGAGAGTGGCGCTCTGGAACTCGGCCTTGCCCGGACCTTCGGGTGTACCGGGCACGAAGCGGAATTTCCATGTGCCGTTGAGATTGATATATTCAGCTTTTGCAGGATTCTCCCACGGGGTGTTGAAGCGGCTATCCGACATCAGCGACGCTTTGTCGGCGTAGGGCATGAAGGTGGCATGGCCGTCTTCCTTGTTGACACCCGTCACATGCTGGTTGGCGATCCATCGTTCGTCGAAATGGTCGGCGGCGCCTGCTGTAAGACAGGCCAGCAGGCCTGTCAGAGCGATTGTACGTATTTTCATAGTGTCGATTGGCAGATATTGTCGATTTGTATTAGTTCTTCGGCTGTGAATGCCGGTGCTTCGAGAGCTTTCAAGCTGTCGGCGATCTGTGGCGCCGAGCTTGCTCCGACGATTACACTTGTCACCTCGCGGTGGGCAAGCACCCACGACAGTGCCATCTGTGCCAGACTTTGTCCGCGCTCCTGTGCCATGGCGTTGAGTGCCTTGATTTTGGCGACGGTTTCGGGCGTAAGCGCCTCTTTTTTCAGGTGGCCGCCGTGTGCTATGCGCGAGTCGGCGGGTATGCCGTCGATGTAGCGGTCGGTGAGCAGTCCTTGAGCCAGCGGCGAGAAGCATATGTAGCCGGTGCCGTTGGCAGCCGCCTGAGCAAGGGTGCCGTCGGTCTCGGGGCTGCGGTCGAAGATATTGTAGCGTCCCTGGTAGAGCAGGCAGGGCACGTCGCGGGCGGCGAGATAGTCGTAGGCGAAGGCCGCCGCTTCTTTGGGCCAGCGCGATATGCCGGCGTAGAGCGCCTTGCCGCGACGCACTATGTCGACGAGCGCCTGCAGTGTCTCCTCAAGCGGTGTCTCGGGGTCGTAGCGGTGGCTGTAGAACACGTCGACATAGTCGAGATTCATCCGTCGCAGACTTTGGTCGAGGCTTGCCATGAGGTATTTGCGCGAGCCCCAGTTGCCGTAGGGGCCGGGCCACATGTCGTAGCCGGCCTTGGTGGATATGAACAGTTCGTCGCGGTACGGAGCGAACGATTTGCGCATTATCTCGCCGAAAGTCTCCTCGGCCGAGCCGTACGACGGCCCGTAGTTGTTGGCCAGATCGAAGTGGGTTATCCCTTTGTCGAAGGCGAAGTGCGCCATATCCTGCGATGTGGCGAAAGGATTCACGTCGCCGAAGTTGTGCCACAGACCCAGCGATATCTCGGGCAGGAGCACACCGCTGCGGCCGCTGCGGCGGTACTTCATCGTACCGTCGTAGCGGTCGGCAGCCGGATTGTATATCGGTTTTATCATTTCTCGGGCTCGATGATGAGTGTGAGACCGCCGTTGCGGGCTATTTTTGCGTTGAAAGTATCGCCGGCGCTGACAGTGCCGGTCTTCATGCGGTAGTCCATGGCCTGACGGGGTGCGTTGATGCCGTCCTCCACCCAGGTTGCCTTGTATTTTTTATCTTTTGCCAGAAAATCGAGCGGCAGGTCGAGCGTGCGCCATTTCTCGCCGTTGCCGGCTATGGCGCCTACATACCACTTGTCCCCCTTGCGCTTGGCCACAGCGAGATAGTCGCCGATTTTGGCATCGAGCAGGCGGGTTTCGTCCCATGTCTGGGGGATGTCGGCGAGTAAGCGTGTGCAGTCGTCGTTGCGCATGTAGAGGGTTGGATTGTCGGCGAGCATCTGTATGCCGCTTTCGAAGAGCACGAAGAGGGCCATCTGATAGGCGCGTGTGCCGATAGATGCCGAGTTGGGGCGTTCGGAGGCGTAGCACTCGGGCTGGGTCGAGATCATTGCGCCCGGAGTATAGTCCATGGGGCCTACGGCATTGCGCATGAAGGGCAGATAGAGGGTGTTCTCGGGTCGGCAGCCGCCCATCTGCTCCATGCCGCGCACGCCTTCGTACGACAGCAGGTTGGGATATTTATGCTCGAGGCCCGCGGGTTTGAACGAGCCGTGCATATCGACCATCAGACCGTTTTTGGCCGCTTCGCGGCACACACGCTCGTAGAAGTCGACCATCCACTGGTCGCTGCGGTCCATGAAGTCGATTTTCACACCGGCCACGCCCCAGTCCTTGAACTGCTTGAAGAGGTCGAAGTTGTTCTCTGTCACGAGCCATGTGAGCCACAGGAACACGCCCACGCCCTTTTCCTTGCCATAGCGGATTATCTCTATGAGGTCTACGTCGGGGTTGGGAGTATAGGGGTCGAGGGTGCTCTTGGCCCAGCCTTCGTCCATGAGTATGTATTCGAGGCCGTATTTGGCGGCGAAGTCGATGAAGTATTTGTATGTGTCGAGGTTGCAGCCCGATTCGAAATTCACATCTGGACCGTAGGGGGTGGCGCCGTTCCACCATTCCCAGCTCACGAAACCGGGTTTGATCCACGATGTGTCCTCGAAGGCGCGCGGCTGGGCAAGCTGTGTGGTGAAAGTCTGCTCGATGATGGTTGCGGGAGTGCCTATGGCCATGAATCGCCAGGGGTAGGTGCGTTTGCCCACGGTGTGGGCTGCGTAGGGCGATTCTTCCAGAATCTTGAGGCTGCGGTCGCCGTCGGGTCCGAAGCGGAGGGGTACTTTGGGGTATGTGGCCGAGAAGCCGCCTTTGCCGTCGCCCTTGATGAACATGTGGGGATAGTCCTCGACGTCGCATTCCGACACCAGGATGGTCACGTTGTCGCCGGTCTCGAAGAGAGCGGGCAGTGTTGCCATGCGGTCGGCGGCGGTCCATTCGCCCAGATTTTTATGGGTGTAGGGCTCTTCGTAGGATGTCTTGAAGCCGCCGGGCATCTGCAGATGCGCTTTTGTGCCGGCCGGCAGGGTGACGTTGAATTTTTCGTGTGCCACTTTTACCGAATCGGATGGCAGAGCGGTCACCAGGCGGTGGGCCACACCGTTGTCGTAAGCACGTATTTCGAGTCCGTAGCCGCCCTTGAAATCGAGGGTGAGCTGATTGTATTTGTCGGCTATCTCCGAGTGCTTCAGCGGTACGGTGGGGCGCAGCATGCGGTCGGTGCTGCTGCGGCGCGCTTTCTTTACCGACGGCTTCACGCCAAGAGTCTTGTCGGCGGTGATGAGGCCCACGCCTACGCTCTGCACGGCGGCGTTGCCGTCGCGGGCCACGCTGTAGTGTATCGAATCGTCGACCGACACGGTCACGTCAATGTTGCCCGAAGGCGATTTAAGTGTGTAGTCCTTGGCGGCGGCTGCATTGGCAATGAGCGCCACAGAGGCTATGACTGCTATTTTTTTCATCGTCATTTATTGGTGGTTGGGAATGCTGAAATACGTAGTCGTGCGGCGCCCATAGGCACCAGTGTGATATCGTCGATATGTTCGGAGCGGGGAGCCTTTTCCGACGGCAACACGCCGGTAAGCCCTGTGGCATCGAAGCCCCACGAGGGAACAAGGCGCCCCTTGGCCTTCACTTCCAGAGGCACGCCCGAGAGGCAGAACGGCTGGTCATCGGCCGGCCATGGCAGGCGTACCACCTCGAAACCGGCGGTGGAATTGTTGTCGGGCAGTACCAGCGAATAGTTCCACGGCGAGTCGGCGAAGATTTCGTAGGCGGGCCATTTCTCCGGGTCGGCGCCTTCGATCCAGTGCGAGTCGCCTATGGCGTTCTCTTTGGAGTCGACCTTGTGATAGCGCTCGGCTATCTTGAGTGAGAGTGTGAGCGGACCGTAGTCGATTGTGGCGCTGTTGCGGTTCACGGCCCAGCGGCGTACCGACAGCTCCATCGGGAAGATGAGTTCGACGCTGCTGCCGTCGGTCCACTCGCGTTCGAGTTTCAGATATTTGCCGGCTTCGGGCTTGTAGACTACCGACTTGCCGTCGATAGCCACCTTGGCGCCTCTGGCCCAGGAGGGTATGCGGAAGTACAGGGGATAGCGGGCGGGGCTGTCGGCCGATATCGTGAAGCGGAGAGTGTCGGAGAAGGGGTAGCGGGTGTCCTCGCTGATTGTCACTTTCCGGCCTCCGGCCACCTCGAGCGAGGCGCGGCAGGGTGCGTAGACCGGGAATGCCACGCCGCCGTCGGGTGTGGCGTAGGCCAGCGACTGGGTGAATGCCGGCCATCCCAGCCCATGGTTGTGCTGGCAGCAGCGGCTGCTGAAGGGATTCATGTTGAAGAACGGGCCGCTGTTGTCCACACCGGGATTATGGTTCCTGGAGTCGCTGACGGCGTGGTTGGGTGCGGTCAGGTAGCGCAGGGCCCTGAGGTCGGCCGTCATTGCGGCGGGGAAGGAATTGAACGCCACGTCCTCCATGTTCTCGGCCCAAAGCGGGTCGGCGTTCACCGACAGCATTATGCCGTCCGAGGCCATCTGTTCGGCGAAACCGCATGTCTCGGTGCCCTGGCGCGGGTCGATATATCCGATGCGTGCGTTCTCGTCGGCGCCGAACATTCCGCCGGGTACCTGTCCGAATGTGCGGCGCACAAGATCGTATACATTATATGTCGCCGCCGTGAGTGCGGAGTCGCCGGTGAACAGGGCGGCTTCGGCGGGTTCGCGGAAGTACTGGGCTATATTCACGTTGTGCCAGTTGGGCAGTGCTGCCGGATTGGTGCAGTCGGCGTTGTTGCGGTGTATCTTTTCGATGAGGGGAAGCACCGATGCGTCGCCGGTCTGGTTGTAGTACCATATCACAGACCAGATGTTGTCGCCGCCGCGGCAGTTCTCCCAGTAATCTTCGAGGAAATCTTCGTCGGGTACCGACATCTCCCAGTCGAAATATCGGCGGAGCATCTGCGGCACGCGTTCGTCGCGGCTGTATTCGTAGTAGCCCTGCAGGCAGTCGAGCATTATCATCTGTGCCCATATTTCGGGATGTCCGTTTCTCATGTTTTCAGGCCCGAAGAAGCCGTCGGCGCGCTGTCCGGCGATTACGGGCTCGAGCCACGACTGTGTCTCGGCTATCATGGCGCTGTCGCCCAGTATGTAGGCCAGGCGGCTGTAGCCCCGCAGCCAGTAGGGCGATTCCTCCCACCCGTTGTGTGCGCCGGGCACGAGCCATGCGTTGTTGCTTTTGTCGAGCCATGCCGAGATATTGGCAAGCTGACCGTTAAGACCGTCGCGCTGCAGCTCGAGCTGTTTTTTGAGCCAGCCCTCGGGTTTTATGCTGCCTAAAGGCAGTTTCTGGAGAGCGAGCGGACGCAGTGCGCCGGTGTCGGCGGCGGCAGCCGGGCGGTCGACTGTCGACACGACGGCATCGGTGGCCGGGCCGCACGATGCAGCGGCGGCCGCCAGTGTCAGAGCCGACAGAAAGTATATACTGTGCTTCATCGTACGTTGATCTGTCGGGTGTTCTTTGTATCGCGCGAGGAGAAGCCTACGCTTACATTGTAGAGGCCGGAATCTTTCACGAAGTCGTGGCTTTCCACATCGTAGTAGGTGAAGGCCGAAGAGGGCAGCGTAATGACAACGTCGGCGCTTTTGCCCGGTTCGAGATATACTTTCTTATATCCGCGGAGTTCGCGTACGGGCCGTTCGGCTTTAGCCTGATCGGAAGCGTCCTTACCTGCGTAGGCCTGCACAACCTGGGCGCCGGCACGCTTGCCGGTGTTGGTCAGGCGGCAGTTTATGGTGACATTGCCCTCGGCGTCGGGTTCGGACACCTTCACGTTCGAGAGGGCGAAAGTGGTGTAGGAAAGACCGTAGCCGAAGGGATACTGCACGTCGCGGCCGAGGCGGTCGTAGCCGCGGTAGCCGGTGAATATGCCTTCGTTGTATGCCACGTGCTTGTCGCCGTCGGCGTCGTGGTAATTTTCATATGCGGGATTGTCCTCCCAGCGCTTTTCGAAAGTCATAGGCAGTTTGCCCGAGGGGTTGACCTCGCCGAAGAGCACGTCGGCCAGAGCGCGGCCGCTTTCCTGACCGGAGTACCAGGCCCACAGGAGACCTTCGACAGTGGGTTCCCACGACTGCATTTCGACAGAGCCGCCGGCATTGACCACAGCGACAACTGGTTTGTGGCGGGCTGCCAGACGGGCCAGCAGAGCGCTGTCGGAAGCGGGAAGCCCGAACGAGCGGTCGCTGTCTTCGGCTTCGGAGTCGGCATTGTGGCCGATGCATGCCACGATAAGGTCCGCCGAGTTTATTTTCTGGGCGAGACGGGGGTCTTCATAGCCCACGCGGTTCCAGTCGAGCTGAACGGCAGCGCCGCCGCCGTCCTGATAGTATTCGAGGCAGATATCGTACTTTTTGCCGGCTTCGAGATTTTTACGAATGGCTTTGGAGCGGAACGAGCCGTTTTTCCAGTCGTCGACAAGGGTTTCGCCGTCGAACATAAAGCGATAGCCGTCGTCGGCGCCTACGGTGAATTCGTATTCGCCCGATACTTCGGGTACTACACTGCCGGTCCAGCGTACCGAGTATTTTTCTTTGGGCATGCCTTCGATTTTGGTTCCGTCATCCCAGGAATAGTGGATTTTGTTCTCTACGGCGGTGGCCACGGGGCTGCCGGCGAGGTTCATGTTGTCGAAATATTCGGCCTTGAGGCCGTGTTCATTGCCATAGCGCAGTATATCTGGGCGGTATTCCTGTTCATCGAGAAGTTCCACTTCGATGCCTCGGGCCTCGCAGGCTGCCTTGATGCCGTCGAACGCGCCGGTGTAATGCATGGGAACGACGTTGCCGCTGCCGCCGCCGCGCACATAGCCCTGCGCGTTTTTGCCGGCGACAAGTATCTTTTTGTATTTCTTCGGGTTAAGGGGAAGGATGTTTTTGTTGTTCTTGAGAAGTACCATACCCTCGCGAGCCACTTCGCGAGCTGTGGCCACGGATTCGGGATCGTCGAGGGGTATGGAGCGGTCGGCGCCGCGGTTTTCAAGAGCGCCGAAGGCTATTGCCGGACGCAGGATATTGAGCACTTTTTCGTCGATCTGCGACATGGTCATAAGACCGGCCTTGATGTTGTAGGCAAGTTCGTCGGGATTCATCTGAGCTGCCGAGGGCATTTCGAGGTCAAGGCCGCCGTATACGGCGGGCAGGCAGTGATGTGTGCCGCCCCAGTCGGACATTACCACGCCGTTGAATCCCCATTTGTCGCGGAGCACTCCCTTGATGAGCCACGGCGATTCGTCGGTGTAGAGGCCGTTGACGAGGTTGTAGCTTGTCATTACGCAGGCGACATCGGCATCCTGTACGGCTGCGCGGAAAGCAGGGAAATAGATTTCGTTCATGGTGCGCTCGTCCATGTCGTTGCTGATGTTGTGGCGGTCGTAGTCGGAGTTGTTGCCGAAGAAATGCTTTACCGTGGCCATGACTTCCTGCGACTGCACGCCCTTGATATAGGCCGAGGCGGTGCGGGCTGCCAGCAGCGGGTCTTCGCCCATATACTCGAAGTTGCGGCCGCACATCGGCGCGCGGTATATGTTCACTGCCGGACCCAGGAGGATGTCGATGCCGCGGGCACGGGCGTCGCGGCCCAGCGAGCGGCCGTAGCGCTCGGCGAGGTCATCGTTCCATGTGGCGGTGAGCATGATGGTGGCGGGATATGCCGTGGAGTGGCTGTGTGTGCCAAGTCCCTGCGGGCCGTCCGACATTTTCATGCGGCGCAGTCCCAGGCGCGGTATGTCGCGGGTATACATGGCGTCGATGCCGCCTACGAATTCGAGTTTTTCGCGGTCGGTCATTTTCGACAGTATTTCGCGGGCCTGGCGGTCGACATCGGGTGTGAGCCATTTCTGTGCCGAGGCGCCGGTACCCAGCAAGGCTGCCGCGGCTACGATTGCTATAGCTATTTTTCTCATGGTGATGATGATTGATTCTGAGGTTCAGAGGTTGTTTAATAACATATGTGAATTCACAGGCCAAAAAGTCAGAGATGGATTTATAACTGAGTTGAAGGAGCATAGCGGTGGCTATGTGACTGAAACGAAGATATAAAGACACTCTGAATTTTTGGAGGCGAAGCCTTTGTTCTCATTATATATGGTTTATTGATGCAATCTCGATGAGGCTGTTTTTTAATTAGTACAGTCTTGGCGTCTTTTTGTTAACTTGCCTGTTGCTCATCGGTCACATAGCCACCGCTATGTTCCCTCTTCACAACATGCAATTTAAGCAAAAATACCCCAACCTGTGCATTCACATATGTTATTAAACAACCTCTAATGTCGCGAAGTTATATATTATATTTTTAATATATGTTCAGTTAGCTGCCAAAATTGTGGAAGTGCAATCCATGCCGTGCCGTAGGCGCACTCGTGCTTTGTGCGCGATAGTGCCATAATTGTATGCTCTATCTGAGCACGGGAAATTCCGATATGCGCAGTGTGGTGCAGCCGTAGGGTATGAGGGTTATTTCTTCTTCTGGGGCGTCGCTGCGGGTGTTGCTGTTGGGCATCGGGCCGGCCATGTTGTTGTAGAGCGACCACTCCTTCACTTCGCGTGCTTTTACTTTTATTTCGATAGGCGCGCTGCCGATATTCCATGGATAGGGCGATTTCATTTTTTCACTGTCGACGCTTACCTCAAAGTTGGCCGGGTCGGCGAGTGTCGATTCCGTTATTCCGTAGTTCCATTTCGTGGGCGATGTCACCTCATAGAAATATGGCCCGAACTGCACGGCGTCATCGGCCTGAAGCTCGGTTTTGTTCCAGTTCTCTTCCATCCGGAGGGCATAGACCAACGGGCCGCGCTCTATGGCGGCCGAATTTTCGTACCAGCGGCTTACGCGCACGCTCATAGGCAGTGTTAGGGTCACGCGGTCGCCGTGGCGCCATTCGCGTGCGAGCACTATCACGCCGTCGCGGACGGTGATGTCGGCGGCTGTGCCGTTGATGCTAACCGCAGGATTGTCGCACCAGCCGGGAACGCGCAGATGCAGCGGAAATTCCCCGGGCCGCTTCGTGTCTTTGAATGACACCGTGAAGTTTATCTCGCCGTCCATGGGATAGAAGGTGTCTTCCGTAATGGTGACGGTGCGGCCGTTCCCTACTTTTGCCGTGACCTCGGAGGGCGAGTAGGCGAGGGCGGCCAGTCCGTTGTCGGGCGTGGCATACCACAGGCTCGCTGTGAATTTGGGCCATCCCTGGTGCATGTTGGAAAAACAGCACGGATAGCCCGTGCGCGAGCCGAATACGATGTCGGTATGGCCGTGGTTGTGGTCTTCGTAGAAATTATGGGGATCTCTGGTCGCCGACACCTGGTTGGCCTGCTGGAAGTACTGCTTGTTCATGAAGTCGTCGGTCACCTGAGTGGGCAGAGCGTTGAAGGCTATGCGCTCCAGATGGTCGACAAAGTCGATGTCGCCGGTTATCTCGGTCATTTTCTCGAGCGAATACATCAGCTCGACGGCCGAGCACAGCTCGGAGCCCTGTGTGGGCACGTTGCCGTGGAGGCCCTCGTCGCCGTACATGCCCTGTGGCTGACCGTTGTATGTGGCGATGTCGCGGAGTCCTTTCTTCACGGCGTCGACGTGCCGGCGGTCGTGGCTCTGCTGATAATATATCACCGGTTCTTTAAGACCCTGTGCAAGATTGACGCAGTGTATGGTGTTGAAGCGCGAAAGCATATCGGTGCCGGTGAACATGCCGGTGAAATCGACACTCTGGCTGTGCAGCAGCTCCGCAAGGTCGAGAAGACTGCGGTCGCCGGTAATGTTGTAGAGCCAGTATACCGCCTGTAGATTGTCGCCGGCGCGGTACTCGGCCCAGAATGTCCATTTACCAAGCGGGCACGATGGCAGTGTGGCGAGCTGATAGTGGAAATATCGTGTCATGAAGTCGATGACACGGGTGTCGGCCGTTGCCGAGTAGTATTGCTGCAGTATTTTCAGCACCACCATGCGCGGCCACCAGTCGGCGGCGTTGTCGCGCTGCAGGCCCGCTTCGGGTGCATAGTCTCTGTCGGGGCCGAAGTAACCGTCCTCGCGCTGGCTTGCCAGAGCCCATTCTATCCATGGCCGTGCTTTTTCTTTGAGCTGCTCGTCGTCGAGTATGTATGCCAGCGGCACAAGGCCGTCGATCCAGTACGGACCGCGTTCCCACTGGTCGCCGTCGCCGCCGAGCCAGCCGTTGCGCGGACCCATTACCTCGGGGTAGAGGATATCCATTTTGCCGGATGCGCCGTCGCGTTGGCGCGTGAGCATTTCCCTGAGCCAGCCCTGCGGCCTCACCGAACCGAGCGGAAGCTCGATGTATGGCTTGGTCATAAGAGGGTAGCGGTTGTTGGCGTATGCTGCGGCGTCCGACGGTGTGCGCCCTTGCATTGCCGTGGCGGCAATAGCGCATGCCGCCACGGCAAGAAAGCGATTGAAATTGGTCATGGCAGGAGGTGTGATATCGTGATGGCAAAAATAGATATAAACCCGCAGCCCCGGTGTTACCGATTGCGCCAAATGGTTTTTATGTCGTTCTGTTTCTGACGGTTCGATTGCGGCGCTCCGGAAGGCGCCGTCTCCGGACGCCGTCTCTTTTTCCGGCGCACTGTCCTCGATAGTGCCACTATTGTATGTTTTGGCGACATATGCGGTTGTTGGCCGCGCTGTATCGCTATTGTGCGCCCATAGATACGGTTTTATTATTATTTATAGGGTAAATTTGTGCAGAAAAACTATTTAACCTTAAACAACCAATCATTTCAGATATGCAATTCGATAAAATCTTCCTGGCCGTTGCTCTGTCGGGTGCCGTCGGAGCTTCGGCTGCCGACGTGCCGGTGGTCTCGACCGCCATGGTCGGCGACGGCATAGCCCTTTTCGTTCCGCAGGGCTACGACCCGTCGAAGACACCGTCGCTCATGCTCGAGAAAGAGCCGGTGTACACCGATGCGCTTCCTGCATCGTGGAGCCTTGTGCCCCGTTTCACTCTCACCGACGGTAAAGCCGGCGCCGTGCTTGCCGTGCCCGATGGCACCAGTCTCTACGGCGGCGGCGAGGTCACCGGCCCGCTGCTGCGAAACGGCATGGAGATAGAACTCTGGAATGTGGACAACGGCGCCTACCGCGCTGTCGACAATGGCACCCACCTCTACCAGACCCATCCCTGGGTGATGGGCGTGCGTCCCGACGGCACGGCTTTCGGCATACTCTTCGACAGCTCGTGGAAGTCGCGTCTGGCTACCGGCGACAAGGAGATACGCTTCGATACCGAGGGCGCGCCCTTCCGCGCTTTCGTCATCGACCGTGCCACACCCCAGGATGTGGTCAAAGGTCTCGCCGAACTTACCGGCAAGATGGAGATGCCTCCGCTGTGGTCGCTGGGCTACCACCAGTGCCGCTTCTCCTACGACACCGAGGCCAAGGTGCGCAATATCGCCGATAACTTCCGCAAGCGCCGCATCCCCTGCGATGTCATATGGATGGATATCGACTATATGGACGGGTTCCGCATATTCACATTCGACCCCGTCAAATTCCCCGATCCAAAGAAGCTCAACGACGATCTCCACAAGGCCAATTTCAAGGCCGTGTATATGATCGACCCCGCTCCCAAGGCCGACCCCGAATACTTCGTGTATAAATCGGGCACCGAGAACGATGTGTGGGTTCGTACTGCCGACGGCAGCGAATACCAGGGCAACGTATGGCCCGGTATGGCGGCATTCCCCGACTTTACCTCGCCCGACGTACGCCGCTGGTGGTCGGGACTCTACAAGGACTTCCTCGCCACCGGCATCGACGGTGTGTGGAACGATGTCAACGAGCCCGCCGTGTTCGACAACAATCTTCCCGAAGCCGAGCGCACCGGCACCATGCCCGTCACAAACCGTCACCGCGGTGGAGGCGGTCTGCCCGCAGGCTCACATCTGCTCTACCACAACGCCTATGGCCGCTTCATGGTCGAAGGCACCCGCGACGGCTTTCTGGCCGTATACCCCGACAAGCGACCCTTCGTGCTCACACGCTCCAATATCCTGGGCGGACAGCGCTATGCCGCCACATGGACCGGCGACAACTATGCCGAGCCTCTCCATATGAAATGGGCAGTACCCATGTCGATAACCCTCGGTCTGTCGGGCCAGCCCTATAGCGGCCCTGATATCGGCGGCTTCCTCGGCAATACCTCGCCCGAGCTCTTCGCCGACTGGATCGGCTTCGGTGTATTCCTGCCTTTCGCCCGCGGACACGCTTGCGCCGGTACCAACGACAAGGAACCCTGGGCTTTCGGCCCCGAGGTGGAGAAAGCCTCGCGTATGGCCCTCGAACGCCGCTACCGTCTCCTACCTTATCTATATACATGCTTCTACGACGCCCATACCACCGGTCTGCCGGTGATGCAGCCCCTTTTCTTCGCCGACAATAAGGATGCCGCCCTCCGCGCCGAGGATCAGGCCTTCCTCATGGGCGAGAATCTGCTGGTAGTGCCCACATTCGCCGAGAATCCCGCTCTGCCCAAGGGTATATGGGAGAAAATCAGCGTCGTGCCCGGCGATCTCAAGGAGAAGCATCAGGCTTCGCTCCTGCTTAAGGGTGGCAGCATCATTCCCGCCGGCAAGGTGATACAGCACACCGAAGAGGCCACTCTCGAGCCCCTGACACTCTATGTGTGTCTCGACGAGAACGGACAGGCCGAAGGCCGTCTCTACTGGGATGCCGGCAACGGCTGGGAATTCCGCGACGGCGACTACTCGCTCATGACCTTCAAGGCCGCACGCGACGGCAAGAAAGTGAACGTGACCCTCGCAGGAACCGAAGGCAAGCGCGATGTCGCCGCCGAGATAAAGAATGTCGATGTAGTGCTCGTGCACAAAGGCAAGACCTACAAGGCACAGGGCAATCTCGCCGACGGCGTGACTGTGAAAGTGCCCGCAAAATGATCAATTAGTCCAATAAGACTCAAAAACTTCTGCAATGAAAAAGACTGTCATATCATCGTTGCTGGCGGCGGCTGCGCTCGCCGCGGGCGCTGCCTCGCCGGTCGACTACGTAAACCCGCTTGTGGGCACCATCTCCGACTTCGAGGTGTCGAACGGCAACACATATCCGGCCATAGCAATGCCCTGGGGCATGAATTTCTGGACTCCCCAGACCGGTGCCATGGGCGACGGCTGGACCTATGTCTACACCAATCCGCGCATACGCGGCTTCAAGCAGACACACCAGCCCAGCCCCTGGATGAACGACTACGGCCAGTTAGTCATAATGCCTGTCACCGACCACGCCGTCTTCGACCAGGCCAAGCGCGCAAGCTTCTTCAGCCACAAGGCCGAGGTAGCCAAGCCCTACTACTACAGCGTGTTCCTTGCCGACCATAATGTAACCACCGAGATCACTCCCACCGAGCGTGCGGCCATGTTCCGCTTCACGTTCCCGCAGAACGACAGCTCGTTTGTAGTAGTCGACGCCTACGACAAAGGCTCCTACGTGAAGGTGCTTCCCGCCGAGCGCAAGATAGTGGGCTACACCACCCGCAACAGCGGCGGTGTGCCGGCCGATTTCAAGAACTATTTCGTGGTCGAGTTCGACAAGCCTTTCACATACACCGCTGCCGTGACCGACGGCAGCATCAACACCTCGGCTACCGAAACCAAGGCCGACCATGCCGGTGCCATCATAGGTTTCGCCACCGCCAAGGGCGAGAAGGTGCATGCCCGCGTGGCATCGTCGTTCATCAGCCCCGAACAGGCCGAGATAAATCTCCGCGAGCTCGGCGACAAGAGCTTCGACGCTCTTGTGCAGCAGGGCCGCGACCGCTGGAACGAGGTTCTGGGCCGCATAGAGGTTGAATCGGACGATGTCGACCGCCTGCGCACCTTCTATTCGTGCCTCTACCGCAGCACCCTGTTCCCCCGCATGTTCCACGAAATCGATGCCGACGGCAATATCGTTCACTACAGCCCGCATACCGGCGAGGTGCTCCCCGGCCGCCTATACACCGACACCGGTTTCTGGGATTCCTTCCGCGGCGAGCTGCCTATGATCAATCTCGTCTATCCCGAGGTTGGTGCATGGATGCAGGAAGGATTCTACAACCACTACAAGGAGAGCGGATTCTATCCCGAATGGTCGAGCCCCGGCCACCGCGACTGCATGATAGGCAACAACTCGGCCTCGGTAGTGGCCGATGCCTTTGTCAAGGGTGTGACGCCCGCCGATGCCGAAGCCATGTACGAAGGCCTGCTCCACGGCGCCAACGCCCTGCACCCGACAGTGCCCGCTTCGGGCCGTGTGGCTTTCGGGGAATACAACACCATGGGCTATGTGCCCTCCGACGTAGCCGGACAGAGCGCAGCCCGCACTCTCGAATATGCCTACGACGACTGGTGCATCTACCAGATGGGTCGCAAGCTCGGCCGTCCCAAGGCCGAGACCGATGTCTATAAGAAACGCTCGCAGAACTACCGCAACCTCTACTACGCTCCGTTCAAGATGATGAGCGGCCGCGACAGCAAGGGCGAGTTCCCCGCCGATTTCGACCCCGTGGTATGGTGGGGACCATTCACCGAGGGCAACAGCTGGCACTACACATGGTCGGTGTTCCACGACGTGCAGGGTCTCATCGACCTGATGGGCGGCAAGAAGCAGTTTGTGGCCATGCTCGACTCGGTGTTCACCACCGAACCCACTTTCGGCAAGGACGTCGACACCCGCAAACAGCTGATACACGAGATGCGCGAGATGCAGATCGTCGACATGGGCCAGTACGCTCACGGCAACCAGCCCATACAGCACATGATATATCTCTACAACTACGGCGGCGAGCCGTGGAAGACACAGTACCATGTGCGCGAGGTGATGAACCGCCTCTACCGTCCGACCCCCGACGGCTACTGCGGCGACGAGGACAACGGCCAGACATCGGCATGGTACATCATGTCGGCTCTCGGCTTCTACACCGTATGCCCCGGCACCGACCAGTATGTGCTCGGCGCGCCCCTCTTTACAAAGGCCCGCATCAATCTGCCTAACGGCAAGAAGATAGAATTCTCCGCTCCCGGCAACAGCGACACCAACCGCTATGTCGATGCCCTTAAACTCAACGGCAAGGACTACGGCAAGAACTATCTGCGCCATGCCGACCTGGTGAACGGCGCACGTCTCGACTACACCATGAGCGACAAGCCCAACTACAGGCGCGGTATCAAGGCATCCGACGCGCCCTATTCGCTTTCGAATGAATAATCCATGAAAATGAAGAAAATATTTCTAACTCTCGTACTTATGCTCGGCGCCCTCGCCATGGGTGCCGAGACATACAAGACCGAAAAAGGCATCAGCTACCGCCCCGATGCCACCGATGCCTATCAGAAAGAGCGCTGCAAGCTCGATTTCTACTATCCCGCCGACAAAAAGGACTTTCCGACCGTAGTATGGTTTCATGGCGGAGGCCTTACCGGAGGTCGTGGCGAGATTCCCCGCGAACTTAAGGAGCAGGGAATCGGTGTGGTAGGCGTCAACTACCGTCTGTGCGGCAACAAAGCGGACACCACCGTCACTACCGCCGACTGTGTCGACGATGCGGCCGCAGCCGCCGCCTGGGTGGTGAAAAACATCGATAAATTCGGTGGCGATCCGTCGAAGATATACCTTGCGGGCCACTCGGCCGGCGGATATCTGGTGATGATGATAGGTCTGGACAAATCGCGCCTGGCAAAATACGGCGTGGATCCCGACAAGTCGTTCGACGCCATCATACCTTTCAGCGGACAGGCCATAACGCACTTCCAGAACCGCCGCGACCGCGGCATGGGCGACCTCAACCCGCTTATCGACGAAAACGCCCCGCTGTTCTATGTCCGTGGCGACTGCCGCCCCATACTGCTCATCTGCGGGCAGCGCGAGCGCGAGCTTTTCGGCCGCTACGAGGAGAACGCCTATCTGTGGCGCATGTTCCAGCTCCACGGCCATCCCGACGCACAGCTTCTCGAAGTCGACGGCTTCGACCATGGCTCCATGGCGCGTCCGGCCCATCTCATTCTGCTCGAATACATAAGAAACCGCAATAAAAACAAATAATTTTTTAAATGCCATTACGGCACACCTATAAAACCCAATCATGAAAAAAGCTTCGAAGATTTGCCTTGCGGCGTTGTCGCTGCTGACCGGCAGTTCGGGCGCTTTTGCCGCCGATACTCCCGGGCAGAATCAGCCTACGGCCTATCTGGTAGCCGACGCCCACCTGGATACCCAGTGGAACTGGGATATCCAGACCACCATCAAGGAGTATGTATGGAATACCATCAACCAGAACCTCAAACTTCTGGAAAAATACCCCAACTATGTATTCAACTTTGAAGGCGGTGTGAAATATGCCTGGATGAAAGAATATTATCCTCGCGAGTATGAGTTGATGAAAGAATATATCAAGAATGGCCGATGGCACATCTGCGGCGCAAGCTGGGATGCTACCGACGCTATTGTGCCGTCGATCGAGTCGGCAATCCGCAACATAATGCTCGGTCAGGAATATTATCGCAACGAATTCGGTGTGGAAAGCACCGATATCTTCTTGCCCGACTGCTTCGGCTTTGGCTGGACCCTTCCCACCGTGGCCTCTCATTGCGGCCTTATCGGATTTTCTTCGCAGAAACTCGGATGGCGCCAGAATCCTTTCTATGGCGACATGAAGTATCCCTTCAATGTCGGTGTATGGAAGGGCATCGACGGTTCTGAAATAATGATGACACACGGCTACAGCTACGGTCATCGCTGGAAAAACGAGGATCTTACCGAAAACGGGATGCTAAAGGAGCGTACCGGCGAAAACGGCCTCGGCGTTCTCTTCCACTACTACGGTACCGGTGATATCGGCGGTTCGCCCACAATTACTTCGGTCGACGCCGTCAACCGTGCAGTAGGCAAAAAAGGCACTGTGAAAATCATCAGTGCCACTTCCGACCAGATTTTCAAGGACTATCAGCCCTATGCCTCGCACCCCGAACTGCCCCGCTACGACGGCGAGCTGCTGATGGACGTTCACGGCACCGGCTGCTACACCTCGCAGGCCGCCATGAAGCTGTATAACCGCCAGAACGAACTTCTCGGCGATGCTGCCGAACGTGCTGCCGTAGCTGCCGAAATGCTCGGCGCCGCCGACTATCCAGGCAGCGCTCTCACCGAATCGTGGCGCCGCTTCATATTCCACCAGTTCCACGATGACCTCACCGGCACATCCATTCCCCGCGCCTATGAGTTCTCATGGAACGACGAGCTCCTTTCGCTCAAGCAGTTCTCCGATATTCTCAAGAGCAGCACAGGCGCTGTGGCCGCTCAGCTCGACACCCGCGTCAAAGGCACTCCCGTGGTGCTCTACAATGCTCTTGGCTATGAAGCTACCGATATCGTGGATCTTGAGGTTCCTGTGAAAGGCAAGCCCGGCAAGGTCGCTGCCTACGACAATAACGGCCAGCCTGTTGCAGCCCAGCTGCTCGGTTGCGCCGACGGCAAGGCTCACGTGCTTGTCGAGGCCACTGTCCCTGCGAACGGCTACGCCGTCTACGATCTCCGTTTCTCCGGCTCTGCAAAGGCTGACTCTCCTGTGGCCGCCTCGTCGATCGAGAACTCTGTCTACAAGCTGACTCTCGACAACAAGGGCGACATTACATCGCTTTACGACAAAAAAACAGGCAGGGAACTCGTGAAACCCGGCAAGGCTATACGTCTGGCCATCTTCACCGAGAACGAGTCGTTCGAATGGCCCGCATGGGAAGTGCTCAAGAAGACGGTCGACGCCGAACCCGTATCGATCGCCGACAATGTGAGCATGAAGCTTGTCGAGAACGGTCCGCTCCGCTCGACCCTCTGTGTCGAAAAGGGTCACGGCGACTCGAAGTTCCGCCAGTACATCCGTCTCTACGAGGGTGAGCTCGCCGACCGCATCGACTTCTACAACGATGTTGACTGGGCTACCACAAACGCTCTTGTAAAGGCAGAGTTCCCCCTGGCCATCGCCAATGAGAAGGCATGCTATGACCTCGGCCTCGGTACCGTGGAGCGCGGCAACAATACACCGACAGCCTACGAGGTATATTCGCAGCGCTGGGCCGACCTCACCGACCGCAGCGGCGACTACGGCGTGACTGTGATGAACGACAGCAAGTACGGCTGGGATAAGCCCAACGACAACACTCTGCGTCTCACACTCCTGCACACACCCAAGACAAAACGCGGTTATACCTATCAGGACCATCAGGACTGGGGGCACCACACATTCACCTACAGCCTTAACGGTCATACCGGCAAGCTCGACAAAGCCGACGCAAACCGTCGTGCCGACGCTCTGAACCAGCACATCAAGGCATTCTCGACCACCAAGCACCCGGGTGCTCTGGGCAAATCGTTCTCCGCTGCCTCTATCGACAACAGCGACCTCGCCATCAAGGCCTTCAAGAAGGCTGAAAGCTCCGACGAGTATGTTGTCCGCGTGTACGATACAGCAGGCAAGGGCGGCAAGGGTGTAATTACATTCGCACGTCCGGTTGTAGCCGCTGTAGAGGCCGACGGTACCGAAAAGACCATCGGCAACGCTCCGTTCTCGGGCAACAGGCTCGATGTGGCCGTAGGTGCCAACAGCCTCAAGACATATAAGGTGAAATTCGCTCCCGCAGCCAAAACATCGAACGCCGTCTACGCCACTCTGCCTCTGAACTACGACAAGAAGTGCTTCAGCTGGAACTGTTTCCCCGGCGATGCCGACTTTCAGGGCGGCTATGCATATGCCGGAGAACTCGTGCCTGCATCGCTCACTGCCTCCGGTGTTCCCTTCACCCTCGAGAACGAGGCTCTTCTCAACGGCAAGGTCTGCAAAGGCGATACCATTGCACTTCCCGAAGGCAATTATAACCGTCTGTATGTGCTTGCAGCTGCCGCTACCGACGAGGCCCGCGCCGAAGGCACTTTCCGCGCCGGCAAGAGCAGCACTACCGTCAGCGTGCCTTCCTACACTGGTTTCATCGGCCAATGGGGACACACCAACCACACTCAGGGCTACATGGAACCCGACGAAGTCGCTTTCACCGGCACTCACCGCCACTCGCCCGCAGGTGACCATCCCTATGAATTCACCTACATGTTCAAGTACGGCATCGACATTCCCGCCGGCGCAAAGGAGATAATCCTGCCCGACAATTCCGACATGGTTATTTTCGCCGCCACTCTGGCCAAGGATGAGAACTATGCTCCCGAAGCACTGTCGACACTCTTCCGCACATCGTTCGACGGCAAGGGCAGGCGCGGCGGTCTCAGCGAAGGCGAGACTCACAAGAGCATCCTTACACCCGATCAGATTGTCGCATGGTCGGGCTATGCCAACGAGCGCGAACATCCCCGCTTCCTCCACGACGGCGATACCAACACCAAATGGTGCGATATTTCCGGTATCCCCAGCTTCGTGGAGTATGATCTTGGCGAGAAGCGCCCCCTCAGCGGATGGTCGGTTACCAACGGTGGTGCTGAAAATCCGTCGTACGTCACTGTTTCGTGCCTTCTGCAGGCACGTAACGACAAGGCCGAGGACTGGAAAACCATCGACTCGTTCGTAGGCAACAAGCGCAATGTCGTGAGCAAGAAATTCCCGGCTCCCGTCGACGCCCGTTACCTCCGTCTTCTTGTTGTACAGCCCGACCAGTCGGGTGGCGGCAAGGATACCCGCATCTACGAATTTGCAGTATATTGATTGGTTAGAGGTTAAGGGTTAGAGGTTAATGGTTAAGGGTGAAACCATACCGACCACACCAGTTCATAACCCATTAACCAATAACCCTTAACCCTTAACCTCTCACCCATAACCCCATAAAGATGAAAACTGATTTTCTAAAAATAGCTGTTGTGGCTGTTGCGCTGCTTTCGGCAGTACAGCTTTGGGCCCAAAACCGCGACTGGGCGCAGCACGGACGCTATGCGCAGGCCAACAAGGAGCTGCCCGCGCCTGCTAAGGGCGAGCACCGGGTGGTGTTCATGGGCAATTCCATTACTGATTTCTGGATCGACAACCGTCCCGAGTTTTGGAAAGAGAACGGTTATATCGACCGTGGCATCAGCGGACAGACTTCGTACCAGTTCCTGTCGCGCTTCCGCCAGGATGTAATCGACCTCAAGCCCGAGGTGGTGGTGATAAACGTAGGCACCAACGACTGTGCCGAAAATTCACATCCGTTCAATCCCGAACTCACTCTCGGTAATCTCAAATCCATGGTAGAGCTTGCCAAGGCCAACGGTATAAAGGTGATAGTGGCATCGGCGCTTCCGGCGACAACGTTCAGCTGGAATCCGGTAATTAAGGATGCTCCAGAGCGTATAAAGACCATCAATAAGCTTATAAAGCAGTATGTCGACGAAAACAAATTGCCCTACGTCGACTATTATTCTGCAATGGTTGCCGGTCCCGACGGTACCATGAATCCGGCCTACAGCAACGACGGCGTGCACCCCACCAAAGCCGGCTATGCCGTGATGGAGCCGATAGTAAAGGCCGTTATAGACAAAACCATCATGATCGACAAAACTATCAAACGCAAGAAATAACCCCATCCACCCCCACAAAAAAAGGCGCGCCGGCTCCCCGACGCGCCTTTCCTATACCTCTTTTTTTATAATTGCTATTCGGCTTTCAAGTAGCCCTTTATATGCTTCCTTCATTTCTTGAGGAAGAAATGAAATGTCGATCAGCTTGCCCCACTCGGGCAATACCTTTTCGAAATTCCTGAATAGATTGGCAATAACCTTGTCGTTTAAGCCGCTGGCGAGCATGGCATTTCTGAAATCCTGATAATTTATTTTACGCTTTTTGCCATTTAATGTGAGAGCGAGTTCCTCTGTATCTGTGGGTAGAACAAGAACTGTGGATAACAGATCGTAGGCCGGAGTCAGCGAATAGGTGTCGGACGGCCTGTACAGAGAGAAATTTTTCAAGTGCATGTCTGCATTGCCTGTGATCCATGAGAAAATTACGACTTGCCAGAAATTTACAGTGTCGAGCATTGGAACCGAGGAATATTTTAATATCAGTTTTGCTATTCGTTCGTAAGAACCCTTATATTTGTCTTCGGTAAGTCGCTCTGAAAGCTGACACATATCTTCCATTGCGATTTTATCGTTAGTGTCGGTGCGGTCGATGCGGCGGGTTATGTAGCATAGTTCACCGTCTGCGAAGCGTATCAGTGAGTGCGGCACCGTTTTTATACCTGCAGCCTCGGCCATATACATGGTAAGGTCCTCGAGTTCGGGAAGATGCGGATATATATCGGTCTGAGGCTTGAGGATGAATCGACCCCACAGGCCGACTATGGTGAAGCGCGGAGGATTATTATGCGTGCTTCGGGCAAAGTCAAGCGAAAGCTTTGCCTGCACTCCCGTCACTGTCGTACTCGAGCTTATGATTTCCCGGGCGAGTTCCTTGATATTATCCCGAGTATATGGTATTTCCGGCACCTTTGAAGTGCCGAATATTTTTTTTGCACATGTCCGGTGATAGTCGGTTTCGTCAGGACCGAGTTGTTTGTAGCAGTAAAGACATCTACACATGGCTCTTCTCTATCGGTTGGTCGGGTATTATACTTATATTGCCGATACAATCTTTGCAACAGGCAAGAAGAAGGGAAAAACGATCGCGGGCAGATATTTTCCAGTTATCTTCGGCAATGTCGAGAAGCCATCCTTCGGGGATAAGACCATCGAAGAACGGGAATAACACTTTGTCGCTATAGGGCTTGTGGGTCAATGGAAGTGTGAGGCTTACCGGTGTGGAATTGTTATCCGCAAGATAGGCCGGAAAATAATGAAATTCATAGCCGGAATCATTCTCGGCAATAGTGCCGGCTGGAATATTGCCGACATATACGGTGGCTGTTTTCATGGCTGCGGAATTTTTACAGGACCCATTTCGGTACCGAATAGTGCAAGGACCTGGTTTACTTTGTCAAGCCGCAGAGTGGTTTTTCCCTGTTCGAGGTCGCGTACGAAGCGTAGCCCGACACCGGATTTCATCGACAGGTCCATCTGTGTTAGGCCATTGCGTTTGCGCATCTCTTTTACATATTTGGCAAGATTAGTCATATTATACCCTTTCGGGTGCAAATATAGCATATTTTCCCGACATTATACCGTATCGGGTATAAAAATGATGCGGGAAGGCTGTTTTATACCCGGGCGGGTATGATTTAGCGGGCGAGGGCCTTGCTGACGGCGGTTTTTATGGCTTCGCCGCGGATTTCGCGTTCGATTATTGTGCCGTCGGGGCCGAAGAGCATTATCATCGGTATGCCGTCGAAGCCGTATTTTTCCATTGGAGTCATGCCCGCGCCGATGAGTTGCGGCCACTGATAGCCCTCGTCGCTGACGGCCTTGAGTGTGCTTTCGTCATTATCCCATGTGGCTACGCCGAGGATGGTGAAGCGCTCGTCGTCCTTGTACCGGTCGTAGAGAGGTTTCAGAGTCTCGCGTCCTTCCTGTCGGCAGGGGCCGCACCAGCTTGCCCAGAAATCGACGAGCACATACTTGCCTTTGCCCACATAATCGGACAGTTTTGCCGGAGTGCCGTCGGGATTGCGGGCCTCGATGTCGACGAATTTATGGCCGGGCGACGTGGTGAGGGCCGCCATCTTCTGGCTGTTGAATTTCTGCGCCACTGGCAGCTCCGCAAGAGAGGAGGGGAGCGAGGCATAGAATGCGGGCCATTCTTCGGGCGTGATATACCATCTGTAACTCAGAAGGAGAGCTTCGCCCATGCCGTTGCCGGCGTTTTCTTTGATCATGGTTATGGCCCGGGCTTTTTCATCGCCAAACCGGCTGTCGTAGATTTTCTTGTATTCTGTCAGAAATTGCTCCGGGTCGGGGTATTTCTCTTTTAGAGGGTGTTTCATAATATCTGTTAAACTCCAGGTTGGTGTATTTTTGCTTA